>Ga0190273_10000873_pt1 | contig 10932 bp, 9 predicted proteins | sample Popmic504IS_FD_134513 | JGI IMG/M metagenome (GOLD analysis project Ga0190273, IMG submission 134513) | Populus adjacent soil microbial communities from riparian zone of Shoshone River, Wyoming, USA - 504 IS | ecosystem: Environmental > Terrestrial > Soil > Riparian zone > Trees stand | place...
ACGCATTCGATCGGGGGCCCTCCAGCGTCGTCACGCACCACGTGTTCGCCAATCTTCGCGTGGTCGAGGGCGTGACAGGGACCCGGTTCGACTACGAGGCCGTCTATCACCGATGGACGGAGGGAGGCGCGTCGACTCCCTCCTTCGGTCGGTACGAGGGTCGGTTCGAGCACCGCGACGGCCGATGGATCTGGCTCTCGCACGTGGTGTCGACGTGACGGTGCTGCAGCGTCCGACGAAGTTGCGTGGCCCGCAGTTACAGACGTACGGCCTCGAGTCGTCGGAGTGCGGCGTCGATCACCTCGGGCCTCTTGCAGAACGCCCACCGCACCAGCGGTCGTCCCGCCTCGACGTCGTCGTAGAACACCTGGTGCGGAATCGCCACGACACCGGCGCGCCCAGGGAGCATGCGGCAGAACTCGATGCCGTCGTCGAACCCCAGCGGCCGGATGTCGGTCGTCGCGAAGTACGTCCCCTCGGGCACGAAGACGTCGAGCCCGAGATCGGCCAGTCCGTCGCACAGCTGATCGCGCTGAGACTGGAGCCGGCTCGTGAAGTCTGCGAAGTACGAGTCGTCGGCTCCGAGGGCGTGGGCGATGGCCGGCTGCAACGGTGAGCCGGACGTGTAGGTGAGGAACTGCTTCGCCCCGATCATGGCCCGCACCAGGGGAGCGGGACCGGTGGCCCAGCCGATCTTCCAACCGGTGAACGAGAAGCTCTTGCCGCCGCTGGAGATCGTCAGGGTGCGCTCGGCCATGCCCGGCAGCGTGGCGATCGGGATGTGCGGGAGCCCGTCGAACGTCAGGTGCTCGTAGACCTCGTCGCTGATGACGACCAGGTCGTGCTCGATCGCCACCGCCGCGACAGCCTCGAGCTCCTCGCGGTTCAGCACGGCGCCGGTTGGGTTGTGCGGGGAGTTGAGCAGGATCGCGGTCGTCCGCGGCGAGACGGCGGCGCTCAGCTCGTCGATCGGCACCCGGAAGTCCGGCGCCCGCAAGGTGACCGGGCGCCGCACGGCTCCGACCATCTGGAGCATCGCGACGTAGGAGTCGTAGTACGGCTCGAGCACGATGACTTCGTCGCCGGGATCGACGAGGCCGAGCAGCGCTGAGGCGACCGCCTCCGTGGCGCCGGTCGTGACGGCGACCTCGGTGTCAGGGTCGACGCTCAGCCCGTAGAACCGCTGCTGATGGGCGGCGATCGCGGCGCGCAGCTCGGGCACCCCGGTGCCCGGGGCGTACTGATTGTGGCCGGTGCGCAGGGCCTCGACCGCGTGCTCGATGACCTCGGCCGGTCCGTCGGTGTCGGGGAATCCCTGTCCGAGATTGACCGCACCCGTGCGCGTGGCGAGGGCGCTCATCTCGGCGAAGATCGTGGTGCCGAGGCCGCTGATGCGGATGCTGGAGGTCTTCATCGCCACGACTCTATCGACGTCCGGTCGGGTTTATTCTCCGTTCGCCCGCGCGTGGCGACAAGCCGTCTTAGAGTGAGTCCAGGTCAGGTTGCGCAGGGCCAGCTGACGGGTTGGGAGTCCCGTCGGAGCACGAGGTTCGCGTGACCCTGGGAAAGACCGCGCGGAGGGAGTCCCTTGAGCACGACGCGCCTGTCTGCCTCGGTCAGTCCGAAGGTGCTTCCGGCGATGCACCAGCACGTCGCGAGCCGGTTCACGTTCGGCGTCGACGAGACGGTCGTCGCCGACATGCTGTCGGTCGGCGGATGGCAGCAGTGGTTCGAGCGACAGCTCGCCTGGTCGCGCCTGTCCGACCCGCATGGCGCCGCGGCCTCCTCGTGGTTCCCGCTGCTCGCAGACTCGCCCTCTGCGGCCTGGGGCCGGGTCAAGCGACAGGAGAAGAGTGCCTGGGACTTCGGTTTCGACCTCGCCAGCTACACGATGGCCCGCAAGATCGTCGCCCGGCGTCAGGTGCAGGAGGTCATGGCCGACTTCTGGTCGAACCTGCTCTACATCCCTGCCGGTGAGGACCGGTCGTTCCCGTGGCGGATCTCGTTCGACGAGGTCATCCGCCAGCACGCCCTGGGCCGCTTCCGCACGCTGCTGCGGGCGGCTGTCGTCCACCCGGCGATGTCGGGCTGGCTCAACAACTCGTCCAACACCAAGAACGGCATCAACGAGAACCTCGGCCGCGAGCTGCTCGAGCTGTACACCGTCGGCCGACCGGCCGGCTACGACGAGGCGGACGTGAAGAGCTCCGCCCGGATCCTCACGGGCTTCAAGGTCAAGGTCTTCGACGGGTACGACGCCTCGTACGAGCCGAACGATCACTGGGTCGGGCCGGTATCCGTCCTGGGGTTCTCCCACGCGAACGCAGACGCTGACGGTCGCGCCGTCGTCGCCGCCTACCTCGACCACCTGGCCCGCCACCCCTCGACCGCGACGCGGATCGCCCGTCGCCTCTGCACGCGCTTCGTCTCCGACACGCCCTCCGCCGGGCTCGTCGCCGCCGTGGCCGCCGCCTACCTCGCGGCCGACACCGACATCCGGCCGGCGCTGCGCGTCCTGGTGCGGCACCCCGAGTTCGCGGCGTCGGTGGGCCAGAAGGTGCGTACCCCCACCGAGGACGTGGTCAACGTGGCCCGGGTGATCGGTTCCGTGCCCCGCGGTGCCGCCGGGGAGGGCGCGCTCGCCCGGCACGTGATCTGGATGAGCAGCACGGTGGGCCAGCAGCAGTTCGACTGGCCGCGCCCTGACGGCTTCCCTGAGACGTCGTCGACCTGGACGTCGCCCGCCCGGGTCATCCGCAGCTGGAACATCCACTACGCACTCGCCGGCAACTGGTGGGGCTCGACCGATGCCGCCATCCCGGCACGCGCCGATCTGCTGCCCACGACGTGGCCGATCACGCTCGGTCAGCTCGTCGACCACCAGTCGCGGATGCTGCTGGGCCGTGAGGCTCCGGAGTCGCTGCGACGGGCCGTCGCCGAGACGCTCAACCTGCCGGAGAGTCGTTCGTTCGCGAATGTCGCGGCGGTGTCGGACTGGACGTTCACGGTGGTGCGGGGAGCCGTGCTCAACACACCCGAGGGGATGCTCCGATGACCGACGTCGACGACGACTGCGGCTGCGACGAGTACGGTCCGAGCCGGCGGTCGATCCTGAAGGTCGCCGGGCTCGCCGCGATGGCCGGGGTGACGACCTCGATGTTCGGCGACGTGCTCACGTCGACGGTCTACGGCGCGAGCGAGGGCAACATCTTGGTGGTTCTGTCGCTGCGTGGCGGAGCCGACGGCCTGTCGATGATCGTGCCCCACGCGGAGTCGGCGTACTACTCGGCGCGACCGACGACGGCGATCGCCCGCGCCAGGCTGCAGGTGCCGGACGGAACGTTCGGCCTCCATCCGGCCTTCGCACCGCTGGTGCCGATGTGGCAGCGCGGGCAGATGGCCGGTCTGCACGCGATCGGCCTGCCCGCCCCCAACCGCAGCCACTTCGAGGCGATGGAGCTGGTCGAGGACGCCGATCCCGGCAGCTCGGCGCGCATCGGCTGGATCAATCGCATGATCTCGGGTCTGGCGGCCTCGCCGGACGTCTTCGACGGCATCCAGATCGGGTCGACGGTCACCCCGACCTCGCTGGTGGGCCCGTCTCCGAGCCTCGCCACGGGCGGGTTCGGCGACCTGATGCTGCCCTTCCACACCGACGCGACGCTCAAGCAGCGCGTCGCCACGTCGTTGGAGGCGCAGTACTCGTCCCATGCGGGACCGCTGGGCGAGGCGGGCATCAACGCCCTGGCCCTCGCTGCGCGTGCGGCCCAGATCGACGGCTCGGTCGACGAGGGAGCTCCGCCGGGGGTGACCTACCCGAAGTACTCCGCCCTGGGCGAGGCGCTGGGCACGACCGCGGGGCTCATCCGGGCCAAGGTCGGCGTCAAGGCGGTGGCCGTGGACGCCGGCGGCTGGGACCATCACGTCGACCTCGGCTGGCGGGTGGAGAACAACATCAAGGAGCTCGCGGAGTGCCTGGCGGCGTTCTTCCTCGATCTCGGGGCTGACGCCGGTCGCGTGACGGTCGTGACCCTGAGCGAGTTCGGTCGCCGGCTCACCGAGAACGGCTCGCGCGGGGTCGACCACGGCTACGGCAATGCGGTGCTCGTCCTGGGCGCCGGCGTCGCGGGCGGCACCTTCTACTCACGGTGGCCGACCCTGGGCTCCGGCCAGCAGATCGACGGCGACCTGGCGGTCACGACCGACTACCGCAGCGTCCTCATGGAGATCCTGAGAGCGAGGTTCCCGACGCTCGACCTGTCGAAGGTGTTCCCCGGCGTCACGTCGGCGCCGTTGGGCTTCATGCGCTGAACGCGGGGCAAGGACGCCCTACGATGACGCGGGTGACGGACCTTCGGCGGACTCGCATCGCGGTGGCGGCCGGCTTCTTCCTGCAGGGTCTGGTGTTCGCGTCGATCGTGACTCAGGCGCCACGGATCAAGGACCGCTTCGACATCGGCGACGGTGGCCTGACCGGGATTCTCGTCGTGGTCGCGGTGGTGTCCGGGGTCGGCAGCGCTCTCGCCGGTACGGTCGCCGAGCGCCGCTCGAGCGCCGCTGCGTTCCGGATCGCCCTGCTGACGATCGGGCTCGGCGCGCTGCTCGTGGGGGCGGCGCCGACCGTCCCGTTGCTCGTCGCCGCCTTCGTGGTCTACGGGCTCGGCGTCGGCGCGGTCGACGCCGGCATGAACATGCAGGGCGTGCGGGTTCAGGAGGCGTACGGCCGCAGCATCATGGCGAGCTTCCACGGCCTGTGGTCGGTCGGCGGCATCATCGGGGCGCTCTATGCCGCGGGCGTCGCCGAGATCGACTTTCCGTTCGCGGCCTCGCTCGCGGCCGTCACCGCCGTCACGGTCGCCGTCACGATGATGTCGGCGCCTCACTTCATCGAGGCCCGCGAGCACGATCCCGGACTGTCGGGAGCCGGTCTCGACCTGCCGTGGCGCCCGGTCCTGGTCTTCGGGCTCGTGGTCCTGGTCTTCTACGCCTCCGACACGGGCATCTTGACGTGGAGCAGCGTGTATCTCGAGGACGCGCTCGACGCGTCCGCGACGGTGGCACCGCTGGCGTACGGGGCCTACCAGGGCGGCGCGCTGCTCTCCCGCTTCGGCGGCGACCTGCTGGTCCGGCGAATCGGGGCCCGGGCCGTGGTCGTGATCGGGACGTCCGTCGGGGTCGTCGGGCTGCTCGTCGTCGTGGTCTCCCCGGCGCCGGCCGTCGCGATCGCGGGATTCTTCGTCGTCGGGCTGGGTCTGGCGATCCTCGCGCCCCTGTCGTTCGCGGCGCTCGCCGTGGCCGTTCCCCCGGCTGCCCGGGACGTGGCCATCGCCAGGATGAACATCGCGAACTACGCCGGGGCGATCCTCGGCGGCGGACTGATCGGCGCAGCCGCCTCGGCGGACCACCTGCGCTGGGCGTTCGTGATCCCGCTCGTCGTGGTGCCGGTGGTGCTGCTCACGGCGCGTTCGTTCCGTGACCGGACATAAGTCACCCCACCGTTCTCGGGGGGTGAAACGGTGGGGCGACAGCAGGCGCCGACGGCGATGAGGCACATCAACCCTGCAGGCAAGACGATACGGGATGGGTCCACGTGCGTGCAGGAAAATCGAGAAAAGTCGAGAAAGTTCTCCGCGGGCTGCGGTGGGCCGGGACGCAATGGGAGAATTCGTGCCATGACCGCCACCCTCGCCCCCGTCGGGCCGCCGCAGCGTCCTCGCTCCGGCCCGGTGCGCCGGGTCGTGCTCGTCCTCGGGATCACCATGATCCTGGCCGGGCTGGGCTTCCTGCTCTATTGCGCGTGGCAGTACTACGGCACCAACGTCATCTCGAAGCAGAAGCACGCCGAGATCAAGCAGAGCATCGCCAAGGACTGGACCAACGGCATCGACGGCAAACAGGTCGGACTGCTGCGGGTCGAGCGGTTCGGCGACGACTACGAGGTCCCCATCGTCAAGGGATTCAGCGACAAGGCGCTCGCCGAGGGCGTGGGCTGGGACACCAAGAGCGCCCTGCCCGGCGAGATCGGCAACTTCGCGATCGCTGCGCACCGCGTCACGCACGGCGAGCCGTTCGCGAAGTTTCCCGACCTCAAGAAGGGCGACGAGGTCGTCGTCGAGACCCGCCGCAAGATCTTCACGTACCACCTGCGCAACTCCGGCACGTCGATCACGGTCGACTTCTCGCGGGGGTGGCCCCTGCAGCGCGTCCCCGATCCCGACGCTGCCGGCGAGCGTCCCACCAAGGCCGTCATCACGATGCTCACGTGCTCCGAGCTCTTCCACACCCGCAACCGCAACGTGGTGATCGGCGACCTCGTGTCCGAGGAGGACAAGAAGACCGGCAAGATCAAGACGGTCCGCTGACCCGCAGCCCTAGGGTGGTGGCCATGCAGGACTATCAACGCGAGTTCATCGAGCTGGCGCTCGACCACGACGTGCTGCGGTTCGGTGAGTTCACCCTCAAGTCGGGTCGCACCTCGCCGTACTTCTTCAACGCCGGTCTGTTCAACACTGGTGCGCGCCTCGCGGGCCTGGGTCGTTTCTACGCGGACGCGATCGTCGACAGCGGGCTCGAGTTCGACGTGCTGCTCGGCCCCGCCTACAAGGGCATCCCGATCGCTTCGGCCGCGGCCGTGCAGCTGTCGGCCCTGCACGGTCTTGACGTCCCGTGGTGCTTCAACCGCAAAGAGGCCAAGGACCACGGCGAGGGTGGCCTGATCGTCGGATCGCCGCTGGAGGGTCGCGTGCTGATCGTCGACGACGTCATCACCGCCGGCACGGCGATCCGCGAGGTCAAGGACATCGTCGACGGGGCGGGGGCGAGGTGCGCCGGCATCGTCGTGGCGGTCGACCGGCAGGAGCGGGGTCGCGGTGACCTGTCGGCGATCCAGGAGGTCGAGCGGGATTTCGGTGTGCCCGTCATCTCGATCATCGGCTTCGACCAGATCATCGAGTTCATCGAGCAGACCGGGCGTCACGCCGAGCATCTCGATGCTGTCCGCGGGTACCGCGAGGAGTTCGGCGTCTCGGCATGACCGAGGACGATGTCGTGGGCGTCGGGCCGTGGGAGGGGGAGTGGCCGTCCGGCGACCGGTACGACCCGGAGCTGCTGCGCGACGGTGATCGCCGCAACGTCGTCGACGGCTACCGCTACTGGACCCTCGAGGCGATCGTCTCCGATCTCGACACCCGCCGGCACCCCCTCCACGTCGCGATCGAGAACTGGCAGCACGACTTCAACATCGGGTCGATCGTCCGAACGGCCAACGCGTTCGCCGTCGCCGAGGTGCACATCATCGGCAGGCGGCGCTGGAATCGTCGGGGCGCGATGGTGACCGACCGCTACCAGCACGTGCGGCACCACGACACGGTCGAGGTGTTCGCGGCGTGGGCCGAGGAGAAAGAGCTGCCGATCCTGGGCATCGACAACGTCGAAGGCTCGGTGCCGATCGAGTCGGCGACGCTGCCGCGTGCATGCGTGCTGGTGTTCGGTCAAGAAGGCCCCGGCCTGTCCGACGAGGCGCGGGGGGCCTGCGACCGGACGCTGTCAATCGCCCAGTTCGGGTCGACCCGCTCGATCAACGCCGGCGCCGCCGCCGCGATCGCGATGCACGCGTGGATCCGCCAGCACGCCGATCTCTGAGAGAGCTGCGATCTGCCTGTTGCCGGGACGAGAATCTCTGACTAAGGTCAGACAATGACCGAGGGAGCTACGGCGCGCGTGCGCCGGTTCAACCGCTCGTGGTCTCAGCGGGCCGGTGTGCTCGACGAGTCCTTCCTGGGATCCGGTCGTCCGATCGGACCCTCCCGCCTGCTGTTCGAGCTGGACGTGGAGCGCCCGGTTCGTGACCTGCGTGACCGGACCGGGCTCGACTCCGGCTACGTCAGCCGCTTGCTGCGTCGGCTCGAGGACGAGGGGCTGGTGCTGACCGAGGCCGATCCCGCGGACCGTCGACGGCGTCTGGTCCGTCTGACCTCTGCCGGACGTCAGGCACGCGACGACCTCGAGGCCCGGTCGGAGAAGCTCGCGGCCCACCTGCTGGCACCGCTGTCACCGGGACAGGCGGAACGACTGGCAGCCGCGCTCGACACCGCCGACCGGCTGCTGCGTTCGGCGACGGTCGACATCGATCGGGTGGACCCGGCCGTCGACGCGGCGCACACGTGCTTGGCGGAATACTTCGCCGAATTGGCGGATCGGTTCACCGACGGCTTCGACCCGGGCGTCGACGATCTCGGCGCGTTTCGCGAGCCCCGAGGCCTGTTCTTGGTGGCGGTCTCGCAGGGAGAACCGATCGCCTGCGGCGGACTCCACGATCTCGGCCAGGGGGTCTCAGAGGTCAAACGCATGTGGGTGGGTCCGGCATGGCGCGGCACGGGACTCGGCGGTCGGATGCTCCGCGCCCTCGAAGCGGCTGCCTTGGAGCGGGGCGCGCGGATGGTTCGTCTCGACACCAACGACACGCTGACCGACGCCCTGGCGATGTATCGCCGCGCGGGCTACGTCGAGATCGAGCGCTACAACGACAATCCGTACGCCCAGCACTGGTTCGAGAAGTCGACCGTAGGCTCGCAGGCATGAGCAGACGGGTAGTGGTCATCGGGGGAGACGCGGCCGGCATGACGGTGGCGGCCGGGTTGCGTCGACGGCTGGGAGACGACGACGAGGTCGTCGTGCTCGAGCGCGGCACCTGGACGTCGTACTCCGCGTGCGGCATCCCGTACTGGATCGCCGGCGAGGTCGAGTCCGCCGACGCCCTCGTCGCACGGACGCCCCAGCAGCACCGCGAGAACGGCATCGACCTGCGTACCGGTGTCGAGGCGGTCGGGATCGATCCGGCGGCGAGGACGGTATCGGTGCGCGGCGGCGAGCCGATCACGTACGACCGTCTGGTCATCGCCACCGGCGCCGAGCCGATGCGTCCCGATCTGCCCGGCATCGACGGCGACGGCATCCACGGGGTGCAGTCGCTCGACGACGGGCAGGTCATCCTCGACGAGCTGGCCCGCGGCCCGCAGCACGTCGTAGTCGTCGGCAGCGGCTACATCGGGCTGGAGATGGCCGAGGCCTGCGTCGTACGAGGCTTCGACACGACCGTCGTCGAGAGGGCACCGACCGTCATGCCGATCATCGAGGCGCCACTGGGTGACCAGGTCGCCAAGGCGATGAAGGATCGCGGCATCCATCTCCTCGCAGGAGTTGGCGTGAAGGGGTTCGCCCTCGACGACGCGGGGCGCGTCAGCGGAGTCGAGACGGACGACGGGACCGTGCCGGCGGATCTCGTCATCCTGGGGCTCGGCGTCCGTGCGCGGTCGTCGCTGGCCGGCGACGCCGGTCTGCCGCTCGGCGCCAAGGGCGGGCTCGTCGTCGACGATCAGCAGCGGGTCCAGGGCTTCCCCGGCATCTGGGCCGCCGGCGACTGCGTCGTGACCAAGGATCGAGTGACGGGCGACCTCATCCACATCCCCCTGGGCACCCATGCCAACAAGCAGGGGATGGTCGCCGCAGACAGCATCGCCGCCGATCTGCTGGGCGTCGAACCGAGGTTGGCCTTCCCAGGGGTCGTCCAGACCGCGATCACCAAGTTCTGCTCGCTCGAGATCTCGCGCACGGGGCTCGGGGAGCAGCAGGCACGCGAGGCCGGGTTCGATCCGGTCGTCGTGTCGATCGAGACCAGCAACTTCGCGGGCTACATGCCGAACGCCGGCACCATGACGGTGCTGATGGTGGCCGATCGCGCGTCGCGCCGGCTGCTCGGCGCCCAGATCGTCGGGGCCGAGGACGCCGCCCTGCGCATCGACGTCGCCGGCACCGCTCTTGTCGCGGGTCTCACGGTCGACGACGTCGTGATGCTCGACCTCGCGTACGCGCCGCCGTTCGCGTCGGTGTGGAGCCCGATCCAGGTCGCCGCCCGCGCCGCGGTCAAGGCCCTGGCAGAATACTGACCTGCGCACCCCCGCCTTCCACCAGGAGATCGCCATGCCCGTCGCCACACCCGAGGTCTACGCCGAGATGCTCGACAAGGCCAAGAGCGAGTCGTTCGCCTACCCGGCCATCAACGTCTCGTCGTCGCAGACGCTCAACGCCGCACTCGCCGGGTTCGCCGAAGCCGAGAGCGACGGCATCATCCAGATCTCCACCGGTGGCGCCGAGTACCTGTCGGGTCCCACCGTCAAGAACATGGTGTCCGGCTCGCTGGCGTTCGCCGCCTTCGCGCAGGAGGTCGCCAAGAAGTACCCGGTCAACGTCGCGCTGCACACCGATCACTGCCCCAAGGACAAGCTGGACGACTTCGTGCGCCCGCTGATCGCGGCGTCCAAGGAGCGCGTCGACGCCGGGGGGTTGCCGTACTTCCAGTCGCACATGTGGGACGGCTCGGCGGTCCCCTTGGACGAGAACCTCCAGATCGCGCAGGAGCTGCTGGCCAGCGCCGCGGCCGCGCGGATCATCCTCGAGGTCGAGATCGGCATCGTGGGTGGCGAGGAGGACGGCGTCGAGGGTGGCATGGGCGATCACCTCTACACGACCCCCGAGGACGCCCTCGCGACGGCTGCTGCGCTCGGCCTGGGCGAGAAGGGTCGCTACCTGACGGCACTCACGTTCGGCAACGTCCACGGCGTCTACAAGCCCGGCAACGTCACGCTCCGCCCGGAGATCCTGAAGGCTGCGCAGGAGGCCGTCACGGCCGAGTACGGCCAGGAGTCGCCGTTCGACCTGGTGTTCCACGGCGGATCGGGCTCGCTGCCCGAAGAGATCTCGGCCGCCGTCGACTACGGCGTCGTCAAGATGAACGTCGACACCGACACGCAGTACGCCTACACGCGTCCGGTCGCCGGATGGATGCTGGCCAACTACGAGGGCGTCCTCAAGGTCGACGGCGAGGTCGGCAACAAGAAGCAGTACGACCCCCGCGCCTGGGGCAAGGCCGCCGAG
>Ga0190273_10000874_pt1 | contig 10925 bp, 12 predicted proteins | sample Popmic504IS_FD_134513 | JGI IMG/M metagenome (GOLD analysis project Ga0190273, IMG submission 134513) | Populus adjacent soil microbial communities from riparian zone of Shoshone River, Wyoming, USA - 504 IS | ecosystem: Environmental > Terrestrial > Soil > Riparian zone > Trees stand | place...
GGAGACGCTGGAGCGGATCCGGGCGCTGGCGATCCCTCCTGCCTGGAAGGAAGTCTGGATCTGCCCCGACCCCTTCGGTCACATCCAGGCCACCGGTTACGACGAAGCCGGGCGCAAGCAGTACCTCTACCACGAGCGCTGGCAGCAGCGGCAGGCGGAACGGAAGTTCGAGCTGATCCGGGAATTCGCCTTGAAGCTGCCGAAGCTGCGCCGCTCCGTGACCGCCGACCTGCGCCGCCCGGAGATGCCGCGCGAGCGCGCCCTCGCCTGCGCCGTCCGCCTCCTCGACCTCGGCTTCTTCCGCGTCGGCAGCGAGGTCTACGCGGAGGAAAACGAGAGCTTCGGCCTCGCCACGGTGCGCCGCGAACACGTGACGATCGGCAAGAGCGAGGTCGTCTTCGACTTCCCCGCCAAGAGCGGCCAGCGCCGCATCCAGTCGATCCGTGACGCCGCCGCGCGGCGGGCGATCGAGGCGATGTACCGGCGCCGCGGTGGTCCCGACGACCTGCTCGCCTACCGCGAGGGCAAGGAGTGGCGCGACGTCCGCTCGGACGAAATCAACGAGTACATCCACGAGCACATCGGCGAGCGCTTCACGGCGAAGAACTTCCGCACCTGGCACGGCACCGTGCTGGCCGCGGTCGAGCTGGCGGGCGAGGAGGCCCCGCGCTCGGAGGCGGCGGCCAAACGGGCGGTCAAGCGCGCCGTCGACGGGGTCTCTGACGCGCTCGGCAACACCCCCGCCGTCTGCCGCGCCTCCTACATCGACCCCCGCGTCATCGACCGCTACCGCGACGGGGTCACGATCCGGCCCGCTCCCACGAGCAACGGCCGCATGACCGCGAAGCAGCGCTTGAAGATCGAGCGCGAAGTGATCGACCTCGTTTCGTAGCTCCGGGCAGCGGGGAGTTGAGAGGTCCACACAGCTAGGGAAGGCAGAGCCAGCATGAATCACCAGCAGCAGCGGCCGTTCGCGGTCGTGACGGGGGCCTCCAGCGGCATCGGCTTCGAGCTCGCCAAGGTCCTCGCCGAAGAGGGCTATGACCTCCTGATCACCGCCGAGGACGAGGAGCTCGCCGCCGCCCAGCGCGAGCTCAACCAGCTCACCGGCAGCGTCGAGTGCACCCGCGAGGACCTCTCCTCCGAGCAGGGAGTGCAGCGCCTCTACGAGAGGATCGAAGCGACCGCGCGCCCGGTCGACGTCCTCTGCCTCAACGCCGGGATCGGCCACGGCGGCGACTTCGCCCGCGAAAACGACCTGCCCAAGGTGCTGCGCCTGATCGACCTCAACGTCCGCTCGACCGTCCACCTCTGCAAGCTCGTGGTCGAGGACATGGTCGCCCGTGACGAGGGCCGCATCCTCTTCACCTCTTCGATCGCCTCGACCATGCCCGGCTCCTTCCAGGCCGTCTACAACGCCTCGAAGTCGTTCGTGCAGTCCTTTTCCCTCGCCCTGCGCAACGAGCTGAAGGACACCGGCATCACCGTCACCTCGCTGATGCCGGGCCCGACCGAGACCGAGTTCTTCGAGCGCGCCGAAATGGAGGACACCCCGGTCGGCGAAGGGCCGAAGGACGACCCGGCCGACGTCGCCCGACAGGGCTACGAGGCGCTGATGGCCGACAAGGAAAAGGTCGTCGGCGGCGGGATCAAGACCAAAGCGCAGGCGACGGCGGCGAAAGTCCTGCCCGACGGGGTCAAGGCCGCGATGCACCGCAAACAAGCCGAACCGGCAGGCGCCGGCGAGAAGGAGGACCGATGAAGGCAGCTGTCTGGCACGGCCCCCGCGACGTCCGCGTCGACGAGGTCGAGGACCCGAAGATCGAGGAGGCCACCGACGCGGTGATCCGTATCACCTCCTCGGCGATCTGCGGCTCCGACCTGCACCTCTACGAGATCCTCTCGCCGTTCATGACCGAGGGCGACATCCTCGGGCACGAGCCGATGGGAATCGTCGAGGAGGTCGGCCCGGAGGTGACCCACATCGCCCCCGGCGACCGTGTCGTCATCCCCTTCAACATCAGCTGCGGGCACTGCTGGATGTGCGACCGCCAGCTCTTCGCCCAGTGCGAGACGACCCAGAACCACGAGGAAGAAAAAGGCGCCTCGCTCCTGGGCTACACGAAGCTCTACGGCCAGGTGCCGGGCGGGCAGGCCGAGTTCCTGCGCGTGCCGCAGGCCCATTTCGGGCCGATCAAGGTGCCCGAGGGGCCGCCCGACGACCGCTTCCTCTACCTCTCCGACGTGCTGCCGACCTCGTGGCAGGCGGTCGACTACGCGGCGATCCCGGAGGGCGGCTCGGTCGCCGTCTTCGGGCTCGGCCCGATTGGCCAGATGACGGCGCGGATCGCCGCCTACAAAGGCGCCCGCGTGATCGCCGTCGACATCGTCCCCGAGCGCCTGGAGCTGGCGCAAAAGCACGGGATCGAGACGCTCAACCTGGAAGAGCACGACGACATCAGCGACACGATCCGCGAGATGACCGAGGGCCGCGGCACCGACGGCGCGATCGACGCCGTCGGGATGGAGGCGCACGGCGCCCCGGTCGGCGAGTTCGCCCAGAAAGCGGCCGGGCTGCTGCCCGACGCGGTCGCCGAGAAGCTGATCGAAAAAGCCGGCGTCGACCGGATGTCGGCGCTCTACCAGTGCTTCGACACGGTCCGCCGCGGCGGCACCGTCTCGATCAGCGGCGTCTACGGCGGCGTCGTCGACCCGATCCCGATGTTCCAGCTCTTCGACAAGGGCGTGCAGCTGCGGATGGGCCAGGCGCACGTGAAGAAATGGATCGACGAGATCATGCCCCTGGTCAACGACGAGGCCGACCCGCTCGGGACCGAGGACCTCGCCTCCCACAAGATCGGGATCGAGGAGGTCCCCGACGCTTACGAGAAGTTCCAGAAGAAGGAAGACGGCGCGATCAAGTTCGTGATCCAGCCGAACGGGGCGTGAGCATGCGCGTAGTCGTCACCGGCGCGAGCGGCAACGTCGGCACCAGCGTGCTCGAGGCGCTTGCCGCCGAGCCGCAGGTGAAGGAGATCGTCGGCGTCGCCCGCCGCGTGCCCGCGGTGGAGATGCCGAAGGTCGAGTGGGTCGGCGCCGATGTGGTCGAGGACCCGCTGCAGGGGATCTTCGAGGGCGCCGACGCGGTCGTACACCTCGCCTGGGCGATCCAGCCGAGCCGCGACGAAACGACGACCGAACGGATCAACGTCCTCGGCAGCAGGTTCGTCTTCGACGCGGTCGCCGAAGCGAACGTGCCGGCGCTCGTCTACGCCTCTTCGGTCGGCGCCTACTCCCCCGGCCCGAAGCAGCGCCAGGTCGACGAGTCCTGGCCGGTCGACGGGATCAAGACCTCCTTCTACTCGCGCCACAAGGCGATCGTCGAAGAACAGCTCGACGAGTTCGAAAAGCGCTCGCCGGCGACGCGGGTGGTCCGGCTCCGCCCGGGCCTGATCTTCAAATCCGAGGCGGCCAGCGAGATCCGGCGCCTCTTCGCCGGCCCGTTCCTGCCCGGCTTCCTCATCCGCAAGCAGCTGATCCCGCTGATCCCGCGGGTGCCGCGGCTGCGATTCCAGGCCGTCCACTCGCGCGACGTCGGCGAGGCCTACCGGCTGGCGGTCGTCCGCGAGGTCTCCGGCGCCTTCAACATCGCCGCCGACCCGGAGATCGGGGTCGCCGAGCTCTGCGAGCTCTTCGGCGCCCGCAGCTTTCCGCTGCCGGCCGGCGCTCTGCGCGGCGCCGCGCAGTTGAGCTGGAAGCTACGGCTGCAGCCCTCTCCCCCCGGCTGGATCGACCTCGCGCTCGGGGTACCGATGATGGACACCAGCCGCGCCCGCGAGGAGCTCGGCTGGAAGCCGAGCGTCAGCTCCCTCGACGCGCTCGACGAGCTCCTGCGGGGGATGCGCCACGCCGACGGCGGCCCGACGCCACCGCTGGAGCCGACCGCCGGCGGGCCGATGCGAGCGCGCGAGTTCGCGACCGGCGTCGGCCGGACGCAAGGCGTCAAGCCGACCCCGTAGGCGCGATGGCGGCGATCGGCTACTCGCTCTGCCGGCGCGCCGCGGTTAACCCCGCGCTTAGATCAAGCCTCTAGAACTACCCCTCGAAATCCCTAATTTCGGGGATGGTTCTTCGTTTTTACGTCGAAGGCAGGGGTACGGAGGTTCCATGGCGGCACCAAACACGAAAACTGTTCCAAAACCGGGCGAGCTTTGGTTGAGCTGCCCGCCCTACCTGATGATGGCCCAGATCGTCGAGGTAGATATCGAGTCGGAGCCGCCCGTGGTCAGCTACGAGCTCCACGATGACGACGGCTCGCTGCTGCAGGCCGTCGAGCACGCGACACTCGACCGCGGCTGGTGGCGCACTTTCCAGCGGCTCGAGCCGCGGTTCGGCTAGCCACTCGCGGACGGGTGCCCTCGGCGCGATCGGAGGCTGAGACGCCGAGGGGGACTCAGGCGCCGCAGATGTAGACGGCGGTCGGTTCGCTCTCTTCGTCGAGGTCCTGGTGAAGCTCACCCTGGTCCTCGCCGAGGACCCGCACGCACCGTAGGTCCGCTGCCGCGATCGCCGCCAGGACTTCGGCTTTGCCGAAGTGCCGCATCCGGTGGTCGTCGGCGGCGGTCGGATTCCCCTCCCGCTCGAGCCGCCCGCCACCGATCGCCCCCGCGGTCACCGGCTCGTCCGCCTCGCGCCCGGCTTTCCAAAGGAACCGCTTGCCCTCGCGTTCGACCGTGAAGTCTCCGACGAAGAAGGTGCGAGCGGTCTTCAGCGACATCAGGTCGAACAGGAGCAGCCCCTGCGGTGCCAGGTTCCGCCGCATACCGGTGAGGGCGGCGGCCAGCTCGTCGGTGCTGAGCAGGTAGTTCATCGCCGAGTTGAGCGACCAGATCAGGTCGAACTGGCCGAGGACGGGCAGCTCGCGCATGTCGGCGACGACGAGCTCGGCACGGTCGCCTACTTTGGCGCGCGCGGCCGCGATCATCGCGGGCGAGACATCGCAGCCGGTCACCTGAAAGCCTCGTTCGAGCAGCGGGATGAAGCTGAAGCCGGTGCCACAGGCCACGTCCAGCATCCGCTTGCCACGCAGCCCTTCCGCTTCGGCCCGGGCGAGCAGGGTCGCCGTCCAGGTCTCGTACTTGTAGCCGTAGCCGAGGGTGAAGTCGTCGTAGGACGGCGCCAGGGCGTCGTAGGTGTGCCTGGCCGCGTTGTCTCCCTCCCACGCTTGGTTCACGCAGGGAACCTAAACCACTCGGCGCCTCAATGATCAGCTCGGTTTCGACTCCGCCCCAGAGGCCTCGGCATAGGTGCGCCAGGCCAGCACGCTGAGGCCTCCGGATCCGGAGAGCGGCACCACGGCACCCGCCACCAAGGGGTAGACCCCGGCGGCTACCCCGGCAACGATCACGGTCAGGGACCCGACGGCGACCAGGCTGAGAATGCAGAGGACGACGATCAGAACCATCCGTCGGAAGCCGAACTCCTTCACCCCCTCCTCGGCCCGTCTCGTTTCCACTCGCCCCCGCCTGATCGCCTCGATTGCCTGCTCGAGCTGAACGTCCTCGAGGGTTTCCAGGGCATTCGGCGCTACTGGTTCGGGGTCTGCACCGTTGACAACGATTCTGAGCGTCCTCACCCGCCCCGTCGCCCCCTTCCTAGGCGGTCCCCAGCCGTTATTACAGAGAGAAGAGGCATCGACTGCCCCTTCAGCCGGACCGTAGGTAGTCGCTTTGGGCATGTCAAGAACCCGGTCCGGGTTCATTAGCTCAGAATCACCCGACCGAAATTCTTCTAGCGGAAAACGGCGGCTGCACCGCTCAAACGGAGCACGACAGGCTCCCGGTGTCGGCGATCGCCGTGGGGGAAGGGGCGGGCGGTGGCCGATGAAAGCCGCCCTCCTTTTACCTGACCTACATGGCCTTGCGGGTCTGCAGCACAGGCACGGCGATCTCGACGCTGACCAGTTTCAACTTGTTCACCTCCCTAGCTGTTGCCTATAGAGACGAACTCAAGTTAGTTGAAATAATCAGTTGAAATCAAGTTAACGAAAAGCAGATCTGCCCTATTCCCCTTTCCAGTCCTCGCGCTATAGGTGAAGGACAAGGCGGTTCCTGGGAACAACCGCCTTTGTTCTCAAGCACAAGACAGGGAAAGGAGCGAGATGTGGCTCAAAAGAAGCGCGGTGATAGCGCTCCGGAGCAGAAGTGGCCAAGGGTCAAACGGCGCCGGCTACGGCTCCGGATCGTCGCCGCTTGCCACCTACGCGACGTCACGCCGAAGGAAATCGCAATCGAAGAACGGTTATCGAAGTCGACTGTCCAGCACCACTTCAACGCGCTAGAGCGGGAAGGCTGGATCCACGTCTGCCGCAGAGAATCCGTGGGCAACGGCGTACGGAATTGGTACACGGCCGACCGCCCCCAAATCATCCGTGACAAGGAGTTCGTGCAGATGAACGAACAAGAGCGATACGAAACCAGCGAGGGAGTCCTGATGCACTACTTGGACATCTGCAAGCTGGCTTTGAAAACGGGCACCTTGGACGCGCGCCCGGACAGCCATCTCAGCCACAACGTGGTGTATCTGGACCAAGAGACGTGGAATGGCCTGCAGGAAGACATGGACCTCTGGCTGGAGCGAACGCTGGAGAGAAAAGTGGAAGCGGAGATGCGCTTGCGTGGCAGCGACGAGGAACCAATCCCTACAGTGATCCATCTGGGTGGCTTTGCCGTCCCCCGCTCGGTCATCGACGGCAACTGAGGCGTTTCCTTCGCGGTGGACGCTGGGTAGATCGCGTAGATGCCGATCTCGAACGCCGCGCGGCGACTGGCGCCGCCGCCCGGTCCGGAAGCGAACGTCCTCGCCCAGACGGTCGCCTTCCACCGCGACCCGCTCGAGTTCCTGCGCCAGCAGCAGGATCAGTTCGGCGACGTCTTCCAAATTCGCCTGCTGACGGCCCGGCCGACTTTCTTCGTTACCGAGCCCGCGGCGGTGGCAAGGCTGCTCGGTTCCGATCCCGAGCGCTCCCATGCCGGCGAGGCCCGCCGCAAGGTCCTCCCCTTCGCCTCCAGCCGCTCCGTCTTCGGCGGCGATGCCAAGGCCCACCGCTCGGCGCGGGCCCGGATCGCGCCGGCCTTCGCGCCGGAGGTGATCGACTCCCGTCGTGAGGCGATCGCGGCGATCGCCGAGCGCCACGCCTGCGGGTGGCCGCTGGGCCGGCCCTTCCGCCTCCTCTCCCGCCTCCGCACCCTCTGCGACGAGATCTTCGTGCGGCTGGTGCTCGGCGTGCGCAACGAGGAGATCGCCCGCGAGCTGATCGAGGCGATCGGGCGGATGCTGCGCACGCCCGGCAACCCGCCGGTTACGCTGCCCGGCAAAGGCGACGGGCTGATGGGCGAGCTCGGTCAGGCCCTCTTCGAGCAGCGCCAGACGCCGGTGGTGGCGGCTCTCTACCGCGCGGTGGAAGCGAGCCGCTCCGAGACCGTCGACCACAGCGCGAGCAGCGCCGAAGTCGACGTCCTCGGCTGCATGGTCGCCGCCGACGCCGATCTGACCACCGAGCAGATCGTCGACGAGCTGATGTCCCTCTTGATGGCGGCGCAGGAGCCGCCCTCGATCGCCCTCGCCTGGATCCTCGATTGCCTCGCCCGGCAGCCGGAGCTGGCGGAGAGCTTCCTCGCCGACCCCCGCAGCCGGCGCTCCGACGCGATCGTCCGTGAGGTCCTGCGGCTGCGCCCGCCGGCCTCGGGCTCGCTGCGGCGTCTGCTGCAGCCGATGCCGGTCGAGGGGCGGGAGCTGCCGGCCGGCGCCACCGTCGTCGCCCCCACCTCGCTGGTCCACCGCGACCCGCGCGGGTTTCGGGACCCGGCCCGCTTCGAGCCCGAGCGCTGGCTCGCCGACATCACCCCCTCATGGCCTTTCTTCCCCTTCGGCGGCGGCGCCCGCCGCTGCGTCGGCGAACCGCTCGCCCAGGCCGAGATCGAGACGGTGGTGCCAGCGGTCCTGCGAACGCTGCGGCTGACGCCGCTCGCCGACGAGCCGGAGCGGATGGTCCAGCGGGCGACGGTGCTGGTGCCGCAGCGGAGCCTGCTGGTGCGGGCGAGCCGGGCTTAGCCGGCGTCGGCCGAGCCGCCGCCGAGCGCCGCCACCGCTTCCTCGGCGTTGTCGAAGACGAGCCCGTTGGAGGTGAGGCCGGTCATCGAGAGCACCCGAAGGACCTGGGCGGTCGGCGCGTAGACGACCAGCCGGTTGCCCTCCTCCTGCATCCGATTGTGAGCACGCAAGATCACCGCAATGCCGGAAGAGTCGATGAAGGCGCAGCGCTCGAGCCCGACCAGCACCTGCTGGCACTGCTCGATCGCTTTGACGAGGACCTCGTCGAGCTGGCCGGCAACCGCCAGGTCCAGCTCGCCTTCGATCTGGATGTCGCGGGCGCCGTTGTCGAGATCCCGCTCGCTGACTTTGAAGCGCTGCATCACCGGGTGTTGTCGTCGCTGCTGGTTGATTGCATGGTCAGACCTTTGGAGGCTCGTTCTTCTCGTCGGGGTCCGCAAATCGGCTGGTCCGCCGAATCCCGTGCCGCTCTTTATCTCGCGATGCCGCGGTGCTGCGACGCCCCGCCGACATCGTCGCGATCCTAGCGTTGGGGACAACGTGACGCAACGCCGCAGAAAACTACCCGCGCCGGAGGAGGTCGTGGCCGCGATCGTCGCCCTGGCCGACGACGGCTATTGCCGCCGTGGCGAGCTGGCGCAGCGCTTCCCCCGCCTCGGCGAGCGGGATCTGCGCCGGGCCGTGCGGCGGGCGGTCAGTCTGGGACTTGTTCTGGAGCGGCGCGGCCCTGACGGCGCCTGGCACGTCGCCCTCAGCAGCGAGGGTTGGAACCTGCATCGCAGCGGGTAGCGGGAGTCGATGAGCGAGACGCCCGACAACGGCAGCACGCTGAAGGAGCTGCCGAACCCGGTCGCCGGCTACGCCGACCCGGAGGAGCGACCGCCCCTCCTCTCCTACCTCGGCTTCATGAGCATCTTCGGCGCCCTGGTGGCGGCGGGGCTCACAGTCGCAAGGCGGCAGGGCCGCGAGCTGCCCGAGCGCGCGCCGGCAGGGCAGATACTGCTGATCGGCACCGCCTCCCACAAACTCAGCCGGGTCCTCGCCAAGGACAAGGTGACGAGCCCGCTGCGGGCCCCCTTCACCGAGCTCGAAGGCAAGGGCGGCCCGGCCGAGCTCGAGGAGCGCTCGCGCGGGACCGGCCTGCGCAAAGCGGTCGGCGAGCTGTTGATCTGCCCCTTCTGCCTCAACCTCTGGGTGATCGCCGCCTTCTCCGTCGGCCTCCTCTTCGCGCCGCGGGTGACCCGCTTCATCGCCTCGCTGTTCGCGGCGCTGACGATCGCCGACTTCCTCCAGATCGCCTACAAGGCCGCCGAGGACAAGGGCCTCGGGTAGTGACGGCTCGTCACTAGGGGACCTGCTGTGCCGCGGCCGCTGGAGGAAGCAGTCGTGGTGGTGACCGGCGCCTCCAGCGGCATCGGCCGGGCGGCGGCGCTGCGGATCGCCCGGCGCGGCGGGGCGCTGGCGCTGTGCGCGCGCTCCGAGGAGCCGCTGGCCGCGATCGCCGCCGAGTGCGAGGAGGCCGGCGCCGCGGTCCTGCATCGGGCCCTGGACATCGCCGAGGAGGAGGCGGTCGAGGCTTTTGCCGCGGAGGTCGAGGCCCGCTTCGGGCGCATCGACGTCTGGGTCAACAACGCGGCGACGATGGCCTACGGGACCTTCGACGACATCCCCTCCGAGGTCTTCCGCGGCGTCGTCGAGACGAACCTGATGGGGCAGGTGCATGGAGCGCGGGTGGCGCTGAGGCGGTTCCGGCGCCAGGGCGCGGGCGTGCTGATCAACATGTCCTCGATCTGGGGCCGGATCCCCTCGCCGCAGGTGACCCCTTACGTGGTCAGCAAGCACGCCGTCCGTGCCTTCACCGAATGCCTCCAGGCCGAGCTTGCCGACGAGCCGGAGATTCACGTCACGGCGCTGATGCCGCAGGCGGTCGACACGCCGATCTTCGAGCACGCCGGCAACTACACCGGCCGCCAAGTGCGGCCGATCCCGCCGGTCCTCGACCCCGAGAAGGTGGCGGCGGGAATCGAGGCCTGCGCAGAGAACCCGAAGCTGCAGGTGAGCTACGGGCTTCTCGGCCGCGCGCTGGAGCTGCTGCATGCGGCGGCGCCTCCGCTCTACCGCCGCATCGCCCATCCCGCCTTCATCGACGGAACCTGGGGGCAGGTGCCTGCCGACCCGGCCGACGGCAACGTCCTGCGCAGCACCGGGCCGCACCGAGCCGACGGTGGCTGGAACTCGGGACGGCGCGCGGCTCTGCGTCGGGCCTTCGTCGCGGCGACCGGCGGCGGGCTTTCCGGCATTTTGCGGAAGAACTCCTGAGTTTTGATTTCCGACTAAGAGGGGTACGGTCCCCCCAACATGCAGGAGAACAGGCTCGCCTGGATCTTCGGATCGTCCCGCAGCGGCAGCACCTGGCTGCTGAAAATGCTCTCCGACCTGGAAGGCGTCGTCCCGGTCGACGACCCCCACCTCGGCCATCACCTCGGCGTCTGGCGGCCGATCCCGCTCGCCTGGGCCGCCTGCGACGACCCGCCTGAGCTGAGCACGCTGCTCGACGTCAAGGCCGAGGAGTCGGGCTACTTCTTCGCCGAACGCCACCGCGAGGCCTGGTGGGAGCCGCTGCGGCGGCTGATCACAGCGCGGTTCGAGGCTGAAGCCGCGGAGGTAGGGATCGCTGACCCGGAGCGGGCCGCGGCCTTCGTCGTCAAGGAGCCCGGCTCGCACGTGGCGCCGTTCCTGGCAGAGCTGTTCCCCGAGTCGAAGGTGATCTTCCTCCTGCGCGACGGCCGCGACGTCGTCGACTCCTGGCTCGA
>Ga0190273_10000875_pt1 | contig 10918 bp, 13 predicted proteins | sample Popmic504IS_FD_134513 | JGI IMG/M metagenome (GOLD analysis project Ga0190273, IMG submission 134513) | Populus adjacent soil microbial communities from riparian zone of Shoshone River, Wyoming, USA - 504 IS | ecosystem: Environmental > Terrestrial > Soil > Riparian zone > Trees stand | place...
CAGGGTCGTTCCTCTCTCAACGTGATCGATCGGTGGTGACGCCACGGCGAACGTAGCGCTCCTGGTCGGTGGTGGGCCGGGAGAACCGGCCTACCGGGACGACGGAGGCGCGACCGTGGCGTTCTGGCCACTCCGACGCAGCTCGTCTGCGACGAAGCCGCTCGCCTTCAGCTCCTCGACGAACCAGGTCACCGCAGCGACGGCCTCGTTGGAGCAGCTGCGGGGGAGGCCTGCGGCCTGCCGGATCTGCACGAACGCGGGCTCGATGATCCGCATCCCGGTTCGTGTCACGTAGCGGTCATCGGCTGTCGCACTCCCGCCACCACCTCACGCCTGGAGCGTGCGTCGCAGCGGCGCCGACCCCTCGCCCCGGCTGCGGCGTCGGCTCATCGAGAAGTCCGCATGATGTGGTCACACTCGACCCGACTCGCCCGTCAATGGGGTGACCGGCGGGGATGGAAGGGTGTCACTGTGGACCAGACCGACATGTTCGAGGTAGAGCGACCGCGCCTGGTGGGGATCGCGACCCGGGTGCTCGGCGACCACGCCGAGGCGCAGGACGTCGTCCAGCAGGCCTGGCTGCGGTTGCACGGGACGGAGTCCGAGATCGACAGCCTGCCGGCCTGGCTGACGACCGTGACCACTCGGCTGTGTCTCGACCGGCTGCGCTCACGCATCCCCGTGCCCGTCGACGACGTCGAGCCGGTCGAGATCGTCAACGACCCCGCCGACGACGTCGCGCTCGCCGACACGGTCGGCCTCGCCCTGACCGTCGTGCTCGACCGGCTCTCCCCGCGCGAGCGGGTCGCCTTCGTGCTGCACGACAGCTTCGGCTTCCAGTTCCCCACGATCGCGGCGGTCCTTGACACGACGCCGACGACCGCCCGCAAGCTGGCCTCTCGGGCGCGCGCCAAGGTCACCCAGCCCCATCCCGAGGACCGCCTGGCCGACTGGGAGGTCGTCGACGCCTTCATGGCAGCAGCCAGGAACGGCGACTTCGACCGGTTGCTCCGGCTGCTCGCGCCCGACGCCGCCGTGAGCGCTGACGAGGCGGCGGTCCTGGCCGGCACCCCGCTGCGGATCGACGGTCGCAACGAGGTGGCGACGTTCTTCAACGGCAGCGCGCAGTCCGCGCTCCCTGTCTTCGTCGGCGACCGGCCGGGCACGGCCTGGTTCCACCTCGGCGCGGCGAAGGTGGTCTTCGACTTCACCGTCAGCGATGGCCTCGTGCGTGCCATCGTCTTCCGCGCCTCGCCCGACATCCTGGCGCGCATCGTACGTCGTGACGGCGGCAGGCCGCGAGGCTGACCTGGTCACACCCCGTCCGTCTCGAACGTCACCACGTCAAGAGCACAATCACAGAAGGAGGCATGAGCATGAAGACCATGACCTGCCGGGACCTCGGAGGTCCCTGCGACCTCGAGCACCACGGCGACACCGCAGACGACGTGATCAACGCGCAGGACCGCCACCTCAAGGAGGCCGAGAAGGCCGGCGACTCGAGCCACCAGGAGGCCCGCGACGCCATGAAGAGCCGCTGGCGGCACCCCAAGAAGTCGATGGGGTGGTACCGCGACACCAAGCAGGCCTTCGCCGACCTGCCCGAGGACTAGGCACGCCGGCGCTGTTCAGCCGCGGCGGTACGCGGGTGCTCGGCTGCCGGTGGGAGAGGGGCTGCTGCCGAGCAGCGGAAGCACCCGCGGTGCCACCAGGACGGAGAGGGCGACGACGCTGGTCGACCTGACGACGGCTGGTGAGCCGTTGAGGCGCAGGAGCGTGGTCTGCAGGTCCGCGTGCGACGCGGTGGCCACCTTGCAGAGCACGTCCGCCGAGCCGGTGGTCACGTAGGCCTCCGTGACCTGCGGGATCGAGGCGAGGTCGGCGGCGACCTCCTCGAGCGCGCCCTGGGCGATCTCGAGGGTCACGAACGCCTGCACCGGGAAGCCGGCGGAGGCCGCGTTCACCTCCGGGGCCCAGCTGACGATCACGCCGATCTCCTGGAGGCGGCGCAGCCGGCTCTGAACCGTCGCTCGGGCCACCTTGGTGACGCGGGACAGCTCCATGTCCCCGATCCTCGGATGGGCGTGCAGCGCGGTGAGCAGGGCGAGGTCCAGGTCGTCGATGAGGTGGGATCGGCGTGCGTCGTTCATCGGTTCAGAGTAGCCGATCTGCATACCGGATGATCGCAGAAGCTCCCGGAAATAGCCGTTGTGCGTAGCCCCTGCTGCGCAGGTTGCGCGCCGGCCGCCGGCGTGCTTGGTTGGCTGGACGATCGACGACGAAGGGCCCGACATGTCACTGCAGGACACGCTGACCGACGAGGAGCGCCTCGCTGAGCTGGACCTGGACGCGCTGAAGCAGCTGGTCGGTCTGGTGGAGTACGACGCCGGACAGGATCCCTTCCCGGTGACCGGGTGGGACGCGACCGTGTGGGCCGTCGGCAACGCGACGCAGACCGCGCACTTCTTCCAGTCGGCGTTCGGCATGGAGCTCGTCGCGTACTCCGGACCGGAGACCGGCAACCGGGACCACGTCGCCTTCGTGCTCAAGAGCGGCGGTGTGCGGTTCGTGTTCAAGGGTGGCGTCGACCCGAGCAGCCCGGTGATCGCACACCACGCCCGGCACGGTGACGGCATCACCGACATAGCGCTCGAGGTGCCTGACGTCGACAAGTGCATCGAGCACGCCCGCGCCCAGGGCGCCACCGTGCTGGAGGAGCCCCACGACGTCACCGACGAGCACGGCAGGGTCCGCCTCGGCGCCATCGCCGCCTACGGCGAGACCAGGCACACACTGGTGGACCGGTCGCGCTACCCGGGCCCCTACCTGCCCGGGTACGTCGCCCGCACCTCGACGCACCAGAAGCGCGAGGGTGCTCCCAAGCGGCTCTTCCAGGCGCTCGACCACATCGTGGGCAACGTCGAGCTCGGAGCCATGGACGAGTGGGTCGACTTCTACAACCGGGTCATGGGCTTCACCAACATGGCCGAGTTCATCGGCGACGACATCGCGACCGACTACTCGGCGCTGATGAGCAAGGTCGTCGCGAACGGCAACCACCGCGTCAAGTTCCCCCTCAACGAGCCCGCGGTCGCTGCCCGGAAGTCACAGATCGACGAGTACCTCGAGTTCTACAGGGGGCCGGGCGCCCAGCACCTCGCCCTGGCCACCAACGACATCCTGCGCACGGTGGACGCGCTGCGTGCGGAGGGCGTCGAGTTCCTCTCCACCCCGGACTCCTACTACACCGATCCCGCGCTGCGTGAGCGGATCGGCAACGTCCGGGTGCCGATCGAGGAGCTGCAGAAGCGAGGGATCCTCGTCGACCGCGACGAGGACGGCTACCTGCTGCAGATCTTCACCAAGCCGCTGGGCGACCGGCCCACGGTGTTCTTCGAGTTCATCGAACGCCACGGGTCGCTCGGCTTCGGCAAGGGCAACTTCAAGGCTCTCTTCGAGGCCATCGAGCGCGAGCAGGAGCGACGCGGCAACTTCTGAGCTCGGGCTGGTCGAGCGGCGTGCTAGCTGCGAGCGGCCCGGATGGCCCCTCGCACCTCGCCCAGGCCGATCCTGCCGAAGGCACCCGGGGCGGTCAGCCGCAGCACCACCTCGTCCCCGTCCTCGAGAAACGTCCGCTCGGCTCCCTGGGTGCTCCAGGGTTCCGTCCCGCCCCAGGAGAGCTCGAGGAACGAGCCCCGCTGCTCGCGCTCGGGGCCGGAGATCGTCCCGGAGCCGTAGAGGTCGCCGGTCCGCAGCGAGGCTCCGTTCACGGTGAGGTGCGCCAGCATCTGGGCGGGACCCCAGTACATCGTCCGGTACGGCGGACGCGACACCACCTGCCCGTTCACCTCGACCTCGACGTCGATGTCGTAGCCGGCACGAGCACCCACCTGCAGGTAGGGCAACGGCTGAGGCTCCTGGAGGGGAAGGTCCACCCGAGCGTCCTCCAACGCCGACAGCGGCGTCACCCAGGACGAGATCGAGGTCGCGAACGACTTGCCGAGGAACGGGCCGAGCGGGACGGACTCCCAGGCCTGGATGTCGCGAGCGGACCAGTCGTTGAGACCGACGACACCGAAGACGTGGTCGCCGAACCGCGACGCCTGCACCGGCTCGCCGATGCGGCTCGGCACTCCGACCACGTATCCCAGCTCGGCCTCGACGTCGAGGCGCTCGGACGGTCCGAACTCCGGCTCCCCGGTGGAGGCGGCCTGGCGCTGGCCCCTGGGTCGACGGACCTCGGTGCCCGACACCACGACGGTGCCGGAGCGGCCGTGGTAGCCGACGGGCAGTCGCCGCCAGCTCGCTCGCAGCGTCTCCGCGTCGGGACGGAAGATCCTGCCCACGTTCGTGGCGTGGTCGAGGGAGGCGTAGAAGTCCACGTAGTCGGCGACCTCGATCGGCAGGCGCAGGGTGACCTCCGCCAGGCGACGCAGGTGTGGCTCGACGTCGACACGTCGGCTCTCGTCGGTCAGAGCGTCGACGATCCGGGTCCGGGCGCGCGCCCAGGTGACCGGACCTGCGGCCATCAACGGGTTCAGGGTGTCGTTGTCGAACAGCTGCGCCAGGTCGTCACCCTCGAACACCGCCGCCAGGTCGACGACGTGGTCCCCGATCCGCGCGCCCACCGTCGGTCCGGCCGATCCGTGGGCGAAGACGCCGTACGGGAGGTTGTCGACGTCCCACAGTGAGCCCTCGGCGCCGGGAACCCAGGTGACCCGGCGTTGCAGCGATGCTCGGCTGCTCAAGGCGATCCGAGGTGACGGCGGGTCAGGTCGGCGTACTGACGTGCATTGGTCCGCACGTGCTCGAGCTCGTCGTCGGTGAGCTCGCGGCGGACCTTGCCGGGCACACCGGCCACCAGCGACCCGGGCGGGACGACGGTCCCCTCGACGACGACGGCGCCGGCGGCAACCAGGGAGCCGCTGCCGATGCGCGCGTGGTTCATGAGGACGGCGCCCATGCCGATCAGGACGTCGGACTCGACCGTGCAGCCGTGCAGCACAGCCACGTGCCCGATGCTGACGCGGTCACCGATCGTCAGAGGGGCTCCGGGGTCGGCGTGCAGCACACAGTTGTCCTGGATGTTGGTGTCCCGGCCGATCCGGATGGACTCGGTGTCGGCCCGCACCACCGCGCCGAACCAGACGCCGCTGCCGGCGCCGATCTCCGCGTCGCCGAGGACGGTCGCGTTGTCCGCGACCCAGGCACCGTCCTCCACGGTGGGGGTCGTGCCGTCGAAGGTCGTGATCACTCGGTCGCCCCCATCGCTAGTGCTCGGTCCTATCGCCGGCCCAGGACCAGGCGTACTCCGGGTCCTCGGCGGCCAGCCCGGCCTCGCCCAGCTCGAGGGGGGCGAAGGTGTCCACCATGACGGCGGACTCGTCGAAGTACTCCACACCCAGCGAGGCCTCGATGGCGGCGGGCTGGGGACCGTGCGCGTGGCCGCCGGGGTGCAGCGAGACGGAGCCGAGGCCGATGCCGCTCCCCTTCCGTGCCTCGTAGTCGCCGGCGACGTAGAACATCACCTCGTCGGAGTCGACGTTGGAGTGGTAGTAGGGGACCGGGATCGCGAGCGGGTGGTAGTCGACCTTGCGGGGCAGGAAGTTGCACACCACGAAGTTGCGACCCTCGAAGACCTGGTGGACCGGCGGCGGCTGGTGGACCTTGCCGGTGATCGGCATGTAGTCCTCGATGTTGAAGGTGTACGGGTACAGGCAGCCGTCCCAGCCGATCACGTCGAAGGGGTGGGTGCTGTAGGTGACCCGGCTGCCGACCACCGCTGCGCCGGCGCGGTGCTTGACCAGGACCTCGACGTGCTCCCCCTCCGCCTGGAACGGCTCCACCGGCGTGTGCAGGTCCCGCTCGCAGTACGGCGCATGCTCGAGGAACTGGCCGTAGCGCGACAGGTACCGCTTCGGCGGTGCGACATGGCTGTTGGCCTCGATCGGGTAGAGCCGCGACGGCTCGGCGGGCAGCCACCGGTGCGTCGTGGCGCGCGGCATGATCACGTAGTCGCCGGTGCGGTAGGCCAGTACCCCGAAGACGGTCTCCACGGTGCCGGACCCTGCCTCGACGTAGACGCACTCGTCACCGATCGCGTTGCAGTAGTACGGCGAGGGCCCGGTGCCGGTCACGACGTAGGAGATCCGGACGTCGCCGTTGCCGAGCAGGAGACGGCGTCCCTGGACGGCATCTGCCTTCGGCTCGTGCTCGTCGAACAGCGTGTGCAGCTTCAGGTGCCGGGGCTTCAGCGGGTGGTTGGGCACCCGTGACTGGTCGGGCAGGTCCCACACCTGGCTGTCGGTGATCGCCGACGGGACGCCGCGGTGGTAGAGCAGCGAGGAGTCGGAGGAGAACCCCTCCTCGCCCATCAGCTCTTCGCGGTAGAGGTTCCCCTCGGGGTCGCGGAACTGCGTGTGCCGCTGAGCCGGCACCTCACCTATCCGCTGGTAGTAGACCATCTCGCCTCGTTCGAGAAGTCGGTGGGACGCATGTCCGCTGTCGCATTATGGACGGCACGGTCCCCCGCGGGTCAACATCGCGCCGGCGTGCGCATGAAGGTCAGCACTCGCCGGCCTTCCGGCACATCTCAGGCGCGTCTGCCAGCGTGGCTGAGGTGATCGCCCGGGCGGCGTCACCCAGTGCGGCGAGCTGCTCGGGTGTGAGGACGTCGACGACGAGCCGGCGGGCCTCACGGACGTGGCCGGGAGCGGTTTCCTCGAGCTTGGCGAAGCCGGCGTCGGTGAGTCTCGCCTCCGTGCGCCGGGCACCCGGGTCAGCGCAGCTGCGTCGCTGGACCCAGCCGGCCCGCTCGAGCCGGGTGATGGCGTGGGAGAGCCGCGACAGCGACCCCTGTGCCAGCTCGGCGAGGCTGCTGAGGACCAACGTGCGGTCGGGCGCCTCGGACAGCGCCGCCAGGACGTGGTACTCGAACGAGTTGAGACCCGCGTCGCGCTTGAGCTGCGCGTCGAGCGCGGGCGGCAGGGTCATGAACAGGGCGACGAGGGCCCGCCAGTCGCGCTGCTGGGCCGACGACAACCACGGCACGGTGTCAACGGTGGTGCTTCCTCGGGTGTCGGTGCTCACAGGACACACCCTACCCGAGCACTTGAATATTCAAGCCAACCGTCATACCGTCGTATTGAACATTCAAGTCGCATCCCTAGGAGAGAACCGATGTCCGTGCTTCGTGTCGACGCCACCATCCAGGGCGACCGCTCCGCCAGCAGCGCACTCGCCGACCTGGTCCTGAACGAGCTCCTCGCCGCCCACCCCGACGTACCCGTCGTCCGCCGTCACCTCGGCCAGCACCCGTTGCCCGCTGACGCCTGGCAGGCGGCGGTCTCCGCCGGCTTCATCCCCGAGGCGGAGCGCACCGACGCGCAGCGAGCGGCTCTCGCCACGGCCGAGCGCGTCGCGGCCGAGCTGCAGGACGCGACGAGCGTCGTGCTCGCGCTGCCGCTCTACAACTTCGGTGTCTCCCAGCACGCGAAGACGTGGATCGACCTCGCGCTCGCAGGCGCCCCGTTGGGCACCCGCCTGCTCGAGGGCACACCGACCGTCCTGGTCACCACCCGTGGTGGCGCCTACGGTCCTGAGACTCCGCGCGCGGGCTGGGACCACAACACCGACTACCTGCGCCGCATCCTCGTCGACATCTGGGGCGCCGACCTCACCGTCGTCGAGCGTGAGTTCACGCTCGTCGGCGTGAACCCCGCTCTGGAGGAGTTCACGGAGATCGCCGCGCTGATGCACAAGAACGCCGAGGAGGCGGCGACCGAGGCCGGGACCGCACTGGCCGAGCGGCACGCCGCCTGACGCTGCGGGACGGCTTCTCGCGGTGTAGAGATTGTGTGCACGTCGGGCGGTGCTGCCCCGGTCTGACGCCGTGGTCGTGGGAGTGTGGGACGGCGGCTCCACTCCGGCACACCCGGGCGCGGGAGAGCCGCCGGCTGGAGGCGTCGTGTCGTTGATCAACACCCAGGGGCTGACCAAGCGGTACGGCGCCGTGGTGGCCGTGGACGGGCTCACCGTCGACGTGGAGGCCGGGGTCACCGGTCTGGTCGGAGCGAACGGCGCCGGCAAGTCCACGCTGCTCAAGATCTTCCTGGGGCTGCTGACGGCCACCGAGGGCCGAGCGACCGTCCTCGGCCTCGACGTGGCCACCAAGGGGCCGGAGATCCGCGAGCACGTCGGCTACATGCCGGAGCACGACTGCTTGCCGCCGGACGTGTCCGCCACGGAGTTCGTCGTGCACATGGCACGCATGTCCGGGCTGCCGACCACGTCGGCGCGGGAGCGGACCGCCGACATCCTGCGCCATGTCGGTCTGTACGAGGAGCGCTACCGGCCGATGGGTGATTACTCCACCGGCATGCGACAGCGGGTCAAGCTCGCCCAGGCGCTGGTGCACGACCCCGGGCTGGTGCTGCTCGACGAGCCGACCAACGGGCTCGACCCTGCCGGCCGCGACGACATGCTGGAGCTGATCCGGCGGATCGGCACGGAGTTCGGCATCTCCGTCATCGTCACCTCGCACCTGCTCGGCGAGCTCGAGCGGGTGTGTGACGGCATCGTGGTCATCGACGCCGGCCGGTTGCTGCGGCACTCCACCACCGCGTCGGTCACCGCCACGACGCCCATCGTGACGATCGAGATCGACGGCGAGCAGGCGGCCCTTCTCGGCCGGCTCAGGGAGGCCGGGGTCTCCGTGGTCAGCGACGGAAGACTGCTGCACGTGGACGTCGGTGACGAGGCCGCCTACGACATAGTGCGCGACACCGTGGCCGGGCTCGGCCTCGGCCTGGTGCGGTTGGAGCAGCGCAGGCACCGGATGAGCGAGATCTTCACCGGGAGAGGCGCGGATGCCTGAGACCGACGACGCGCCGGGGACCGGTGCCATCCATGACATCGGCTACCGGCACTACGACGGTCCGCGCCTGGGCGCGTCGTACATCCGGCGCTCCCTCTTCCTCGACACGCTGCGTGGCGCCTTCGGGCTCGGCCGCTCGGCGCGGTCGAAGGTGATGCCGTTCCTCCTGCTGGGGGTGATGGTGCTGCCGAGCGTGGTCATCGGCATCGTGGCCGGCTACTTCGGGTTCGACGCGCTGCCGCTCGGCTACACGGAGTACGTCTTCACCCTTCAGGTCGCCGTGACGATCTTCCTCGGCTCCCAGTCCCCGGTGGTGATCTCCCGCGACCTGCGCTTCCAGGTGGCCGCGTTGTACTTCTCCCGCCCGTTGAGCCGGCAGGAGTACGTCCAGGCGAAGTACGCCGGGATGGCGGCCGCGCTGTTCCTGCTGACCGCGGTCCCCACCACGCTGCTGCTCGCCGGAGCGCTCCTCGCGGAGCTCCCGCTCGCCGACCAGCTGCCTGACTACCTGCGGGCGATGGCAGGCTGTGGCCTGTACGCACTGGTCCTCGGCGGCATCGGCCTCGTCGTCGCGGCGATGACCCCGCGCCGCGGACTGGGGGTCGCCGCCGTCGTGGGCGTGCTCCTCGTCCTCTCCGGGCTGCAGGCCTCCGTGGGAGCGCTGGCCAGCGAGTTCGGCAACGACACGTTCAGTGGCTACACCGGTCTGATCTCGCCGTACACGCTCGTCGACGGAGTGGTCGCGGGCCTGCTCGGCGCCGAGTCCACGATCGACCAGGCACCACCCGGGACCTGGGGAGCCATCGTCTACCTGACCGTCGCCCTGCTCCTGGTGGTCGGGTGCTACGCCGCGCTGGTCGCCCGCTTCCGCAAGGCACTGTCGTGAGCACCGTGGATCTCGAGCAGGTCTCGTGCTGGTTCGGCAACGTGGTGGCGGTCAACGACGTGACCATGCGCCTCGGCCCTGGCGTCACCGGCCTGCTCGGACCCAACGGGGCCGGCAAGTCCACGTTGATCCACATGATGGCGGGATTCCTCGCCCCCTCGGCGGGCACGGTGACGCTCGACGGTCGACCGCTCTACCGCGACCAGGAGATCTACCGGGAGGTCGGGCTGGTCCCCGAGCGCGAGGGCATGTACGACGCGGTCACCGGCTGGAGCTTCGTCCTGGCCAACGCCAGGCTGCACAAGCTTCCCGATCCGGAAGCCGCCGCCCGCCGAGCGATCACCACAGTCGAGATGACCGACGCCGAGGGCCGCGACATCCGCACGTACTCGAAGGGGATGAAGCAACGGATCAAGATGGCGACCGCGATCGTCCACGACCCTGCCGTGCTCCTGCTCGACGAGCCGTTCAACGGGATGGACCCGCGGCAGAGACTGCACCTGATGACGCTGCTCCACGAGCTCGGCGAGCACGGCCGGACGATCCTGTTCAGCTCCCACATCCTCGAGGAGGTCGAGCAGATCGCCGGCAACATCGAGGTCATGGTCGCCGGGCGGCACGCCGCTTCCGGTGACTTCCGTGAGATCCGCCGCCTGATGACGAAGCGGCCGCACCAGTACACGATCCGCTCCACCGACAACCGCATGCTGGCTTCGGCGATCATCGCCGAACCGAGCGCCTCCGGCGTCGAGCTCGTGACCGACGTGACAGGGGGCAGCAGCATCCACGTGCAGGCGACCGACTTCCACGCGTTCATCCACACGCTGCCCCGGCTGGCGTCCCGCCGCGACATCCGCCTCCTGGAGGTACGGCCCGCCGACGAGTCCCTGGAGAGCGTCTTCTCCTACCTGGTGAACCGATGAACGCCACCGTCGCCGCCCTCACCAGCCGCAGTCTGCTCGGCCGCAGACGCGTGGTGGTCCTGCTCCTCCTCCCGCTCGCCCTGCTGGCCCTGTGCACCCTGGCCCGCGTGCTGGGCGGTCTCGACGCGGACATCGAGCGCCAGCTCGACACCACGCTGGCGCCGGACCTGCTCGGCGCCTTCGGCATCGTCATCCTCATGCCGCTGCTCAGCCTCATCGCCGGCACGGGCTCCA
>Ga0190273_10000876_pt1 | contig 10918 bp, 9 predicted proteins | sample Popmic504IS_FD_134513 | JGI IMG/M metagenome (GOLD analysis project Ga0190273, IMG submission 134513) | Populus adjacent soil microbial communities from riparian zone of Shoshone River, Wyoming, USA - 504 IS | ecosystem: Environmental > Terrestrial > Soil > Riparian zone > Trees stand | place...
CGCGGTCCGCAAAAAGCGGCTGATACTTTTTGCCGACCAGTTCGTTACCCTGCAGTTCACGCAGTAATTCATACTCTAATGGTTTGTGCTTTTCGTCAGTCAATACCTTATCCAGCAAATTCTTAGCCAAGATCAAACGTTCGCCATCAACTTCAACCTCGGCATAGGTCTCGTTCTTATTTACTGCTACTGCCGTATTTGCTGGCAAGGTCCAGGGGGTGGTTGTCCATGCCAACACATACGCATCCTGGTCGACCAGCTTAAACTTCACAAAAACCGAAGGATCAGTTACATCCTGGTAACTGTTGTCCATGGCGACTTCTGCTTTGGAAATTGGAGTCGCATCGCGGGTACAGTATAGTAATACTTTCTCACCTTCATAGATTTTTCCTGAGTCGTACAATGTTTTAAAGGCCCACCAGACAGATTCCATGAACTCCTTGTCCATGGTTTTGTAAGCACCCTGAAAATCAACCCATCGGCCGATCCGATCAATAGTGCTCTCCCACAAGTCGCCAGTCTGCACCATATTATCGCGACAGGTCTTAATGTAATCTTCCAAGCTAATCTTGGTACCGATGTCACGCTTATCATGAATGCCTAGTTTCTTCTCAGTAAACACCTCTGCTGGTAAGCCGTGGCAATCCCAACCCCACACGCGCTCTACGCGTTTACCCTTCATAGTCCAGTAGCGAGGCACAGCATCTTTGACGATACTCGATAGCAGCGTGCCATGGTGCGGAACTCCGGTAATGAACGGAGGACCATCGTAAAATACATAGCTGTCAGAGGTCGGTCGTTGATCGATAGACTTTTGAAAGGTGTTATTTGTCTTCCATTGTTGTACTAATGACTTCTCGTATTCTAGCGCTTTGCGCCGAGTACCTTGTTTAAACTTCATTGCTAACTCCCTATTATCTGAACACAAAAAAATACTTCTTCTGTCTACTGGAGTCGCTTTGACGTTTTTACAGTCAGAGGACGGTACCATCCAGTTTCCAAAAGAAGTATTTCTTATGGCTCTCAATTACTTTGCTATAACGGGCTGCCCGTCGGGGTCTAATTTCGCTGACGCAATTTCTTCCCGAGCCGCTTCCTATTGGAATCGTAGTTGATAGCTACTGCAAACGGCTTTACCAAATTGTATTTGTACTATACTCTTTTTACTATCTAACAGCAAGCGAGCAACCATAACCAAGATCTTTAGGATCCAGATGTGTAGAAATAGCCAGCAACTTCGTCTAGCAATGGCAACGTTGGCCCAGACCAAAACTGAACCATCCGCCCGTCATCAGTCAACACCATAATTGCCGGGTGCTGCATGATATCATACAAGCTCATCATGGCAGCACCTTCGCGGGACTCCGTGCTTAAAACTTCCATACGCCTGCCGACACCTTCGTGATGACGCTGAAAATCATGGATAAAATCTTCGACTGGGCGCGCGAATTCGGAATTAGGCCGATAAATAACCAGAAGCTTCATATCTAAAAGTGTATCATAACCCTTATGTATGCGCAGTAAAAAAATAGAGGTCCCCAGACGGGAACCTCTATTTGTAGGTTCATAGAATATCGATATCCTATGAACAACCAGTGGTGCTACCGCAACTACTACATACATAGCAGCTACCTGCGCGCTGGGTTTGGTTACCGCAGTTAAAGCACAGTGGCGCATTGTCATCTTTTAGCGGCTGCTTTTTAACGGGCGCAGATGAAGCAACCTCGGTCGCACGGCTAACTTGTTGTTGCAGGCCAGCGACATTCTTATCACTAACCGCCTCGGCAACAGTTACCACCGAAGAATCTTCGTTTTCGGCCGCATCATGGGCTATGTGGCCTTCTGAAGTCTGGTCATCGGTCAGCAAGCTAGTCTGTGAAACCGGCATATCTTCGATACTAGCCAATCCAAGCTCTAGACGGTCATCGAATGACAGGTAGTCAAGCGCCAAACGACGCACGATGTAGTCAGTAATCGATGAAGCTGTCCGGACGTCAGGATCATCAGTCATACCACTTGGCGCAAAGGTCGTGCCGCGCAGCGTTTTGACATAGCTCTTTAGTGGCACGCCATACTGCAAGCCATGACTGACCGAGATAGCGAAGCTGTCCATCAAACCAGACAAAGTGCTTCCCTGCTTGGAGATATTTACGAATAGCTCACCTGGTTGGCCGTCTTCGTATTCGCCAACGGTAAAGTAACCATCAAGATCGGATAGCTCAAAATGGTAAGTGCGGCCAGTCCGTACGCGTGGCAATTTGCGACGGATTGCACCCTTGACCATAACTCTCTCAGAGGTGGTAGTTACAGCTGCTGGAGTGACAGCCTCAGCGACTACCGGTTCTTCCGCGCGCTGTGCAGCTTCTACGGCAGCATTGACGGCTGGGCCAGCTTCGGCAGTTTCCTGCTTCTTTTCAGCCTCTTTTTTAGCCATGCTTAATGGCTGGGCAACCTTACAGTTGTCGCGGTAGATAGCGACAGCCTTTAGGCCCATCTTCCAAGAGTCGATGTGCAATTGCTCAACATCTTCGACAGTAGCCTCTTCTGGCATGTTAACTGTCTTCGAGATAGCGCCGGACAAGAATGGCTGGACCGCAGACATCATTTTGACGTGGCCTAAGTAGTGGATTGAGTTGTCGCCCATCGAGCAAGCAAAGACCGGTAAGTCCTGTTTTTTGAGGTGAGGTGCGCCAACGATACTTTTCTCAGTGTCGATGTAAGCAATGATGTCGTCGACTTGTTTCTGGTCGTAACCCAATGCCCGTAGGGCACGAGGCACGGTCTGGTTTACGATACTCATCGTACCGCCACCGACCAGCTTCTTGACCTTGACCAAACCTAGGTCAGGCTCAATACCGGTAGTGTCACAGTCCATCATTAGGCCGATAGTACCAGTTGGTGCTAATACACTAGCCTGCGAGTTACGTACGCCGTACAGTTCGCCTAATTCGACTGCTTCGTCCCAAGCGCTGGTAGCAGCGTTCAGTAGTTCTTCTGAAACAAAAGAAGCATCAATGTCAGATACGGCAGCACGGTGCATACGCAATACGTTTAGCATGTTATCACGGTCCTTGTGGTAGCCGGCAAATGGGCCAACGCGCTTAGCGACACGTGCACTAACAGCGTATGAATGACCAGTCAACAACGACGTGATAGCTGCGGCTTGGGCACGGCCTTCTGCGGAATCATATGGCAAGCCTTGGGCCATCAGCAATGCGCCTAGGTTGGCGTAGCCAATACCAAGCTCACGGTATGCACGGGCGGTCTTACCGATACTTTCGGTCGGGTATTCACTGTAACCAACCAAGATCTCCTGGGCTGTAAAGATCAATTCAATAGTGTGTTTGTAAGCTTCGACATCAAAGCTGCCGTCGTCCTTGAGGTACTTCAACAAGTTGATGCTAGCTAAGTTACATGCCGAGTTGTCGAGGTGCATGTATTCTGAGCATGGGTTGGAACCGTTGATACGACCAGCGTTCGGTGTAGTATGCCACTTATTAATAGTGGTATCAAACTGCATGCCAGGGTCGGCACATTCCCAAGCTGCTTCGGCGATCTGACGGAACAATTTGCGAGCCTTCACAGTGCGTACGACTTTGCCAGTCTTAACAGCGCGCAACTCGTAATCTTCGTCGTTTTCGACAGCTTGCATGAACTCATCAGTTACACGGACTGAATTGTTGGCGTTCTGGTATTGGACCGAGAATATGTCCTTGCCATCAAGCGTCATATCCCAACCGGCTGTCTGTAAGTCACGGGCTTTACGCTCTTCGCGGGCTTTGCACCAGATAAACTCTTCAACGTCTGGGTGGTCAGCGTTCAAAATAACCATTTTAGCTGCGCGACGAGTCTTACCGCCGCTCTTAATAGCACCAGCGCTGGCGTCTGCACCACGCATAAAGCTTAGTGGGCCACTGGCAGTACCGGCACTCTTACCCAAAGACTCTACACTGGAGCGGATCGAGCTGATATTCAAACCGGAACCAGAACCGCCCTTGAAGACCATGCCTTCTTCGCGGTACCAGTTCAAGATTGAGTCCATAGTGTCTTCGACGGCCAGGATGAAACACGCGCTTGCCTGCTGTGCACGTTCTGGAGCGCCAATGTTAAACCAAACTGGCGAATTAAAAGCAGCCCGCTGGGTAGCTAGCACATACTTTAGCTCTTCACGAAAATCTTCAGCTTCATCTTTGGTAAAGTAACCCTCTTGCAAACCCTGGCGAGTAACCGTGTCGACAACGCGGTCAATCAAATCACGCAACGATGACTCACGGCTGTCGGTGCCGGGAGTGCCGCTGAAATACTTTTGGGCCACAATATTGATCGCGTTCTGCGACCAGCCCTCTGGAAAATCCACGCCGTACTGTTCAAAGACAGCTTTGCCGGTTTGGGGGTTCATTAGTACTGAATCACGGCTGGTCCATTTCAACGCGTCGTAGGCTTTAGTGCCGGGACGTGTGAACTTACGCTCAATGCCTAAGCCGGTTGTCTGTGCCATGTTATTATACCCCTCCTCTTACTAGCTGACGGCGGCTTTAAGTTGGACTCTTTTTGATCCATCTATACTTGCCATACTGCTTAACTTTTCAGCTATGTAGCCATCTAGCTATTACTATTGTTTTTGTTTAGAGTTTTTGCCGCCCCCGGATGCTCTCACTTTCCGTCGGCTAGCATCAGCTCTGTATGAACCTCGTAGCGATAGCGCTATGTACCAGATTCATGCAGAGCTGACAGCTCTGTTTTGCGATCTCGAACCTTATACCCTATTGCCGACCGTTGGAGTATGATCATCTTCGGCTTCGCCAGGCAAACTAAAGTCACGGCGATCGCGCAACTCATTCAACTGACGCTCAAATCCAGCGATGTCCGTAAAGCGTCGGTAGACGCTAGCAAAGCGAACATACGCCACTTCATTGAGGTCGCTCAGACGTCGCATAACCATATCACCGATCTTGGCAGTATGCACCTCTGGCTCACCGCAAGCATGCAGTTCGCGCTCAATATCGGATACCAAACGCTCTAGTTCAACATTGCTTAAGGTAGTCTTTTCGGAAGCGCGCAACAAACCTGATAGCAACTTTTCACGGTTGAACAGCTCGCGGACCCCGGTGTTCTTGACGACCACGATTTGCGGACGTTCCAAGCGCTCATAGGTAGTAAACCTGTTGCTACATACTAGGCACATTCGTCGTCGTCGAATCGCCTCACCGTCGGTAACATCGCGTGATTCAATGACCTTCGTATCGTCTGAATGACACTCGCTACACTTCATAGCATTCATTCCTTGTCACGTGGTCTCACCCCCTTATGTTGCTCAATTAGCGTTGGATTTAGATTACCGTTAAAGGTTTTCTACACCCGATTAATGTGCATAAGCCCTGCGGGCCTGTACGACTTGCGTCCCTCATCGGCCGTATGTGTTACCCTCCACATATAGTGCTTAGTCACTTAATAATATGCGTATATGTGGTGGTTTGCAATCACATTTTGCCTTATTTATGCTGTATTATTTAGTACGCGGTACAGGGGTAGCCAACGATGCATACAGAGGTCAGAAAAGTAAAAAAGGAGCCTTTCGACTCCTTTTTTGCACAACACTCGTTTAGCTTTCGTCATCGTTGCGCTTACGCTTGGCAAGGCGACGCAGGAATGACGGCTTTTCTAACTCATCATCATCAGTAGGCCCAAAAGCTGGACTACTAGACGACGGAGAGACTACGTCCGATGCCTGAGGTGATGCAGGCGGCTCTTGGAGTGTTGCCTCTTCCTCATCATTACTAAGAGACCAGATGTTCGGCATTGGCTCTTTGGAAGTAAAGTCTTCGGCAGCCGATGACTTATTCTCCAGATCCATGTCCAAGCCTTTCATGACATCCTCTTGCTCTGACTTGTCGTCACCCACACCACTAGCAGAAGCCGGCGGAGTAGCCAAACTAGCTGTTGGCTCAGACACACCTTCTAGCCCCGTAGTCCCGTGCTGCTGTTTGGCAAAATATGCCGCATCAAAGCCCGTGGCAACTACTGTAATGATGATCTCATCTTCGATATCAGGGCTAATCGTAGCGCCAAAGATGATGTTAGCATCTGGGTCGGCTGCGCTAGTGATAGTTTCTGCTGCAGTATTAATCTCGTGCATAGACAAGTCGTTGCCGCCGATAACATTAAATAAGATGCCCCGGGCGCCATCTATGGAGACTTCCAGTAATGGCGAATCAATTGCCTGCTGGGCTGCTAGGACGGCCCGGTTCTCGCCACTGGCGCGACCGATACCCATCAATGCTGACCCGGCGTTGCTCATTACCGCCTTGACGTCAGCAAAGTCCAAGTTAATCAGGCCGTGGACCGTGATTAGATCAGAAATACCCTGCACACCTTGGCGCAACACATCATCGGCCACCTTGAAGGCTTCCATAAGCGGCGTATTGCGGTCGATAGTTTGCAATAGCTTGTCGTTAGGGATAACAATCAGCGTATCAACAGACTTACGCAAGTTCTCAACAGCCTCTTCGGCGTTCCTACGGCGCTTTTCGCCTTCAAACATAAATGGCTTGGTGGCAAAACCGACTACGAGGATATTAAGTTCGTGGGCGATCTTGGCCACAATATGGCCAGCACCGCTACCAGTGCCGCCGCCAGCGCCAATAGTAATAAAGATCATGTCTGCGCCGACCAAAGATTCACGTATCTCTTCTGCTGACTCCTCGGCCGCGTTTTGGCCGACCGCTGGATTAGCGCCAGCGCCTAGGCCGCGGGTTTCGTCGCGGCCTATATGTATCTTACGACTCGCCTTAGAGTGGTGTAGTGCTTGGGCATCGGTATTAATAGCGATGAATTCCACCCCGTCAATGCCGGCATCGACCATGCGGTTGATGGCCGCACCGCCGGCACCGCCAACTCCTACGACTTTTATCTTCGCAAAGGTCTCAATTTGTGGATCTACTTGTGGCATGTCTCCCCGCTATTCCCTGCTCGCCGCTGCAACAGACGCCGTGGCACTTATTTGTATACACTTAGTATACGTTAATATAGTGCACCATTCAACAATCGTAATCGGTATCGTGTAACGAACCAAACTTTGTTTGCAAATACTTTGACGCTTGCTGTGTCGCTAACTTGCAGTCTATTTTTATAATTTTTACAGAGGTACAGTTGTATACATTTTATGGTTTATTTGCGAAAGAAGCCACTTAGGCGATCGAATAAACCATTAATATCACCAACTACAGATTGGTGCTCGCGCGATTGTTGGGGTGCTGGCAGCAGAATATCCAGCAACATCAGTCCAACTGCAGTAGCATACGCCGGGTCATCAACCGTATCTAGCAGTCCGGAAAGCGGCTGTAGCCTGCCTAATCGAGCCGGCAAAGACAATTGCTCACGCGCGAACTCGGCCATCCCTGGCAGCTTGGACGTACCACCTACTAACACTACACCTCCAGGTAACTTCTTAGCACGATGGATCTTTGTTAACTCTTTGTTAACAATCTCAAATAGTTCTTCTATACGAGCTTCAACGATCATATATACGTCGTCGGCCTTAAAGGCATGACGTTCTTTTTCAGCTCCTTCACCACGGTCAATATACACAACACCCTTCTTAGCGCTGCCGCTATGGCCTACCGAGGCATGCTTCAGTTTGGCCGCTTCGGCCACATCCAGGTCCGTCTTGAGCCCAATAGCCAAGTCATTGGTAATATGCAAACCACCGATTGGCAATACCGCCACGTGCTGGATCTCGCCATCTTCTACCACTACCAGATTGGTTGTGCTGGCGCCAATATCCAACAGCACTGTGCCAGCTTCTTTTTGCTGGCGGCTTAGCACAGCCTCGGCGGCGGCTAAGCTGGAAACGACCGTATTGTTAGCGTGCAGCTGAGCCTTGCTTAGCGCCATGTTTAAATTACGGATATTCGGTGACGAGGCAGACACGATATGAGTGTCAACTTCCAAACGCACACCATGCATGCCAACCGGATCTTTAATATTTGCCTGGCCGTCCAAACTGTAGTTCTTGGCAAATACTTGGATAATCTCACGGTTTGGCGGTAACTTCACGACTGTGGCAGCTTCTTCTACCCGCGACCGGTCCTCGTCGGTAATCTCACGGTTGGCAGCGCTGATAGCAATCACGCCGCGCGAGTTCATACCGCTAATGTGGGCGCCATTAATATTAAGAGTAGCTTCAGAGATCTGCATACCCGAGACGCGTTCCGCCTCTGTAACTGCTTGGACGATAGCTTCGGCAGCGTCGTCTATATGAACCACTACGCCTTTGCGCATTCCCTGGTTGGAAGCACTGCCATGGCCAATGACCGATGGCTTACCGTCAGCCTGGCTGACGGTACCCACAACACACCTGACGGTTGACGTGCCGATATCAAGCCCGACGAAGTGCGCTAAAGAGTTATCTCGCATGTTCAAAAGTATAACGGTTACGGTGAGTAATTTCCAGAGCCACTCTAAATCAAGTTGCGTAAAATAGTGATTTGCTCAGAAAAATGAGCTATGTGGTGCGGTTTGTAAGTAGCTCGAATCCGTCTTCAGTAATCAGTACTGTGTGTTCAAAATGCGCTGCCAATGAATTGTCGCGGGTTAGGATCGTCCAACCATCGCGGTCGACGTACACACTATCACCACCCAACGTAGCCATCGGCTCAATGGCGATAGTCATCCCGGCGTGCAACATTGGACCGGAGCCGGGCCGGCCGTAGTTTGGAATATTCGGGTCTTCGTGCAAGTTATGGCCGACGCCGTGCCCCACTAAATCACGCACAATACCATACCGCTTACGGTTTAGCACAATCTCAATCGCCGCCCCGATATCGCCAACGCGGATGCCATCACGCAAAGTGCCTATGCCGGCCTGCATGGCTTTTTCGGTATACTCAACCAGTTCTATGTGACGAGGGTCTTTGGCGCTGCCAGCAATTATGCTTAGTGCGGAATCAGTAATCATACCTTTATACTTCACGCCAAAGTCCAAACTAACGATATCGCCATCTTGGACCTCATAGTTACTAGGGATACCATGCACTACTTCGTTATTAACCGAAATGCAGATTACATCGGGAAACGGCGTTGGTCCGCCATAACCTAAAAACGGTGCTTCCGCGCCTAATGCCTTTAGCTCACGGGTCGCCATAACCGCCAATTCCCGGGTTGTTACGCCAGGCTCAACGCGCTTCTGCAACATACTCAAAGTGTCAGCCAATATGCGACCACTTTCGCGCATCGCCAGCTGCTCGGATTGAGTCTTTACTCGCGTATACATGCCTCAACCGCCTGCTGGATGCGGTCGTGGACTTCCTCGACACTACCTAGCCCGTTAACTTTTATAACTTCAGTTCCCTGTTGGCGGTAAAAGTCCAATACCGGCTCGGTGCTACGGACGTAGATATCCAAACGGTGTGCAATAACATCGGGAGTGTCTTCGATACGGCCTCGGCTTGATAGGCGCTTGATCAATTCATCCCGCGGCGTGTCGAACGCAATAACACCATGGATCTCGCGGCCATGGTACGGCAAGCGTGTCTCCAGCCATTCAGCCTGGGCTGGATTGCGAGGATAACCATCTAAAACAACCCGGTCTTCGGTGTCCATGCCGTTCAAGGCTTCATCAAGTACCCTGTTTGTCAGCTCATCATCAATCAGCTCACCACTTTTTAGGTGTTCCAATACTTCGGGGTTATTGGAATCACGGAACAGCTGGCCGGTGGATAGCCAGGTCCAACCGTTACGCTTTACTAGTAATTCACCCTGCACGCTTTTACCGGATCCCGGAGGACCAAAGAATAAAATCACCGGCTAAGCCTTTCTTTGACCAACGCCGCAATCTGGCCGCCATCAGCCGACGGACCGGCTTTGGCTTTGACTTGGCCGATTACTTGGCCCATGGCCTGGGGCGTGATTTCTGGAAGCGCGCTAACAGCCGCTTCGACCAAAGCCTTTATTTCATCCTCACCAAGCTTGGTAGGCAGATACTCTTCCAAAATAGCCTTTTCGGCTAATTCAGTCTCAGCGCTCTCGGTGCGGCCACCCTGCATAAAGCCATCAGCGCTTTCTTGGCGCTTTTTGGCTTCTTTGGCAATAATAGTTATAATTTGTTCGTCGCTTAATTCAGCTGACGGATCAGCGCCTGGCGCGGTCTTGGCATACGTAAAAGCACTCTTGATGGAACGCAGCACGCTGGTGCGTAGAACATCTTTGCCCAGCATCGCAGCCTTGATGTCTTGGTTGATCTTTTCTTGCATACATTCCTACCTTATCACAGTAACTTGGACGTTTAAAAAGTAAAAACGGACGCCGTGGCGCCCGTTCTATACTGCGTTCGTCAGCTTAACGCTGGCCGAGTTTGATCTTGCGGATCTTTGCAGCCTTGCGGGCAGTGCGAATAATAGCCTTCTTACGACGATCAGTCTTGCTGATTGGCTTTTCGAAGTATTGTCCGCCCTTTACGGCAGCAACAACGCCCGATTGCTGTACTTTGCGGTTAAAGCGGCGTAGCAGGTTTTCGAACGATTCTTTGGAGTCTTTGCGGGTAACTTGTATCATACTTGAATTATTCTACCCTACCACCGGGGTTTTTGCAAGACCTGACCCCTTAAAAACAGTCCGATAGTTTGAAATAAGTCTGTAGTAGCAGCCACCCCTGTTTTTATAGGATAAGAGTCCAAAGATAACATTGATTTTTTGTCACTTTTGTTATATAATTAAAGTATCTCTAGTCATGCATTTTTATGACTTCCTGAGAGCAACTTAGCAAGAGAATACCACCCACCCCCTACCCCCCCTGGAGCTTTTCATGGACAGTCACGGCCATACCCCAACCTGGTTCATGGTTCTGGTGCTCAGTCTGATTGCCGCACTCGTGGTCATACTTTGGAACACGATGAACGGGCCAAACCCCATGTCACTGGTC
>Ga0190273_10000877_pt1 | contig 10918 bp, 6 predicted proteins | sample Popmic504IS_FD_134513 | JGI IMG/M metagenome (GOLD analysis project Ga0190273, IMG submission 134513) | Populus adjacent soil microbial communities from riparian zone of Shoshone River, Wyoming, USA - 504 IS | ecosystem: Environmental > Terrestrial > Soil > Riparian zone > Trees stand | place...
AACTCATAACTTTTTTCAAGATTGCTGATTCCTGACAATTGAGTAGAAACTTCGAGGTAAGCATTGATGATACTTCGTTCATAGTTATACATTGCCTGCAGCTGCCTTGCATTGGCTGCATAAAACTCCGCTTTGATAGCATTACGATTTATTAACGGACCGGCAAGGTCACCGGCCAGTGAATAAAGCAATGAACCAGGAAACTTAACGAGGTACGAAGGATTGAACGCCTGGAAACCTATTGCTGCGGTAATTCCGAAGGAAGGATAAAACTCGGCCCTGGCAACTTTAACATCAAGCTTCGCTGCGGAAAGTTCAAGCTCAGCCCGTTTGATATCGGGACGGTTCGCCAGCAGTTGCGAAGGAACACCGGACGTGACGAGTGCCGGAACCATTTGTATGAAGTTGGCAGTATCCCGCACTATTGGCTGGGGATACCGACCCAGTAATAAGTTGAGACGGTTTTCAGTTTCTGTGATTTGTTGATGGATACTGAACTGCAGGCTTTCGGATTTGTAAACTTCAGCCTGGAACTTTTGAACAGCCAGCTCGGTAGCCCGGCTTGCTTCCTTTTGTATCTGTATAACAGAAAGCGCGTTTTTCTGGAGGCTTATATTTTGCGAGACAATAGCAAGCTGATTGTCCAGCGCTACCAGTTCGTAATACGAATTGGCAACTTCGGCAATAAGATCCGTTAACACAACATTGCGACCCTCAACGCTTGCTAAATAACGTGTTAATGCGGCCTTTTTAGCGGTGCGCAACTTTCGCCAGATATCAATTTCCCAATTCGCATAGGCAACGCCGGTATAGTCCATCAGGGGATCCGGGAATTCCTTACCTGGCGCTATCTCAGTAGATGCATCACCGGCACCCTGGCTGGTATACCTGCCGACCTTTTCAACACCTATACCACCTCTTAACCCTACACTTGGTAACAGTGCCGCTTTACGAAACCGTATTTCATTCCGGGCAATTTCAATCTCCTGTAAAGTGATGTTAAGCTCCTGGTTATTTTTAAGAGCAGTATCAATCAGCAAAACGAGATTTTTATCCGTAAAAAATGTTCGCCAGTTGAGGGCAGCTGCGTTTGTTGTGTCTGTGTTGTTGTTATAAGTAACGGGCGTTGAATTATTTTCTGCCCGTTGCGTAACTGCGGGTACTTTGCAACCTGCGAATACCAGGCAGGCTATCAATAAATGGCTAAATCTGCAGGATCTAAACTTAAACATTGTGATCAATTTCTTCGGTTAACGGATTTTCTTCTTCATCGGTAATTAATATTCTTCGCGCAGCGAGGCGCCCGAATATGTAATACAAGCCAGGTATGATCAGTACGCCGAAGACGGTGCCAAAGAGCATTCCTCCCGCTGCTGATGTTCCGATCGTTCTGTTTCCTATCCGACCGGGACCGGTCGCGAATACTAACGGTATCAGACCAGCGATAAACGCAAATGAAGTCATGAGGATCGGACGGAACCTTATAACCGAACCTTCAATTGCCGCTTCCAGTACTGTTGCCCCCCCGCGGTGTTTACTTACCGCAAACTCAACGATAAGTACTGCGTTCTTGCCGAGTAGTCCGATCAGCATAATCATTGCTACCTGGGCATAAATGTTATTCTCAAGGCCAAACAGGCTTAGGAAAAGAAATGCACCAAAAACGCCTGCGACGAGGGATAAGATTACCGCGAAAGGAAGAATGAAACTTTCATATTGTGCAGCAAGGATCAGGTACACGAAGGCAAGACAGATAATAAAAATGTAAACGGCCTGGTTCCCGCGCGCTACCTCATCTTTTGAGATTCCCGCCCAGTCAATAGCAAAGCCCCTTGGCAATGTTTTCTGAGCAACTTCATTTACCACCTGGATAGCTTCACCACTACTGAAGCCGGCGGCAGCAGAGCCACTGATCTCGGAAGCATTATACATATTATGCCGGGTTATTTCCGAGAGACCGTAAACTTTTTCCATCTTCATAAAATCTGAAAACGGTACCATTTCATCACGGCTGTTCTTAACATATAATCTCAGTATGTCATCTGGCAATGCCCGGTATTCCGGTGCCGCCTGTACGATTACTTTATATTGCCGGTCATATTTTATAAAACTGATCTCGTAGTTGCTCCCAATCAGCGTAGACAGTGTATTGAGGGCATTTTCAATGGTGATTCCCTTTTGTTGGGCAAGATCATTGTCTACCCTTAACATGTATTGCGGAAAACTCGCACTATAAAAACTAAATACTGATGACAACTTAGCATTCTTACTAAGTTCCTTCACAAAGTCATTGTTGACCGTTTCCATTTTTTTGTAGTTGCCCGATCCTCCTTTGTCAAGCAAACGCAATTCGAATCCGCCGGCTGCGCCATAACCCGGTACAGCTGGAGGCGGAAAAAATTCGATAGTGGCCCCGGTTATATCTTTTGCCTTCTCTTCCAACTCTTCGATTACCTGTTGCACATTGTGTTTACGATCGTCCCAGCTTTTTAAATTTATCAGGCAGGTACCGGCATTGGCACCTGTTCCCTCTGTCAGAATCTCATATCCGGCAAGTGCAGAAACGGATTGCACATCTTCAATTCCTTCTGCTATTTTTTGCAATTTCTCCGCTACCTGGTTTGTTCTTTCCAATGATGAGCCCGGCGGTGTTTGAATAACGGCATAAAACATTCCCTGGTCCTCATTTGGAATAAAGCCCGACGGAACACTGTTATTGAGAAAATAGATGCCGACACAAAAAGCGATCAGCATTCCAAATGTTACCACCCGCCTGTTAACGATCCTTGTCAGGAGATTTTTATACCTGCCGGTAAGCCGGTTGAACCAGTTATTGAAGCCGTTTAAGACAGCATTAATTCCACGCTTCTTCTTTACCTGGCCATGTGTGTTTTTCAACATCATAGCGCAAAGCGCGGGTGTGAGTGTCAAGGCAACAACACCAGACAAAATGATTGACGTTGCCATTGTTATGGAAAACTGTCGATAGAATATGCCAACCGGGCCAGACATAAAAGCCACCGGGATAAATACAGCCGCCATCACAAACGTAATGGCTATAATCGCCCCGCTGATTTCGTGCATCGCAAGTTTAGTTGCCGCACGTGCGGATAGGTTTTTCGTCTCCATATTTGTATGTACTGCTTCTATCACAACGATTGCATTATCCACCACGATACCGATAGCAAGTACAAGCGCAAACAGGGTTATCAGGTTTAAGGTGATGCCGAAATACTGCATGAATACAAACGTACCTATCAGTGAAACCGGCACTGCGATTGCAGGGATCAGCGTTGAACGCCAGTCACCAAGAAACAGGAACACTACAAGACCTACGAGAACAAAGGCTTCTACCAATGTGTGTATTACCTTTTCAATAGAAGCGTCGAGAAATTTGGAAACGTCATAGCTGATCTCATAATCCATTCCTTTGGGGAACGTATTGGCCTTTATTTCCGCCATCTTCGCCTTCACGTTTTTGATTACGTCACTCGCATTACTGCCATATGATTGCTTAAGCACGATAGCAGCTGAAGGTTTGCCGTTCAGGTTTGAATAGATATCATACATCGAACTCCCAAACTCGATGTTAGCAACGTCCTTCAATCGTAATATTTCACCATCAGTGCTGGATCTTAGTACCACGTTTTCATACTGCTCCTTTGTGGTGAACCTTCCGGAATACTTTAGCACGTATTCGAACGATTGTGAGCGTTTACCGGAACTCTCACCAGTTTTTCCAGGCGATGCTTCGAGGCTCTGTTGGCTCAGTGCTTCCATTACTTCCTCAGCGGAAATTTTATAAGCAAGCATACGATCCGGTTTAAGCCAGATGCGCATTGCATACTCACGATTTCCGAGAATGTCTGCGACGCCTACTCCATCTACCCTTTTCAGTTCAGACAAAACGTTGATGTCAGCAAAATTGAAGAGAAACTTCTGGTCAGTTGCTGTATCCTTGCTGTATAGATTCACATAGAGAAGCATGTTTGATTCTTCCCTCGTGATCTTTACCCCTTCACGTACAACAAGTGGCGGCAGTTTATTTACAACCGATGCCACCCGGTTCTGAACGTTCAGTGAAGCCTGGTTTGGGTCGGTGCCCAGGTTGAACACAACCTGGATCGTTGCTTCCCCATCATTACCGGCATCAGATGCCATGTATTTCATCCCCGGAACTCCATTGATTGCCCGCTCAAGCGGAATGATGACTGATTTAATCATCAACTCACCGTTTGCACCGGGATATGCTGCAGTAACATTTACTTTTGGAGGGGATATAGATGGAAACTGGGTAACCGGAAGTTGTGAGATAGCGAGTATACCCAGAAATACTATTATAAGTGAGATCACAATGGACAGTACTGGCCGTTGTATAAATTTATTGAACATTAAAGTTGATTATTTGGTTAAACTATTCTGCTCTCAGGCGCAGATGAGAAATCACATCTTCAGGCTTTTGATAAACTACCTGGATTTTTTCATCGTCCTTTACTTTCTGAACGCCATCGAGCAACACCTTATCGGTCGCCGTAATACCTTTTGTTACCACGTACAAATCGGGCATTTCACCACCTGTTGCTATTTCTCTTGATTTTACCACATTGTTCTTGTCAATAACAAAAACATATTTTTTGTCCTGGATCTCATAAGTAGCTTTTTGTGGAATGATCAATGCATTCCGCAATGGCATTGTGATAAGCACCTTGCCCGTTTCACCGTTTTTCAAAAGGCGGTCAGGGTTTGGAAAACTCGCCCGGAACGCGATATTGCCGGTTTCGCTGTTGAACTCGCTTTCGATAGTTTCCACGTTACCGCTTACTTTTAGAACCTGGTTGTTAGCAAGCAGCAGGTTCACCCGGGTGTTTCCACGATTTTTTGTATTTGTCTGATACTCGAGGTATTCAGGTTCTGATACATTGAAGTATGCATAAACCTGGCTGTTATCAGAAAGTGTGGTCATGAGTTCACCTTCATCTATCAGGCTGCCGAGTTTTTTTGGCAACCGATCGATGGTGCCATCAAATGGCGCCCTGATCTCGGTAAATGATAAATGTATTTTTGCAAGTGCTGTTTCCGCCTTTGCCTGGTCAAGTTTGGCCTGGGCCATCGCCTGTTCATTTTTTGAAACCACATTTTTTTCAACCAGCGCTTTTGTATTTTGAAGTTCTATCTCCGCAGCGTTTGCTTCAGCCTGCGCCTTCAACAATTCTGCTTCATAGATCTTAGGCATTATCTTAAAAAGTAACTGACCTGCCTTTACAAACTGGCCCTCATCAACGTAAATCGTTTGAAGAAAGCCCTTTTCCTGAGCCCTTATCTCAATATTTCTGATCGACCTTATCTGTGCAACATATTCTTTGGTGAATGAAGTGTCAATTTGTAACGGGCTCGTGATTGTGTACTTTCCTGCTTCTTCTTTCTGTTCAGTCTTAGGCGCACAACTAGCCAGGCACACGAGGGCGATCAGGCCAACGAGCATGTTTGTTCTTTTCATGATAGTTCAGGGAATAATTAAATGATTGATGGCATCCGGAGATGCTTAGGGTACTGAAACGATATGTTAGCATTTGAGACGGCGGTGCGTTTATCAGAACGCCGCGCCTTAGTTATAATGCAACCAGGTAGAGCTTATAGTAAATCAGATGCGGATTGATCTCTGGAAGATGTATATAGCCGAAATGTAAGGCCATGAAGATCGAAACGAAGCCGGAATGGCCGGACTGCTTTGACGGCAACACTTGTAGAACGCGTCAGCATAGAATCCTGTGAGCGACTTGTATTTTTTAAGGAAGGCCTGGCTATGATTTTCATCTTCAGCGTCTTCGCAGTCAATGAGCTTATCATCTGCAGGCAGGTTCCAGGTGTGAATTGAACCGGAATTGCGGTCTAAATAGTTGAGAACTTTAGCTTCAGGCGTTGTGACCTGCGTTGTTGCAGAGAAGGCTTTTGTGTTAACCTTTAACCCTGCAAAGGAATTGAATTGACTGCCGAGAAGCATCAAAACAAAGGCTACAACAAAAACAGGTACTCTCATTTCGGCGTGAAATTAGAAAAAAATGTGACAGCATGCAAATGCAACAATATATTATGATCTTTATTAACAACTGTTAAGCTGAAAGATTTTCCACTTATCCCATATCACAAAGGCATGTCTTATCCCGGAATCAAGCCGAAAATGATGAGCCGGGTATAGGGAGAACAAATTTATTTCTGGCTGATAGTCAAATTAGAACGCCAGGTGTACGAATTTCATTGCTCAAACAATCATAATGATCCAACCAATTAAATCAATCAGACCTTTTATCGGCGCAAAAGATTTTGAGATATCACGTAGCTTTTATCGCGACCTTGGTTTTGAAGAGAAAATACTTGGACATGACTTCTCATATTTTGGCAGCCAGGGTTATGGATTTTATTTACAGGCTTATTATGTGCAGGACTGGGTTGATAATACCATGGTATTTATCGAAGTTGAAAATGTAGAGGAATACTGGCAAGAGCTGGTAGCACTGGATCTTACGTCAAAATATAACTCAGCGAAGCTCACTCCGATACGTACAATGGATTGGGGCAGCGAGTGTTTTTTACATGATCCATCGGGCATTCTTTGGCATTTTGGACAGTTTGCAAAATGACCTTGAGCTTATAACCGGCGATCACCCGAAGCGGATTGCAATGGCCATTTCCATATTAAGACGCACTCAGGAACTTATCTTTATTACAACTTTGCCGCACTGGGATCCGCTTTCAAAGTATCGGTACGCTTCATGCACTTCGTCGAAGCCAAAGCTGCGATCGATAACAGGTCGAAGTTTGGTTACGGCTATTGCCCGGTTCATCTCTTCGAATGTTAGTCTGCTGCCGACAAAAACCGGCCTTACCGTGACCAGATTAACAAACATTGGTGTAAGGAGCGCATTCAGATCGATTACTGAGGGTAAACCGGCCGAACCTACACTGCTAACAAGCACAACCTGTCCACCAAATCGTGAAGCTGATACCGACTGGAGAAATGTATCGCTACCTCCGGTTTCTATGATTCGGTCTGCACCATTACCGTTAGTAAGCGCTCGTACCAGTTCATGCCATTGTGGGTTTATAACATAGTTTAATACTTCGTCTGCACCATAACTTTTGAGCGTGGATATTTTACTGTCTTTGGAGGTTAAGGCAATGACTTTTGCTCCAAGCAATTTTGCAATTTGAATTGCAAATACCGGAACACCGCCGCTGCCAATAGTTACAATTGTATCTCCTGCCTTAACAGGTACCGGGCCATTAAGTGCAGACCACGCTGTCACGGCTGCACAGGGCAGGCAAGAAGCTTCTTCCCAGGTAAGATGTGCCGGCACTTCAACGGTCGCCGATTCTTTTAAGACAGCATATTCACATAGCATCCCGTCCTGCGTGCACCCGAGCTGATCAGCTATATCCCAACCAACACTGCCATCGCGCCAACCCGGAAAATAGTTTCCCATTACCCTGTCACCAATTTTAAAACGTGTGACATTGTCACCGGTTGCTATTACTTCACCTGCCCCGTCGCTAAGTGGCACGATTCCGCGCACAGGTGGCAATGGATATATCTGGTGGAGAATATACAGATCGCGCCGGTTCAGCGAAGCTGATTTCATTTTCACCAGCAGTTCGCCGGCTTGCAATTCGGGAATGGGCCGGTCGGTCATTTTAATAGCATCTATTGCCCCAAAGTCGTTAAGTATGTATGCTTTCATCGCAACTAAGAATTAATTTTAAGAATATAACGATCACCCACATACGAAAGAAGGATACAAAAGAAAAGTTTTCTTTTGAATTGTTAACGGCATGGGTGATCGTTATCAAATTATATTAGCAGGATAAAATTAACAGGTCGCGTGAAGGGCATTTGTATTATTACATGACAAACAGTTGTCATTTTGCGACAAAAATTATCAGGATGTAAATGCAGTGAATGTCAGGCTTATTTATAACTAAGCCCTTCACCCAACTTAAATAGTGGATAGGATGTTCCCTTTTCGTTTCCGGGTACATCAGACAGTTGGTCCTGGGCGGCCCTTTCAGAGACAGGAGTGGTGAAAGGCATTCTACCGGTCGGGTTATACTTACCGGTCACGACATCGAGAAGTGCATCCGCAGTGGTATTAAAAGTGGCGATGACCGCCTTACACTTAGTAGTAGATACGGGATTATAAATCTCATCGATTACCCATGGATTCGTGTAATTGATGGCGAGGATTGTATTCTTCGTAGCTAACAAGCTATTTACATAAGAAGTATCAATACCGTTTTTTGAAAGAGACAGGAAGATCGGTGATCCATCTGATTCGAATAATGACCTGGAACCCGGGGTGAGCCAAAGTAATACTATATCCGCTGCTTCAGGTGAATTTACAAATTCGAGATGTGGATGATGGTTAGCAGGGTCCGTGTAGACTTTGCCTGGCGCCACTCCCTTTTTTTGAAAATAGGATTCAAAATAAACTTTGGTCTTTGCTTTTAGCGGTAATATCTGATTCTTGTTTCGCAGCAATACAATTGATTTACGCATCGCCAGATCGGCACGCGCCTGGAACTGTTTATTTCCGACAATTGATTCTGCAGCGTCTTCATCAACATAAGGATCTTCAAAGAGACCCAGGTCAAATTTTTCGAGTAGCAACAATCTTACGGATTCATTTATCAGGTTCGTGTCAACCATTCCGCTACTTACTGTTTCTAACAATTTGGCCGGATCGGCGGTTCCGGAATAAAGATTGACCCCGGCTTCGAGGGTCTTTTTGTAACGCTCATTAATAGAGAGGTTTTCGGCGCCCCATGGCATCATCTCAATGGGACCGGTATCTGAATTAATGATCCCTTTAAAACCGAGTTTTGTTCTAAGCAGGTCGTGGATCACTGCCTTATTATATGCATATGCTATAGTATCATACACGGTGCCATGTGGTAACGAATAGTATGGCATAATAGCAGAAGTGCCGGCTTTGATAGCGGCTTTAAAAGGGATCAGGTTGTTATCAAACCGACCGCCTGGAAAATGCTCAACGCGACCCCATTCAAAATGCGGGTCCTGTCCACCAACACCTGCACCGCCGCCGGGAAAGTGCTTAGTAGTCAATGCGACGGAACCTCTTCCAAGGCGTTTCCCCTGGAATCCAAGAACTATCTGAGTGATCATTTTTGCAACCCATTCAGCATTCTCGCCAAACGTTCCTTCGATTCGTTGCCACCGGGGTTCCGTGCTAAGATCTGCCATATACATATAGCCTTTCCGTAAACCAACTGCAGTCCATTCCTGGCGGGCAATCTCAGCAAACTCATTTACAAGAGAAAGATCATTCATAGCCGATAACCCAAGTTCACCGGGCCATGTTGAAAAAACCGTTTTACCGACACTGAGCCCTACGGCTGCATCTTTAGTGAGATGGTTACGCGGATTGGATGCAATGATAGCCGGGATTCCATGACCGTCTGACTCGCATAATGCCTGTAATTTGTTCGCCCATTCCGCAGTTATACGGGCACTCACATTTGCGCGTAGAATAAAATGTCGCAGGTGAAATTGCGTTACGCCTTTGGTTGTACCGGCGACATTCATAATCGGATATGGGAGCGGCTTACGGGTGAAAACGTTTACAGCACTAACCTTATCGACTTCATTAAAATCACTTGTTATAGGATCGCTTCCGGCAGAAGGCGCTGCGCCAAAACCCGATTCATTCTTTAATGCGGCCGAACTGATCAGCATAAAACCGACCTTCTCTTCCATGGACATTCTTGAAAGAAGATCGGCGGCCCTTCTCTCGTTGGTAAGCCGCCAATCTTCGTAAGGTTCTAATTGTCCGTTGCGGTTCAGATCTTTGAACTTTGATGATCCAAGAGTAAGAATCCTAACGGACCTGTATCCTAATTTTGGTTGCGCTTTGACATTATTAACCTGGGTAAGTGCATGTTGGAAGGGTACCATAAATATACAGGTACAGGCAAGCGTCCGTATTATCATCTGGTGTAACATTAACATGGAAGCAATCGTTTAAGCCGTGGCAAAAGGACGCGTTCTAACTAAACGGACCCGTGAACTACAAGGTCGCCATATCAATCACAAAACGATATTTCACATCTCCTTTCAGCATGCGCTCGTATGAAGCTGTTATATCTTTTATGTCTATCAGTTCAATGTCTGACACGATATTTTTTTCTGCACAATAATCAAGCATCTCTTGTGTTTCAGCGATACCTCCAATGGAAGAACCAGCAAGGCTTTTACGTCCGCCAATAATACTGAATGCCGCTATGGGCGATGGCTCGGAAGGTACGCCCACACAAATCATAACCCCATTAGTCTTCAACAATCCGAGATACGTATTCATATCATGTTTTGCTGAAACTGTGTCAATAATAAAGTCAAAACTACCCCGGGCCGCTTTAACCTGCTCTCTGTCTTTTGTAACGACAAAGTTGTGAGCGCCTAATTTTTTGGCATCATCTTTTTTACTTTCAGATGTACTCAACACTGTCACTTCGGCACCAAAAGCAACTCCGAACTTTACGGCCATATGCCCAAGACCTCCAAGTCCTACAACCCCGAGTTTATGCCCTTTGGATACTTTCCAGTATCGTAGTGGAGAGTAAGTTGTAATACCCGCACATAACAGCGGTGCAACAGATGCCAGATCCAACTTGTCGCTGATCTTCAAAACAAAGTCTTCACTAACTACAATAGTATTTGAATATCCTCCGTAGGTTGGTGTTTTTTTATCCTGTTCAGTACCGTTATATGTTGGTGAATTACCAGTCTGGCAATATTGCTCCAAACCTTGCCTGCATTCATCACAGGTGCGACAACTATCCACCATGCAGCCAACACCAACAAGGTCACCTGTTTTATATTTTTTTACATGCGCACCAACCTTGCTTA
>Ga0190273_10000878_pt1 | contig 10905 bp, 10 predicted proteins | sample Popmic504IS_FD_134513 | JGI IMG/M metagenome (GOLD analysis project Ga0190273, IMG submission 134513) | Populus adjacent soil microbial communities from riparian zone of Shoshone River, Wyoming, USA - 504 IS | ecosystem: Environmental > Terrestrial > Soil > Riparian zone > Trees stand | place...
CGACCCGCACCAGGTCCGGCTCTACGTCAGCTATCTGCGGCGCAAGCTGAACGTGGCGGGGGTCGACCCGATCGAGACCGTGCGCGGGTTCGGCTACCGCTACCGCATCGCACATCCGTCCAAATCGGGCCCCGGCTGACGGATTCATACGCGTTTCAGACAGAAACCGGACGTACCTCCTACCTAGGTATCCGATCTCGCGGTTAGCGGCGAAAGCCGCGGCACGAGTGAACCACCAAGGAGGTACGGAAGTGAAAACCACCACGAAAGTCCTGCTGACGGCGCTCTGCGTGGGCGCGCTTGGCAGCCTCGCGGCGATGGGCGTGTTCGGCGCCTTCAGCTCCACCACCACCAACGCCGGCAACACGATCACCGCCGGCACCGTCGCGATCGCCGACAACGACGCCGGCGCCGCGATGTACAGCCTCAGCGCCGCCAAGCCGGGCGAATCGGTGAGCAGATGCATCAAAGTCACCTACACCGGCACGCTCGACAGCGACGTCCGCATCTACACCACCAGCACGATCGGCTCGCTGGGCCAGTACGTCGACCTGACGATCACCCCCGGCACCCAGGCCACCCCGAGCTTCCCCAGCTGCACCGGGTTCACCGCTGACGCCAGCGGCGCTCTGTACACGGGCACGCTGCAGAACTTCGGCAGCACCAAAAACAGCTACGCCACCGGCGTTGCCGACTACCCCGGCTCAGGCACCAAATGGGCGGCCAGCGAATCGGTCGTCTACCAGGTGACCGCGACGCTCCAGTCGAGCGCCCCGGACGCCGCTCAGGGCCTGACCACCGGCTCCCACGCGTTCACGTGGGAGGCCCGCAACCAGTAGCGGGAGCGCATGAGCACTCCTACTGCTGACAGGTTCACTCGCGCCATCGGCGCCGCGATCGGGCTCGCCCTGGTCGCGGCGCTGATCTTGGCGGCCCGCCCCGCCGGCGGCCACGGCGGGGTGCTGCCTGCCTCGCTGCGCTTCACGACGGCGCTCGACGGCGTGGTCGCGGCGCAACCGGCGCCGCCGAAGCCGTTGCTGGCGAGTGGACCGATGCGCCCGGGCAGTCACGCCCGCGGCGCCTTCTCGCTGCGCAACGAGAGCGGCGAGACGTTGGCGGTCCGGCTGCGGGCGCGGCCGAGCTCGACCGCGCTCGACGGGATCGCCCAGGTGCGGCTGGTCAGCCGCGGGGTGGTCCTCTTTGAAGGGACGCTGCAGGCGCTACGGCAGGGAACGGCGGAGGCGTTGCGGCTGCGGCCCGGAGGCGCAGCTTCGGTGCGGGTCACCGCCTGGATCCCCGCCGAGGTCGAGACGGGTTACGAGGGCCACGACGTCGCCGTCTCGCTCGAGCCGGTGGAGGAAACGCTGCCGTGAGCGCCGCCGTTCGCCGCCTGCGCATGCTCGTGCTTTGGATCGGGCTCGGGCTGCTGTTCGGAACCCTGCTGGCGGCGGTGGCACCGCAGCTCGGGGGCTACCGCTCCTTCACGGTGCGCTCCGGCTCGATGACGCCGGCGATCGAAACCGGCGACGTCGTCGTCACCAAACCGGTCTCGCCGCTCGCCGCCCGCGTCGGCGACGTCGTCACCTTCGTCGACCCCGAAGGCACCGGCAAACTCTTCTCCCACCGCGTGCAGTCGGTGCGGGCGCTCGGCGACGAGGTCGCCTTCGTCACCCGCGGCGACGCCAACACCTCGACCGAGCGCTGGCGCGTGCCCGCCGACGGCAGCGTCGGCCGGGTCGCCTACCGGATCCCGAAGATCGGCTACGCGCTCTCCTGGGTCGACAGCCCGCCGGCTCGCCTGGCCCTGATCGCGATCCCGGCCCTGTTGCTGCTCTGGGCGGCCATGGCGCGGATCTGGCGACCGACCTCCGAGGCCCGGCCGCAGGAGGCCGACTCGCTGTGAGCACCCGCCCGGCAATGGTGGCGGCGACGATCGTCGCCGTCCTCCTCGGCAGCGCGGCGCTGGCGCGGCAGAGCGTCTGGGGCAACTTCACGGCGGCGGCGCCGAACGCCGGCAACTCGATCACCGCCGCCTCCGACTTCCGCGCTCCGAGCATCAACGCGACGACGCTGGCGAAGACGACCGGCGGCACCGTCGGTCAGATCAAGAAAGGCGGGACCTACTACGTCTACGCCAAGGTCAGCGACACCGGCAACCCGGCCAGCGGCATCGCTTCCGTGACCGCCAACGTCAGCTCGATCACCTCCGGCGCGACCGCGGTCACGCTCAGCTCCGGCAGCTTCACCGCCGGCGGGGTCAGCTACGGCTACCGCAGCGCAGCGCAGACCGCGGGGACGGGCCTTGCTGCCGGCACCTACACCTACTCGCTGACCACGACCGACGCGGCGGGGAACTCGAAGACGCAATCGGGCTACAGCGTCGTGGTTGACAACACCGTCCCGGCCGGGACCGACGTCCAGACGGTGAACGGAGGCACCACCAACGGCTTGGCCGAGGCCGGGGACAAAATCAGCTTCAGCTTCAGCAAGGCGATCGACCCCAATTCGATCCTCTCCGGCTGGTCGGGCGCTTCTACCAACGTCGTCGTCCGCCTCAACAACGGCAGCGGCAGCAGCAACGACACCGTGACGATCTTCAACGCGACCAACGCGACCCAGCTGCCGCTCGGCAGCGTCAACCTCGGCCGTACCGACTACACCGGCGCCAACCTCACCTTCGGCGCAACCGGCACCGCCTCCTCGATGGCGATGAGCGGCAACACGATCACGATCACGCTCGGCACCCCGTCCGCCGCGGCGACGACCGCGGCCGCGACCGGGACGATGACCTGGACGCCCTCCGCCTCGGCAACCGACCCCGCCGGCAATGCCACCGCGACTACGGTCGTCACCGAGTCCGGAGCGGCCGACAAGGACTTCTGATGGAGCCGCGGCCGGGGGGAGGGACGGTTGTCGCGGCGGCCGTGGTGTTGATGCTGGCGCTGGCGGCGGCCGCGTTCGCCTCCTCGCAGCCGAAGCTCGACGAGGCGCGGCCGGCAGGCGTCAGCGCCTCGGCCACCGGCGCGCTGAGGATTGCCGACTCGCGCGGCGGAGCGGCGATCCTCAGGGCTCCCGCCCTCGCGCCGGGCGGCATTGCCGTCGGCGGGCTGACGATCTCCAACCTCGGTCCCTCCGCCCGGCTGGTGCTGTCCCGGAGCCATCTGACGGAGACGCCGGGGCCGGGCGGGGCGTCGCTGGTGGAGGCGCTGCGTCTGCGGATCCGCTTCGTCGACGGCGGGGCCGGGAGGACCGTGTACGCGGGCCCGCTCGCCGCGATGCCGACGCTGCGCCTCGGCCTCTTAGCGGCGAACGAGGACCGTCACTACCGCTTCGTCGCTTTCCTCCCCGAGCCCGGCTTACTCGACAACAGCCTGATGGGCTCGCGGATCCGCTTCGACTACCGCTGGCAGTTGACCCGTCAGTAGGCGGCGGCGGGCGAGGAGGTACGGCAGGCCGAGGGCGGGGAGTGCGGCGGCGAGGACGACGCCGGCTCGCCAGCCGCCGGCCTGCACGATCGGCCCGGCGATGGCGGAGCCGGCGCTGGCCCCGATCATCAGCGAGAGCGAGAGCCAGGTGAACACCTCGGTGCCGGTGCCCGGCGGCATCGCCTCGCGGGCGATCTGGGTGCGGGCGGTGATCGTCGGGGCGATGAAGGAGCCGGCGAGGACACCGAGCGCGAGCATCACGCCGATGGTCGGTGCCAGCAGCAGCGGCAGGCAGATCAGCGGCTGGAAGAGCGCCAACCGCACGGTCGCCTGGGCGGGGGTGCCGAAGCGCTCCGGCGCCGAGCCGTAGACGAGCGCTCCCAGCGCGGACCCCAGCGCCAGCGAGGCACCGAAGGGGCCACCGAGGGCGGAGCTGCCGTGGGCGGCGCCGAAGGCCGGGCCGGTGACGTCGAGGGCGCCGAAGGTCGAGCCGACCGCGAAGCCGGTGAAGACCAGCAGCCGGATCACGGGGGAGGCGAGCGCGCCAGCGCGGGTGTGGTGGTGCGGGGGCGCCGGCTCGATCCTGCCGATCGGCGGCTGGGCGACGAACCAGAGGGTTCCCACCAGGCTGAGCCCTGCGGCAACCAGGAGCGCTGCGCCCGCACCCGCCGTCGCTGCCAGCAGGCCGGTCAGCAGCGGACCGGTGACGAAGACCGCCTCGATCAGGATCGAGTCAAGGACGTAGGCGTTGACCAGCAGCTCCTCGGCGACGAGGTCGGGCCAAAGGTGGCGCAGGATCCCGCCAACCGGTGGCAGGGCCGCTCCCGAGAGGGCGGCGAGGACCACCAGCGCCAGGGTGCCGCCGCCCGCGTTGCCGACGAGGACGAGCGCCACCAGCGTCGCCGCGGCGACCGCGGCCGCCGGCACCAGCACCGGCCGCGGCCCGCGCCGGTCGACCAGCCGCCCGAGCACCGGCGCGGTCAGCGCCAGGCCGATCGTGCTGGCGCCGGCAACCGCGCCGGCGGCGGCGAAGGAGCCGGTGCGCTCGTGGACGTAGATGACGAGGGCGACGCCGGTCATGCCCACCGGCAGCCGCGCGACGACCGAGGCGATCGTCAGCTGCAGTACGTGTGGAGCGGAGAAGATGCGGCGGTAGGCCATACCGCCCAGGGTTGCACGAGGCCTAGCTGGCTTGCCCCAACGCGTCCAGCTGCTCCTCCAGCAGTGGGCTGAGGTCGTAGACCTGGGAGTCCACCGGGATCTGGATATCCGGCTCGATGCCGAAGTCGAAGAAGTCCATCCGCATCGTCACGCTGATCGTCTTTCCGTCCGAGACTTCCGTCGACGCGATTCGCATCCGCCGCAGCATCCCGTTCCTGGCGATGAACACTTCCGCGCGCACGGGGCCGATGATCTGCGACTCCACCGTTTCGATCTGCTCGGCGAGTTCGTCCTTTCCCTGCGAGCGCAGAGCTTCGGCGATCTGATCCGTCCCCATCAGGACGCTGTACCGGGTGGTCTGCGCACCGTTGACCTTCGCCTGCCCCAGCCGCTTGACGGGCCCCGTCGCCCGCAGCATGCCGAGCGATTCGTCAGGGCTCGCGACCCCGGGAGCGCCCATGTCCTCCTGGCCGGGGAAGCCTTCGAGCTTGATCCATTCCTTCCCTTCGGGCATTTTGTCGGCGAACTGGGGATAGCGGAAGTACCAGGCCTCTTCGCCGAGGACGGCGCTGAACTCGATTCTCTGTCCCTGGGTGGTCGTGCCGCTGTACGTGGCTTCGGCGAGGTTGCTCTCGCCGTTGTAGACGCCGGCCCCGGTCACGGTCACCGGGGGGCTGGATTCGCTCCGCATCTGCATCGTGATGTTCATCCGCATGCCCGGTACTTCCTCGGTCCGCTGCGCCGCCGCCGCGACCGGGTTCGGGTTGAAGGGGCTTTCGCCGCCGCTGTTGTTGAGGAGGGAGTTGACGACGACGAGGATCAGCAGCAGCGAGAGGACGCCGGCGGCCTGGAGGAGGCGCACCGAGAGCGGCTCGAGCGGCTGCTCGCCGAAGAGGGAGTGTCGACTTCCTCTCGCATAGCGAGAGCTTGGCGACACCGGCGTCGCGGCAGGCGCGCTTGCGCCCTGGTGGCTGCCCCAGAGCGGCTTCGCGCCCGGGGGTGGGGAGGAAGTTGGTGGTGCTCCGGACAAGACGTAGAGTCATCGTCATCGCACGGGTCGGAATTGAGCACCGGTTGAGAAGTTTGGACGCATGGGCCTGCTAGACCCGTCGCCACCTCCTTTCGAGGTCTCCGAGTGGCGCCGGCTGCCACACCTGCAGCGGATCAAGCCGCTGGCGCAGGACTGGGCGCTGAACGGCTTCGGGACGCCGGTCGCGGTCTACTTCCTCTACGTCTTCAAGGTCCTCGCGTACGCCGGCCTCGGGGGGCTCTTGATCTTCGCGACCAGCGGCTGGCCGCACTGGACCGAGCCGATCGTCTTCGAGAAGGCGGTGATCTGGACGATGCTCTGGGAGGTGCTCGGGCTCGGCGCCGGCTCGCTGCCGCTGACCCTGCGCTTCAGCCCGATGGTCGGCGGCTTCCTCTACTGGCTGCGGCCGGGGACGACGCGGCTGCCGCCGTGGCCGGAGCGGGTGCCGGGAACGCGGGGGACGACGCGAACCTGGCTCGACGTCGCCTTATATGGGGGGCTGCTGGCGGCGATGGTCTTCCTGCTGCTCTCGCCGGGCGTTGAAGCTCATGCGGCGTGGCTGGACCCCGTGCCGGGACCGCTCCTACTGCTGCTCAGCCCCTCGGTCGAGACCCTCGATCCGATCGCCGTCGGCGCGATGCTGGCGCTGCTCGCCGCCCTCGGGCTCCGCGACAAGGTCCCGTTCCTGGCGGCGCGGGCGGAGATCTACGGGACGCTGGCGATCATCTTCCTCTTCCCTCTGACGAACCTCGTCATCGCCGCCCAGCTCGTCTTCTTCTGCATCTGGTGGGGCGCCGCTTCCTCGAAGCTGAACCGCCACTTCCCCTTCGTCGTCACGGTGATGATCAGCAATACGCCCTGGAACCGCTCGCGGGCGATGAAGCGGCGTCTCTACACCCGTCACCCCGACAACCTGCTGCCGTCGAAGCTGGGCGCCGCGGTCGCCCACCTCGGCACGGTGATCGAGTTCACCCTGCCGCTGGTCCTGATCCTCACCAGCGGCGGCATCGTCCAGACGCTGGCCGTCGCGGGGATGGTGATCTTCCACGCCCACATCCTCTCGACCTTTCCGCTGGCGGTGCCGCTGGAGTGGAACGTCTTCATGATCTTCGGGCTGCTGTTCCTCTTCGGCCACTACGGCGACATTCCGTTCTCGTCGATCGACGACCCGCTGCTGCTGGCGATCCTCGCCGTCGTCTGCGTCGGCCTGCCGATCCTCGGCAACCTGCGGCCGGACCTCGTCAGCTTCCTGCCCTCGATGCGCTACTACGCCGGCAACTGGGCGACCAGCCAGTGGCTGTTCCGGCGCGACAGCGGCGCCGAGGCGAAGCTCGACCGCCACCTGGTCAAGGCGGCGCCGACCGTCGGCGTGCAGCTGGAGAAGTTCTACGAGCCGGAGCTGATCGAGGTCCTCCTCTACAAAGGCCTCGCCTTCCGCTCGATGCACTCGCACGGGCGGGCGCTGAACGGGCTGACGGCGCGGGCGGTGGAGGACATCGAGGCATACGACGTGCGCGAGGGCGAGCTCGTCGCCGGCGTCGTCCTCGGCTACAACTTCGGCGACGGTCACTTCCACGACCAGCGCCTGCTGGCGGCCGTGCAGGAGCGCTGTCATTTCGCGCCCGGAGAGGTACGAGTGGTGACGCTGGAGTCGCAACCGGCCCAGGTGCAGCGCCAGCGCTACCGGATCTGGGACGCGTCCGAGGGCCTTGTCGAGGAGGGCTATGTCGACGTCGCCGAGATGGCGAAGCGCCAGCCGTGGCTCGACAGTGAGCCGTTTCCGGTGGCCAGCTCATGAGCTCCGCGATCGTCGTCGGCTCCGGCCCCAACGGGCTCGCCTGCGCCGCGGTCCTCGCCAAGCGCGGGGTGGAGGTGACGGTGATCGAGGCGGAGTCCCGGATCGGCGGCGGCACCCGCAGCTCAGAGCTGACCGTTCCCGGGCTGTTGCACGACGAGTGCAGCGCCACCCACCCGATGGCGGTCTCCGCTCCCGCCACCCTCGAGCTGGAACTGGAGCGCTACGGGCTCGAGTGGGGGTGGCCGGAGGTCGATCTCGCCCACCCGCTCGACGGCGGCGGGGGAGCGACGATGCTGCGCTCGCTGGAGGCGACGGCGGCCGGGCTGGGGGAGGGAGGGGCTCGCTGGCGGCAGATCTTCGGCCCGCCCTCCGCGGGCTACGAGCCGCTGACCGAGGACATCTACCACCCCTTCATCCACCTGCCGCGCCACCCGCTGCGGCTGCTGCGCTTCGGGCTGCCGGCGGCGGCGCCGGCGACGCTGCTGGCGCGGGCGCTGGGGACGCCGGAGGCGGCGGCCCTCTTCGGCGGCGTCGCCGCGCACGCCTACGCGCCACTCGATCTGCCGCTCAGCTCCTCGATCGGGATGGCGCTGGTCTCCGCCGGCCACGCCTGCGGCTGGCCGGTGGCGAAGGGGGGCTCGATCGCGATCGCCGATGCCTTCGCCGCGGTGATCCACGAGCACGGCGGCCGGATCGAGACGGGCCGCCGCGTCGCCTCCCTCGACGAGCTGCCGCCGGCCGACGCCGTCGTCCTCGACCTCTCTCCGCGCGGGGTCCTGGAGCTTGCCGGGGACCGCCTGCCGGCGCGAGCGGCCCGCGCCTACCGCCGCTACAAGCACGGCCCCGGCGCCTTCAAGCTCGACCTCGCGGTCGAGGGCGGGGTGCCGTGGACGTACGAGCCCGCCCGCCGCGCCGGCACCGTCCACGTCGGCGGCTCCTTCGAGGAGGTCGCCTTCGCCGAGCGGGAGATCAACCGCGGCCGCATGCCCGAGCGGCCCTTCATCCTCGTCGGGCAGCAGTACCTCGCCGACCCGCAGCGCTCGAAAGGGAATCTGCACCCGGTCTGGACCTACGCCCACGTCCCCAACGGCTACAGAGGCGACGCAGCCAACGCGATCCTCGACCAGATCGAGCGCTTCGCCCCCGGTGTCCGCGACCGTATCGTCGCCACCTCGATCCGCACCCCCGCCGAGTTCGAGGCCGCCAACGCCAACTTCATCGGCGGCGACATCCTCGGCGGCGCCAATACCCCGCTGCAGACGCTGCTGCGCCCCCGCATCTCCGCCGTCCCCTACTGGACCGGCGCCCCCGGTGTCTTCATCTGCTCCGCTGCCACCCCGCCCGGCGCCGGCGCCCACGGCATCAACGGCTTCAACGCCGCCGAAGCGGTCCTGAAGACGCTCTAGTCGCCCGCCTCGATCGGCCGCGGCGGCGGGACAGGGGTGGGCTCGGCGACGACGGCCTCGAGACGGCGCACGCTCGGCACGAGCAGCACCGCCGCCTGCAGCAGGGTGAGGGCGACGGCGCTGAGCCAGAGGGTGGTGGAGATGCCGAGGCCCGCCGCGACCGGGCCGATCAGGGCGAGGCCGAGCGGCTCCAGGGCCAGCGAGCCGAGCCAGTCGTAGGCGGTCACCCGCGAGAGGGACTCGTGGGGGATCTGCTGCGCCTGGGTCGTCTCGTAGAGGATCTCGGCGAGGCTGACGGTGGCGCCGCCGACCAAGGCGCCGGCGGCGATCACGGCGGCAGGGGAGGGGATCGCGAGGAGGAAGATCGGCAGGGCGAAGAAGAGGACGGCGCTCTCGCTGACGAGCAGCGGGCGGCGGGGCCGGATGTTGAGGGCGACGAGGCCGCCGAGCAGGCCGCCGACGCCCCAGGCGGCGGCGATCAGCGCCCAGGAGCCGGAGCCGCCCAGGGATGCGCTGGCGACCGTCGGCCCGAGCACCAGGAAGGCGCCCGGGAAGATCATGTTGCTGAGCGCCAGCGAGAGGATGATCGCCACCTGCCAGCTGCGGCTCGAGAACTCGCGCCAGCCGTGGCGGAGCTCGGCGAGGAAGTTCTCGCTTTCGCCTTGCGGGCGCAAGCCCGGCGCCCGCACGCCCCAGAGGCAGGCGGCGCTGACCGCGAAGGTGGCGGCGTCGATGGCGAGGGCCGAGCCGGGCGATCCCAGCGCCAGCAGCACCCCGGCCAGCGCCGGCCCCGCCACCTTGCCCAGCCAGCGCGAGAACGAGAGCAGCGCGTTTCCCTCCTGCAGACGGGAGGCAGGGACGATCTGGGGGACGATCGCGTTCGAGGCGGGGTTGAAGAAGGCGGTGGCGGCGCCGTCGACGGCATAGAGGAGCGCCAGCTGCCAGATCTCCGCCGCGCCGGTCAGCAGCAGCACGGCGATCGATCCCATCGAGATCGTCCGCGTGAGGTCGGCGCCGAGCATCGCCAGGCGCGGCGAGATCCGGTCGGCGATCACCCCGCCGACGAGGACCAGGGCGATCAGCACGAGGCTGTGGAGAGCGAGGACGATGCCGAGGTCGGTCGCCGATCCGGTCAGCTCGAGAACCGCGAAGGCAAGCGCGATCGGCGAGATCCCGTCGCCGATCAGCGAGGCGGTGCGGCCGAGGAAGAGCCGCCGGTAGGCCGGTTCCCCGAGGACGCGCAGTTTCCCTCCCGCGGGCACCGGGCCAGGATAGGACGAGGGTTAAAGAAGCTTCGGGGCGGGGTAGCTCGCCCCCACGGGAATGGGGACTTCGTCCAAAAGCATCGGCGACGCGCGGACCGGCGAGAGCGAGAGCCGGCCCGAGCACAGTTTCGGCGGCTCGGCGCCGCTGACGCTGGGCGTCGAGGAGGAGCTGCTGCTGGTCGAGGAGGGCTGCGGCCTGGTCGCCGCTGGCGAGGAGGTGCTGGAGAAGATCGATTCCGAGCATCGCGACAGCGTCTCGACCGAGATCTTCGCGACCCAGATCGAGCTCAAGACCGGTGTTTGCCACGATGCCGGCCAGGCGGCGCGCGAGCTGGCGGAGGTGCGGCGGGCGATCGTCGCCACCGGGGCGCGCCTGATGGGCTCCGGCGTCTACCCGGGCGAGGCCGGCGAACCGCAACTGGTCGAGAAAGCCCGATACGAGACGGTGAAGAAGGACCTCGCGGGCCTGCTGGCGACGCCGCCCTGCGGGCTCCACGTCCACGTCGGCATGCCCGACCCCGAAACCGCGGTCGCGGTTGCCAACGCGATGCGGCATCACCTGCCGCTGCTGGCGGCCCTGACCGCCAACTCGCCCTTCCGCGACGGCGCCGACACCGGCCTCGCCAGCGCCCGCGCCGCTGCCGTGCGCAGCTATCCGCGCTTCGAGCTGCCGCGCGCCTTCCGCGACTACGACGACTTCCTCCGCGTCGCCGACCAGCTGATCGCCGCCGCCGGCGTCGCCGACTACACCTACATCTGGTGGGACGTGCGGCCGCACCCGAACCTCGGCACGGTCGAGGTCCGCGGCATGGACATCCAG
>Ga0190273_10000879_pt1 | contig 10903 bp, 10 predicted proteins | sample Popmic504IS_FD_134513 | JGI IMG/M metagenome (GOLD analysis project Ga0190273, IMG submission 134513) | Populus adjacent soil microbial communities from riparian zone of Shoshone River, Wyoming, USA - 504 IS | ecosystem: Environmental > Terrestrial > Soil > Riparian zone > Trees stand | place...
CAGCAGCCGCAAAAATCGGGAGAGCGCGATGAGCGAAGGCAGCAGCGTCAAATTCTCCGAGCAGGAGGCGCTCGACTTCCACACCATGGGCGGCCGGCCGGGGAAGATCGAGATCATCGCCTCCAAGCCGATGGCGACGCAACGCGACCTCAGCCTCGCTTATTCGCCCGGAGTCGCGGTTCCGGTGCGGGCGATCGCCGAGGATCCGTCCAAGGCCTATGATTACACCGCCAAGGGCAATCTCGTCGCCGTCATCTCCAACGGCACTGCAATCCTCGGCCTCGGCAATCTCGGAGCGCTCGCCTCGAAGCCGGTGATGGAGGGCAAGGCGGTGCTGTTCAAGCGCTTCGCCGACGTCGACGCCATAGACCTCGAGCTCGACACCGAGGATACCGACGCCTTCATCAACGCCGTCGCCCTGATGGGGCCGAGCTTCGGCGGCATCAATCTCGAGGACATCGCCGCCCCCGCCTGCTTCATCATCGAGCAGACGCTTCGCGAGCGGATGAACATCCCCGTCTTCCACGACGACCAGCACGGCACCGCGATCATCACCGCCGCCGGCCTGATCAACGCCTGCTACCTCACCCGCCGCGAGCTCAAGGACATAAGGGTCGTCGTCAACGGCGCCGGCGCCGCCGCCATCGCCTGCACCGAGCTGATCAAGGCGATGGGCGTCCGGGGCGACCAGGTCATCATGTGCGACCGGAAGGGCGTCATCTGGCAGGGGCGCGAGGGGCTGGACCAGTGGAAGTCGGCCCATGCCGTCATCACCGACGCCCGCACCCTGGAGGAGGCCCTGGTCGGCGCCGACGTCTTCCTCGGCCTGTCGGCAGCGGGGGCGCTGAAGCCCGAGATGGTGATGGAGATGGCGCCGAGGCCGATCATCTTCGCCATGGCCAATCCCGATCCGGAGATCAGCCCGCCTGACGCCAAGGCGGCACGCCCGGACGCGATCATCGCCACCGGCCGATCCGATTATCCCAATCAGGTCAACAACGTGCTCGGCTTCCCCTTCATCTTCCGGGGCGCCCTCGACGTCCGGGCGACGACGATCAACGACGAGATGAAGATCGCCGCCGCCGAGGCCCTGGCCGAGCTCGCCCGCCAGCAGGTGCCCGAGGAGGTCGCCGCGGCCTATGGCGGCAAGGCGCATAATTTCGGTCCCGATTATATCATCCCCGCCCCGTTCGACCCGCGGCTGATGGAGATCGTCCCAGCCGCCGTCGCCCAGGCGGCGATGGACAGCGGAGTCGCCCAGATCCGGATCGACGACATGGATTCGTACCGGACCCGGCTGCGCTCGCGGCTCAATCCGACGACTTCCGTGCTCAGCCTTGCCTATGAAGGAGCACGCGCCAATCCGAAGCGGGTGCTGTTCGCCGAGGGCGACGAGGACGTGGTCCTGCGCGCCGCCATCGCCTTCCGCGACGGCGGCTACGGCATCCCCGTCCTGGTCGGCCGCGACGACGTCCACGACCGCCTGCGCGCGCTCGGAGTCGACGATGCCGAGAGCTACGAGCTGATCAACAGCCGCACCTACGGCCGGGTGCCGGAGATGGTGGATTATCTCTACAAGCGCATGCAGCGGCGCGGCTATCTCCAGCGCGAGATCGAGCGGATGGTGAACCAGGACCGCAACACCTTCGCGGCCTTGCTCCTCGCGCTCGGCGAGGGGGACGCCCTCATCACCGGAGTCACCCGGCCCTACGCCCAGAGCCTGAGGCAGATGCAGCGGGTGCTCGATCCGAAGGCGGGCATGACCCCGTTCGGACTCCACGTCCTCGTCGGCCAGTCCCACACCACCTTCATCGCCGACACCACCGTCACCGAGCGGCCGAGCGCCGAGCAGCTCGCCGACATCGCCGTCCATACCGCCCAGGTCGCCCGGCGCATGGGCCACGAGCCGCGCGTCGCCTTCCTCTCCTACTCCAATTTCGGCGACCCCGAGGGCACCTATCTCGAGCGCATCCGCGAGGGCGTGAAGGTCCTCGACGGCCGCGGCGAGATCGACTTCGAATATGAAGGCGAGATGTCGCCCGACGTCGCCCTCAACCCGGCGATGGCCCGGGTCTATCCGTTCAGCCGACTGACCGGCCCCGCCAATGTTCTCGTCATGCCCGGCCTGCAGACCGCCAACATCTCGGCCAAATTGCTTCGCGAGCTCGGCGGCGACGCGGTGATCGGCCCGATCCTGGTCGGAATGGAGCAGCCCGTGCAGATCGCGGCGATGACCGCGAGCGCGTCGGACCTGGTCACGCTCGGCGTGCTCGCGGGCAGCGGCGTGGTGCGCTGAGCTGCCTCCCCAATGCTGCGCATGGGGAGGAAAAATCAGTTCGGCGAGTTCGGTCCGCCGGCCGGACCTCCCACGCCGCCGGCGCCGACCGCGCCGATATTGCCGAACAATTCTTCCCAGATGCTGACGTTGCGGCCCAGCGTCGGGGTCTTGTCGCTCATCGGATCGATCGAGACGATCTGCTCCATGCCCTTGCGCTCGACCGAGGCGACGTTGCCGGCCGGATCGAAGCGGACGTGGAGGACGGTCTGCTGGTTCACCCGGGGATGGTTGAAGGCGAAATTCTTGGTCCGCCGGGAGACGTAATACCAGTCGTTCTGGTCGAACGTGCCGGTGAAGGTGGGCCGGCCGAGCGTGTTCTGCACCGAATCCTTGTTGTCGACTCCGGGCTGGACCGCGCTCACCAGAGTCTCGTCGACGAGATAGCCCTGAAGGTCCTGAGTCTTGGTGCAGCCCCCGGTCGCAAGCCCGGCCGCCGCCGCGATCAGCAAAGCCGCTTTTCGTCCCGAAACCATCATATTGGAAAAACTCCGTAAAACCGGCCGGCGCAAGAGGCGAGCGCCGGCGCCTGCCTTGCCGGCAGGGCCAGGCCCTCCAATATCCGAGAATAGCTGAACGGCGCAAGTACGCGCCCTCGATGAGGAGACCCAAGCTGGCCCTGCTGTCCCGCCTGTTCGGCGACCGGCGCGAGCGCTCGGCGCTCAGACCCCTGTACGACGCTCTGGTCGCGGCCGCGCGCGAGCCGGCCTGGTATCGCGAAGGCGGGGTCCCCGACACGCTCGAAGGCCGCTTCGACATGGTCGCGACGATGCTCGCGCTCGCCCTTCTCCGGCTGGAGTCCGAAGGCGACCGCGCCAGGGCCGAATCGGTGGCCCTGACCGAGATTTTCATCGACGACATGGATGGTACCTTGCGCCAGATCGGAATCGGCGACTTCGTCGTCGGCAAGCATGTCGGCAAATTGGTCGGAGCGCTCGGCGGGCGGCTCGGCGCCCTCCGCGAGGCGCTGCCCGACGGCGGCGGGCTCGAGCCGGCGGTGCGGCGCAACGTCTTTCGCGACGGGCCGGCCTCGGACGTGCAGGTCGAGTGGGTCGCGGAGCGGCTTCGCCGGCTTCATGAGCGCCTTGCCGGGACCGCGATGGAACCGTTGCTGGCCGGGGCGTTTCCACTCCCGTGACCGAATTCAGCCGCCTCTACCGCCTCGATGCCCTGTCCGACGAGCCGCGCCGGGTCGAGATCGAGGCCGGTCCGGACGAGCGCGAGGCGCTCGCCCGCCGCTTCGGGCTCGTCGCCGTCGACAGCCTTGCCGCCGAAGCCGAGCTGCGGCGGTCCGGCGAGGCCGTGACCGCCGTGGGCAGCCTGCGGGCCCAGGTCGTCCAGAGCTGCGTCGCCTCGGCCGAGCCGGTCGAGGCGGAGGTTGCGGAGGATTTCCGGGTGGATTTCCGGCCCCTGCCCGCCGACGGCCGCCCGGAGGAGGAGGTCGAGCTCGGCGAGGGCGAGCTCGACGTCACCTTCTACGAAGGCGGCGCCATCGACCTCGGCGAGGCCGCCGCTCAGACCCTTCTGCTCGGCCTCGATCCCTATCCCCGCTCCCCCGCCGCCGAAGCCGCGCTGAGGGAGGCCGGTGTGAAGAGCGAGGAAGAGGCGCGCATCGAATCGAGCCCGTTCGCGGCGCTCAAGGGGCTGAAGGGGAAATTGGAGGAATAACGTCGCCCCAGCGAAAGCTGGGGCCCCGGCGGGTGAAGACCACCGCCGCCCTTCACACCCTGGGATCCCAGCCTTCGCTGGGATGACGCTTAGGGTCAGAACGGGACGTCGTCGTCCAGGTCGCTGTCGAAGGCGGGCGCGGGCCGGGACTGGGGACGCGATCCGCCGCCGCCGCTGCCGCCGAAGCCCGAGCTGCCGCTGTCATAATCGCCGCCGCCGAAATCCTGGCCGCCTCCCCCGCCGCCGCCGCGGCTGTCGAGGAGGACCAGTTCGCCGCGGAAGCGCTGGAGAACCACCTCGGTCGAATAGCGGTCGGCGCCCGACTGGTCGGTCCATTTGCGGGTCTGGATCTGGCCCTCGAGATAGACTTTCGAGCCCTTGCGCAGATAGGATTTCGCGACTCGGCCGAGATTCTCGTTGAAGATGACGACCCGGTGCCATTCGGTCCGCTCCTGGCGGTTGCCGTCCTTGTCCTTCCAATTCTCCGAAGTGGCGACGCGCAGGTTGACCACCTCGCCGCCATTGTTGAGCGAGCGGCTCTCGGGGTCGTCACCGAGATTGCCGACCAATATGACCTTGTTGACGCCCGCCATCACTCTTCCTTCCGTACGTTTCGGGTTCGCGCGGGACGATAAGCGAGGCGGTTCGCGGGCGCTATCGGATTTCGGGAATTATCCCCAGCTCTCGTCACCCCCTGACGTCACCCTGAACTTGTTTCAGGGTCCAGTTCCCCACCCGCGAGGTGGCTCCAACCTGGATGGTGAAACAAGTTCAGCATGACGAAGAGGGGTCAGGCCGTGGCGAGTCTGCCCGCCCCCCGCCGGTTGCGGGCGAAGCCGGCCAGCAGGATGAGCAGGGTCGCGAGCTGCGCCAGCAGCCCCTCCAGCGTCGGATAGAGGCCCAGTATCTCTACCCGCGGCGCCCAATTGAGCGGGGTCAACCCGATCATCCCGGCCTCCTGGAGCGCCGCCACGCCCTTGCCCGCAAGCACCACCGCCAGGACCGCGATCAGCGCCGAGCTGTAGGAAAAGAATTTGGCGATGGGCAGCTTGCGGCTGAAGCGGAACATCAGGATCGCGATGAGAGCGAGCAGGGCCGCCGCCGTCGCCGCCCCGCCGAGCAAAGGCGCCAGCCGGCCCTCGGCGGAGAGGGCGGCGAAGAACAGGATCGTCTCGAACACCTCGCGATAGACGGCGATGAACGACAGCAGGAACAGGAACCAAGCCGACTTCTTCGACAGGGCCTGGCCGACCTTCTCGCGGATGTAGCGCTGCCATTCGTCGGCCTGCGCCTTGCCGTGCATCCAGATGCCGACGAAGAGCAGGATGATCGCGGCAAGGATCGAGCCGAAGCCCTCGGTCAGCTCGCGGCTGGCGCCGCTGATCGAGACGAGGTTCGTCGCCGCCCACCAGGTCGCGACTCCCGCAACGAGCGCGACGATCCAGCCGATATGGACGGGCCGGACCATCTCCGCCCGATCCGCCTTGCGAAGGAAGGCGAGCATGGCGACGACGATCAGGAGCGCTTCCAGCCCCTCGCGAAGGAGGATGGTGAAGGCGCCGAGGAAGGTCGAGGCGGCGCTGCCCTGGTCCGGAGCGAGCGCCCGCTCGGTCTCGTCGAACAGCGAGTCCAGCGCCTCGACCCTCTGGCGCACCACCGCGGAATCTTCGGCGCCGGAGATGGCCGAGCGAAGCTCGCCCATTGCCTTTTCGACTCGCGCCATCAGCCCCGGGTCGCGCGCGGCGAGCATCGGCTCGACCGGCTCGAACCCGTCCAGATAGGCGGACAAAGCAAGCTCGGTCGCCGCTTTGCGGTCGCCTTCCTCATAGGCGGCGAGGCTCTGGGCGAGGCGCTGCCGGGCGACGGCGAGGGTCGAGCCGTCCTGCTTTCCGATCGCCGAAGGATTGCTCCTCAGCCAGGCGATCACCGCCGGCGCCTTTTCCGGTCCGATCCGCGCCGCCAGCGCCGACTCGCTGAGGCCGGTCAGGGCCGCGGCGTCCGGAACGAGCGCCCGGATCGCCGGGTCGCTTTCCCAGATCCGGCGGCCTTCCTCGGCGAGGGCCGCCGGATAGGCGAAGCGGCCCGCGGTGAAAGCCAATGCCCATTTTTCCTCTTCGAGGAGCTGGCCGAAGCTCGGCATCGCCGTGCCTTCGAGCCCTTGGTCGATCACCTGGTAAAGCCCGAACAGGCTTCGCTCCCTGGCCCTTTCGCGGTCGGCGAAGGCGATCGGTGGCGGGTCGAGCGTCGCGGCGATCGCGGTCTTCGCCTCGCCGGTGAGGCCGTGGCAGCTCGCACAATTCGCGGCGTAAAGCGCCGCTCCGCGCTCCAGGTCGGGCAACCGCCGGGGCGCGAGGGGCACCGGATAAGCCGCGATCAGCTGTCCGGCCAGGGCCCGTGCGCGCTTTTCGATCTCCGTCGGCGAGGCCTTGCGCTCGACCGAGGCCTGGAGCGCGGCGGCGCCGGCGACGAGCTTCGCCTTGGCCGGCTTGTCCGGAAGCGCGGCGAGCCGTTCGCGGACCGACGAGGCGAATTCCGACATCTCCTTATATTCGCCCTCGTTGACGACCCGCCCGTCCCGGACCGCCTCGCGATAATCGACCGCGACATAATCGAGCAGGCGCCAGGTCGTCTGAACCTCCGCATTCTGGGCGACGGCGGGAGCGGCGCCGAGCATGGCGAGCAGGCACAGGAGCAGGGGCGCCAGGCGGTGAAACATGGCTTGGGCTAACCCAGTTGCAATTGATTATCAATAACGATTGGCTCGCGGTGGCCGGGCGCAATCCGTCATTCCGGCGAAAGCCGGAATCCATGAACACTGCGTATCCCAACCTGTCGCGACGGTGTTCATGGATCCCGGTCAAGCACGGGATGACGGGACCGCCGGAACGCGTTGCGGGAAATCCAGCCCGCCCCTAGGCTGCAACGAAAGGGGATGAAAATGAAACGCCGCCTGCCGCTGCTTCTCGCCGGAGCCCTGATCGCCACTGCTGCCGCTTCCGCCCCGACCCCCGAGCAGCGAGTCGAGCGGGTCCTCGCCAAGACCCCCGTCATCGACGGCCATAACGATCTCCCCTGGGAGATACGCGAGGCCTACGACAGCTGGCGCAAGCCGCTCGACCTCGAGGCCGACACCTCGAAGCTGGAGGCCCGGCTCCAGACCGATCTGCCGCGGATGAAGCAAGGCGGCATGGGCGCGCAATTCTGGTCGGTCTGGATCCCCGCCGAGCTCAAGGGCGACGAGGCGATCAGGATGACTCTCGAGCAGATCGACGTCGTCCACCGGATGGTCGGGCGCTATCCCGGCCGCCTGGAGATGGCCTCGACGGCGGCCGACATCCGCCGGATCGAGAAAGCGGGGAAGATCGCGTCGCTGATCGGGGTCGAGGGCGGCCACCAGATCGGCAATTCGCCGGCGGCGCTGCGCCAGTTCCACGCGCTCGGCGCCCGCTACATGACCCTCACCCACTCGAAGAATAACGACTGGGCGGATTCGGCGACCGACGATCCGGCCCATGACGGCTTGACGCCATTCGGCCGGGCGATCGTCGGCGAGATGAACCGGCTGGGCATGATCGTCGACCTGAGCCATGTCTCGGCCAAGACGATGCACGATGCCCTCGCCGCGACGAAGGCGCCGGTGATTTTCTCCCACTCCAGCGCCCGGGCGCTGATGGATCATCCCCGCAACGTGCCCGACGACGTGCTGAAGCGCCTGCCGGCCAATGGCGGAGTGGTGATGGTGAACTATTTCCCGGGCTTCATCTCGACCGCCTATCGGGCGCGCGCCGCGGACCGGTCGGCCGAGGAGGCGCGGCTCGCGAACCTCTATTCGGGCCAGCCCGAACGCCGCAAGGCCGCGCTCGACGCGTGGGACGCCGCCCACCCCGCCGTCGACGCCACGCTCGCCGAGGTCGCCGACCATGTCGAGCATATCGTCAAGCTGGCGGGGCACGATCATGTCGGAATCGGCTCCGATTTCGACGGCATCAGCGGCACCGCGCCGAAGGGGCTCGAGGGGGTGGAGACCTATCCGGCCCTGCTCGCCGAGCTCGCCCGGCGCGGCTGGAGCGATTCGGATCTGGCCAAGCTCGCCGGCGGCAATGTGCTGAGGGTGATGGAGCGGGTCGAACGGGTCGCGGCGGGGATGAAGGGGCAGCCGCCTCTGATCGCGACGATCGAGGCTTTGGATAAGCGCTGAGCATCCCCTCCCTGCAAGGGAGGGGCGTTTTAAGGCGCGACCGTCGGCGCCGTATTCACCTCCCCGGCGCGTTGCGCCTCCGTCTCCTCCGGCAGCGGCCCCTCGTCGACCGGGAGCGGCCGTCCGATCCAGACCGCGTCGATCAGATGGTCGCGCTTCTCGTTGGTCGTGTTGGGATGGACGAGGATGCTCAAGCCCCGATTGTTAAGCATCAGCCATGGCACCAGCGAGCCGAACAACTCCGGCTCGAACGCGATCTGGAACATCGCCTGGCTGTGTGGGCCGACCGGTCCGTCGCGGACCCGGCCGAGGTTGACCGCGAACCGCGCCTCAGCCGCCTCGCGGATCGCCATCGCCTCGTCGCGCTGCGCCGGGTCGAAATAGACATGGGCGTGGTAGCTTGCGATCTCGGCGATCCGCCGGACCTCCACGGCTCAGACCGCCGGGTAGCGCAGCCGCCCGAGGAAGCGGCTGAGCGAGGGGAGCCGGTCGCGATTGCCGCGCCATTGCGCCTTGACCTTCTCGAAGCGCATGACGTCGTCGATGCGGCGGGCGAGAAAGGCCCGGGTCGCCGTCAGCCCCTCGCTGTCGTCGTCGAGATAGACGAGGCTGGTCGAGCCGTAGACGCCCATCAGGATGGCGCGCTTCGAATAATGGTTGAAGTCGGTCGCCTTGTCGCCGGCGATCCGCCACATCCGGTCCGCCGCCCGCCAGCCCAGCCGGCCGGCCAGGGCGAGATTCTGCGGCTGGGCGAGGATTGCGAGGGCGCGGCGAAGCGCTTCCTTGTGCGGGTTGATTACCTCGAGCCGGTACATGACGAGGCCCGCGATCCGCTCGCGGATCTTCATCGCCTCGATCTTCTCGAGCGGGAAGGCGGCGGCCATGCCCCGGTCGATCGCGTCGAACCAGGCATCGATCATCTCGGTCGCTCCGCCCGGGAAGGCGAGCCGGGCGCGCGGCGCCGGCACTCCGAGCTCGGCCGCGGCCATGGCCAGCGCCTTGTCGCTCCAGCCGTCGAACACGGCGTTGGCGGGGATGAGCGGCGCCAGAGCCATGCGCAGCTCGTCGAGAGTCATCTCGTTCGGGGCGATTTCGGGCATGGGCTAAGAATGATCCTCCTCGCCCTGGGATGCAAGCGGGCGCTCCGGAAACCTGATCAGCACCAGCGCCACCGCGATCAGGACCGCTCCGGCGGCGTCGGCCAGGCTGAACGTCTCGCCGTAAGCGAAGCGCCCGATCACCGCGCCGGCGGCGGGCTGGGCGAGGAGGCCGAGGCCGACGACGACGGGAGACAGATAGCCGACGGCGTAGACGAGCAGGCCCTGGCCGATCACCTGGCTTCCGAAGGAGAGGATGAGCAAGGGAGTCCAGTCGTCCGGAATCACCTTCTGGCCGAGCGCCAGAGAGAGAATCAGGAGAGGGAGGGCCCCCGCCGCCGTGGCGATGGCGAGGACGGGCATCGGCGCCATCGTCTTGCGGGCCCGATCCACGGCGATCAGATAGCCCGTGTAGAACAGCCCGGCAACGAGCGTGAACAGGTCCCCGGTGAAGTTCTTCGGCGACAGCTCGTAGCTCGAGCCCATCAGCAGCGCGGCGCCGATCGTGGCCAGCAACAGCGCCGCCGCCTGCACCGCCCGCGGCAATTGGCGCAGGAGGATGAAGCCGTAGATGACCAGGATGAAGCTGGAGGCGTTGCCGAACAGGCTGGCGTTGGCGAGCTTGGTCAGCCCTATGCCGATGTGCCAGGCGGCGAGGTCGGCGGCGAAGAAGAGGCCGCCGACGGCGATCGTCGCGACCAGCCACCGGGACGGCGACCCGCGCTCGCGCTGCTGCCGCCAGGCGAACAGGAACAGAAAGGGGATCGCCAGCGCCAGCCGCCAGAAAGCGGAGGCGACGGGCCCGACGTCGGTCAGCCGCACCATCCACGGGCCGATGGCGAGGATCAGATTGCCGAGGATCAGCGCCGGAAAGGCATAGCGTCCGGGAAAGCCGGAAGAGGATGATCGAGATTGCTGCATATTCGCTGAAGGGCCGCTAGGGGTCCCGGCTCGCTCCCGTCAAGGAATGTAGATGCCGACCCTCTTCGACCCGATTCAACTGGGTGCAATACTGTGCCCGAACCGCATCGTCATGGCCCCCCTCACCCGCGGCCGGGCGACTCGCGAACATGTGCCGACGGCGCTGATGGCGGAATATTATCGCCAGCGCTCGAGCGCCGGCCTGATCATCACCGAGGCGACCGGAATGAGCCGCCAGGGCCTCGGCTGGCCCTACGCGCCCGGGATCTGGACCGACGAGCAGAGGGAGGCCTGGAAGCCCGTCGTCGAGGCCGTGCACGAGGCCGGCGGCCGGATCTTCTGCCAGCTCTGGCATATGGGCCGGGTCGTCCATCCGAGCTTCCTGGGGGGAGAGGCTCCGGTCTCCGCTTCCGCCACCACCGCGCCCTACAAGGCGCATACCTATGATGGGCGGCAGCCTTATGCCGAGGCTCGGCCGCTGACGCTGGAGGAGATACCGGGGCTGCTCGACGACTACGCCCGGGCGGCGGCCTATGCGATCGCGGCCGGGTTCGACGGAGTCCAGCTTCACGCGGCCAATGGCTATCTGATCGACCAGTTCCTGCGCGACAATTCGAACCTTCGCGACGATGCCTATGGCGGCCCGATCGAGAATCGCGTGCGGCTGCTGCGTGAGGTTGCGGC
>Ga0190273_10000880_pt1 | contig 10878 bp, 10 predicted proteins | sample Popmic504IS_FD_134513 | JGI IMG/M metagenome (GOLD analysis project Ga0190273, IMG submission 134513) | Populus adjacent soil microbial communities from riparian zone of Shoshone River, Wyoming, USA - 504 IS | ecosystem: Environmental > Terrestrial > Soil > Riparian zone > Trees stand | place...
CTGCTGGGCACCGACTCCTCCCTGCGCGCCACCGAGGCGCCGGAGGGCGCACGACCGGTCGACGTCACGTGGCGCCCGGACGCGCCCGAGGGGAAGCTGGACCTGCTGATGACGATCGACTTCCGGCAGACCAGCACCACGATCTACTCCGACGTCGTGCTGCCGGCCGCGACCTGGTACGAGAAGCACGACCTCAACACCACCGACATGCACCCGTTCGTGCACTCGTTCAACCCGGCGATCGCACCGCCCTGGCAGACCCGCACCGACTGGGACGCCTGGCAGACCATCGCCGCGAAGTTCAGCGAGCTAGCTGCCACCCACCTCGGGACGCGCACCGACGTGGTGGCCGTCCCGCTGACGCACGACACCCCCGATGCGATGGCCAACCCGCACGGGATCGTCCGTGACTGGAAGGCAGGGGAGTGCGAGCCGGTCCCGGGCGTCACGATGCCCAAGCTGGTCGAGGTCGAGCGCGACTACGGCGCGGTGGCGGCCCGGATGAACGCCCTGGGGCCGTTGGTCGACACGCTCGGCGCCACGACCAAGGGCGTGACATTCGAGCTCGGCGCACAGGTGGACTACCTGCGACGCAAGAACGGAGCTGTACGCGGTGGGCCCGCCGACGGTCGTCCCTCCCTCAAGCGCGACATCGACATGTGCGAAGCCATCCTGGCGATGTCCGGGACCACCAACGGCCACCTCGCCGTTCAGGGGTTCAAGACGCTCGAGAAGCGCACCGGGACGCGCATGGCGGACCTCGCCGAGGAGCACGAGGGCAAGCAGATCACGTTCGCCGACACGCAGGGACCGCCCGTCCCGGTCATCACCTCACCGGAGTGGTCCGGATCCGAGACCGGGGGACGCCGCTACTCGCCGTTCACGATCAATGTCGAACGGCTCAAGCCGTGGCACACGCTGACCGGCCGGATGCATTTCTACCTCGACCACGACTGGATGTCGGAGCTGGGTGAAGGGCTGCCGGTCTATCGGCCACCGCTCAACATGGCGGCGCTGTTCGCCGAGCCGGAGCTGGGTGACGTGTCCGACGGCTCGTCGGCGGTCGCGGGTCTCACGGTCCGCTATCTGACGCCCCACAACAAGTGGTCGATCCACTCGGAGTACCAGGACAACTTGTTCATGCTGTCGCTGTCGCGAGGTGGCCAGACGATCTGGATGAGCAACCTCGACGCCGACAAGGTCGGCATCAAGGACAACGACTGGATCGAGGCGGTCAACCGCAACGGCGTGGTGGTCGCCCGCGCCATCGTCACGCACCGGATGCCCGAGGGCACGGTGTACATGTACCACGCACAGGACCGGCTGATCGACGTACCGATTGCCGAGACCTCCGGCAAGCGCGGCGGCATCCACAACTCGCTCACCCGGATCCTGGTCAAGCCGAGCCACCTGATCGGCGGCTACGCCCAGCTCGCGTACGCCTTCAACTATCTCGGCCCGACGGGCAACCAACGCGACGAGGTCACCGTGATCCGCAAACGAAGCCAGGACGTGACGTACTGATGAAGATCATGGCGCAGATGTCGATGGTCATGAACCTCGACAAGTGCATCGGCTGCCACACCTGCTCGGTCACCTGCAAGCAGGCGTGGACCAACCGCTCGGGCACCGAGTACATCTGGTTCAACAACGTCGAGACCAAGCCTGGTCTGGGCTACCCGCGGACGTACGAGGACCAGGAGAAGTGGAAGGGCGGCTGGGAGCTCAACAAGCGCGGCCGGCTGACCCTCAAGGGCGGCAGCCGGTTCAAGCGGCTGCTCAACATCTTCTCCAACCCCAAGCTGCCGTCGATCAACGAGTACTACGAGCCGTGGACGTACGACTACGCGACGCTCACGGACGCTCCGGCGCAGGAGCACACACCCGTCGCTCGCCCCAAGTCCCTGATCTCGGGCAAGAACATGAAGATCGAGTGGTCGGCCAACTGGGACGACGACCTCGGCGGCTCGACCGCCACGGCGCATGACGACCCGATCCTCAAGAAGGTCGGTGACAAGGTCAAGCTCGAGTTCGAGCAGACCTTCATGTTCTATCTGCCGCGCATCTGCGAGCACTGCCTCAACCCGTCGTGCGCGGCGTCGTGCCCCAGCGGTGCGATCTACAAGCGCGAGGAGGACGGGATCGTCCTGGTTGACCAGGACAAGTGCCGTGGTTGGCGGATGTGCGTCTCCGGTTGCCCGTACAAGAAGATCTACTTCAACCACAAGACCGGCAAGGCCGAGAAGTGCACGTTCTGCTTGCCCCGCATCGAGGTCGGTCTGCCGACGGTGTGCTCGGAGACGTGCGTGGGCCGGCTGCGCTACATCGGGCTGGTGCTCTACGACGCCGACAAGGTCCTCGAGGCAGCCTCCGTCGAGGACGACGCTGACCTGTATGAGTCCCAGCGCTCGGTGTTCCTCGACCCGTTCGACCCCGAGGTGATCCGCGAGGCGGAGAAGGCGGGCATTCCCCACGACTGGGTCGACGCCGCGCAGAGATCACCCATCTGGGCCCTGATCAGCCGGTTCAAGGTCGCGTTGCCCCTGCATCCGGAGTACCGCACGATGCCGATGGTCTGGTACATCCCGCCGTTGTCGCCCGTCATCGATGTCGTGAAGGAGACCGGAGAGGACGCCGAGGACAAGGGCAACCTGTTCGCCGCGATCGACGCGCTGCGCATCCCCATCGAGTACCTCGCCGAGATGTTCACGGCGGGCGACCCGGTGCCGGTCGACGGGGTGCTCAAGAAGCTCGCCGCGATGCGTTCGTACATGAGGGACATCAACATGGGTCGCGAGCCGGACGCGTCGATTCCCGACGCCGTTGGCATGACCGAGGAGGAGATGTACGACATGTACCGGCTCCTGGCCATCGCCAAGTACGACGAGCGATACGTCATCCCGCCGGCTCACGCCGAGCAGGCGCACTCGTTGGAGGAGCTGGCGACGGAGTGTTCGCTGGACTACGACGGTGGGCCGGGAATGGGTGGCTCGGGCCCCTTCGGTGAGGGCTCAGGCGCGCCGACGCCGATCGCGGTGGAGAACTTCCAGATGCTGCAGAGCCGGCAGACCACCGACAGCGTTGCCTCGCCTGAAGGCAAGTCGTCCCGGGTCAACCTGCTCAACTGGGACGGTCGCGGTGATCCGGGCGGGCTGTTCCCGCCTCGCGACGGGGAAGACGGAGCGGGCGTATGAGTCGCAAATACCCCGCGCCGACCCTCTCGTCACGTGAGCTCACGCTGACCTGGCAGTCGGCGGCCCTGCTGCTGGACTATCCCGACGAGGCCCTGATCGGCCGGATCCCACTGCTGCGCGAAGCAGCCAGTGAGCTGCCCGGCTCCATCGCAGCCTCGCTCGACCAGATGATCGTCGAGCTCGAGCGGACGCCGCTGACGCAGCTGCAGGCGGACTATGTCGAGACCTTCGACACCCGGCGACGGTGCAACCTGTTCCTGACCTACTTCGCGCACGGTGACACCCGAAAGCGCGGCATGGCCCTGCTGCGGTTGAAGCAGACGTACCTGAGCTCGGGGTTCATCCTGGATGACGCCGAGCTGCCTGACCATCTGTGTGTCGTGCTGGAGTACGCCGCCACGATCGACCAAAGCCTCGGCCGCGGGCTCATGCTCGACCACCGTGCGGGGCTGGAGCTGCTACGACTGTCGCTGCGCGACATGACCTCGCCGTGGTTCGCGGTCATCGATGCCGTGTGCGCGACCCTTCCGCCGCTGCGCGGTGAGGAACGCGATGCGGTTCGCCGCCTGGCCGCCGAAGGGCCCCCTGAGGAAGAGGTGGGTCTCGCGCCGTTCGCCACCGCAGAGTTCAGCCCTGGTGCTGCACCAGAGTCGGACCGCACGCTGCTGCCGATGCCGACCTTCCCGGGAGCCCGCTGATGGACCAGTTCCTGTGGGTCATATTCCCCTACATCTGCCTGACGATCTTCGTCGTCGGCCACGCCTGGCGATACCGCTACGACAAGTTCGGCTGGACGACCCGCTCGTCCCAGCTCTACGAGAACCGGCTGCTTCGCCTGGGCAGTCCGTTGTTCCACTTCGGCATCATCGGGGTCTTCTTCGGTCATGTGATCGGTCTGGGCATCCCGGAGAGCTGGACGAACGCCATCGGGATCTCCGAAGGGATGTATCACTTCATGGCGTTGTCGGTCGGAGCGCTTGCGGGGGCTGCGACCGTCGTCGGCATGGGAATCCTGATCTATCGCCGCCGCACGACCGGACCGGTGTTCTCGGCCACCACCCGCATGGACAAGCTGATGTACGTCTTCCTCGCCAGCGTCATCGTGCTCGGCCTGCTCAACACGGTCATGAACGTCGCGGGCGACTACAACTATCGCGAGGGTGTCTCGGTCTGGTTCCGCGGCATCTTCCGGTTCCAGTCGCACCCCGACCTGATGAGCGAGGCGCCGTTGGGCTTCCAGCTGCACGGACTGATCGCGATGGCGTTGTTCGCGTTGTGGCCGTTCACCCGGCTGGTGCACGTGTTCAGCGCACCGCTCGGCTACCTGACCCGGCCCTACATCGTCTATCGCAGCAGGGACGACCAGGAGCTCGGCTCCCACACGCCGCGTCGCGGGTGGGAGCGCTAGCGGCCTAGGGACCTTCGGTCCTCGACACCCCTCCCGCCGCGTCTGATACTGACACTGGACAACCCTTCGAAGGAGCCCCATGGTGATCCGCGTCTTCCTGCTCGACGACCACGAAGTCGTACGTGCGGGACTCAAGCACCTGCTCGAGAGCGGTGGCGACATCGAGGTGGTGGGGGAGGCCGGCACGGCGGAGGCGGCGATCGCCCGGATCCCGGCGCTGATGCCGGATGTTGCAGTGCTCGACGCTCGGCTCCCCGATGGCAGCGGGATCGATGTCTGTCGCCAGGTGCGGTCGAGTCGTCCGGAGACCAAGGCGATCATCCTCACCTCGTACGACGACGATGAGGCGCTCTTCTCCGCGATCATGGCGGGTGCAGCCGGCTATGTCCTCAAGCAGGTCAACGGCCAAGATCTCGTCAGCGCGGTGCGACACGTCGCCGGGGGAGGATCGTTGCTCGATCCGAGCGTGACGGCCAAGGTCATGGAACGGCTCCGCGAGGGTGCCCCGGGCGAACCCGAGGAGCTCAAGAACCTGACACCGCAGGAACGGCGGATCCTCGAGCTCGTCGCAGAGGGACTCACCAATCGGCAGATCGGCGAGCGGCTGTTCCTTGCCGAGAAGACGATCAAGAACTACATGTCCAGCGTCTTGGCGAAGCTGGGCCTGGAGAGCCGGACCCAGGCGGCGGTCTTCGCGACCCGACTGCTCGAGCACTGACGCCTCAGGTGGGCACCGACCACGCCAGCCGGGTCCCGCCGCCGGGCGCCTGATGGATCGCGAACGTGCCGCCCTGGGACTCCGCACGGTGGCGCAGGTTGTCGAGACCGCTGAGCGTCGGAGAGTGTCCCGGTCCCACTCCGTCGTCCGTGACCTCGATGCTGACCTGGCCTGACGCCGCCGTCACGCTGATGTCCACCTTCGTGGCGCGAGCGTGACGGACAGCATTGGCCAGTGCCTCGGTCACCACAGCGGCGACGTCGTCCGTCAGGTTGCCTGAGGCCATCAGGTCAACCGGTCCGGAGAACGTCACGCGGGGCTTGCTCTCCATCTGGCCGCTGACCCGATCGACGATCTCCAGGATGCGGGCCCGCACGCTCACCGTGGTCGATTCGGGGTCTCGGCGCATCGCGAAGATGCTCTGCCTGATCTGCGCGATGGCGCCATCGATCTCCTCGACCTGTGCCGAGATCTGTTCAGCGGCCTCGCCACCCAGGTTGGCTGCGGTGCCCTGCAGGCTGAGACCGGTTGCGAACAGCCGCTGGATCACGTGGTCGTGAAGATCTCGTGCGATCCGGCCCCGGTCCTCGAGCAGCGCGACCCTTCGACGCGTGCGTTGGGACTCTGCACGGTCCACCGCGACGCCGATGTGGCTGGCGAAGGACGTGCCGAGGTCGAGATCCTTCGGAGTGAACGGCATGCCGCCCTGGCTGCGGGTGACGATCAAGACTCCAAGTGGCCGGTCGGGACGCCCGAAGGGGATCACCATCGACGGGCCGAGCAGCGCTTCGTACGCGAGTCCGTTCGGCTGGAATCGCGCGTGCTCGTCGATCATGATCGGCTCACGTCCGGAGATCACCTTGCCTGCGAATGTGTCCGACAACGGGAACGACCGCGACGTCAGCTCGTCTGCCCCGACGCCGGATGCCCGCTCGACGACGATCTCGTCGCCCGAGTCGGAGATCAGCGCAATGCTGACCAGGTCTGCGCCGGCGAGCTCCTGCACCTCCGCGACGATGACACCCAGCTGATCGTCATCGTCGTCCTGCACCAGGCGGCGGGCGGTCTCGGCGAGCGCTGTGGCCCACCGGGCCCGATAGGCCGAGTCGTCGAACAGTCGGGCGTTCTCGATGGCGATGCCGGCGGTCGCGGCCAACGCCTCTGCGAGCTCTTCGTCGTCTGACGAGAAGGCGCCGTTCACGCTGTCGGTCAGATAGAGATTTCCGTAGACCTCGTCGCGTACGCGGATGGGAACCCCGAGGAAGCTCTCCATGGGCGGGTGATGCGCCGGGAAGCCACTCGACCTCGTGTCCGAGGCGATGGTCTCGAGGCGTACGGGTTGTGGATCGTCGATCAGGGCACCCAGCAGCCCCTTGCCCTCCGGCAGGTGATCGATCTGCTCGTACACCTCCGGATCCATGCCGACGTGGATGAACTGCTCGAGACGGCGCTCGTCACCGATGACACCCATCGCGGCATAGCGGGCGTTGAGCAGCTCCTTGCCGATCTCCACGATCCGGCGCAACACGTTGGGCAGGTCGAGGTTGCTCGTGAGCTCGTTGTTGATGCGGATGAGATCACGCATACGCGCCTGGGAGCTCATCATCTCCTGGGCGCGGTCGACGAAGTGGGTCAAAGCCGACTCGAACTCGAGCTTGGGCCCAGCAGATTCAGATTCATCCATGGTGGTGCGGCCCCCTAGGTGTTGCCCCGGGCCTCAGGCTACGCCGCTCGAGGCAGCCCGTAGTGCGTGTTGCCGTCCGGGGACGTTGGTCCCGGCGGCAGAGGACGGCAGCCCGTGTCCGCGTCAGTGCGTTCGGCAGATGCTGGGAGGACACATCAGCTCAGGAGGAAGCATGGATCCCAGCGGCACGCCCGTCGTCGTCGGCATCGGGGACAAGCAGCCGACAGCCCTCCGATTCGCGCTGCGCGAGGCACATCGGAACGGGACCGGTCTGCGCGTCGTGCACTCAGCTGGGCTGCCCGCCCAGGCTGTTGCCGGCGACGCCGGCGTGGAGATCTTCCAGGGGTTGCGAGAAGCGGGGCAGAAGGTGCTTGACGATGCCCAGCACTTCATCGAGCAGGAAGTCACGCCCGTCGCTGTGGCGTACGTGCTCACCACGTTGGGCCCGATCGAGGCACTTGAAGCCGGGTCACGTGAAGCGAGCACGGTTGTCATCGGTGCCGACAACATCTCGTGGCCCGATCGTCTGCTCGGCGGTGCGATCGCCTCCCACGTCGCCCTGCACGCAGCGTGTCCGGTCGTCGTGGTCCCCGAGCGCTCCTATCCCGCCCTCCGGGGAGGCGTCGTGATTGCCCTCGACGGCGACACGCCCGCCAACGGACCGCTTCGGTTCGCCTTCGAGCAGGCGGCTGCACGAGGCGACGCGCTTCACGTGCTGCATGCCATCCCGCCGGCCACCACGCAGCCCGACGCGGAAGCAATCCGCGCGAACATCGGCGGTGTTCTCGCCGGATGGTCGGACACGTATCCCGAAGTGAGGGTTCTGTTGAGCTTTCCCGTCGACGAGGCCGACGACGCCTGCGTACGAGCCACCGATCGCTCCGAGCTGGTCGTGGTCGGGCGCCCACACGGCCACGGCCTGCCGTTCGTCTTGGCGCGGCCGCTCGCAGCCGACGTCCTCAGGCATGCACGCGGCCCGGTGGCGGTTGTCCCGGCCGACTACACCGGAGCTCAGACATGACCTCCATCGCGCCCTGCCGAACTCTCGTGGTCGCCGCGGCGAGCCGGCACGGCGGGACCTGTGAGATCGCCGACCGCCTGGCCGCGACATTGGAGACCGACCTGCCGCTGGGGTGGACGGTCATCCGGCCGGATCTCTCCGACTTGCGCGTACTCGACGGAGCTGACGCCGTGGTCCTCGGCAGCGCGATCTACTACGGTCACTGGATGCGGTCCGCAGCGCACGCCCTGGCATACCTCAAGGACGCACCGCTGCTCGACCTCTGGCTGTTCAGCACCGGTCCGGTCTCCGAGGTCGAGAGTGAGAACGCGCAGGTCATCTTGGCCGACGCGTTGGTTGAGTCCGGGCAGGCCGTGGAGCACAAGGTCTTCGGTGGCCGCCTCGAGACCTCTCGACTGACCTGGGCGGAGCGGGCCGTTGTCAAGGCGGTCCACGCCATCCCGGGAGACCACAGGGACTGGAACCAGGTCGACGAATGGGCCCAGCACATCGCCCAGCAGCTGTCGGTCGTCACGTCGGAGAGTTGATGCGCGTCGTCGTCGCACTGGGAGGCAACGCGATCCTGCGCCGCGACCAGCAGATGACCGTCGCCAACCAGCGGGCCTCGATTGCTGCGGCGTGCGAGCCACTCTCGCGACTGGCCGCCGAGCACGAGCTCGTGGTCTCACACGGCAACGGTCCTCAGATCGGGTTGCTGGCACTCCAGGCCGCCGCGTATGACCACATCAGCGAATACCCGTTCGACGTCTTGGGAGCGTCGACCGAGGGCATGATCGGCTACCTCATCGAACAGGAGCTCGGCAACCGGCTCGGCAACGAGCGGGCCGTGACGACCCTGGTGACGAGAACCGAGGTGGATCCGTCGGACCCGGCGTTTGCCGACCCCACGAAATTCGTCGGGCCGGGATACGCCGACGCAGACGCCGCAGCCGCCACGGAGCAGCACGGCTGGACCATGAAGCGGGACGGCTCGAGGATGCGACGGGTCGTGGCCTCACCTCAGCCCTTGCAGATCCTCGAGCTGCGGCCGATCCAATGGCTGCTCGAGAAGGGTGCAGTCGTCATCTGCGCCGGAGGGGGAGGTGTGCCGACCGTACGAAGCGACGGCATCGCGGAGGGGCATGCAGATGTCCTGGCAGGGATCGAGGCGGTCGTCGACAAGGATCTCGCCAGCGCGGTCCTTGCGCGTGACGTCGGGGCGGACCTGCTGATCGTCGCGACCGACGTCAGGGGAGTGTTCGTCGACTGGCACGGAGCGGACGAGCGGCGGATCGTACGGGCTCATCCCGATGCCTTGGACCCACTCGAGTTCCCGGCAGGGTCGATGCGTCCGAAGGTTCAGGCTGCCGTCCAGTTCGCCAGCGAGAGGTCTGGAACGGCCGTCATCGGGTCCCTCGAGGAGATCGACGAGATGCTCGCCGGACGAGCCGGAACCTGCGTCTCGCGTACGTTCGAAGGCGTCGAGTACGAGGTCACCCGCCGGAGACGCGACGACCGGCGATCGAGCTCAGGCTGATCTCGATCACCAGCGGCCGAACGCCGCCGGCCCACGGCTTGAGCCGGTGGTGGGACAGCACCTTGTTGATCGTGGCTCGGTCCTCGACCCCGCGCGCGGAACCCCGGACCGTGACGTTCCAGCCCTCGCGGAAGACGTCCTGGTGGTCCACGCCGAAGGCGACATCGTCATGGCCCTTCGCGAGGCCGGACAGGAACCCGTCGGGGAGCGTCCTGAAGTAGATCGCGCCGTCGATCAGCGCGAAGTTGACCGGGACGAGCTGCTGACCCTCGTCATCGACGAACGCGATGCGGCCGACCGTGGTCGTCTCCAGAAGGGCGAGGCACTCATCCTCGGGCAGCTCGGCAATCGAGCCCTGTGTGCGGTCATCTGATGTGGTCATACCGCTTCCCATCCTTGTGTCGTCCTCTGAGTCTCTCGCAGCGACCGCCGCGACGCCCACGGGCCGCGGACATCGCCGCCCGGGACCTTGGTCCCGTGCGGGGGTCGGTACGGACCAAGGGCCCATCGGGTCCGGACCGAGGGCTCTGATGAACCGCTGGAATCGCGGCCAGAGTGGGGTGCAACGAACACCAACTCTGAAGGAGTCACGATGACCGCCACCCTGGCAGCCCGCCACTCGGTTGCCGACACTGACACGGCCGGACGTACGAGCACGTTGTCGTACGTTCTCGGCGTCACCCGCCTCGCCATGGGGTGGACCTTCCTGTGGCCGTTCCTCGACAAGACCTTCGGACTGGGTCATGAGACCGCCTCTGCCGATGCCTGGGTCAACGGCGGAAGCCCGACGAGCGGGTTCCTCGGACACGCGACCAAGGGGCCGTTCGCTGACTTCTACCAGAACATGGCTGGACAGGCGTGGGCCGACTGGCTGTTCATGCTGGGCCTGCTCGGCATCGGCGTCGCCCTGATCGCTGGTGTGACGATCCGTGCGGCCGCTGCGGCCGGCTCGTTGCTGCTCGTCCTCATGTGGACAGCCGTGCTTCCCCCGGACAACAACATCTTCCTCGACGACCACCTGATCTACGCGCTCCTGCTGGTCGTCCTGGCGCTGACGAGCTCCGGCCGGTTCCTGGGTCTCGGCGCCGTGTGGGAGAAGCTGCCCTTCGTGAAGCAGCACACGTACTTGCGGTGAGAAGGAGCCCCACAGGCAACCGGTCCGGCGTCAACTCTCAGGGGTTGGCGCCGGATCGCCGCGTGTGCGCAACCGCCGTCCAGGACTAGGCGGCCAGCGCCTCCACGATGCGGTCGACGTACGTCGTGAAGGCCGCTCCTGTGGGCAGCCGGTCGGGCGTCGCGTGGGCGAGCTGGGCGTGCCCGAGGTAGGCCGTGTAGGC
>Ga0190273_10000881_pt1 | contig 10863 bp, 7 predicted proteins | sample Popmic504IS_FD_134513 | JGI IMG/M metagenome (GOLD analysis project Ga0190273, IMG submission 134513) | Populus adjacent soil microbial communities from riparian zone of Shoshone River, Wyoming, USA - 504 IS | ecosystem: Environmental > Terrestrial > Soil > Riparian zone > Trees stand | place...
AAGCCCGGGGATCTGCTGATCGTCGACATCCTCGATGTCGGACCCATCCCGCAGGAGGATTCCGGACCACTGGCGGGTCAGGGTTGGGGTTATACGGGCATCTTCGCGAAGAGCAATGGTGGCGGGTTTTTGACCGATGTCTATCCGGATGCCTACAAGGCCATCTGGGACTTCACCGGCCAGATCGCCACCTCCCGGCACATCCCTGGTGTCTCGTTCGCCGGGCTGATTCATCCCGGCCTGATGGGGACGGCGCCGTCGGCAGAACTACTGGCGAAATGGAATGCCAGAGAACAGGCCCTGATCGACACCGATCCCGATCGGGTGCCACCACTGGCGCTGCCGCCGGAACCGGAATTTGCCGTCCTCGGGTCGTTGCCGGAATCGGAGTATGCCAGGGTGGCCGCCGAGGCGGCCCGGACCGCGCCGCCTCGGGAGAACGGTGGCAATCAGGATATCAAGAACCTGTCGAAGGGAACGCGGGTCTTTTATCCGGTATTCGTCGATGGCGCGAATCTGTCGCTCGGCGACCTGCATTTCTCCCAGGGCGACGGCGAGATCACCTTCTGCGGCGCCATCGAAATGGGCGGGTTCATCGATCTTCGTGTCGACCTGATCTCCGGCGGTATGGACACCTACGGTGTACACGAGAACGCGATCTTCATGCCCGGCACGGTCGATCCCAGGTTCAGTCAGTGGCTGGCCTTCTCGGGTACATCGGTCACCCTGGATGGCGAACAGAAATACCTCGACTCGCATTTGTCGTACCAACGCGCCTGTCTGCATGCCATCGATTACCTGACAAAATTCGGTTACAGCCCGGAACAGGCGTACCTGTTGCTCGGCGCCGCGCCCATCGAGGGTCGGCTGTCCGGTGTGGTGGACATCCCCAACGCCTGCGCAACCGTGTACCTTCCGACGGCGATTTTCGACTTCGATGTCGAACCGTCGGCGGCGGGTCCGAGCCGGATCGACCCGGGCATCGGTGCGCCGCACTCGGCGCCCTGACCCGCGATGGCGGTGGGCTGCGCCACTGTCGTTTGCGACCGCCCACCGCCACCGGCCGCCCCACACCCCCTCGCGCTGGCCCGCCTCAACCCGCGCCGCCCACCACGCCGCCCGCTCACTGGCCCACAGCCGCGAATGAACCGTCATCGACCGGAAACTGTTGTCAAACGGTCGATTTCGGTGCTCTCGGGGGTAGCGCCGACAGGGCGGACAGCGCACAGGTCACGCAATGGGTCAGCGCAGCAGGTCGGCGAGCAGTTCGCCGTCCTCGACCCGATCCCAGACGTCGGTGAACTCGTCGAACGCACCGTGCGCCATTGCCTGTTCGAAGGCGTGCAGCCGACCGAAGATGAAGCCTGCGGTGCCGTCGGTGCCAGGTTCGATGCTCAGCTCAGCCAGCAGTTCGGCGGCGTAACCGGCGTCCTGGAATTCGCCCAGGGTTTCCTGGATTTCTTCCAGGGCGGAGGCAAAGACCGCGGCGTCCGAACCGAGGGCGCCGATGGCGGCCTCCGTCGAATAGCGGACGGTCTTGGCGGTCTTGCGCACCTTGTGCACGGCCGCGGTGTCACCTGGATCTGCGAGTGCGTCATCCGCCTGTTCGCGCAGCCGGAGCCAGCTGATACTGATCAACTCCGGCAACTCCGTCGCCGCCGACCGATGCGCCCGGCGGGATAGCGACGGCTGGTCCAGCAAGTCGTCCAGTGCGCGCAACATCGTCAGGTACTCCGGATCGTCCATCGCCGACCGAACTCCCGCGAGTGCGAGAGTCAACCGCTCATGGCAGGCGCTGGACAGCCGGGCCCTGGCCACCCGCGCGTATTCCTCTGGTTCTTCGTCCAATTGCGGCAGCAAGCGGGACCGGGCCTCGTTGATGTCGCGGGCATCGCTGAGTGTGGATCCGAACGACCGCAGCGCCGAACACAGGTCGGCCGGCGCGGCCGACTCAAACAACGGCGAATACACGCTCAAGATGGCCCGAATTCGGCGAGCGGCGAGCCGCGCGTCATGCAGCGCGCCGGGAAGCTGTTCGCGAAGCCCGCGATCGGCGGCGATCAGCAGGTCGCGTTGCCAGCCGATCGATCCCAGCACGGCCTCCCCGGCCAACTTGTTGCGGCGGGCTGCCGGCGGCCGAAAATTCAACGCACGCGCCAGCTTTGACGCCGATGATGCCTTGCTCGCGCCGGCGGACATCAACACATCGACGGTGGCGGCTAGTTGGTCCCGGTTGCCGGCAACGATCTCGGCCTCCAATTCACGCCATTTCGATGGCGCGCCCGCGCCGGGCAACAGGGGAGTGGCGGTGACGTGGTCGTCGGCAACCTCGATCAGGGTGGTGCCGCTCGCGTCGAGCAGATTGCGGATCACCCTGTCGTTTCGCAGCCTGGCAACCGGCTCGAGTTCGAAGCCCCGGGTGGCGCCGTGCACCAATGCGGCGAATTCAGCCGGCACATCACCGGGGTCACCGGCGGAAAGCGGCAGGGTTACCTCGGTGCGAGCGCCCGCTGCGGCCGGCAGCTTCAGATGCCAGCCGGCGTCGTGCCCACCGGTGCGCCGGCGCAGCGTCATTCTTGAACGCAACAGGTGGAGCTGGCCGGTGTCGTAATAGGTCGCATCCAGCTCGAATGACTCCGGTTCGGCCGCCGCGACAATGCCAACCGCCGCCAACCGACGGCGCTTGCCCAGGGCCGGCAGCTTGGTGTCCGGGTCGATTTCCAGTTTGGTTTCGATTTCCGCGTTGCGGGTTGCCGCGCCGGCCGCCGAGCTGGATTGTCCGACCCGCGTCTGAGGTTTCGGGGTCGCTCCGCCCGCGGCGGCACCGGGGTCGGCCCCCGTGGGCGCCGCCACCGCGGGCGAGGGCTTCTTGTGACGACCAGCCATACCGCTGTTGTTACCCGCTCCGGCGCCGTGAAGCCAACTGGGCCCGCCGGAATCCCCCGCCCAATAATTTCCCGGCGGTCAGGGGGCGGGTGGGGCGGTGGAGCCACGAATTTTCAGGCTCGGCCGCAGCAGCTGTTCGGTGGCCGCGGCCGTGGGGTCGGTGATCCGGCGGAGCAGCGCCCGGGCGGCCAATTGACCGACCTCGACGCTGGCGTTATCGACGCTGGTCAGCCAGAGATGACGGATCTGCGCCAATGACGTGTTGTCGTAGCCGACAAGCGACACATCACCCGGCACCCGCAATCCCAGCTCCTGCGCCGCCGACATCGCCCCGACGCAGGTGATGTCGTTGACCGCGAAGATCGCACTGGGACGGTTCCGCCCGCCGAGCAGCCGAACGGCGGCACGGTAGCCGCCCTCCTCAGTCATGTCGCTGGACTCGATCTCGCCGTCTAGGCCATGGCGGTGCATGGTGTCCAGATAGCTGCGCCGGCGAAGGTCGGCGACCGCGCCCAGCGATCCGGCCAGGTGCGCGATCCGGGTGTGGCCCAAACCGATCAAGTGCTCAACCGCCAATTCGGTGCCGGCCCAGTCGTCATTGGCGACGACATCGATCTGCGGCAAAATGATGTCCCGACTGGCCGCAACGACGGTTGGTACCGCCGCAGCCGCCTCGACGATCGTCGGTGACGATGCCATCGAGCCCACCAAGACCAGACCGTCCACCCTGAGTTCGAGAAAACCCTGCAGCAAGGCGTCGTCCTTGCTCCGGTCCAGCCGGCCGTCGGCCAGTAGGGTCCGCAGGCCCAGCTCGTGCAGCACCGAGGTCAGTCCGTCCAGGCAATCGACGAACCACGGGTTTCGTAAATCGTTCAGCAGCACGCCGACCATGTTGGTTCGGCGTTCGGTGAGTTGCCGGGCGATCGCGTTCGGGCGGTAGCCGAGCTCGTCGATCGCCTCCTGTACCGCTTGTCGCTTCGCGGCGCTCACCTTTGGGGAGCCCTGCAGCACCAGCGAGACCAGGGATTTTGACACCCCGGCGCGATCCGCGACCGTGCGGATTGTCGCCGGCCGCGGCGGGGGCGAGTGAGTGGACATCGTCAACCCCCGGACCCGACAGAGTTCATTGGACCGGTACATCGTACCGCTTAAACAATCTGCTCTGCCATCTCGCGCCCTGAACGGCTCCGGTGGTGCCGACTTCGATGACATGGACCGTAAAAGCCTCTTCTGCATAGCGCTTTGATTGGTTTCGGCCGACCGTCCTGGGATGGCCTCTTGACAGACGGCCTCGCCGTACGGCAGCATTGAGTCTCAGTTGGACCGGTCCATCGGGACCATTCCGTGCCCCTGATGGGGCTTCCTATGGAGGAGAAACAGTGCTTTCCAATTGCGCCAACGCCGCCGCCACGGACCAGTCGTGACCACGCCTCGCAAGCCGCTCGGCGTCGCCGTCGCCGGGTTCGGCTGGATGGGTCGGGTGCACACCCAGGCCTACGCCCGGGTCCTGCATCATTTCCCGCAGCTGTCGGTATCCCCGCAGCTCGCCCTCGTCGCGGACGAGGTCCCAGGACGGGCGGAAGAGGCGGCGGCGCAGTTCGGCTTCGCGTCCGGTACCCGGGATTGGCGCGACATTGCCAGCGATCCATCGGTCCAGGCGGTCAGCATCGCGGCACCCAATTTCCTGCACAAGGAAATCGGCGTGGCCATGGCCAATGCCGGTAAGCACATCTGGATCGAGAAGCCGGTCGGGCTGTCCAGCTCCGATGCCCAAGCGGTCGCCGATGCCGTCGCAGCTGCCGGTGTGCAGAGCACGGTTGGCTTCAACTACCGCAATGCGCCGGCTGTCTCGGCCGCCAGAGAACTGATCCTGGCCGGCGACATCGGCACCATCACGCATGCCCGGTTCCGGCTGTTCAGCGACTACGCGGCCCATCCCGAGGGCGCGCTGAGTTGGCGTTTCGAGCGTGAGCGGGGCGGCAGCGGGGTGCTCGGGGATCTGGCTTCACACGGCGTCGATCTGGCCTGGTACCTGCTCGGCGATATTGAATCGCTGGTTGCCGACACCGCGACCTTCCTGACCGAGCGGGCCAGGCCGACCGGCGCCACCAGCGGGCATGCCCGCGCGTCCGGCGGCGAGATGGGTCCGGTGGAAAACGAGGACTACGTCTCCAGCCTGCTGCGGTTTGCGGGCGGCGCCCGCGGCACCTTGGAGGCCAGCCGGGTTGCCGTCGGCGAACAGAACAATTACGGCTTCGAGATCCATGGCACCAAGGGCGCGGTGTTCTGGGATTACCGCCGGCTCGGCGAACTCGGAGTCAGTGTCGGCACCGCATACCAGGACCAAGCCGTCAGCACGATCTTCGTCGGGCCGGGGAGCGGCGACTACACGGCCTTCCAGCCCGGTTCGGCGAACAGCATGGGCTACGACGACCTGAAGGTCATCGAGGCGTACAACTTCCTGCGGTCTATTGCCGAGGGCAAGCCCTACGGCAGCACCGTCGTGGACGCCGTCCGCAGCGCCGTGGCGCTGGATGCAATGGCCGAGTCGGCCGCCAAGGGCAGCTGGGTGACATTGGGATGACGGTTCGGGTGGGGGTGATCGGTGCCGGCATCATGGGTGCCGACCATGTGAACACGCTGCACCGCAAAGTGTCGGGCGCGGTGGTGACCATGGTGGCCGATGTCGACATCGAACGGGCGAAGGCTGTCGCGCAGCCGGTGGCGGGCGCGACAGCCACCGCAGACGGCTTGGCGCTGATCGCCGACGAAGCGGTCGATGCGGTAGTGATCGCCTCGCACGATTCGACCCACGCGGATCTTGTGCTCGCGGCGATCCACACTGGAAAGCCGGTACTGTGTGAAAAGCCCCTGGCACCAACAGTTTCCGAGTGCCTCTCCATTGTCAGGGCAGAAGCCGGCGGCCCAGCCGGAAAGCCGTTGGTCTCGCTCGGCTTCATGCGGCGTTTCGACCCCGGCTACACCGAGATGAAGCAGGCGCTGGCCGAGGGCTCGATCGGCAGTCCACTCGTGGTGCACTGCATCAGTCGTGGGGTCAATTCGGCGCCGGGCGCCAGCAACGAATCCAGTGTCACCGGTTCGGCCATCCATGAGTTCGACGTGCTGCCCTGGCTGTTGGGCTCGCCCATCGTTGAGGTCAGCTGGCACAGCGGGAGACCGTCCGGCCTGGTCGACGGGTTCACCGATCCGCACCTGCTCCTCCTGCGGACCGCCGACGGTGTGCTCAGCACCCTGGAGGTCTTCCTGAACGCTCGCTATGGCTATGACGTGCGCTGCGAGATCGTCGGTGAGCAAGGAACTCTCGCGCTGTCCGAGCCGGCCAGAATGGTGACCGATCTCAGTCGCTCCCGTACGGTCGGCTATCCCGCGGATTGGCGACCACGGTTTGCCGATGCCTACCGGTTGGAACTGCAGGCCTGGATCGACCTGCTGGAATCCGGTGATACCGGGCAGCCGACCGCACTGGCGAGTGCACAAGACGGGCTGGTCGCCGGGGCGGTGGCCGAGGCCGTCATCAAGTCAATGCATGACGGTGGCCGCACCACTGCGGTGACCGTGCCCACCCTGTCCTGAATCTCGACCCTGCGCAGGCGCCCCGACGACCGAAACTCCAGAATTGAGTATGTGATGTCGACATTCCCGGCTGCGCTACCGGCGCCGCGAACTCCTGATTCAATGTCGGCGCCAACACTCCGGTGGGGGGTGATGGGCCCGGGTTGGATAGCGGAGCGGTTCATCGGGTCGCTGCAACGTCATACCAAACAGCAGGTGCTGGCGGTTGCTTCCAGGGACCTTGGCCGTTCCACGGCCTTCGCCAGCAGGAACGGTATCGACCGGGCCTACGGCTCCTATCAGGAACTGCTGGCCGACCCGGATGTCGACGTCGTCTACATCGCCACCCCGCACAATGCGCACTACCCTTGCGCGCTGATGTCCCTGCAAGCCGGGAAGAACACCCTGGTCGAAAAGCCAATGGCGCTCAATTCCGGCCAGGCCACCCGGCTGGCCGAGATTGCCGCCGGCAAGGACGTCTTTTTCATGGAAGCGCTGTGGACGCAGTTCCTGCCGAAGTTCGATGTCATCCGGCAGCTGCTGGAATCCGGCTCTCTCGGCCAGATCCACACCGTCATAGCTGATCATGGCGAATTCTTCAAAGATGACCATCGGATCATGCGACATGATCTGGCCGGTGGCCCACTGCTCGACCTGGGCACCTATCCGGTCGCGTTCGCCCAATGGGTGCTCGGCAATCCCGTGCGGGTACTGGCCACCGGCCAACCCCACCCAGCCGGGGTGAACGGTCAGGCCTCGGCCATCCTGGTCAATTCCGAGGGCAATGAGGCACTGGTGCACTGCACGATCTTCAGCGGCACCCCGACGACCGGTGTGATCGCCGGGACGGCCGCAACCCTGACGATCCCGGGTCCGTATTACCAGCCGGGAGACATGACATTGACCTCTGTCGACGGCAAGGTGCTGAGCTGGAACGAGCCGGCCGTGTCGCATGATGCGTTGCATTTCGAGGCGGCCGAGGTCGCCCGGCGGATCAGCGCGGGGGAAACCGGTTCACCGCTGCGCACCATTGCCGACTCCATAGCAACCATGGCCATCATCGACGAAATGCGCGCGCAGATCGGAATTGTCTTCGACGAAGAGCGCTCACACCAGAGCACTGAGTAAGAGCGCGCTCTCCTTCTCTATCTGATGGCGCCCTCTCCCTCGTCCAGAGGGACTACGTCCCCAGCACACACTGAACAAGGTCGAAGTATGTGCCGGCGGAACGCCCCCACCAGCGGCCCGCGGAAGTACGGTGATACTCCACATCGCCGCGCGTATCACCGCACGTCTTGGAGTGCACTGAAAAACCGGGCTCCTTCGTCGCCGGTTACTTCAGTGCTCTGCCTGCTGCATTCGATGGCGCCCGACGACTTCGTCGCGGTCGACTAGAGGAGTTCTCGTGTCAGAAAATGCGTCTACCGTTCCCGACGAGACACCGACCCGATCGACCATTGTCAAGGTGGTTGCTGCCAGCATGGCCGGCACCACCGTCGAATGGTACGACTTCTTTCTCTACGGGGTCGCAGCGGCCCTGGTCTTTCCCAAGGTCTTCTTCCCGGGTAGTGATCCGGCCGTGGGTGTGCTGCTGGCGCTGGGCACATTCGCCATTGGTTTCATTGCCCGTCCGGTTGGTGGCCTGATATTCGGGCATTACGGCGACATCCTCGGCCGGAAAAAGCTGTTGGTGATCAGCCTGTTGATGATGGGAACCGCGACGTTCCTGATTGGGCTGCTCCCCGGGTACGACACCATTGGGGTTGCCGCCCCCATCATCCTGATCCTGCTCCGGCTGGTCCAGGGATTCGGTCTTGGCGGTGAATGGGGAGGCGCGATTTTGATCGTCTCCGAGTACGGCGACCCGGCCCGCCGCGGTTACTGGGCAAGCTGGCCGCAAGCCGGCGTTCCGCTCGGCCAGCTGCTGGCCAACGGCTTGTTGGCGCTGCTGGCGTTGGTGCAGAGCGAGGAGGCGTTCCTGTCGTGGGGTTGGCGAATCCCGTTCCTGCTGTCGGCCGTCCTGGTTTTGATCGGCCTCTTCATCCGGCTGTCGATAGAGGAGTCACCAGTCTTCCGGGCGGCCCAGGCCAAGACGGAGGCCGCCATCGAACCCGGCGGCAAGCGGGCCATGCCGATCCTGGAGGTGTTCAAGAAGTATCCGCGGGAAGTCTTCACTGCGATGGGCGCCCGCTTCGCGGAGAACGTCTCCTATTACATCTTCACCGTCGTGGTGGTGACGTATCTGACGAAGAACCCACCGGACCACACCGCTTCCAGCTCCTTTGTTCTCAATGCCGTGCTGATCGGCGCTGCGGTCCATTTCGTGACGATCCCGGTCTGGGGTGCCTTGTCCGACAAATTTGGCAGAAAGCCGATTTATCTTTTCGGTGCCGTTGGCGTCGCCATCTGGTCCTTCGCCTTCATCTTCCTGATCGACACCAACAGCTTCACCCTGACCGTTGTCGCAGTGGTGGGCGGACTGCTGTTCCACGGCGCCATGTACGGCCCGCAGGCTGCGTTCCTGTCCGAACTGTTCGGCACGAAGGTCCGCTATTCGGGTGTGTCAGTCGGATATCAGCTCGCGTCGATAGTCGCGGGTGGCCTGGCGCCGCTGATCGCGGTCGCGCTATATACCGGCTTCGGCAGTGGGTATGCGATCTCGGTGTACGTCGCCATTTCAGCGGTCATCACGATCGTTGCCGTTGGCACATACTCGGAGACGAAGAATCGTGATCTGGAATCGGATCCAGCCTTCGACCGGGGCGGTGCGGCGGCGCCAGTAATCCGGCGGGAATCACCGCTGGCCGGCGGGAACAGTGCTTCTTAATCGTTCTGGGCGCTCACGTGCAGCCTTCGTCACTGAGGGACGACGGTGAATTTCTCCCAGAGCCCTACCGCGGTGCGGTTGGCGACGAGCGGTCCGTTCCCAGCACTTTCGGCGGTGACGAAACGGCCATTTGACCGCGAACGGAAGCTGATTGTGCCGTCGCCGTTGTTGATCTGCTCGAAGATTTCCCATGTGCCGATCGAGCCTCGATTAGCGATCAGGGCGGCATTGCCGGCGGATTCGGCGCAGACGTAGCGACCGTTGGCATTCGACCGCAGGGCGACATCGGCGCCGCCGCGGTTGATCACGTCGAACGCCTCCCACGGCCCGGCGGCCGGGCGGTTGGCGATCAACGAACTGGCACCGGCGCTTTCCGCAACAACAAACCTGTTGTTTACCGCGGCGCGAAGGGCAATGCGCCCACTCGACGGCTCGGGTGGCTGTCCTGCGTCCACCTTGTCGGTGAACGTCATGGTGTTGAAATCGTTACCGACGCAGGCGGAGTTCGCCGACACCGTGCCGACGCCGACGAACCGGAAATTGACACCCAGGATGTTTGCCCGGTGCCCGGGGGAGGCCATGTAATAGTTGAAGATCGATTCGGTGCTGTACCGATCGGTGGACCACATGGCAACATTTTCCGCCCACGTCGTTCGATTGGATGCGCCGAACTCGGGCAATTGCTGCCACGCGGTCGGATTGTGCTCCAGTCGGCAGCCGGTGGCCCCGTCGGCGAGTCGACTCGACCACCAGATGGAAAGATTACGCAGACCCGGCGAAGCGGCCACCGGGGCCAATCCGGCATTCGCCCGCGCCCCATTGATTAGCCTGAAAAACTCCTCATCGATGGCGTCCCGCGGCGCCGAGGCACGCTGCTGCAACGATTCCGCCGACTGTGCGGGACCGGCGGTCAGCATTGCCGATGTCAGCGCGACGACCAGCAAGAGTGTGATTCGGAAAAGCCAGTTCTGAGCTGAAGCTCTCTTTTGCACGTGCACCATTCCCGTAGTCGGAAAATCTGGTCACCGGCATGAACCAATTGGCCGGTGCCCGCACCTTGCGTGTCCTTACCAAGCATCCCCGGTGTCGGTTTCCGGCCGACAGATGCCCACGTGAAGGTCATTGGTTTCAAAGCCTAAGCGGCCCGAACTGACCCGTCACACATGTTCATCCAGTCGATGTGTGCCTCGGGCCCATTCCGATACGCCCAGTGAGCGCGCCTCGCACCGAGCCTGAAGCGTGTTGCTTTCGAGCCCCGGCGAGCAACATTTATGACGATGAGTCATCAATGATCGCTGCCATGCTCGCCACTGCTCCAGCCAGCAGATCAGCACACCGGGGATCTGCCCGGCAATAAAGTCAGCTCAAACGTCGCGGCTCAGGCAGATCGCGGGGTCAGCCCTGGACGCCATCTCCGCTGCACTGTCGCAGCCACCCGGTCGTCATTGCCGATGATCAACCCGCGACCCGACAGCCGTAGAGTTGAGCGGAATAGACTCAACTTTAGTGCGTTGCACCATGCAGAGACGTGCGTAGGCTTCAACTGCCTCCTGTGCTGCCCCTGCAGCGGCGCTCGT
>Ga0190273_10000882_pt1 | contig 10862 bp, 8 predicted proteins | sample Popmic504IS_FD_134513 | JGI IMG/M metagenome (GOLD analysis project Ga0190273, IMG submission 134513) | Populus adjacent soil microbial communities from riparian zone of Shoshone River, Wyoming, USA - 504 IS | ecosystem: Environmental > Terrestrial > Soil > Riparian zone > Trees stand | place...
CGAGCAGGGACGGGTCGAAGCTGGCCTCGTCGATCGTCACTCCCAGGTCGACCGCGTTGCGGATGATCGACGACAGCCGCGCGTGGGCGTACTGCACGTAGAACACGGGATTGTCGCTGGTCTGGCTCGCCCACAGGTCGAGGTCGAGGTCGATCGTCGAGTCCATCGAGTAGCGCGCCAGGGCGTAGCGGGACGCGTCGACGCCGATGGCCTCGACCAGGTCCTCCAGCGTCAGCACGGTGCCGGCCCGCTTGCTCATGCGCAGCGGCTTGCCGTCGCGCACCAGGTTGACCAGCTGGCCGATGAGCAGCTCGAGGTTGACCTTCGGGGTGTCGCCGAAGGCAGCGCACATCGCGAGCAGCCGCGACACGTATCCGTGGTGGTCGGCGCCGAGCAGGATGATGCAGCGGTCGAAGCCGCGCTCCCGCTTGTCGAGGTAGTAGGCCAGGTCGCCGGAGATGTAGGCCGGTTCGCCGTCGGACTTGATGACGACGCGGTCCTTGTCGTCGCCGAAGTCAGAGGTACGCAGCCACGTCGCGTTGTCGCGCTCGTACATCATCCCGAGCTCGTCGAGGCGCGCGATGGCTCGATGCACGGCACCCGACTCGTGCAGGTCGTTCTCGTGGAAGTACACGTCGAAGTCGACACCGAAGTCGTGCAGGCTCTGCTTGATCTCCGCGAACATGAGGTCGACGCCGTGAGCTCGGAACGTCTCGAGCGCCTCGCCGTCCGGCAGGCCGGCGGCACCGGGGACCTCCGCGAGGACGGAAGCCACGATGTCGCTGATGTACTGGCCGCCGTAGCCGTCCTCAGGAGCATCGTCGCCTCGGGCGTCGGCGAGCAGCGAGCGGGCGAACCGGTCGATCTGCACGCCGTGGTCGTTGAAGTAGTACTCGCGGGTGACGTCGGCGCCGATCGCCGTGAGGATGCGGCCCAGCGAGTCGCCGACCGCCGCCCACCGCACGCCACCGATGTGGATCGGCCCGGTCGGGTTCGCGCTCACGAACTCCAGATTGACCTTCTGGCCGGCGTACAGGTCGCTCGTGCCGTAGGCGATGCCGGCCGCCACGATCTGCGGGGCGAGCGCACCCTGGGCGCCGGCATCGACACGGATGTTCAAGAACCCGGGCCCGGCGATCTCCGCACTCGCAACACCGTCGGCCGCGGCGAGCTGGTCGGCCAGCAGCTGCGCGAAGTCACGCGGGTTCATGCCGGCCCTCTTGCCGAGCTGCAGCGCGATGTTCGTGGCGTAGTCGCCATGTTCCTTGACCTTCGGCCGCTCGACCAGGACCGCGGCCGGCACACCGTCCGGCAGCGCGACGGTGCCCGCCTCGGTCAGGGAGGTCAAGGCGTCGACGATCGTGGCGGAGAGCTGCTCGGGGGTCACCGGTCAAGCCTATCGCCCGGCGCTGCGGCTCTTCGCGTGTGGCGGAGGGCTCAGAACGCGGACGACCCGCAGGGCTGCGCTTGTTCGATCCGGACTGGCCGGAAGGAGAAGCGCGGGCCGAGTGGACAACTCGACGCCCTGCGGGTCGGGTGACTGACGGGAATTCGCCGCCACCGTCCAGTTCACGAGACTGGGTCTCGCTGGCTAGCGGACAGCCACCTCACAAGTCCAAGACGAATACATTCTCGGGACCACCTCCTCTCCGTGTACGAGAACCGTACGTCCGAATTGCGGGTGGTTCAAGAACCTGACCGACGATTTCTGGTGCTCACGAGCACTTCGTTGACGGTCTCCACCAAGAAGTCAGGATCGAAGGGCTTCGTGACGTAGGCGTCGACTCCCGCCTGGGTGGCGCGCTGGATGTCGGCCGGATGGCCCTGGGTCGTCACCATCACGACCGCGATGTCGCGCGTCCGGTCGTCGGCGCGGATGGCCGTCACCGTCGCCACCCCGTCGAGCCGGGGCATCATGACGTCGACCGTGATGAGATCGGGCAGGGCCTGCAGATCAGCCAGGATCTCGAGGCAGTCGACGCCGTCCACCGCCTCGATGACGTCGAATCCGGCCAGCTCCAGGTTGGTCCGGATCAGGAATCGAATCGAGGCGGTGTCGTCGACGACGAGCACGCTGGGCATGCACATCACGGTAGTCGCCGTGGGGTAGGCTCACACCGCAGTTGGCCGTATTGGCCCCCGTAGCTCAGGGGATAGAGCGCCGCCCTCCGGAGGCGGAAGCGGAGGTTCGAATCCTCCCGGGGGCACCCTGCCGGGACGTCAGAGACTGGTGGCGGCCGCCTGAGTCGCCGTGGGCCGTGGGCTGTCCGGCCCGTCCGGAAGTCGCCGTACGCTGGCGGGAGCATCACGAGAGCCGCAGCGGGCACCAGGCCCGCGCAAGACCCTCATCAGACGGAGTCCACGTGGATCTGCTCGACCTCGGAGTCATCGCCCGCACCGCCAAGGAGAACGAGCGGCGGCTGCCGCTCCACCCGCGCCACCTCGAGCGCCTGACCGACGAGATCCGGCCACACGTCTTTCTCGAGGAGGGCTACGGCGAGGGCTTCGGCTGGAGCGATGACGAGCTGCGCCCCCTGGTGGGCGGGATGCTCACGCGTGCCGAGCTGATCGCCCGCTGCGACGTCATCTTGCTGACCAAGCCGAGCGCGGCCGACCTGCTCGAGCTGCGGGAGGGGCAGACGCTCTGGGGCTGGCCGCACTGTGTCCAGGACCCCGCGCTGACGCAGGCGGCGATCGACCGCAGACTGACCCTCATCGCCTGGGAGGTCATGAACCACTGGAGCGGCGACGGCAGCTTCCTGCTGCACGTGTTCCACAAGAACAACGAGCTCGCCGGCTACTGCTCGGTGCTGCACGCGATGGAGATCGCCGGCCTGACCGGCAACTACGGCCGGCGCCTGAGCGCCGCGGTCATCGGCTTCGGGGCCACCGCCCGCGGCGCTGTCACGGCGCTGAGTGCCCATGGCATCCATGACGTCGACATCTTCACCCAGCGGGGAGTGGCCGCCGTCAGCGCGCCGATCCACTCGGCCAGGATCGTGCACTTCGACCCGGCCGCTTCGCCGGCCGAGAGCCGCGCGTTCGTCGACCAGTCATGGGTGCCGATGCCGGCGTTGCTCGCCGAGCACGACGTCATCGTCAACTGTGTGCTGCAGGACCCCAACTCACCCATGTCGTTCCTGATGAACGCCGATCTGCCGTCGATCGCCTCCGGCACGCTCGTCGTCGACGTCTCGTGCGACGAGGGCATGGGGTTCGAGTGGGCGAAGCCGACGTCGTTCGACGAGCCGACCTTCACAGTCGGCAACGGCGTGACGTACTACGCCGTCGACCACAGCCCGTCCTACCTCTGGAACTCTGCGACGTGGGAGATCAGCCAGGCGCTCCTGCCGTACCTCCCCAAGGTCCTCGCCGGATCTGCCTCGTGGGACGACGACGAGACGATCCGTCGCTCGATCGAGATTCGCGAGGGCGTCATCCAGAACCCAGACATCCTGGCCTTCCAGAAACGGTCCGCCGAGCATCCGCACCCGATCGGCGCAGTCGCGACCTGAACCGTGCCTGCTTGCGAATCCATCTGGCCGCAGTAGCGTCTAGAGCACACATCGACGAGAGGTTCTCAGCATGCCCACACGCACTGCACGCACCGCCTGGGACGGCGGCTTCGAGGACGGTTCCGGACAGGTCGAGCTCACCGACTCCGGTCTCGGCACGTTCGAGATGTCCTTCAAGAAGCGCTCGTCGGACGACGGCGGGGGCGCCACGAACCCCGAGGAGCTCCTCGGCGCCGCCCACTCGTCGTGCTACACGATGCAGCTCACCGCGATCCTGGGCCAGAAGGGCGCGACGCCGATCTCCATCGAGACCACCGCCAAGGTCACGCTCGGCGAGGACTCCGACGACGGTGGCTTCAAGATCCACAAGATCGCTCTCACCGTGCGTGGCGAGGTCGAGGGCATCGACGAGGCCGGCTTCAAGGAGGCGGCCGAAGAGGCCAAGGTCGGCTGTCCCCTGAGCAAGGCGCTGGCGTCCGTCCCGGAGATCACGCTCGACGCCGCGCTCGAGAGCGCCTGACGCGGCACTGACCCCCCGCAGCCCACCGGCTCCGTCGGTGGGCTGCGGCATGCTGGGCTCGTGAAGCCGACGATTCCAGGCCGCCTGCACGCGCAGGGCCTCGACACGCCCCGCCTCGAGTGGCCGCTCGACGTCGTGCGTCACCTCGGTTGCATGCAGTCGCAGCTGCACGACATGGCCCTGTGGGCGATCGCCCGGCGTCTGTCGCGCCCGACGACCCTGACCGAGCTGCAGACGTCGTTCGACCGGGGCGACTTCGCGCGCACCCACGTCCTGCGACCCACCTGGCACTTCGTCGACCCGGCCGACATCCACTGGCTGCAATCGCTCACCGCCTCCCGCGTCGAACGCCTCATGGACGGATCGAACCGCACCATCGGCCTGACGGCCCAAGCGATCCGGCGGGGCGTCGACGTGATCGTCGCGACCCTCGCAGACGGTCAGCCGCGCACACGCGCCGAGCTGGGCACGCTCGTGGCCGCGGCCGACGTCCCGGTCGCCGGGCAGGCGCTGGCCCACGTCATGATGCAGGCCGAGATCGACGCGTTGGTCGTCAATGGTCCGGTGCGGGGCAAGCAGCACACCTATCGATTGCTTGCGCACCGGCCAGTCACGGAGTCTCGCGACGAGCTGCTGGCCAGGCTGGCGCGTCGGTACGCCCGCGGTCATGGCCCCATCCGCGACAAGGATCTCGCGTGGTGGTCCAGCCTCACCCTGCTCGACAGCCGCCGCGCCATCGACCTCGGTGAGCTGCGTCCCATCGAGGTCGGCGGCCAGAGCCACTGGACGCTCGACGAACCGATCGACGCCGACCCGCCGCTGGTGATGCTGCTGTCGAACTACGACGAGTACATCTCGTACACGCGAGACCCCGACGACTTCGCACACCTGGACGGCGCGGCCGCCGACATCATGCGCGGGGCCGGGCTGCTGATGGTGCGCGGGCGTCTGGCCGGCACCTGGACCCGGACGGTCGCCGCGCGTCGCGTCGACATCACGGTCACCGCCACGCCCCGGGTGACGGTGGCACTGCGGCGCGGCATCGAGCGGGAGGCGGCGGCGTTCGGACGCTTCGTGGATCGTGAGGCGGTGCTCACGTTCGCTGCCTGAGCCAGGTGTGGGTGCGGTAGAAGAGACACGTGTCCCGCCGGGCCGTGGCACCCTGAGAACGGCGCGTATTCCCGGCCGAGCCTGCCTGCGGTCGGCTGGAGTGTCGCGTTACTCTTGAGACGAACTTTGCGCATGCGCGCCAGCACACAATCGAAAGAGGCGATCGAGGCTGTGGCCGAGTCCTCACAAGACCATTCAACCCCTGATTTCGGCACGAACCAGTGGCTCGTCGAAGAGATGTACGACCGCTTTCAGGCCGATCCCGCGTCGGTCGACGACACCTGGGTCGCCTTCTTCAAGACCGGTGACGGAGCCTCGCTGAACGGCGGCCCCTCGGCCAACGGCAATGCGGCCACCACGGTCACCGCGCCCGCCGCCCCCCAGCACACCGCTGCTCCCGAGGCGCCGCTGACGTCTCCGGAGTCCGATCAGAAGCCGGCAGCCAAGACCAAGCCCGCGACGGCTCTGCCCCCCGAGGAGAAGCAGGCCGATGCTCCCGCACCGGTGAAGCCCGTCCCCGCCGAGGCCCCGGCCTCATCCGCGAAGCCGACCACCAAGGCGGCCGAGACGAAGGCCAAGGACGCGAAGGACACCCCCGCCGGCCCCGGCGACGTCGAGAAGATCGTCCTGCGCGGAGCCGCGTCACGCACTGTCGCCAACATGGACGCGAGCCTCACGGTCCCGACCGCCACCAGCGTCCGGTCCGTCCCGGTCAAGCTGCTTTTCGACAACCGCACCGTGATCAACAACCACTTGGCCCGCGCTCGCGGCGGCAAGGTCTCGTTCACGCACCTCATCGGCTGGGCGATCGTCAAGGCGATCAAGTCGATGCCCGAGATGAACACCGGCTACGAGGTCGACGAGAAGGGCAAGCCCAACCAGCTCAAGCCCGAGCACATCAACTTCGGCCTGGCGATCGACCTCAAGAAGCCCGATGGATCGCGCACGCTGCTGGTGCCATCCATCAAGGCCACCGAGACCATGACGTTCGCCCAGTTCTGGTCGGCGTACGAGACGATGGTCGCCAAGGCGCGCGACAACAAGCTCGCCGTCACCGACTTTCAGGGCACCACGGTCAGCCTCACCAACCCCGGCGGCATCGGCACCAACCACTCGATCCCGCGCCTCATGCAGGGCCAGGGCGTCATCGTCGGCGTCGGCTCGATGGAGTACCCGCCGGAGTTCCAGGGCGCGTCGGAGCACACGCTCGCCCAGATGGCGATCTCCAAGATGATGACCCTCACGTCGACCTACGACCACCGGGTCATCCAGGGCGCGCAGTCCGGCGAGTTCCTCAAGCGCGTCCACGCGCTGCTGCTCGGCGAGGAGGCTTTCTACGACGAGATCTTCCGTGCGTTGAAGATCCCGTACGAGCCGATCCGCTGGGCGCAAGACATCGCGGTCAGCCACGACGACGAGGTGCACAAGCAGTCGCGCGTCCTCGAGCTGATCCACGCGTTCCGCGTCCGCGGTCATCTGATGGCCGACACCAACCCGCTCGACAACTCCCCGCGCAGCCACCCCGACCTCGACACCGCCTCGCACGGCCTGACGCTGTGGGACCTCGATCGCGAGTTCGCGACCGGCTCGTTCAAGAGCGAGAAGCGGTTCATGAAGCTGCGCGAGATCCTCGGCATCTTGCGCGACTCCTACGCCCGCACGATCGGCCTGGAGTACATGCACATCCAGGAGCCGACCGAGCGCGAGTGGTTCCAGGAACGCATCGAGCGTCCACACACCAAGCCGCCGCGCGAGGAGCAGCTGCGCATCCTGCAGAAGCTCAACCAGGCCGAGGCCTTCGAGACGTTCCTGCAGACCAAGTTCGTCGGGCAGAAGCGGTTCAGCCTCGAGGGCGGCGAGACCACGATCCCGTTCCTCGATGAGATCTGCGAGGCCGCCGCGGCCGACAAGCTCGAAGAGGTCTGCATCGGCATGGCTCACCGCGGCCGGCTGAACGCGCTGGTCAACATCGCGGGCAAGCGTCCGAGCCAGGTGTTCCGTGAGTTCGAGGGCAACATCGATCCGCGCACGGTGCAGGGCTCCGGCGACGTCAAGTACCACCTCGGCGTCGAGGGCCAGTTCACGTCCGGCAACGGCGACAAGGTCAACGTCTCGATCGCGGCCAACCCGTCGCACCTCGAGGTCGTCGACCCCGTGCTGGAGGGCATCGCTCGCGCCAAGCAGGATCGCCTCAATCAGGGCCAGGCCTTCCCGGTGCTGCCCGTCCTCGTCCACGGCGATGCCGCGTTCGCCGGGCAGGGAGTCGTCGCCGAGACGCTCAACTTGTCGCAGCTGCGCGGCTACCGCACGGGCGGCACCATCCACCTGATCGTCAACAACCAGGTCGGCTTCACGACCTCGCCGTCGTCGTCGCGCTCCTCGACGTACTGCACCGACGTCGCGCGGATGATCCAGGCGCCCGTGTTCCACGTCAACGGCGACGACCCAGAGGCGTGCATCCGCGTCGCGCAGCTCGCGTACGAGTACCGCCGCACGTTCCACAAGGACGTCGTCATCGACCTCGTCTGCTACCGCCGGCGCGGCCACAACGAGGGCGACGATCCCAGCTTCACGCAGCCCCTGATGTACGACACGATCAACGCCAAGAAGTCGGTGCGCAAGCTCTACACCGAGGCCTTGGTCGGACGTGGCGACATCACGCTGGAGGAGGCCGAGGCCGCCCTCAGCGACTACCAGGCGCAGCTCGAGCGCAACTTCGCGGAGGTCAAGGAGGCTGCGGCCGACCTCGACTACACGCGGACGCCCGACTACCCCGAGAAGCCCGAGCACGCCGGCGAGCTGATCACCGCGATCACCCCAGAGACCATGAAGGCCATCGCCGACTCGTACACCAACGTCCCCGAGGGCTTCACGGTCCACCCGAAGGTCCTGCCGCAGCTCCAGCGTCGCGCGCAGTCCATCTCGGCGGGCCCGATCGACTGGGGAACCGGCGAGATCCTGGCCATGGGATCGCTCCTGCTCGACGGACGCCCGGTCCGCATCTCCGGTCAGGACACCCGTCGGGGCACCTTCTCGTCGCGGTTCGCCACGATCATCGATCGCACCAACGCCGACGAGTGGACCCCGCTGTCGCACGTCGGCGACGAGCAGGCGACGTTCTACGTCTACGACTCGCTGCTGAGCGAGTACGCCGCCCTCGGCTTCGAGTACGGCTACTCGGTGGCACGGCCCGAGGCGCTGACGATCTGGGAGGCTCAGTTCGGCGACTTCGTCAACGGCGCCCAGTCCGTCATCGACGAGTACATCTCCGCGGGCGAGACCAAGTGGGGCCAGAAGTCGGGCGTCGTCCTGCTCCTGCCGCACGGCTACGAGGGGCAGGGTCCTGATCATTCGTCGGCCCGCATCGAGCGCTTCTTGGCGTTGTGCGCGGACGACGCGATGACGGTCGCCCAACCCTCCAGCCCGGCGTCGTACTTCCACCTGCTGCGACGCCAGGCGCTCGAGAGCGAGCACCGTCCGCTCATCGTCTTCACCCCGAAGTCGATGCTCCGCAGCAAGGCTGCGGCCTCCCAACCGGACGACTTCACGCACGGCTCGTTCCGGCCGGTCATCACCGATGACTCGGTGGACCCGTCCTCGGTCGAGCGCGTGCTGATCTGCTCGGGCAAGATCACCTGGGACCTCATGGCCGAGCGCGAGAAGCGCGAGTCGGGCCAGTCCCGCACGGCGATCGTCCGCCTCGAGCAGATCTACCCCCGCCCGGTCGAAGCGCTCAACGCCGAGGTCGCCAAGTACACGAATGCCCGCGAGGTGCGTTGGGTGCAGGACGAGCCGGCCAACCAGGGCCCGTGGCCGCACATCGCGCTGCACTTCAGCGGCGAGTTCGACGGGCTCCCGCTGGTACGGGTGTCGCGTCCGGAGTCGTCAGCTCCCTCGGTCGGTTCACACAACCGGCACGTCGAGGAGCAGGCGACGCTGATGCAGCAGGCCTTCAGCTGACGAGCATGGTTCAGGACGGATATGTACTTCACGGACCGCGGCATCGAGGAGCTTCAGACCCGGCGAGGTGACGAGGAAGTCACCTTCGCCTGGCTCGCGGAGCAGCTGAGCACGTTCGTCGACCTCAACCCCGACTTCGAGATCCCCGTCGAGCGGCTGGCCACCTGGCTCGCGCGCCTCGACGACATCGACGAGTAAGGTTTCGTCCATGGCGAAGATGTTGCGGTGCCCGTGCGGGCAGGAGCTCGTCGGCCGGACGGACGACGAGTTCGTGACGGCGGTCGACGGCCACCTGCAGGCCGTGCATGAGGGACGGACCTACCCGGGCAGCATGATCTTGTCGATGGCGACCGAGATCCCCGACAACCAGCTGCCGGGCTGACCGAGCCGTACCCAACGGGTCCTGATGCCTGACGATCACATGCCGGTCGCGATGCATCAGGTTTGGTCCTTGCCGCCTGCCAGAGTGGCTGCATGAAGCTCGACCAGCCGCCTGTCGTCCGCGTGTCGCGTGACCCTGAGCGGGAGTACGACGCCACGACGTGGCCGCACACCATCCCGGCAGTCGCCCAGGTCATGGCAGACGGCCTCGAACTCCCTCCCGGCGTGACGTTTCTCGTGGGCGAGAACGGCTCGGGCAAGTCGACGCTGGTCGAGGCCATCGCCGTCGCGTATGGGCTTTCCCCCGAGGGTGGCAGCGCGCACGGCAGGCACGAGACGCGGTTGACCGAGTCGTCCCTGCACGAAGACCTCCGGCTCCAGCGCGGTATCGGCACGGCCAGGTGGGGGTTCTTCCTCCGCGCCGAGACGATGCACGGCTGGTACACATACATGGACGAGTACGGCGGACCGAACGACACCGACTACCACGCGATGAGCCACGGCGAGTCGTTCCTCGAGGTGCTCACGCGCAAGTTCTCGTCGCCGAGCTTCTACTGCCTCGACGAGCCGGAGGCCGCGCTCTCGTTCCGCTCGACGCTGACGCTCATCCGCGTGCTGCACGACATCACGGCGGCCGGCGGCCAGGTGCTGTGCGCGACCCACTCCCCCGTGCTGGCGTCGATGCCGGGTGCCCACATCGTCGAGGTCGGCGAGTGGGGCATGCGCGCCAGCGCCTGGGACGACCTCGAGCTCGTCCGCCACTGGAAGGCGTACCTCGACGCCCCCATGCGCTACCTGCGCCACACCTTGGCGGATGACTGACGACGGCTCAGAGGGTCAGGACGACCTTGCCGAAGAGGCTGCCGTCGATGACGCTCGTCAGGCCGTCGGCGGCCTCGGCCATCGGGATCTCGCGGTCGATGAGCGGACGGGTCCCGGTGACGTCCATGAACTGCGCGAGGGCGTACAGCTCGTCGCGTGTGCCCATCGTCGAGCCGTGCACGCGCATCTGCTGGAAGAAGATCCGAGTCAGCTCGGCGTGCGTCGGGGCATCACCGGACGTGGCGCCGGCAATGACGATCGTTCCGCCGGGACGCATCGACTTGACCGAGTGCGACCATGTCGCGGCGCCGACCGTCTCGATGACGGCGTCGACCTTGGCCGGCAGCCGCGCACCTGACTCGAAGGCCTCGTGCGCGCCGATCTCGACGGCCCTCGTGCGCTTGTCCTCGTCGCGGCTGGTCGCGTAGACGCGAAAGCCGGCCGCACGGGCCAACGTGATCGCCGCCGTCGCGACACCGCCGCCGGCTCCCTGCACCAGCACTGTGTCGCCCTGCTTGAGGCCCGACTGCGTGAACAGCATCCGATAGGCCGTC
>Ga0190273_10000883_pt1 | contig 10854 bp, 6 predicted proteins | sample Popmic504IS_FD_134513 | JGI IMG/M metagenome (GOLD analysis project Ga0190273, IMG submission 134513) | Populus adjacent soil microbial communities from riparian zone of Shoshone River, Wyoming, USA - 504 IS | ecosystem: Environmental > Terrestrial > Soil > Riparian zone > Trees stand | place...
CTGGAACTTCTAGCAAGACACAGGTACGCACCATCAGGGCAAGATGCTGCTCAAGATGTCATTCCTGTGATGGTCCCATGCGGTGCACGCGACAGTTCTTGACCCATCTGGTGAAACAACGGCGTCTACGCCAGCAGCGTCAGATCCTTGGGAAGGTCGGAGGCTCGAGCACTTCAGGGGCCGAGCTCGTTACTGGCTTGATCAATGGCGACTTAATACTAGATTTAAGCTTCTCCACCAGTTTTCTTCTTGGTCCAGTTTAGCATTTGTGACCAGTCATAAGTTGCTTCACGACCACAATCACATCAAGAACCCGTCCTAATTTAACGCTTCAGAGTGAGCTCTGCTAGACGCTGCACATATGCACATCCTCTAGGCAATTCATGTATGTAGTTGTAGAAACTCTGATGGACGTTGTTGCCGCCATGGACGCCGTGCCTGTCTTGTCGCGATAACTGATAGTGTTCAGGTAAAGCATGGGCAAGGATCCATGCACGGCCCCGGATAAGACAGCAGTCACTAGCATGTTTTGAGCCGAACGGGTAATCTCGCCCAGTACCGTCGGACCATGGAAAGCGAGTCGCATCATACTCGAACAACTCTCCTCCATCCTGATGCCAGCGACCTTGCCGGAGTGCAGGCGCACCTTAGCAGCTCATACGACGAGATTGCTTCCGACGCTGGTAATAGCCACTGTACCGATCGCAGCGCGTCACCTTCACGCGCCTCACTTCACTCAACATCGTCCAACCTCACCACTTCCCACGTCCCGCATCTCAAACGGAAATCCGGCCACAAGCATATGCGACAACACTTGCACTTCGCCCAATCCGTTCCCTTGACGCCTCCTGATAGCGCGCCTGCGAGTCAACCACCTGCCCGACAAGCCCCTCTTGTCAAGACTGCGCATCTGCAAATAACACGATCCAACACTGCGCCCTCGCCCAAACGGCCCCCAGCATCGCATAGTTCCTACGGTATCCAGACAGTCGCAGGCCCGCCTCCATCATTCGATACCCGCCGCACCCTGTCACAAGAGGGCGCGTGGAGACTGGACCGCTCGAGTTCGCTGCGCATGACTTTGGGCGCCGAGCGTAGTGAATCGCAGCACCACACTGGTGGGACCGGCAATACGGATCTGGCCGACTCCAAGCAGCCCTTGCCAACAACACCACTGCTGGCGCATTCATCTCCAGACACTACCGATACTCAGAGTATCGCCACACCTACCGATGGTGAGGAGGTGACCATTATGGATTTGCGTAGTGAGCAGGGGTTAGGTGTCAGCCACAGCGAAGTTGGCAGCAAATCAAGTAGTGGGTCGCACAAAAGCGAAGATCTGTTTCTCAATATTGCAAAAGTTGATGCTGCTCGCCCATCATCCTCCAAGGGCGAGAAAAGACGATCACGCATTTCCTTACCATTCCTCTCCGGCCCGCGACCCGCTACAAGCCACACCGCCCAGTCGGTACCCCTTCAGAGCGAATCATCAGTGCCTACACCGCGTGCTGATCCTGCTCCATTCCATAGCAAAAGGAACAGCTTACAATTCGGACAACTACGAGGTGCAGATCAGGTTCCCGAACAAGACTCCCTACACCCTTCAGAGACAGGCCATTTCAACAAAAGATCATCCACCCTGTACCACGATACAAATCGGGTGACTCAGCGTGCATCGACCGGGCTTCGAAGTAACCGCCTTGTCTCGGAAGCAGGCTTTGTGGACAAACCTAAAGTTAGCGAGCAGACCGAATCGTCCACAGTGTCAACTACTGCGCCATCCACTGTTTGGGACGAGCTTGATGATCTCAAGTCGCGCATTCGCAAGCTTGAACTTACAGGAAAGTTGCCACCCTCTTCGGCAGCAGCCATGTCTACCGCGGATCGGCCACGGACTGCAACGACCGCTGCGACTACCATGTCGAGCTCACCCAAACACAACAAGATGGGCACTCAGCTCCAATCGACCATCGAAGGCATCCCCTCCACTGTGCATCCACTCTTACACGAAGCTTTAGGCAATGCCAAAGCTGTAGTTAGCCATGATGTCTATCATAAGCTGCAGGCCACTGCTTCGGACGCTTTGCAGCTAGCTTCTTTGACTACTTTGGACGGAGGTGGTGCACGTAATGGTGTTGCTTCCGTAACCGAGAGACAAACCAGGCGTCGCGTTGAGAGTCTATGCAGATCATTGACCGAGCTCACGATTGCCTTGTCTTCCGAGTCGCCACAGCGTCCGGGGAGCAGAGATCAGCACAACTCGCCGACCGTGGCCCTCAGAAGCAGACGATACAGCCAAACCATCGAATCGATGCCACCTGTCACTAACAGGGTGCAATCTCGCCTCGAAAGTCGCAGAGTGAGCACTCAACTCGCCTACAACAGCATGCGGCACGGCTCACCTGAAGTTGAGTCTCCCTCAACGCTACCACAATACTCAGGCTCTGCCAATAGGACTGTCCGCGTGTCAGGTGGTCTTCGATCACGGCGCACTCAAGGCTTTCTCGATGGAGCCAACGACGACGAGGAGCCGAGCCCAAGTATTCGACCGGTCAGCCGGGCAATGACCGACATAGCAGCTAGACGCGTATCAAGGGATCCCGTATCAAAATCTCGAGAGTATACAAGTGTACATCCCATGCCAAGCAAGTCTGATATGGTCCCGCCGACAACAACATCAACACCACTCCCGAGCTTCATCTCTCGACGAAAATACCCTACGACTGCCAATGCAGAAGCCATCTCGCCGGCAGAAAGTCCCTTGGCTCCACGCCAATCATGGGGTCGTATTTCTATTGTACATCAAGACAATGTACCTGCTCCAGACACAGTGTCTGAGACCCCTGCGTCAGGCAGATCACGTCGTAGTCTAGGCCTTGCAGGTCGTCTGGGGTCGAGTGTTAGTAGTCGACTACGCACAGCAAGGACAGATAGGATCGAGTCTAGAAGCTACAGGGAACCACCCCTATCAAGCTCGATCGAGTCGGCAAGCACACACGACCTGTCGAGAGAGCATTAACAGAGGCAGGTGATTCACCAGGTCCTGCATTTCATTATAACGGAATTTGGGGGGAGACAAAGAGCGATGACAGCTCTGCTTCCATGTGTTCATATTTCTTTTCTGCACTTCAAAACCCAGTGCTAGCATGTTCTATTCGAGCAAGTAACATGTGAACAAGCCTTTTTCTCATGCTTCATGCGTGTTGTACCGTTTCAGTGTGATTCGTGCTTCTCCTCTCAGTTGTGGTGTGGCATACGCACCGTGCTCCGTACAGGCGCCTCGCCCGACATGAGCACAATGAGCACAACCAGTCGAAAAGTTGCGTGCTCCAACCACGTGTACTATTGGAGCCAAGCACAAAGGAGCGATTGGTCACGGAAACTTTGGTGGAAGCAAACTCCACTGCCAGCAGATGCTATGCTCTCCAGGTACGTTTGATCCTAAACCAGGTGGATGACTGTAGTCGAGCTCAACTCCACATTCGACATCAGTTCCAGTTCTCGAAGTGCTTGTAGTCTTGATCACGATTGCACAAATCTATCAGTTATGGATCGCAGAGTTGGGTCTGTGCGACAGCCGTTCACGAATTGGCTGCCCTGTAGCATCCCAAGAGGTGTCCTCCTCTTACGTGGTTACCTAGTTGCCCAAGTCCACCAGGAAAAGGTCCTCAGATTCGTTCGTCATGGGTCTAATTGCGCGATCTTGCACGCCGCGTCGCAAGCAAGCACGCATTATTGCACGATCGGGTGCACAACGTTCCACCATCAGTTCGACTCACGTTTGATCATCAGGTACATAAACATAGGTGAGGCACTTTTTACTTGTAATCTATCCGATTCTTATCATCAACTGTGACTGTCAAAATTCCATCTGACTGTCCTGAACGCCTTTGATCTTCTAAGAGTGACGCCTGTTATTTCTCGACGCTGGTAGCCAAGCCCACAACTCACCCGATCAGTCAATTATCTCGATTTATACTCAAGTAGACAGTCTTGTGTTTTACTCTATTCTACATCGGAGACAGTCTCCGAAGTCTTCAATCGAGACTGATCTCGCCCCGGCCTTGCCGTACTGCTCTCAAAATTGGCCAGCATGGCTTCCTACGAGAGTAGAAGCTCACACTTGACAAGCAAATCATCGCCCGTATCAATGCACGTAGACACTCAGTCTCGGAGACAGTCGACGATATCACCTCCATCACCAAATATCAAGGGTTCGAGGGTCCAGCTACTACCACACTCAAGAACACCAAGTTACGACGCCTCGTTTTCACCCTCAGACATAGAATTGCTTGCCAATACCAGCTTCGACGCCATGGACATCTCATCAAAGGACTTTGACTTTGAAGACGTCTTCACGTACGACAAGCCTCAGCGGAAACTGAAGAGCGTGGTCGAGGTCTCGTCACCATCAAGGGAGTGGTCAAACTTCGCGTTCTCACATTACCCATCAGCTGTAGCTATGCGGCAGAAATACAACAGAGCAAGAAGTACAGCAGGAGAGATGTACAGGAAGAATCAAGGAGATGCTCGGAGACAATGACATGGCAGTCTTCAGCGACACGATGGGTTACCATCAACAGACATGAAAATAGATAATTGAGGCTCCACGGCCGCTGATTTTACTTTATTGCAAATTCTCGACCTTGACAATCCTTGACCTTGAGGCTCGGCACGATGATGCTCATGCGAGGCCTGGCATTGTGGATATAATGGTGTAATTATTCGCGCAAGCTCGGAAGAACCATTGCCTCATCTTACGGTACTGCGCACCTTGCGCTCTGGAGTCTACCAGAAGGCCTGAAAACCTGAAAAGCATCCAAGGAGGCCAAAAATTGCTCTGACCGAGTCCCGGTCCTGACGTTTTGAATGCTCGCGTAAACAGTCGACGTGGCCGAGGCGGCTTCTCGGTTCTTTTTAGTCCTTGCTGATTTTGCTGAGCGATGGAGCCCAGCGCTGCCGCTGTGGCAGGCTGAAACAGACCAGCCAGATGGCACTGGGGTCCTCATATTGTATAGTCATGGCACCCTACAAATGCTGTAGCGATGGTTCAAGAAGACCTTTCATGTCTCAAGCCAGCTTCCAGTCCGTAAGAAAGAAGGAGACAGCTTGAGTCGCCAGCATCAAATTGCCCATCCGCCGAAGGCGTCATTCAGCGCAATCGAGGCTTGGAGGTTAGTGCTCGATCCGGCAAGCCTTCGCATTGTCCGCCTTGATTGGGCGTGCAGACGCTGAATGGTGTGGAGCCAGGCCAAATTTAGCCTGACTGACAGGGCTTTCGTTTCACCTTCTGGCGAATGCTGGGGTGATTTGTCGTGTCCACAATCCCTCGTAGGCGCCTTCAGAGCAGCGTTGGCGGCAGACCCGCTGTGCTGTGGTGCTTGCCCTGGCCTGCGTTTCACCCTCCCAGCGACTCTCTGTTGAGTTCTGCCTTCCTTGTTGCGACCTCGACACAATCCACCAATTGGTGACCTTGAGTCTCCTCTCGCATCTCTGTCCCGTTTGCGCAATCCCTCTACAACTGTTCAGTCTTCGTCAGGACCGATCACAGACAATCAGTCTCTTCACTTCTTTGCGCCAACGGGCTACCACTATCGAATCTGTGTCGACAACACGACCACGACCAACTCGGCAACAACATTCATTTGGCGAACAAGAAGCAGAATAATTGGCAGTATTAGATCTGCAAGCGATAGTTGTGCCAGGTGCATAATAGCCGCTGTTTCGTCGCGCCTTCCTCCTCTTGCGGCTTCCTTGACACAGTCTGTCTTGGGTTATAGTGTCTTCGGCGCGGCACTCCCCATCTGCCTACTTCACATGTTCAGTAAGTCCTTTGTTCCCCTCGGCCATGAGCAGGCAATCATGTCGCAAGCAACAACAAGATGTGCTAACATGGCGCCCAGCAAGAGGTCGTTTGAGGACACGACATATCACTCCAACCAGGACTGGATACAATACAACAACACGCACTATGCAATAACAGCTGACCAGCTCTGCCTACATCAACTCCCACCTCAGCCATACTCGCCCTCTAAAAGACGCTCCTCCTCCTTCTCTCGAACCAGCATTATGCTAGCAGACTGTAATTCAATAATGTCAGGATCGTTCCCATCGTTCATGTCAGTCTTCGATGGAAGTGAAGAGTCAGGATTGTTCAGGACAGGAGACGTGGACGAACACAGCAAAATCGACCAGGATGGCTTTCTGATGAACACACCAAGTGTCGATGCAGAAGCACCGCAACTTCATACCAAGCCTTATGCTCATCGTGGCAGCGTCACATCTTTATTTACCCAATCCGAGTCCACAGAGTCCTCCCCAACAACAACGAACTTAACATTTGACTCCCCGCTGATCTCAGACTCCTCGTCCTCTTCACCTGAGTCTGCTACTTCGTTAGCACCTTCAACGCCATTTGCCACCATGATGATCAAGGACGGCCAATCGATGGACCGCCCCAACGAGGGCAAACAGCCCGCAGCTAATATACAAGATCCACCAATATTGCACGATGCTCCTAAAAACCTGAAAAAGTTGACCCTTGACATGAATTTGCCGACCATACGAAGACCTGCTACCACGAGTGATATCGACAACACACATCCACTTTCAGCGCCAAGTTCACCTTTGAAAGAGCCCTTGAAAAGTGCTAGGAAAAAACCCAACGGCCTTACCATACGGACACCTGGCTACAACCAACTAACATTCCCGAGAGCTGCCGGTATCGTCCCGTCCACTCCAACCAACCGACCTGCATTGCATCATATGCAGTCTTCACCTTCGTTACCTTCTCTTGCTTCCCCACGAGGACCTCCTGCGGGCGGGATGTTCCTACCATTACCGAGCTTGAACACTCAACATTCTAAGCAAAGTTCGTCGTCCAGTAATGGAAGTTCCTTCTTGGCAAATAGCATGCCAGACCTGAGAGAGGAGAGCGATCACCAAGCGCCACAGTCGCAAGAAGCTCCTGAGCGTGGTTATACCGAGGGTCCGATCTGCATCTATGACTGTGGCGTATACCTCTACCTGGAACCGACGGCAGATGAGGCAAGAAAGTTCGACACGGTGATAAATGTGGCAAAAGAGGTCAAGAATCCATTGACATCCCCGCCGCCAGGAGAAGGCACAGTCATGTCAGTATGGAGGGCTGATTCCACGCACAATCGCCGCTCGATCACGGAACCACAGACGGCTGTTTCGGAGTTCTCGTTCAAGTCAGCCTGGGAATGGCCCCAACCAGAAAGCACAATCACACCCACAGCTACAACGCCCACTCAATCATCCTTTGCACCAAACCCCAAAGAACCAGAATACGTACATGTGAGATGGGACCACAACTCCGAAATTTTGGAGGATCTTTATCCATTGTGCAAACTGATTGATGAACGAGTTACGGACGGCAAAAAGGTGCTCATTCATTGTCAGCTAGGTGTGAGCAGGTCAGCTTCTCTCATCATTGCATACGGCCTGTACAAGAACTATCAGCCCAACTTCCACTCCATGTACTCAGCCGTCAAGGAGAAAAGCCGATGGGTTGGCCCAAACATGAGCTTGATATACCAACTTACTGACTTCAAGAACAAACTCAATCGTGGAGACTTCATTGACAACCCTAAACCACCACGTCAAGAGTGGTCTTTGCGAACTCCGAGCGAGACGCTCCCACCTTCAAAAATCGAGATAGCACCCGCTGCCATTGCCCCCAATGCTGCGGTCGGAGCTATTGAGCCGTCTGCTCAAATTGATGACGGGTTGCGGAAGCACAACACACCTGTGAGGCTGAACAAAGCCCTGCCGCCAGCGCCACTGTTTCGGAAGAGCGAGACAATTGCACAGCCTGCTCCGTCTTCAATATCTATGCCGCCGCCACCGCTGCCGCCTCAGAAGATAGGCAGTACAGTAAAACGTGCTGCATCAAGACCTCTCCCATTTCGTGAGCGAAGTAGAGAGATGGCAATTTCTGGACACATGCCTTCGAAGCTGACCGGGTTACCAGTAGCTCAAACTGCCGCATTCATGGATCTGGCGATGAAGGATGTGCCGAGCACACCATCTTTGTTTTCACCACGGGCTACGGAGTTCATGGCGACGCCATTTGGCATTCGTGGGGCAGGCGATTTGGAAACGCCCGGCAACCGCCAGTCGAAAGAAATACCTTCTAGCTTCAGCTGGCTTCCACTCCGGAAGGAGGGTCACGTTCGAACGGCATCGAAGGACCCTCGAAGTCCGCATCATGAAGCTGAGACCAAAGAAATATATCGAAGCATTGATGACTACTTATAGGCGGCAGTGGATCTTTGCATTTCTCGCTGCACTCCCATTTATGTGATCTAGCGAAATACTGGTTTTGGCGTGGCGTCCGGGATAGTCTTGTCAGCGGCACTCATGCGACATGGCGATGAGGGAGGCGGAGTAATATTTATGTGGAAGGGACCTACTTCATTTGTAACATTACTGTTTGAGATGTGGGAAGCATTGCCTGCAGCCAGGGACCTGCGATAAAGGCGCAATTATAGTGAGGCGGAAGGAAAGTCTACTGTTGACGAGGTATGAGCGGGATGAATGAATGATGGGCATGGCCCAAATTGTATATGAGGGACCTCTGGTCGTTATGGATACATTGTCAGTCCTCTGATAGTCGGACTAGGTGACAGGCCTACGGGCTCGAAATAACATGAGCAGAAGCCCTTCCAACTGTCAAAGATAGTTCGTGTTTGTTCTGGTTCGCTACACATTATCTGTTGGAAGTGAACGATGCTGTTCGTGTTGCTGCCTGAGGCATCTATCTGATGGATGATTACAGCGGGACGACTGACGTACTAGTGTGGAAGGCCGTGTTCTTCAAACTCGCAGCATGAGCGCCCAATGAGCATGGCGTGACAGCTGTTCTTGTGCCTAGCCATTGTTGAATATCATTCTGAAGCAAGATCGCTGTCACCCTGACTGTCGACCTCTACATTTGTGTCGTATGAAATCAGCTCTGTGCGATGTTGAATCCAACAACACCAGTGCCTGATTACCACCGCCCACTTCTGTGATGGCGATGGAGAGAACGCGTATTGCGAAGGCATGGGCATGTCTGAATCGTGCCACTACAGACAGCTAACTCAACAGTGCAGGTGGAGGAAGTGACCTTGTCGCGGCGAGGCGAATTAGCCAGGGGAACGCTCCATCTAACACCGCACCATCTGATCTTTGTCCATTCACCCCCTCCGAAGACTGCCGAGACGAGCACCGATGTTTCACCACCAAAACCACGAGAGCTCTGGATCACCTACCCAATCATAGCCTTCTGCACGCTCCGACCCTCTCCCATTGCCTCAAGACAGCCTTCGTCCATCAGATTGCGCTGCCGCGACTTCAACTTTGTCGGCTTCTACTTCAACGACGACCGCAAAGCCCGCGATGTCTTCGATAGCATAAAGGCCTGGACCTGCAAGTTGGGCAAGATCGAGAAGCTGTATGCGTTCACCTACCGACCGCAGGGTCCCGAGAAAGATGTCGTGCCTTCTGGCTGGGCAATCTACGACCCCATGCGGGAGTGGAGGCGGCAGGGCGTTGGCGATGAGAGCAGGTGTCTCAACTGGAGGATATCTACCATAAACAAAGACTATCAATTCAGTCCAAGTTACCCTGCGCTTTTGCCTGTCCCGGCGAGCATATCGGATCCCACCTTGAATTATGCTGGACGGTATAGGTCAAGAGCACGGATACCGGTGCTGAGTTATCTACATCCTGTGAACAACTGTACCATCACCCGATGTTCACAGCCCATGGTTGGCGTGCGGCAGAACAGAAGTATCCAGGACGAGAAGCTGTTGGCCGCCATCTTCTCCACGACGAGCAACAAAAGACCGCTCTCAGGAATTGCGTCGCCTGCGCCCGAAAGAGAAGACTCCGGCTCAAGCAGGGATGGGTCTCTGTCGAACATGGCTGGAGATTTGCAGCAGACTGACACAGAGGCCATTGAAGATGCTGTCATAGCGAAGCTACGTGGAGATATGCCAGAGGACACTGAAGACGATGACCAGAAGAAACCGATGATCTACGGTGCTCAGCAGAGGAACATGATCGTTGACGCCAGGCCTACTATTAACGCTATTGCCATGCAAGCCGCAGGGATGGGCTCCGAGAACATGGACAACTACAAATTCGCCACGAAGGTCTATCTCGGCATCGACAACATCCACGTCATGCGAGATAGTCTGAACAAGGTCATTGACACGTTGAAGGACTCAGATCTAACCCCAATTGGTCCTAGCAGGGAGCAGCTGCAGAAGAGCAATTGGCTGAAGCACATCGCGAATATGCTCGATGGAGTCTCCTTGATTGCGAGACAGGTTGCGCTGCAGCACAGTCATGTACTGATCCATTGTAGTGATGGTTGGGACAGGACAAGTCAGCTTTCGGCCTTGAGTCAGTTGTGTCTAGACCCTTATTACCGGACACTCGAAGGTTTCATTGTGCTGGTCGAGAAAGACTGGCTCAGCTTTGGTCACCAGTTCAGGTATCGGACAGGCTTCCTTAGCTCGGAAAAGTGGTTTAATATCGAGAACGAGCGAGTTAGCGGTCGGGTCGAAGAACAAGACGGCGATCGCAAGCCAGCTGGAGATGCTCTCGCAGGTGCCCAGAAGACGTTCGAGAATGCCTTCTTGAGCGCTAAGGGATTCTTTACCAAGCATAACAATGATTCGAGAGAGTCCATCAATGTTGATTCGGATGCAGATGTGGGGACAGAGGGGGAGGCTACGAACGCCAGGAAGTCGGCTCCCAAAAAGACCGAGCAAGAGAAGCACATCACAAAGGTAAAGGAGACAGCACCCATCTTCCATCAATTCCTCGATGCCACCTATC
>Ga0190273_10000884_pt1 | contig 10854 bp, 14 predicted proteins | sample Popmic504IS_FD_134513 | JGI IMG/M metagenome (GOLD analysis project Ga0190273, IMG submission 134513) | Populus adjacent soil microbial communities from riparian zone of Shoshone River, Wyoming, USA - 504 IS | ecosystem: Environmental > Terrestrial > Soil > Riparian zone > Trees stand | place...
CATGAAGAAGACCTATCCCGATGCGGCGGCGGCGCTCGAGGGCCTGCTGTTCGACGGAATGACGATCTGCGCCGGCGGCTTCGGGCTGTGCGGAATCCCCGAGCGGCTGATCGACGCGATCCGGGACAGCGGGGTCAAGGACCTCACCTTCGTCTCGAACAATGCCGGCATCGACAACGAGGGGCTCGGCAAGCTTTTGAGGACCCGCCAGATCCGCAAGATGATCTCCTCCTACGTCGGCGAGAACAAGGAGTTCGAGCGGCAATATCTGGCCGGCGAGCTCGAGGTCGAATTCTGCCCGCAGGGAACGCTCGCCGAGCGCTGCCGGGCCGGCGGCGCCGGCATCCCCGGCTTCTACACCAAGACCGGAGTCGGGACGATCGTCGCCGAGGGCAAGGAGACCAATACGTTCGACGGCGAGGAATATGTGCTCGAGCGCGGCATCCGCGCCGATCTGTCGATAATCAAGGGCTGGAAGGCGGACGAGGCCGGCAACCTCGTCTTCCGCAAGACCGCCCGCAACTTCAACCAGCCGATGGCGACCGCGGGCAAGGTCTGCGTCGCCGAGGTCGAGGAGACCGTGCCGGTCGGGTCGCTCGACCCGGACTGCATCCACCTGCCGTCGATCTACGTGAAACGGATGATCCTCGGCGCCCCCTACGACAAGAAGATCGAGTTCCGCACGGTCCGGCAGCGCGAGGCGGCGTGACCCGGGCGGGCGAATATCTAGGCATTGCCGGCCATCTGATCGGCGAGTCGATCAGGTCGCTCGTCTCGCCCGGCCCCGCCGACCTGGCGCGGAAGATGGCCGGGCAGCGCCTTCTGTCGCTGCGGGTGACGCTCGAACGGATCGAGATCACCCCGACCGACGCCCGCTACCGTACCGAAGCGGCGCTCAACGCGATCGTCCAGGCCGTCCCTCATTTCGCGCCGAGCGGAGAGACCTATCGGCCCTATTCGAAGAGCGAGCGCCGCCGCTGGCGCTCCTATGGCTATGGAGAGATGCTCGGCAAAGGCCATCCCATGTGGAGCGTCCCGATCGTTTTCGAACGGGGACATCCCTACCAGGCGGGAGAGCAGGCCGCCTTCGACGCGCTGGTTGAAAAGCTGCGGGCCTACGATCGCCCGGTCAGCCTCCCCGAGCTGCACGACGCCGCCGAGGCGGCCTATCTGAGCACCCGCCCCGACGACTTCAACTTTCACCATTATTACGCCTGAGAGGAGGCAAGATGCCCTGGGACCGCAACCAGATGGCCGCCCGCGCCGCCAAGGAGCTTCGCGACGGCTATTACGTCAATCTCGGCATCGGCATCCCGACGCTGGTCGCCAACAACATCCCCGAGGGGATGGAGGTGACCCTGCAGAGCGAGAACGGGATGCTCGGGATCGGGCCCTTTCCTTATGACGACGAGGTCGACCCGGACCTGATCAACGCCGGCAAGCAGACGATCAGCGAGCTCGATTCCACCTCTTATTTCGGCTCGGAGCAGAGCTTCGCGATGATCCGCGGCGGCCATATCGATTTGACCGTGCTCGGCGCGATGGAGGTCAGCGAGAAAGGCGACATCGCCAACTGGATGATCCCGGGCAAGATGGTGAAGGGCATGGGCGGGGCGATGGACCTCGTCGCCGGGGTCAAGAAGATCATCGTCGTCATGGAGCACAATAGTAAGAGCGGCGATCCCAAGTTCATCCCGGAATGCACCTTGCCGCTGACCGGCAAGAACGTCGTCGACATGATCGTCACCGAGCTTTGCGTCTTCCACCGCCCGGACCATGACAGCCCGTTCCGGCTGATCGAGCTCGCGCCGGGGGTGACGGCGGAAGAGGTGCGCGAGCGGACGACGGCGCATTACGAGGCATAGCGTCGCCCCAGCGAAGGCTGGGGCCCCGGGGGGCGAAAGGCTCGGCGTGCTTCACCCGCCGGGGTCCCAGCCTTCGCTGGGACGACGGGAGGTTGGATGAGGATCCTTCTGACAGGCTCTTCCGGATGGCTCGGCCGCTTTCTCGCGCCGCGGCTGCGCGACGAAGGCCATCACGTCACCGGCCTCGACGTCGCCCCGGGCGCCGATACCCACGTCCTCGGCTCGGTCGCCGACCGCGGCCTGGTCGACCGGATCTTCGCCGAACAGGGCATCGAGGCCGTCATCCACTCCGGCGCTCTGCACAAGCCGGACATCGTCCGCTATCCGCGCCAGGCCTTCATCGACGTCAACGTCACCGGAACGCTCAACCTGCTCGAAGCCGCCGCCGCGGCGGGGAACGACCGCTTCGTCTTCACCTCGACCACCTCGCTGATGGTGTCGGAGACCCTCCATTCGGGCCGACTCGACCGCGCCGCCTGGATGGGCGAGGCTTACGGACCGCTCGAGCCGCGCAACGTCTACGGAGTGACCAAGCTCGCCGCCGAGCAGCTGTGCAATCTGGCGAATCGCGAGCACGGCCTTCCCGTCTGCATCCTTCGCACCTCCCGCTTCTTCCCCGAGGACGACGACACCCACCGCGATGCCAGCGGCCCGAACATCAAGGCCAACGAATTCCTGGGCCGCCGCCTTACCGTCGAGGACGCCGCCGATGCTCATATCGCCGCGCTGGCCAAGGCGCCCGAGCTCGGCTTCGGCACCTTCATCGTCTCCGCGCCGCCGCCCTTCGCACCCGCCGACTGCGAGGAGCTGTTACGGGATGCCGCCGCGGTCGTAGCGCGCCATTTCCCCGAGGCGCCCGGCCTCTACGCCCGCGCCGGCTGGACCCTGCCGGCCCGGATCGACCGGGTCTATGTTCCGGCCGCCGCCGAGGCCCGGCTCGGCTTCCGGGCCCGGACCGATTTCGCTTCGATATTGGAGGCGATCGCGAAAGGCCGGCAATTGCCCTTCGTCCACGATCCCTCCTATGTCTCCCCCAAGGAACGATCAGGGGAAAAGGCGACATGCTGAAGCGGGCTTTGACGATCGCGGCGGGATGGCTGGCGTTGACGGGCCTGCAGGCGCCGCCGGCACCGCAGGCGCCGATCGAGCTGTGGCGGCTCCACTGCGGCGAGTTCGTGATCAAGCAATATGGCGCCTTCTTCTCCGACACCTTCCAATATCCGCCGGGTCCCAAGGACGTCGTCGGAAGCTGCTACCTGATCCGCCACGGTCCCCACTACATGCTGTGGGACACCGGCCTCACCGACGCCCTGGTCGGCCACGATTTCGACAATCCGGCCCAGACCCTGCGGGTGAAGCGGAGCCTCGTCGACCAGCTCGCCGAGCTCAAGCTCAAGCCCGAGCAGATCGAGACGATCGGGATCAGCCACTGGCATTTCGACCATACCGGCCAGGCAGCCCGCTTCCCGCAGGCGCGGCTGATCATGGGCAAGAGCGATCTCGACCTGCTTCGTGCCACTCCGCCGGTGGACGAGGATTCGGCGAAAGGCCTCGCCCATTGGCTGACCGGCGGCGGGAAGCTGGAGGAGGTCACGGCCGACAAGGACGTTTTCGGCGACGGCCGGGTAGTCATGCTGAAGCTTCCGGGCCACACGCCGGGTCATTACGCCCTGCTCGTCCGCCTCGCCTCCGGCAACCTTCTCCTCTCGGGCGACCAATATCATTTCACCGAGCAGGTGAAGAATCGCGGAGTCCCGCCCTTCAACTACGATCGCGCCGACACGCTCGCCTCGATGGACCGGTTCGACCGGATCGCCGCCAACCTCAAGGCGAAGGTGATCATCCAGCACGAGCCGGCCGATATCGCCAAGCTGCCCGCTTTTCCGAAGTCGGCGAAGTGAAGGCGCTGCTCTCGACCGCGGTCGGCGGGCCGGACACTCTGGAGCTCGCCGAGCTTCCCGAGCCGCAGGCGGGCCCGGGCCAATTGCTCGTCCGGGTCCGCGCCTGCGCGATCAACTATCCCGACGTGCTGATGATCGAGGACAAATATCAGTTCAGGCCGCCGCGGCCCTTCGCCCCGGGCGGCGAGGTCGCGGGAATCGTCGAGGCGATCGGGGAGGGGGTCCCGGGCTGGTCCGAAGGCGACCGGCTGATCGCGATGATCGGCCATGGCGGCCTCCAGGAGAAAGTGGCGATCGCCGCCGCCCAGGCGGTGCCGCTGCCGCCCGAGCGAAGCTTCGAGGACGGCTCGGCCCTGATCCTCACCTACGCCACCTCGATCCACGCCTTGCTCGACCGGGGCCGGCTGAAGGCGGGGGAGACCCTGCTCGTCTTGGGCGCCGCCGGCGGCGTCGGCCTCGCCGCCGTCGAGCTCGGCAAGGCCTATGGCGCGCGCGTCATCGCCGCCGTCTCGTCGGAGGAGAAAGCCGAGGTTGCTCGGCAAGCCGGCGCGGACCTGGCGATCGTCTACCCGTCGGGGCCTTTCGACAAGGACGGCTCGAAGGCGCTCGGGCAGATGTTCAAGGAGGCGGTCGGGCCGGCCGGCGCGGACCTGATCTACGACCCGGTCGGCGGCGATTATGCCGAGCCGGCCCTGCGCTCGATCGCCTGGGCCGGCCGCTATCTCGTCGTCGGCTTCCCGGCCGGAATCCCGAGGCTTCCGCTCAACCTCACGCTCTTGAAGAGCTGCGACGTCTGCGGAGTCTTCTGGGGCGCCTTCGCGGCGCGCGACCCGAAGGCCAATGCCGCGCATATCGAGACCCTGTTCCGGCTGTGGCGCGAGGGGAAGATCGCTCCGAAGGTGAGCCGGACCTGGCCGCTCGAGCAGGGCGGCGAGGCGATCGCCCACATGGCGGCGAGGAAGGCGGTGGGCAAGTTGGTGGTGACGATGGACTAGGGAGGGAAGGGCTTCGACAGGCTCAGCCCGAACGGATTTGAGAGGCGACGGCAATCCTCCACCGTTCGGGCTGAGCCTGTCGAAGCCCTCCTTTCCCCTTCCTTTCATTGCGCAGAGGCCCGCGCCCGCCTATCTCACCCTTAAGCAGAGCAAGGGAGCGTCATGAGCACTTTCGACGACCGCGAACGGGCCTTCGAGACCAAATATGCCCGGGACCAGGACATGCAGTTCCGGATCACGGCGCGCCGCAACAAGCTGCTCGGGCAGTGGGCGGCGGGGCTGATGGGCCTCAGCCAGGCGGAATCCGACGCCTATGCGAGCGACGTCATCCGCGCCGATTTCGAGGAAGCGGGCGACGAGGACGTCGTCCGCAAGCTCGTCGGCGACCTGACCTCGGCCGGAGTCGATTGCGACGAATCGCGGATCCGCGAGGCGCTCGCCCACAAGACCGTCGAAGCGCGCCGGCAGCTCATGGAGTCGCAGGGCTGATGGCGATGGCGGCGGCAGAGATCGAGGAGCTGATCCGCGCCGGAATCCCCGACGCCCGGGTCGAGATCACCGATCTCGCCGGCGACGGCGACCATTATGCCGCCCGGGTGGTGGCCGAGAGCTTCCGGGGGATGCCGCGCGTCCGCCAGCACCAGCGGGTCTATGAGGCGCTGGGCGGCCGCATGGGCGGCGCCCTGCACGCCCTCCAGCTTTCCACCGCGACCCCCGACTGAGGAAGAGTAGAAATGTCCGACACCAAGGCCCGAATCGACGAGATCGTCCACAGACACGACGTCGTCCTGTTCATGAAGGGCACCGCGCTCTTCCCGCAATGCGGCTTCTCGAGCCGCGCCGTCGCCATCCTCGACCATCTCGGGGTCGGCTTCGAGACGGTCGACGTCCTCCAGGACCCGGAGATCCGGCAGGGCGTGAAGGAATATTCCGACTGGCCGACCGTCCCCCAGCTCTACGTCAAGGGCGAGTTCGTCGGCGGCTCCGACATCATGATGGAGATGTACGAGGCCGGCGAGCTCCAGCAATTGCTCGACGAGAAGCAGGTCGCGAAGGCGTAGGTTGAAGGGCCAGGAAATGGCGCGTCGCCCCAGCGCAGGCTGGGGCCCCGGGGGGTGAAAAACTCGGCGCTCTTCACCCGCTGGGGTCCCAGCCTTCGCTGGGACGACGGTCATGCCGCCGCCCGCATCCGCCTCAGCCCGGCATATTCGAGCAGCGTCAGCCCGAGCACCGCCACCGCCTGAACGGCGACGAAGGCGGTACCGAGCGCCGTGATCCGCGCCGCCTCGGTCTCGATCAGAAGAAAGCTCTCCGCGGTCCAGGCGACATTGCCGGCGATGACCACCCAGACGAGCGCGCTCGGCGGCGCCGGCCGCGAGGCCAGCCAGGCGATGAAGGCGGCGAGCGGCAGGAGCAGCAGCCCGGCGCCGAACAGCAGCCTCTCGCCGAGGCCGAAGAGCGGCGCGAGCCCGGCGGCGTCGAGGCAGAGCAGCAGGCCGATCGCGGCGCAGCTGGCGGAGTCGAGGGCGAGCACGCGCCGCAGGAAAGTTGGGGAGTTCATGGGTCCGATCCTTTCGTTCTAAGGGCGCCGTGACGGGCGCCGCGGAACGATGATCGGCCCTCCGAGGTCATGTTGTCGATTACCTGGCAGGTAATGGGATTCATCTTCGAGCTGGTCTAATCGGAGTGGATGGCCGCCCATCCCGCCGACCTCGTCGGAACCCAGATCCGCATCTGGCGGGCGCGACGGCGCCTCAGCCAGCTCGACCTCGCGCTCGAGGCGGAGATTTCGGCGCGGCACCTGAGCTTCATCGAGACGGGCCGGTCGCGGCCGAGCCGCGGCATGTTGCTCCGGCTGGCGGAGCGGCTCCGGATCCCGCCGCGCGAGCGCAACGTCCTGCTCGTCGCCGGCGGCTTCGCGCCCGCTTTGCCGGCCCGGAGCCTCGACGATCCGGCGCTCGCCGCCGCCCGCCAGGCGGTGGACAAGGTGCTCGCCGCCTACGAGCCCTATCCGGCGCTCGCCGTCGACCTTCACTGGAACCTGGTTGCCGCCAATGCCGGGATCGCGCCCTTCCTCGCCGACGTGGCGCCGCATCTGCTCGAGCCGCCGCTCAACGTGCTTCGGCTGAGCCTCCACCCCGAAGGCCTGGGGCCGCGGATCGAGAATCTGGGCGAGTGGCGCGCCTATGTGTTCCGCCGGCTCGAGGAGCAGATCGACGTCAGCGCCGATCCGGTGCTTGCGGCGCTGCTCGAAGAGCTTCGCGCCTATCCCGGCGGGGTCGGCGGCCCGTGCGGGGCGAATGGCATCGCAATCCTCTTGAAGGTGCGCCAGGGCCCGCACCTTCTCTCGTTCCTCAGCATGACGACGGTGTTCGGGACTCCGATCGACATCACCTTGTCCGAGCTTGCGGTCGAGGCCTTCCTGCCGGCCGATGCGGCGACGGCGGAATATCTGCGGGGCTGAAAAGGAAAGGGGCGGACGGCGGGACCAGATAAACCGCTCGTCCGCCCCTGTTCGTGTGGAAGCGTGTGGACGCGGATAAGGATACACGCACCGTGCCAAAGCGTGCCGTTGGCGGTTTTCCGCGGCCTGGAATGGTTTACGGGATTTAACCTCTTTTGCTTATTGTAAAGCGGTCCGACAAGGCGACGTTGCGCCGCCGTGCCATTCATCGGCCGTTCAGCGCCGCAGGCAGAATTACACATGTAATCGACAGGGAGGGTGAGCCGTGGAGAGAATCGCCGAAGGCGAATATGCGGTGATGGAGGTGCTTTGGGACGAAGCGCCGCTGACCGCCGCCGACGTCGCCGCAAGGGTGCCGGAGGACCGGGGCTGGAGCCTCGCCACCGTCAAGACCATGCTCTCGCGCCTGCTCGCCAAGGGCGTTCTCGCCCATGAGGAGGACGGCCGGCGCTACCTCTACCGCCCCGCCATCCGCCGCGAGGATTATGTCGCCGAGGAATCGGGCCGGCTGATCGACCGCATGTTCGGCGGCCGGGTGCCGGCGCTCGTCGCCCAGCTCGCCGCCCGCGACAAGCTCACCCCCGCCGACATCGCCGAGATCGAGAAGCTCCTCAAGGAGCTCAAGTCATGATCGCCTGGCTCATCGAGACCACTCTCGCCGTCACCCTCCTCATGGCGATGGTGCTCCTGCTGCGCGGCCCCGTCGCGCGCAGCTTCGGCGCCGGCTGGGCCTACGCCTTGTGGGCCGTGCCGGCGCTTCGCCTCGTCCTGCCGCCGCTTCCCCAGCTGGCGCCGGACGTCTTCTTTCCGCCCGTCGTACTCTTCATCCCGACGGCGGCGGAAATGGCCGCACCCCTGCCGGCGGAAGCCGGACCCGGGCAGTGGGTGCCCTTCATGCTCGCAATGTGGGCCGGGGGTGCGGTCATCTTCCTTATCCTGCAATGGCTCGGCTATCGCGCCTTCCTGGGCCGGATCCGCGACAGCTCGCGCCCGGCGCGGCCGCCGCTGTTCGGTGGCATCCGCACCTGGATCTGCGACCAGGTCGACGGTCCGCTCGCGCTCGGGGTGATCGAGCGAAGAATCGTCCTGCCGGGCGACTTCTCCAGGCGTTACAATCCGGTCGAGCGGCGGCTCGCGCTCGAGCATGAGCTCGTCCACCACAAGCGCGGCGACATCTGGTGGAATCTGGCCGCGACCTTGGTTCTCGCCATTTTCTGGTTCAATCCCGTCGCCTGGCTGTCGTTCCGGGCGTTCAGGAGCGATCAGGAGCTGGCCTGCGACGCCGCCGTCGCCCGCACCGCCTCGCTCGACGAAAGGTGCGACTATGCCCGGGCCCTGGTCAAGTCGGCGAGCCGGCCCGGCCTGATCGCGGCCTGCGCGCTCAACCCGGCCGGAGAATTGAAGCGCCGCCTCAAGATGATGCGCAACCACCGTGCCAGCCCCCTGCGCTCGACCGGAGGCCTCGTCGCCCTCGCCGCCTTCGCCATGGCCGGCTTCGCCCTCGGCACCGCCGATCGGCCTCCCGCGGCACTGGCGACGACGAAATATGCGTTCGCGCCGCCGGCCGCCGCTTCCCCGGCTCCGGTCGCCCACGCCGCCGCTCCGGCGCCGGAGCTTGCGGTCGTCGTCACCGCCCGCAAGCAGGCCCGGGCGGCCGCGGTCCCGGTGCGAGCCGGGCTCAAGGTCGAGCCGATGAGCTTCGCCTCGGCCGAGGCGCCCGAGCTTCGGCCGTCGCAACTGCTCTCGATGGCGACGATGCTTCGCCGCCTGCCCGGATCCGCCGTCGCGCCGCGCGCCTTGCCGGCCGCCCACCCGGCCTTGGCCGCGGTCGAAACCACGCCCGGCGAGTCCCAGATCGTCCGCTTCACCCGCCGCGTTCACGCCGAGGCGCATGTCTTCACGGTCGGGAGAGCGCTCAGCGAGGAAGAGGCCGCCGAGATCCGCCGCGCGGTGATCCAGGCGGCGGCCGAAGGGCGCAAGGTGGAGTTCAAGGTCCGCCGCGCCGAGAGCACCGCCGGCGGCGGCGGCCAGGGCAACGGCTTCGACATCAACATCCAGACGCTCGAAAAGGGAGAATGACTCGATGAACCTCAATCCCAGGCTCGGCCTTGCCGCCGCGGCACTGCTCCTCGCCGGGGCCGGCGGCGCCGCCCTCGCCCATCCCCACCCGGACGGCGACGGCGACGGCAAGACGGTGAAAAGGTTCGTGATCATCGAGGACGGCAAGGGCGAGCACCATGCCGACGGCGAGCGAGTCCGCCGGGTCGAGATCATCCGCGACGGCGAGGAGCACGCCGCCGGCCCCCGGGTCCGACATTTCGAGATGCGCGACCACGATGCGCTCGCCGAATGCCTCGGCGGCAACAAGATCGTCGACGAAAGCGCCGACGAAGGCGACAAGAAGACCAAGGTCGTGATCTGCACCAGGGGCGACCGGCCGACCGCCGCGACCGCGGAACGGATCGAGGAGGCGCTGGCCCGGATCCGGGACAATGACGAGCTCAGCGACGAGCAGAAGGCGCGGATCGAGACCGCGCTGCGCTCGGCGATGGAACGGGCCCGCAGCGCCCGCTGAGGGCAAGCGCGACTCGGGGAAAGGGCGGAGGAGCCCCAAGCCTCCGCCCTTTCTTCTCGTGTTCCCCGGCGAAGGCCGGGGTCTAGCGGGCACTCGGCGCGGCAGGATCCCGGCCTTCGCCGGGAAACGGATTTCAGCCCGCTTGGTTTTCGCCGCCCGGGATGCCACATCGGCCTTCATGGATGCGACCGGCAGGGTAGAGCGGCTCGGCAGCCGGATTCGCCGCGTGCTGGCGCCCAACCCGTCGCCCTTCACCTATACCGGCACCCAGACCTACATCATCGGCGAGGGCGACGTCGCGGTGATCGATCCCGGCCCCGATCTGCCCGGGCATCTGGAAGCGCTGACGGCCGCGCTCGCCGGCGAGCGGGTCGCCGCCATCCTTTGCACCCACACCCACCGCGACCACAGCCCGGCGAGCCGGCCGCTCAAGGCCGCGACCGGCGCCCCGATCGTCGGCTGCGCCCCGCTCAGCCTCGACGACAGCGGCCCGCGCGCCGACGAATCGTTCGATTCCGATTACCGGCCCGACCGCATCCTCGCCGACGGCGAGCGGCTCGGCGGCGGCGACTGGACGATCGAGGCGGTGGCGACTCCGGGGCACACGTCCAACCATCTCTGCCTGGCGCTGGCCGAGGCGCGGGCCTTGTTCACCGGCGACCATGTCATGGGCTGGTCGACCACCGTGGTGGCGCCGCCGGACGGCGACATGGCCGATTATATGGCAAGCCTCGACCGGCTGCTCGCCCGCGACGACCTTGTCTATTATCCGGCGCACGGCCCCGCGGTGGAGGACCCGCGCGGCCATGTCCGACGACTGATCGAGCACCGCCATGGTCGCGAGCGCCAGATACTCGCGCATCTCGATCGAGGCGAGGGCCGGATTTCGGCGATGGTGGCGCAGATGTATGCCGACATCGATCCCCGCCTCTTTCCGGCGGCGGGGCGCTCGGTGCTCGCCCATCTGATCGACCTCGAGCGGCGCGGCCTGGTGCGGCAGGAGGGAGAGGGATGGACCCTCGCCGGCTGAAGCTCCACCTCCTCCTGCCGGCGC
>Ga0190273_10000885_pt1 | contig 10851 bp, 5 predicted proteins | sample Popmic504IS_FD_134513 | JGI IMG/M metagenome (GOLD analysis project Ga0190273, IMG submission 134513) | Populus adjacent soil microbial communities from riparian zone of Shoshone River, Wyoming, USA - 504 IS | ecosystem: Environmental > Terrestrial > Soil > Riparian zone > Trees stand | place...
ATTCTGCATCAGCTGCGCATAGCTGTTGGCGGAAAATTCCACGTCGAGCGCGAAACGCCCGTTGATTTTACCGTCCACCGGCTCGACCCTTGTGACGCGCGCGCCGGAGACGCCGCGCGTGACCCACATTTCGATGATCTTCAAATAATCGGGACGCGAGAAATGTTTGAAGGTGCGTCGCTCGTCAACCGCCGACTGGCCCATAGACCTCTCCTGTATGCTGCCCGTGATCGAGCCGTCGTCTGCGAGCGTCGCTTCGATCTGACGTTCCAGTTGATTGGACTCCGGCGGCGTGGTGGGCATACGCACGAGCAGGCCGTCGTCTCCGGCAATAATGAGCGCGAGGCTTCCCTGTTCGTGTTCCGGCAAATCTCCGACCATGGTGCTTTCGTCCGTCGCGTCGAAGATCAAGAGGCGGCCAAGCTTCGGATGATTGATGATGGTCGCAGCTTGCGTCTCGTCGCTCACCTTGACGGCGATGATCGCGTGATTGAACTGGAAGGGGCTGGCCCACTCTTCGCGCACGAACGTCGGATCGCCGGAATAGATCGCCACAGGATAGGCCGTGATCCTGAGCGCTTTAAGAAGCGTGCGCATCAGGTTCGCCTTGTCCTTACAATCGCCGTACGCTTTGGCGAGCACCTGCGCGGCGGGACGCGGGCGATAACCGTTGCCGCGACCCACGCCTATATCAATCGAGATATATTGCAGACTCTGTACGAAGCGCGCGACGGCCTGTATGCGTTCAAGCTCTGTTTTAGAGTTGGCCGTCAACTCGCGCGCTTTGGCCGCGAGCGTATCATCCAGTGCGGTTTGCGGATCGTTCAGTTCCGTTTCCCAGCGCGAAACATCCGCCCAGCTACTGAAAGTCTTTGTGCCCGTGACGGGCGAGCCGTCAGGCGGAAAGTAGTTGATCGCGATGCGCGGAGCGAGGTTAGTAACTTCTGGGCTGCGCGGCTCTAATTCGATGGGAGGCAGATTGGTCAACTCCCAGGTGTAGGTCGAGCCTGCGGTGACGGTCGGCTCGATCTTCGCATGATTGAAGGTCACGCTGGACGCACGCCAGCCCGCCGGTAATGCAAGCGTGTAGCGCGAAAGAAGTGTCGGCAGCCGACTCTGAAATCTCCACAAGTCCTGGCCGAAGAGCGGCGATTCTTCAATCGTCGACTGATAGCCGAAGACCATACCCGCATCAGCGTCTCTCTCAGCCGTGATTATCCTGGCGCGATATTCGTTATAAATATCGTTCGGGTCGGAAATCTGGTCGAGTGTGTTTTCTTTGCCGTACTTTTTGACATCGCCGCTCCCGCGAATTAACCAGGCGCGCATCTCGCGCACCTTGCTTGACCCCGTCAGGTACATCTGCACGGCGTTGGCATATTCGCGCCCTTCACGATTGAGGATGCGCACGGCATAGCTTTTCGTGGTGGTTATGCGCCCGTCCGGAGCAATGTTCACCACCTGCTCTGAATAGAGCACAACCGCGGGCACATCTTTATTATAGGAAGGAGTGTTGGCCGCCGCGGCCTGCAACAACCAGGCGGGGGGAGCATCTTCAACGGCCAGAGCCGCAGACGCGCTCATCATCAGAAGGAGCGCAAGGCTCAGGAGGAGTGTGGGTAATCTGTAGGGCATAGCTATCATCCTTGGGCGCGCCGTTCGGGGGCGGCGCACCAATCTAAAAGTGTGAGCGCGTGGGGGTACAAAAAGCGCTTGTTTCTCTCCGAACTTATTTTTCCGAAGCTCCGGCCTTGACGGCTGTTCCCTGCTTGAGCGTGATCGTATGATTGTCCGCCTTGTTGAGCTGATCGAAATATTCTTTCAAGGCCGGGTAGGTGCTCTTAGGGAAGAGTATGATCTCCGGCGTCCCAAAGGTAAAGTTGCGCGTGTAGATCAATGTGCGCTTGTCTTCCGTCACGGCCATACGCACAGTGTACTGGCTGACCTTGCCCGCGCCAATAGGAGTGGGCACGTCCGCGTTGTCCAGGTCGTAACCTTGCGGCAGTGTGATCTCCACGGAGTCCTGCTCTGACCAGGGATAATGGAAGTAGACCAGATTTTCGCGGTCGCTGGTCGGAAACATAGGGCCTATACCGTGCTGAAAAAAGGCCGGTCGTAGAAAGAGCCGCTTGCCCGTGCGCTCCGCGTAGCCCGGAACTCTCACGTGATACGTATAGATGAAGGGCTTGTCGGGGTCTGTCACGTTCTCGACGCGTATGTTGGTAAGCTCCGCTGTGCTCATCTGCTCTTTGATCTCGCTGATGAGAAGCTCTTCGCGCCTGGCGGGCGTCTCCTCGTCGTTCTCTTCCTTGCGTTCGATGGCCATTTGTCCCGTGTACTGGATTTCGACATCGCCTTCGAGCGTGCCGTCATCCGATAAGGCGAGCTTGGCCTTGCGCTTGACGAGCGATTTTTCCGCGGGCGTGACGGGCGTCTTGACCCAGACAGGCTCCTTCGGGTCTGTGACGAGCGCGTCCTGTCCCTCTTCCTGCCAGCGCAGCATGCCGGGCGGGACGTGATTGAGGCCCGGATCAAAGAACCGCCATTGATCGCCGACTTTGACGGCGACATTGTAGGGCTCTAAGAAGTAGGGGTCTGCGAAGCTTGGATCGAAGAAGATGTCGCTGCGATCCGCGACCAGAACGATGCGTCCATCAAACCCTGCGGCGTTGGCCAGCGCGGCAAACAGCAGGTCTATATCAAGGCCGTGGCCCATCCCACGCTTGAGCGTATCACTGGGCGATTTGTTGGTTTTGGCTTTGGCGATCTCTTCGGCGCTCAGACCGCTGGCATCATCGTAGATGTTCTTGATCTTCGTGCGCACAAAGTTATAGAGACGCTCAAGCTTCTCGTCTGGTGTGGCGGCATCGCCGATCACGCCGAGCGCAGCCTTTTTCACGTCATCATTGGGCTTGATGAGTGTTTTAGTTCGATCGTAGTAACCCTTGGCATAATCCTTCCAGAATTTTTGCGGATCGACGTTTTCCGTGCGGGTCGTGTAGAAGATGAGCACCCAGGTGCGCACCTGATCCTCAGGCGGCATGCGCGGCTCTTCATGATACGCAGGCATGTTCGTCATCGTCATGCTGTAAAAGCCGTTCTTCTCTTTGACGACGGGCGGCAGACCTCCGTGAAAGACCTGCGCGCGCATGCTTCCCTCGACCAACTCTGCGGGCTTGATGTAGTACTTGACGGTCTGGACGGGAATGTCACGCTGGAAATGCAGACGCGTGTAGTTGGCCCAGGCGTTAGCCCTGACCTCGCGCCAGCGGTATTCGATGATCGAGCCAGGCTCGACGCCCGGCATCGCAAACGACTTGGCTTTGAGCCTGACCCGGTTAGCTTTGACGATGTCGCGCTCGAAAATATCTTCCCTCTTCAGCTCGACGATAGAGCCGTCGGGCTTGATCGTGCGCGCCGCGATGTCTTTGATCTTGATATTGCTGCGGAAGATTTGCCCAAACGGGATGTCGATCTTGCTTTCCGACTCGCGACCACGCTCCGTGAAGACCTTGATGCGTATGTAGTGCGTAAAGATCAGCTCGCCCGGTTCGCCATCATCCACGCGAACTTCCCAGAAGAGGGCTTCGGCGTCGGCGTCCCGTTCGACGACGGGCGCTTTCAAGGCCAGTTCCTTCGGATCGATGGGCCGCCAATCGTCTCCGGCGGCTAATGCGGGCAGCGACGCGGCCAGCGTCAGGCACACGACAAGCAGGGGAAATTTAATAAGCGAGGAGGGGAACTTCATCAATTTTTGCCTTTCACCAAGTCGAGAGAATTTTTATAAGTGACCTGGAAATAAGATCGAGGATCGAATCCGTACTTAGTAGCAGTTTCTCTCAAGGGGGTTACTAAGAGAGAACGTGGATTTTAAGCTAAATTTCGTGGCAGCGCAAGCCGCGAACTGCCCTCGAATCAAGGCTCTCAGAGCGCGTCCGCGACCTCTCTCAAGGAGAGCTTGCGCACGCAGTATTAAAGAGTTTAGCCCTGCCGCTTACAGACACGTATTATGTTATAATTCGCGCCTTAGGCTTCATTCATCATCAACATACTGAAATCCCGGCTCGCGAAGGAGGACGAGACAGAAGATGGCCACCGAACTCAAACGCGCAGATAACTCGCTCGACCGCATCGAAGAGTTGCTAGGCAAAGACGCACGCACTCTGCTCGATTACACGTCGAAGGCGATCACGAAAGATCAGCTCCAATTGCCCGGCCCGGACTTTGTCGACCGCGTCTGGTCGCTTTCCGATAGACGCCCGTCCGTCATGCGTTCTCTGCAAACACTCTTCAACGGGGGACGCCTTGCGGGCACAGGCTATCTCTCCATCCTGCCCGTCGATCAGGGCATAGAGCATTCCGCCGGGGCTTCCTTCGCGCCGAACCCGCAGTACTTCGATCCGGATAACATCGTTCGACTGGCTATCGAAGGCGGCTGCAACGCTGTGGCTTCGACCTTCGGCGTACTGGGCTCTGTCGCGCGCCGCTACGCGCATAAGATTCCCTTTATCGTCAAGATCAATCATAACGAGTTGCTGACCTATCCGAACAAGTTCGATCAGGTTTTGTTCGGGACGGTCAAGGAAGCGCACGAGATGGGCGCAGTCGCCGTCGGCGCAACCATCTACTTCGGCTCTGACGAATCGACGCGCCAGATCACGGAGATCGGCCAGGCGTTCGCGCACGCGCATGAGTTGGGGATGGCGACGATCCTTTGGTGCTACCTGCGCAACTCCGCTTTCAAGACGAAGGATGGAGACATGCACGCCGCAGCGGATTTGACGGGACAGGCCAATCACTTAGGCGTCACGATTCAGGCCGACATCATCAAGCAGAAATTGCCGGAGCGTAACGGCGGCTACAACGCACTGAACATCGAAAGCTCGTACGGCAAGACGAGCAAGAAGATTTACGAAGAGCTAACCTCTGACAATCCGATTGACTTAGTGCGCTATCAGGTCGCCAACTGTTATATGGGCCGATGCGGTCTAATCAATTCGGGTGGCGAGTCCAAAGGCGCAAGCGATATGGCGGAAGCCGTACGCACAGCTGTCATCAATAAACGTGGCGGCGGCATGGGCCTCATCTCGGGGCGCAAAGCTTTCCAGCGTCCGATGAATGAGGGTGTGGCGCTCCTCAATGCCATTCAGGACGTGTATCTCTCCGAAGAGATCACCATCGCTTAAGCGTATACGTGTTCAATTGCTAATCTCGATTTACTAGCGGGAGGCCGAAGAAACTATTTATTCTTTTCTTCGGCCTCCCGCTAGTTTTATCCGGCGGCACACGCTTACTCCCGATTGCACTAGCCCATCTAAAGCCCAGCACACTGTGGCGCGCATCGCGGAACACAAGCTACAATGGGCGGCGATTTTTTAAAGAGGTCAAAGCCTGTATTCGCCGCGCCCGCGCTCCGCTTAAAGTTTGAGAGCCATGGCCCTTGTTCCCGGCACACGTTTTGGACGTTACGAGATTCGCTCGCCGATAGGCGCAGGCGGCATGGGTGAAGTGTATCTCGCGCAGGATACTGAATTAGAGCGAACCGTCGCGCTCAAGGTTCTTCCCGAACAGGTCGCCTCAGACCAGCAGCGCATGCAGCGCTTCGTACAGGAAGCCAAGTCCGCATCCGCTCTTAATCACCCGAACATCCTCACGATTTACGAGATCGGTCGCGCCGATTCCGTGCGCTTTATCGCCACCGAATTTATTAACGGCGTAACCTTGCGCCAGCAGATGAGCGCCGCGAACATCAATTTGAGCGAAGCGCTCAACATCAGCATTCAAATCTGTGATGCTCTCTCGGCGGCACACCTGGCCGGAATTCTTCATCGCGACATCAAGCCTGAGAATGTGATGGTCAGACCCGACGGCTACGTCAAGGTGCTGGACTTCGGTTTAGCCAAACTCACTGAACGTCCTTTGAATCCTGATACGGAAGCTCCGACGCGCGCGCTCGTGCATACAGACCCCGGCACGGTGATGGGCACGGCCAGATACATGTCGCCGGAGCAGGCGCGTGCTCTAGCGGTGGATGCGCGCACGGACATTTGGAGTCTGGGCGCTGTGTTGTATGAGATGGTGGCGGGACGGCCTCCGTTTGAGGGAGCTTCCACGGGCGATGTCATCTCTGCCGTGCTCAACAAAGAGCCGTTGCCGCTCGCGCGTTATCAACCCGGAGTTCCTGAAGCGCTCGAATGGATCGTCACCAAGGCGCTGACCAAAGACAAAGAGGGCCGCTATCAAACGGCCAAAGAGTTGCTCACGGATTTGCGCAGGCTCAAGCAGCGCATCGAATTTGATGCGGAGATGGAGCGCTCCGTCTCGCCGGATAGGTCTAGCCCGACGATGTCCGCGATGTCTGCGGTGAGCGGTCAGGGCGCGGCCATCGAAACACAGACGCGCGAGCCTGCGATGCGCACAGCCGAAGTCGGGCAGGCGCACACGAACGCGACGAGCGCTCAATATCTCGTCAGCGAGCTCAAGCGCCACAAAGGTGGCGCAATCGTTCTCGCGACCGTGCTTGTGTTGGCCTTCGCCGGTATCAGTTTCGCCCTTTACAAATTTTTCGGCCAGAGAAAGTCTGCTCCGTCTTTTCAAAACATGAAGGTGACGAAGCTGACCAGCACGGGCAAGGTCACGATTGCCGCCATTTCTCCCGAGGGCAAGTATGTCGTGCATGCCGTGGATGACGGCGGCGTGGAAAGCCTCTGGGTCAGACAGGTGGCGACATCCAGCAATGTGCAGATCGTCGCGCCAGCCGAGGCCAGCTACAGAGGGATCACATTCTCCGCGGACGGGAACTATATCTTTTACGTCCTCAACGAAAAGAATAGTCCGATCAGCATCGTTTACCAGTTGCCCATTCTAGGCGGCGTGCCCCGCAAGCTCCTCGAAGATATAGACAGCTCTATGACGCTCTCGCCTGATGGCAAGCGCTTTGCCTTTGTGCGTAATTACCCGAGCAAGAGGGAAAGCTCTTTGTTAATCGCCAACAGTGACGGGAGCAACGAGCAAACTCTTGCCACACGCAAAGACTCTGATGCATTCAGGTGGGGCAGTAGAGTCGGGCCAGCTTGGTCGCCTGATGGGAAAGTAATTGCCTGTCCCACCAGAAGCGGGGGCAACAATAGCAATGATGTTTATGAGACAGTAATTGCCGTAAGCGTTGAAGGCGGAGCGGAGAAAGCGATTACCACGCAGAAATGGGAATCGGTCGAACAGGTGACGTGGCTCAACGACGGCAGCGGATTGATCTTGGCGGCTGAAGATCAGGCTCCCAACTCATCCGGTCAGATATGGCATCTCTCTTATCCCGGCGGCGAAGTGCGAAAGGTCACCAATGATCTGAACGATTACACGGGCGTGAGCATCACGGCGGACGCTAACGCCTTGGTCACAGTGCAATCCGTCACTCTCGGAGACCTCTGGGTTGCGCCCAACGGCGATGCCAGCAAAGCCCGAAAGATCTCGTCTAACAGATCTATTGATAGATCGACAGTGACTTCATGGACGCCCGATGGCAGGATCGTTTATACGTCTAGAGTCAGCGGCCATTCAGATATCTACATAACGAATGCAGATGGCAGCGGTCAAAAACAACTGACAAGCAATGCTAAGGATAATTATATCCCGGCTGTGACGCCCGATGGTCGTTATATCGTTTTTACTTCTGACCGCACGGGGAAAAGTCATATCTGGAGGATGGATATAGATGGCGGCAACGTGAAGCAGTTGACCAACGGAGCGACGAGGGAAGAAGACCCGTCTTGCTCGCCGGACAGCCAATGGGTCTTTTATGCTGCCTCCGGGCCTAGCCAGACCAATTTATGGAGAGTCTCGATTGATGGCGGCAATGCCGTACAACTGACAGAGCCTCCCCTGTTCTACTACATCTCCTTTGTTTCACCCGACGGGAAGCAGATCGTCTGCAACATCAACGATCTGAATTTGCGCAAGTACAGGGTTGCTATTCTGCCGATTGAGGGCGGGCAGCCAACCAAGTTTTTCGACCTGCCGCGAACTGTTTCTTTGCCGAGTCCTGTTCGATGGTCGCCGGACGGACGCTCGCTCGTTTACATAGACACGCGCGATGGCGTCTCGAATCTCTGGTCTCAACCCCTGGACGGCGGCCAGCCCAAACAGTTGACCGACTTCAAATCCGAGCTCATAGGTGATTTCGCCTGGTCACGCGATGGCCGTCAGCTCGCCCTGACGCGCGGCACTGTGACCAACGACGCGATCATGATTAGCGATTTCAAGTAATGCTCCCGCACGCAAAGCCTCCGGGCATGGGCACGCATCACCGTTTACACCTCGTTCCTATTCATGCCGGACTCTTCTCAGAGGGCGAAACAATCTTCTAGCCCTCACATGACGTATCTTGATATGATGTGCGCTCCTTTTGTTTCCTGGAAATTTTAGCTAAACGAAGTGCAACCCGAACAGGCACAAATCTCTGATGTGGAGTTGCTGCATGCGATTGCGCGTGGAGACGAGCAATCTCTGGCCGCTCTCTACGACCGTTACAGGCTAATCCTATTCGGCCTCATCTTGCGTATATTACATAGCCGTCCTGAGGCCGAAGACGTTTTGCAGGATGTTTTTATACAGGTCTGGAAGCGTGCCGCCGATTACGACGAGTCGCGCGGGCGCGCCTTTACCTGGCTGGCGACGCTGGCGCGCAGCCGCGCGATTGATCGACTGCGCGCGCTTGCTTCGCGTCAACGCACGGCAGATGAATCCCTTGAGGGCGCGACGGATAGCGTCTCGGACGCAGCCACGGACGCTTTCAAATCAGAGCAGCGAGAGGTAGTACGCGACGCGCTCGATCAACTTCCCCCGGAGCAGAGACAAACCCTCTTGCTCGCTTACTTTGAAGGCTTGACGCAAACGGAGATCGCAGAGCGGCTGGGCGCGCCGCTCGGCACAGTCAAGACGCGCATGCGCTCCGGCATGATTAAGCTGCGCGAATTGCTCGGCGAAAAGATGCGGGACTTTCTGTAAATTATCGTCGAGACTTTAAACGCAGGCACGAATGCTATCATCTTAATTTTACTGATCGATGAAGACGAAGGTTTTTCTAAGTTGACGCACACGGATTACAAAGAGATGCTCGCGGCTTACGCGCTCGGCGCGCTCGACGCCGCAGAGTCGCGTCTGCTTGAAGAGCATCTGGCGACGTGCACGGATTGCCGCGCCGAGATAGAGGAATGGCGCGACACTACGTCTGCGCTGGCGCTATCCGCTGAAGTGGTCGAGCCGTCAGCGCAACTGCGCTCGCGTATTCTGGAGAGCGTGCGCGCCATCCCGCAAAATTCAGTTGATAGAAAGACGAGCAGTGTTGACGGCATCGGCGTCGCCGCTCAAGAAGACGGAAACGAAAGCGTCAAAGGTGCGGCATCGAATGTGATTCAAATGCCCCTGGATGCTCGTCGTCGCTGGAGCGCGGCTCTTACCTTCGGCGCACTCGCCGCTTCCGTGGCAATCATCGCGCTCGCCGCCACGCTCTTTGTCCTCTGGAAACGCCTGGACAACTTGCAGCGCCAGTACGAGCGCGAGCACACGGCGGTCGACGTGCTCGCCAAACAGCTTGCGGAAGAGCGCGAGATGCGAGAGATGCTGACCAAGCCCGGCGTGCGCATGACGGAATTGAACGGCCTTGGCCCAGGCCAGCAGGCAAGCGCCAAAGTGGCACTTGATCCGCGTACGGGTCGCGCCATGCTTTTCGCATATAATCTGCCGCCCGCGCCTGCCGGAAAGGCATATCAGCTCTGGTTCATCAGCGACATCAAGCATCCTGTGCCCGGCGCAGTCTTTAATCCTGACGCGCAGGGTCGCGCGGTGATGCGCGATCAAGCTCCGGAAGCGGGCCGTAGCGCCTCAGTCTTTGCCGTCACGCTTGAGCCCGCGGGCGGCGTCCCTGCGCCCACCGGTGAGAAGTATCTTCTCAGTCCTCTCTCCTGAACAAGTCACGCGTTAGAAATAATCTCAACGCTGGCGACACACAATCTCATACGCCTAGACACCGAACTTTTCTTCCTCCGGTAAATCCTAAAACACACCCTCGTCCGTAGATTCAGTTAGAGCGCTCGAAAACAGAAAGGATCGGAGTGGCAACCGCCGTCCTTGCAGAGAATTGCTTGTAACTGGTTCCGCCAATGTCGAAACACGGTCTTAAGGCTCAGAGAGAGAGCCGAAGCCGGACAGGTACGTAATGCTTTGCAGTGAAAGCTATCGGTAAAGACGGTCAAACGAAATCCTGAGACTGCATGAAAGCGCTGCGTGCTTAATCTAGTTACCAGAATACTGAAAGGACTTGAGAGGAAACTGATGAAAAAGATTTTTGTTTTAATGCTACTCGCCGTAGCGTCGCTTACCGTTACTGTTTCGTCTGCGTCTGCGCAGGACAACCCGATGGTCGGCGGTGCGGCCATGTATCGCACCAGAGACATCATTGACAACGCTGTCAATTCCGCCGACCACACCACGCTTGTTGCCGCCGTCAAGGCCGCCGGGCTGGTCGACACGCTCAAGGGCAAAGGCCCTTTCACCGTGTTCGCTCCGACAAACGCCGCCTTCGATAAGCTTCCTGCCGGGACGGTCGAGACCCTGATCAAGCCGGAGAATAAGGCCACGCTGACCAGGATTCTCACCTACCATGTGGTCGCGGGCAAATACGACGGTAAAAAGCTGGCGAAGCTGATCAAGAAGGGCAACGGCTCGGCGACTCTGCGAACAGTCAGCGGCGGCACGCTCGTGGCCAGGATGAACGGCATGAACGGCATCACCCTGACAGACGAGAAGGGCGGCATGTCAAACGTCACCATCGCGAATGTCATGCAGTCAAACGGC
>Ga0190273_10000886_pt1 | contig 10844 bp, 18 predicted proteins | sample Popmic504IS_FD_134513 | JGI IMG/M metagenome (GOLD analysis project Ga0190273, IMG submission 134513) | Populus adjacent soil microbial communities from riparian zone of Shoshone River, Wyoming, USA - 504 IS | ecosystem: Environmental > Terrestrial > Soil > Riparian zone > Trees stand | place...
CGGGTCGATGCGGAAGCCGCACGCCGAGCACGACACGTCGACGTCGCGCATGTTCTCGCTGAACCAATCCGCCGTGACCGCCGCTCCCTCACCGCACAGCGGGCACGGGCGGGCGAGGACATGACGCGGTCGGCCCTCCTCCATCGGGAACCGGCAGCGCAGCATCCACAGCATGTCGGTCACGTCGTCGCGGTACTCGCGGTACGACCGCCAGCCCTTCGCGGGCCACGCCTCGATCTCGGTCGCGTGGGCGAGCAGCCACAGCGTCAGGATGCTCGTCAGCAGGTGCGCGCCGTTCGGCGTCGTTCCCGGCCGGAATCCGGCGATCTCCTCCCCCGTGCGCCACGCCCGCAGGACCGTCGCCGGCGGCGCGATCTTCATCTCCTCGGCGAGGTTCAGAGTCCACTCGGCCAGGTGGCCGTACACCGCGTCGGACTCCGTCAGCGGCGTCAGGCGGAGCGGCGCCGACATCTCGCGCAGCACCTCACCACGCTCAGGGGATCCCTGGAGCGCCAAGCCGCGGACGTGGGCGAGGAGGGCCGGAGCCTCGTGAAGTGCGCGCTGCAGTCGCCAATTCTGCTTGCGATCCTCGCGGTCGGCGTCCGTCTCGGTCAGCACGGTCGGGTTCTCGGTCATGGTCGTTCTCCATCTCGGTCGGTCGCCGTCCGACAGTCCGGACAGGCGAGCGTTCGGCCGTCGCTGCCGACGCTCAGGTCTTCGGTGGCGCCGCACCAGGAGCAACTCTGTCGGCTCTCGGCAGACTCGGTGCAGTCCGGGCACTGCGCCTCCGGCAGCGGGATGGTCGTAATGATCCCCCACGTGCCGTTGGAGACGTGGTGGTGGTGGCTGGGCTCGGGGCCGCACGGGTACGGCTTGATGCGGCCCACCGGGACGCCGTAGTGCTCAGCGCGCTCCCACAGGAACTCGTCGGTCGTGTCACTGTCGACGCGCGCCTCGGCCCACTGCCAGGCCTGCTGTCCGGACATGCCCTGCAGGAGCGCGTCAGCGAGGAACGCGATCTGCGCAGCCTGCGAGAACATGACCACCCGGTCGCTGGCCCTGACGGGTGGCTCGACCTCTGTCCAGCTGGTGTCGTCGATGTCGTACCCGATGGCCCTGGCCAGGAGGTAAGGAACATCGACGGACAGTGGTCGAATCTCGCCTTCCTCCGGGTGCGGGTACAGCTCGTGCGCGTAGCGGCGCTTCGTACGTGTCTCGGTCATGATCGCTCCGTTCGGCTGTTCGGTCGGTTGCTCTTGGCGTGCGCCGCAGCGCGGATGATGACGATCGAGAGCCCGACCGCGGGCGCGACGATCAGAAGCACGGCGTCGAAGAGCAGCGCCCACCCGACGACCTCCAGGGGGCTCACAGCACCCCCTCCAGACCGTTCGGGTCGCCCTGACGCTGAGCGAGCTCCGCGAGGGTGCGCCAGGCGTCGAGGTCAGTCTCGAGCGCTGCCGCGACGGCCTCGCACAGCTGCGCGATTGCCTCGGTCAGGTGCGTGCTCGCGAAGCTGCCGTCGTAGGAGGCCTGGGAGCGGATACCGTCCGCTGCCGCCCGGTAGGAGATCGCATCCGCTTCCCGCTCATCGACGTTCGTCGGGCCGAACGGCACGTGAGGGATCTCGACGGCGAGGATGTGGCCCGTCATGGTCAGAACCTCTCCGTCGGCTCATGCCAGGCATGCTCGAATGTCGCCGGTGCGGCCTCCGGATCCTCCGGCGTGGCGAGCAGCCGTGCGCTGTTGACGTTGATGTCGACCGCGTGCCGAGCCTCCCCGTCAACCTCGTACGACCGGACGCGCGCCGAGAAGAAGCCCGACGCCGAGACGCGTTGGCCGCTCTCGACGGCGGGCCGCTCGCCGCTGAACCAGAGCGTGAAGCGCGTCCGCCTCTCCTGGCCGTCCTTCGGCGTGTACGACTCGTACACCGCCACTCCCCACCCCGTCTTGCTCGCGAACACGCGTTCGACGGTTGCGTTCTCCACGATGATCTTGCTCATCTGCTTCTTCCGTTCTCGATTGTTCGGCGGCTACTGGACCGGCCGCCACGGCCATCTCTGAGAGCCCGGCTGCCCGGGATTCGCTGACCGGGCGAGCTTCTCCGGCCACCCGCGCGCGTCGCGGTCGCCGCGCCACTTCACCATGTCGACGTGCAGCGGGTTCTTCGCGTTGCGGCGAAGGCCGTACCCGAACTCCGGCCAGCCGAGAAGCGCCGACGAGCCGCGAGGACGCAAGTCCCGCTCGCCACGAGGGTTCGTGGCGTGGCCGGCGTGCGCCTCGATCACGAGCGCGAGGCCGCGGTCCCGAAGCGTGTCGAGCGCCGCGAGCAGCGGGGCGGCGTCGTCGTCGTTGTTGATCGCCCCACGGGTCAGCCGATACAGGGGGCCGATGAAGAGCACGTCCGGGTTGTACGAATCGACCAGCCGATGCAGTTGCCCGAGATCCCCGTCGCGGGTCAGGTCCATCCGCTTCGCGCACGACAGGTGGAAGTTCTCGTACGGGTCGTCGGCCTCCAGTTGCCCGGCCGAGCTCGCCCACTTCCGCGTTTCGCGCGCCCACTGCTTCTCGGTGTTCTCAGCGTCGACCACCAGCACCCGGGCCGCCGGGATCGGGTGCTCGTAGAACGGGTGGATCCCGGACGCCGCGGTGATCGCGATCTGGCGCATCAGCGTCGTCTTGCCGCCGCCCTCGCCGCCGGTCAGCATGAACCGGTCCCGCCGCTCGAGGAGGCCCTGGATCACCCAGTCGTATGCCGTGTCGGTCGAGTGCAGCACGTGCGAGAGCGGCAGGGCGGGCAGATCCTCGACGGCGTGACCGTCGCGGATCTCTCGCAACTCGCTCATCGCCATCTCCAGCGCCTCGCCGGGCGGCACCTCGTCCTTCGTCGTTCTCTCGTTGAGGTGAACGGCGGCGGCGCGGAGGTCGCGCCGCATCGACGCCCGCCGGATGATTGCCGCGTAGGAGCCCACGCTCGCGGCGGTCGGAACTTCGGATGTCCACGTGTGGAGATCCTCGGCGGCGAAGCGGACGCCCCACTGCTGAAGGTGATCCGACACGGTCAGCACGTCGATCGGTTCCCGAGATGCGTACATGGCCGCGATGCCGGCGAAGATGTCGCCGAGCTGCTTGTCGAAGAAGTCCCGCGGCGTGCACTGCGACGTCGCGTCGCGGAGATATCCGCTGTCCAGCATCAGCGAACCGATCACGATCCGCTCGACGAGCGAAATCGGCATGGACTCCCCCGCCTCGCGCATCACCCGCGCCGAGCCGTCGTGGACGATGTCCGGGAGGTTGATCGTCATCGCAGCATCCACTCCTCACGGCCAAGGCCGTCGGTGCCGCCCGGCAGCCACCCGCGCTCGACGTTCCGGCTGTGCGTACGACGCATCCAGTTGCGCCACGTCGCGTCCCAATCGGACTTGACGCCTTTCGACCCGGGAGCCGCGAGCCAGTAGTCGACGAACGTCTCAGACTCGCTCTTCGGATCCACCGACGGGGCATGAGACTGCGCCCACGAGATGAGCGCATCACTCGGTACCCATTCGGCCGAAATCCTCGCCCCGGCGCGCGACGTGCGCTTCTTCTTAAGGGGTTCTTCTTCTATAAGAGGAGTGGAATGTCGTCTGGTGCCCTCACCTAGGGCACCACGTGCCCCCACCTCGCCAGTGAGGGCAGCAGGTGCCTCCACTGATTCGACCTCCGAGAGGCGTCCGTGAGGCCGCAACGTATACCCGCTCGTCGCCTGTCCGGACGCCCCTGTTCGCTTCACCCGCTCTACCAAGTGCGCGGCCTCCAGCTCGTTGAGCGCGTTCGCCACGGAGCGCACCGACGAGCGCGCCTCACGTGCGATCGTCTGACGCGACGGGTATATCCCGCCCGGGCCTTGGTGGGCCGCCAGGACCACGTACACCATCACGGCCTGGAGGCTCAGTTCCGAGTCGCGAACGACCCAGTTCGGCACCGCCGCGAATCCTTCTCGCATCATCGCTGCTCCGTCCCGGATGCTGAGCACGTCGCCAGCGCTCGCCCCTCGCATGACTCGTGCACCACGACGTCGTCCACGATCACCACTCGATCGCCGGCGCGGACGGTACGGCCGCACGCGGAGCACCGGCTCTCCGAGCCCGCCATGATCGCGCTCACGACCGCACCTCGCGCTCGACGGCCGCCGCGACGTCGTCAGGGAGCTCGCGCAGCCCCAGAGCACCACGCCACTGCACAGCCCGCGCCAACGGCCGAGCGTTCGCCAACACGAGGTGATACCCGCCTGGCTCCGCCCACGGCGAGCACAACGCCCACCGGCCGTGATCCGCGGGGTCAGGCATGCATCCCGCCGCGCTCACGCAGACGTGCACCCCGACGAGATCCACGACGCCGACGATGCCGCCGAACACGATCTCCGTCGCAGCCTCGCGCGCCTCCCGATGTGCTCGCGAGGCCATGTTGTCCTTCTCGAACGGAGCCAGCCCCGCATGAATCGCGACCGGCCCCCGGTACGACCCAGCCACGTTCCGCGACCTGTTCTCGACGTCCTTCCGTCCCTGGACGATCGCCCACGCCCACGGCTGTCTCACTGTCAGCACCCTCATGCCGCCTTCTCCTTCTCCACACGACCCCAACGTTTCCGGGCACCCTCACCCGACATCCCCACCGAGCGGCCAATCGCCGCCCACGACACACCCCGCGAACGCAACTCCTCAGCCGAATCCCCCAACGCCTCATCCAGCACCGAGTGCATCGCGAACAACGCCGCGAACTCCGGCTCATCGCCCTCGGACTTGAACCGACGCGCGTACGCACGCACCAGACGCGAGAGCATCTGCGCCGAACCGATCAGATCCCTACGGCTCACGAGAACCTCCATTCGCTCGCAACATTTGTTGTCGCCGAAATCGGCGGCAGCCACACGTCCGTGTGCTCGGGTGAACCGACCCCTGACACCGGCTCCCAGCCACCCTCCGCAGTGAGCAGCACCAGCCCGAACAGGGCATGCTCCACCGGCACCAGCAGAGGGTCGCCGCCCGACCGAATCGACCAGCCACGCTCCTCCCCGACACGGGTGTGCGCCACGCCATGGCAGCCGGTGTGATTGCCCCACCCGCACAGGTCGAGCAGGTTCGAAATCGTGTGCGGACCACCACGCGAACGGAACAGGCGGTGATGCTTCTCCGTCGCCGGCCGCATCCCGCACCCCTCGCACACCCCGCCCGACCGCATCTCGACGGCCCGCCGGACGCTCGCCGGGATCGCCTTCGCCGCGCTCATGCTGCACCGTCCCAGTCGCCAAGGTCGAGGAGCCCTTGCGAGAACCGCTGCGCGGCGGCCTCCGCGTAGGGCTCGTGCGCCTCGAAGAGTGTCGCTCTCCGGCCCGTCAACTTCGCCGCGAGCCCCGTTGTCCCGGATCCAGCGAAGAAATCGACCACGTGGCCGCCTCGCGGCACCGAGTACTCGATGAGCGGCGTGACGATCCCGAGCGGTTTCTGGGTCGGGTGCACCGCTCGCCCATGCTCAGATCTCACGGGCAGCACCGACCGCATCAGCCGCGGACCGCTGTCCGCTGAGGTGTAGACCGACGGTCCACGCTCGCCCTGGTGCTGTGCCGGCTCCGCCTTACGCCGCACGGTGCGAGAGGTCGCGTCGAACGTCCGCGGCGTCTCGTGCCGAAGCTCGGACCACTCCCCGCGGTACCAGAGCGTCGCAAGCTCGTGGACCCGCCTGAACCGGTCATTGGCAAGCGAGGAGCCGTTGTGCTTCTCCCAGATGACGTCCTGAGAGAACTTCCACGGCCGGAACTCGTCGGCGTGCTCGAAGAACATCCGGAACGAGCCGAAGCACCAGACGGCGTTCGTGATGATCGCCGCATCCGTCAGCCATCCGGGCACCCACTGGTCCCACTCGAGGTTCGTCTCCCCGTAGGGCGGGTCGGTGATCACGGCATCCGCGGTCAGGGGCGATGCGCCCCCGCAGCCGATCGCCGCGCGGTAGTCGCCGAGGTAGAGGGTGACCGCCTCGTCCTGGTAGTACGGGATCACGGTCGGGCCTCCTGACGGAGTCGTACGAAGGTGCCCGGGAGCCCGGAGTCGACCAGCGCGCGCGCGTCGCGCTCCCCGTACGCCACAAGCACACTCGGCGCGCCGGAGTTGGCGCGGGCACGCGTTCCGTCTGCGTGGTGGAAATGGAGTCGGCCGTGGAGGAACAGCAGCGGGGTCGCCTTCCTCCACACCTGATCGACGAAACCCGCCGTCTCGGTGCGCGCGAACACGAGAGCCGTTCCTTTGCCGTGCGCGGCCAGCTTGTCGAGCCAGACCCACGCCTCGGAGCTATACGGCGGGTTCAACCAGACCCGGCCGACCCACTCAGCGGCCAAGCCGTCGTCCGGCAGGATGATGTGCCGACGGGCGGTGACCCATCCTGGTGCGCCGCACGGGTCGAGATCGAACTCTCCGAGCGCCGCGATGATGTGCGGCGGTGTCAGCCAGGTCGTCGAGCCTGCCCGCTGCGACTGATGCGATCCCATCGTCCGGCCGGTCACGCTGCCACCTCCAGGAGGTACTCGGCCACCGCGGCGCCGAGGTCGCGTGCGGCCGGCGGCGTGACCGCGTTCCCGGACTGCTCACGCCAGAATAGGTCGGTGACGGTCAGGCCGTTCATCAGCGCGCTCATGCGACAGACCTCCGAAGCTCCTCACGCTCGTGAACCGACAGGCCCCCGAACACTCCGAAGTGCTCGTCGTGCTCGAGCGCCCAAGCCAGACACCGCGCACGGACGTCGCACCCAGCGCACACCTTCTTCGCCGCCCGGTTGCTCTCCCCGCGGTCGGGGAAGAACGCATCCGGGTCGGTCGACGTGCACGCTGCCTCCGCCATCCAGTCCAACTCCGTCTCCTCCCGGACATCCGGGAACACGAAACGGAACGGCAACGGCAACGCCGGTGCCTCTGGGAACTCCATCACCTCAGCCACGGACCCTCACCCCTTCCATACGATCGACGGCCGCCAGTAAGCTCCCGCCATGACGGACAGCCGCCCCGGACTCGACCAGACCGAACTCGCCACCACCGGCCAAACGAACTTCTGGATCAACGGCGAACATCACGCCCTCGTCTCCGAAGCTGACGGCCGATGGATGCTCTACGGGAACTTCCGCCCCGGCCGCGCGACGCCGATCGCGACGATCGACACGGACGCCGAGGGCTGGCGCTGGATCTCCGTGAACGGCGCCGGGCACGGTGGCCCGTTCGCGGATTGGCGCGCCGCCGTCCGCGCCGCGCTGCGTGACTGAGCCGCTCACCACAACCACCGCCGCACCGTCGTCGAGGTCAATGTCGAAGAGATCCGGCCCGACCGACGTGCCCGTCCATGTCCACTTCCGCGGAAACTCCCTGCGCTCCAGCTTCTTCGCGCGGAACTTCACCACCGCGCCGTTTTTCATCGTCACCCTCACTCGGAGCACCACGATTCACGTCCCTGTCTGGGCGGAGAACCTGTCCGCCGCCCGATTGTTTCGATTCAGCGAGACGCGATACCGCTCCCGCCGGCACGCATTGCAGATGCGTGCTCCCGTCTTTGTCACCCGCACATCGCCATCCGCGCCGAGCGAGTGCCCACGCGTGCACTCCCCTCGAAGCCGGGGATGTCTCGCCACTGCATCTCGATCACGCTCACACCCCCGTCCGGGCGTGCACCAGGTTCGCCGCGCGCTCGTTCGCATTCAACGACGACCAGACCTTGATCTGGTCGGCACACGCGTCCAGCCGCTTCCGCGCCAGACGCTCGCGCTGCTCGGCGAGCCGGTAGCGCAAATTCGCCGCCTTCACGTCGTCGCGCGCCTCCGCCCGCTTCGTGCACATCTCGCCCGACTTCTCGCCGTCGTCCCGGAATCGCACGATGTGCGACGCCAGCAGCGCCTCATAGGAGGCCCGTGCCTCGGCGAGCTCGTCGCCCTCACGCTCCAGCGCCCACGCGTAGACCCACCGCATCGCCGTCAGGCGGACCCCGTCCGGTTGCCCGATCGTGCGCTCCAGCGCCTCCACGAGCCGCACGTGCACGGGATCGGCCGGGTCCGGCTGGTAGATGCCGACGCTCGCCAGTGCGTCCACGACGTCAGGGTCGAGAGTGCGAGGCATGATCTACACCGCCTCCCCGGCGCCCGGCCGAACGGTCGGCCACTCCGTCACCGACGCGGCGGCATCCCGCTCGTCGGCACCAGACTCGCCATCCTCGTCAGCCGTAGCGACGGGGTCGTCCGCGAGGGCCGCGGCGTCTCGGACCGCCTGCTCCTCCAGAGCGCGCTTCACCGCGCCGATCATCTGGCCGACCGTCACCCCGACCGGCGGCTGCGACAGCTCGAACAGCTGAACCAGGGCATCCACGTGCTGCTGGTGCTCGGGAGCGAAGGGCAGACCCAGCTCGCCGGCATCCTGCGCACGGGCGAACACCTGGCCGAGTCCCGGCACCGTGGAGGCATCAGCGATCTGAAGCGCCCAGTTGATCGTGGCCGTGCGCTCGGGCTCGGGAGCGCCCGCGAGCCCGTTCTTGTCCTCACCCGGAAGATCGGCCTGCACAGCCGGTCGCGATGATGCAGGAGCCGCCTGGCGGTCCGCCTGCTGCATCTCCTCGGTCGAGTACAGACCCGACAGGTCGTGCGGGAACGCCTTGCGGAGCGCCAGCATCTCCGCGACCTTCGCGAGCATCAGGTCGGGCATCTTCTTCCACATCGCCGACAGACGCTTCGCGCCGGTCTTCTGCCCGTTCGCCCAGACGTCGTCGTACACCGCGTACGACTCCCACCGGGCGACGACGGTCAGCGCCTCGCGGAAGCCCCGCCGGTACACGCCCACTCGCGCGAACCGAGGATGCGCCTCCGGGTCGTCCCCAGCGATCCAGGCGTCGAACCACGTCCGGCCGTCGTCGGACCACTGCGGCGCCGTCTGGCCCTCGTAGTCGCCCGACCGCTCCGCGACCAGCCGTGCACCGTCGATGCTGACCTGCGTCTGCCACTTCCCGGCCCGCTGAATGCAGTAAATTTGCCGCGCGATCGGGTCCAGCCCCGTCCGCTGACACTGCAGCAGGAACGCCTCGACCACAGGTCGCGGCGCGAACGTCTTCGGTCCGTTGCCCCGCTGCGAGGTCAACCCCGCCGCCTCGACCAGAGCCTTCTCCGACTCGCTCCACGCCGACTGATCTCCCGTGGTCGGCAACGCCGCCAGTGCGTTTCCCGTCACGCCTTCGTCTCCTTCGTGCTCTTCGCCGCGGTGACCCGCAGCGTCGGCTTCTTCACGACCACGATTTCCGTGCCCGTCTGCTTCACGAACTGGGACTCGTGCGCCTCCACGGCCGCACGCTCCCGCGCCAGCGCCTCCTGCGCCTGCTCGACGTCGTTCGTCGCCTGCTCCAGACGCTCGTACAGGCCTCCCGGCGCCGCGGCCCGTGCGGCTTCCCCGTCAACCTCGTAGAGCGGGTTCTGCTCGACGACCGCCGGCGTGAACGACACCCGTGCCAGAGCGGACTCCTGCAGCACCGGTTCGCCCGCGTCGAGCAGCTCGAACATCTGCCGGTAGGCGGGCTCCTTCAGCTCCTTCGCCTGCTTCTCCAGGTCCAGGCCGCGGAGGTAGTTCACCGCGAGCGTGTCCAGTTCCTCGTCGATCGCCGGCTCGACCGTCGCGGCGGCCGGTTCCGCTGCCGCCGCATCGAGCGCCGCGAGGAAGTCGTCCGCGATCCGCTCGAGGCGCCCCGCGAGTGCCTCGTCCCGTTCGATCCAGTGGAAGTGCTGGCCTCCAGGTGCGAAGCCCTCCATGCCGGGCAACGTCAACCGCTCCTCCCATGCGTACAGGCAGCGACGCGCCCCGGTGACCCGCATCACCCACACCATCTGAGCCAGGTAACCCTTGGCACGGAACGCGTCCGTGCTCGGCGAGATGTCCTTGCCCGCCGTCTTGATCTCGCTCACCACGAGGTCGCCGAAGTAGTCCACGCCGACGCCGTCCGGTGAGGCGAGCTTCCGCGCGTCATCGGACGCCCGAAACACGCGCGACTCCGGGTTGATCAGATACCGCCGCTGCACCTCGGCCGCGATCACCGGCTCCCGGTCGTTGCCCCACCCGATCACCGGCACGCGCGAGAGATCGCCAACCTCCGGCGTCCGGCCGAGCTTCCGATCGACGAGATCGCGCACGGTCAGCCTCCCCAGATACAGATCGCGGATCTCCGTCGCCGTCACTCCGCGTCGTCGCTCACCCAGCCAGGCCTCACGGTCAGAGTCCGACGCCCCAGCGCGTGACTCCAGTTCGATGGTCTTGTCGACCGTTCCCAGGGTCACGCGGCGTCACCACCCTCCGGGCCGTCGACGTCGAGCACCGACGGCAGCTGCGTCAGCCCAAGACGCCTCGCCGACAGGTCCGCGACCTTCTGCCGCAGCACCTCCGCCTCGGCCTCATCCATCACCGGCTCGAACCGCGTCACCCCAGCGATCGCGCGCTGATGCCCCGGCAACCCGTTCGCGTCAACAGCGCGAAACGTCACGATCGCGACGTGCTCATCCTCCGGTCGCTGCAAAAGCAACCGATTCCAGTCCGCACCCGCCAACCCGTTGGCCTCTTCGTCCTTCGGCAGGACGCCCTTCAACTTCGTCTCGGCCATCAGCCCTTCCCTTCCATTCCCGGCTTCGTCTCTCGAAGCTGTGGCCAGCGCACCGCGTGCACGCTCGCCCGTCCCTCCGCGCAGAACGTGTATCCCGCGCGCAAATTCAGATGCAGCGCCCCCATCGCCGCCAACACGGCCGCATCACCCACGTCGTTGCCCTGGGCGAAGCTCAGCGGGATCCCCGCCGTCGGGAACGCCTCAATC
>Ga0190273_10000887_pt1 | contig 10843 bp, 10 predicted proteins | sample Popmic504IS_FD_134513 | JGI IMG/M metagenome (GOLD analysis project Ga0190273, IMG submission 134513) | Populus adjacent soil microbial communities from riparian zone of Shoshone River, Wyoming, USA - 504 IS | ecosystem: Environmental > Terrestrial > Soil > Riparian zone > Trees stand | place...
ACGGGGGTGGTCGCCCCCGTCGTGATGTTGACGCTCAGCACCTGGGAGTCCTTCTGGTCACGGCTGAGCACCTGGATCAGGGGTTCGCCGTCCTCGCCCCACGTGACGCGTCCGAGGTACTCGTACGCGTCGTGGTCCCACGCGATCTCGGTGCGGTTGCCGTCGAGGGCGATGTGCCACAGCGACACGTCGGCGTTGGGGGTGCCCGCGGCCGGGTAGCGCTGGGCGACCGGCTCGCGGTCGGGGTGCTCCGGGTCGGCGACGTACCACGTCTGCACGGGAGCGTCGTCATACCGCTCGACGAGCAGCGACTGCCCGTCGGGCGCCCACCAGAAGCCGCGGTAGCGGTCCATCTCCTCGGCGGCGATGAACTCGGCCTGTCCCCAGACCTCGGTGTCGGTCTCCGGCCCCACCAAGGCGTGCTCGTCCTGGCCGTTCACGCCAATGACGCGCAGAGCGCCCTGCGAGGCGTAGGCGATCAGGCGTCCGGTGGGGTCCAGGTGCGGGTCGATGACCGCGCCGACGCTCGGCAGCGCCGTGACGGCCTTGGCGCCCAGGTGCACGGCCCACAGCTGCCCGGACAGCGCGAAGCAGGCCCAGCGACCGGTGGCGTCGACGTCGTAGGCGACGAGGCCGGCGGCCGACTCCCGGCTGCGCTCGCGGCGGGCCCGTTCCTCGGGCGACAGCTGCTCGCCGGCGGCGCCGAGCAGGGCGACCGGATCGACGAGCACTGACTCCGTGCCGGAGGCGACGTCGTGCTCCCACAGCTGGCCCGTGCGGGAGATGCCGTCGGCGGTGCGGATGAACCGGACGGTTCCGCCATCCGGCGACACCGTGATGTTGCGCGGGATGCCGGCGGTGAACCGCAGCGTGCGGGCAGCCAGGCGGGGATACGAGACGGTCATGCTCCGATCCCATCACACAGCGCCACCGGGACGTCATCCCGCACGAGCTCCCTGCGCTTCGCGAGGGATGACGTCCTGTGGAGACTGCCCAGTAGCCTGGGGGCATGACCTTGAGCGACCGCCGGATACTGCTCGTCCACGCACATCCCGACGACGAGGTCATCGGCACCGGGACCACGATGGCGAAGTACGTCGCCGAGGGCGCCCAGGTCACGCTCGTGACCTGCACGGCCGGCGAGGAGGGCGAGGTGCTCGTGCCCGAGCTCGAGCACCTGGCCTCGCACCGCGACGACGCCCTGGGGCCGCACCGAGTGGGCGAGCTCGCCGACGCCATGAAGGTCATCGGCGTCACCGATCACCGCTTCCTGGGTGGCACGGGCCATTTTCGTGACTCGGGGATGAAGTGGGCCGAGGACGGCACGGCGACGGCGGCCGACGAGACTCGCGCCGACACCTTCTGGCACGCGGACCTGACGGTGGCCTCCGATCTCATGGCACAGATCATCCGCGAGGTGCGGCCGCACGTCCTCGTCACGTACGACGAGTTCGGCAACTACGGGCATCCCGATCACGTCCAGGCGCATCGCGTGGCGACGTACGGTGCGGCACTCGCGGGCGTCCGCTCGTACAAGGCGCAGCTCGGCGAACCGTGGGACGTGCCGAAGATCTACTGGACGGCGATGTCGAAGTCGCAGATGTCCACCAGCATCCGCGCCCTGCGCGAAGCAGGCGACGAGACCACGTTCGAGGGCTGGGACCCCCAGAACATCCCGTGGGGCTCGCCCGACGACGAGCTCGACTCCGTGGTCGACGGCGACGCGTTCGCCGACGTCAAGATGGACGCGATGAGGGCGCACGCCACCCAGATCACCGTCGACGGCCCGTTCTTCGCGTTGTCGAACAACCTCGGCAACCAGGTGTGGGGCAAGGAGTTCTTCCGCCTGGCGAAGGGCGAGCTCGGACCGGTGGGCCCCGACGGGTTCGAGGAAGATCTGTTCGCAGGGCTGTAGGTCGTCGTGCTGCGCGCTGCCCTCGTGGTGCTGGGGGCCTACGTCTGCCTGTTGGGCGCCGTGCTGCACCGTCACGTCTGGCGGTCCGGAGGCATCGATTGGCCGTGGGGTCTGGTCATCGTCATCGCGCTGACCTGGCTGGTGACCGTCGCGGCCGGTCAGGCGATGCGCATCGGCGGGGCCTGGCTCGCTCTCGGCTGGGCGGCCGCGCTGCTGGCGTTGCAGTGGTCGCCCGGGGGCAGCTACCTCGTTGCCTCAGACTGGCTGGGCCTGTCCTTCACCGTCGGCTGCCTGGGGGTCATCGTCGTCTGCGTGGCGCTTCGACCTAGGCTGAGGCAATGACCCTGACGGTGGACCAGAGTGCCTTCCGCGGCGCCCTGGGCCGATTCGCCAGCGGCGTGACGGTCGTGACGACCGTGCTCGACGGGGTCGACCACGCCATGACCGCCAGCGCGTTCTCGTCGGTCTCGCTCGACCCGCCGCTCGTGCTGGTGTGCTCGCACAAGTCCAGCCGGTTCCACGACGCGGTGCTGCGCAGCGGCGTCTGGGGCGTGTCGATCCTGGCGGAGGAGGGCATCGCCGCGTCAGCCTGGTTCGCCCATCGCGGCCGTCCGCTCGAGACGCAGCTCGACGGCATCGCGCACCACCGCTCGGCGGGCGGCATCGTGCTGCTCGACCAGTCGCTGGCCTGGCTGGAGTGCACGACCGAGACCGTCGTCGACGGCGGTGATCACACGATCCTCGTGGGTGTCGTCACGGGGGCCGGGGTGCGCGACGACATCGACGATCCACTGCTCTACTACCGCTCGCACTACGGCACCATCGTGCGTCTGCCGGAGACCGAGAAGACCGTCTACGAGGGCGACGCATGACTGACGAGCCAGACCAGAAGCCGACACCGGACGCGCCGGACGAGGAGCTGCCCTCGCCCGAGCCGGAGGCCGGGCTGGTCATCGAGGACGACGAGATCGACCTGACGGACGAGGAGCCGCCGGCCGCCGAACCGGTCGTCGTCGACCAGCCGACGGACGACGAGCCCGCTGGAGACGAGCATCCGCCGGCTGACGATTCCGCCGGAGACGAGCATCTGCCGGCTGACGAGTCCGCCGGTGGCGACCGGCCGCCGGTCGAGGCGTTCGCCGACGATCCACATCATGAGGGGCCCGTTGCGGACCAGGCCCCCTACGTCATCCCCTCCCACGCCGTCAGCGACGACTGGGACGACCGGCCGCCGGCTCGGGACGGCGACGGCGCGGGCGGTGGCACCGGCGGCAGCGGTGCCGGCGAGCGTCGCTCCCGGCACTGGGGCCGGTACCTGCTGCTCGCGGTCCTGGTCCTCGTCGGTGCCGCCTACGTCACCGGATACTTCATGACCGGGTCGCGCATGCCGGCCAACACCACGATCGGCGGTGTCGACGTCTCGCGCATGAGCCAGTCCGGCGCGCGCGATGCCGTCGACGAGGCCCTGACACCGAACGCCGACCGTGAGATCGAGCTGACCTACGGCAAGAAGACATTCCCGATCAAGCCGTCCAATGCGGGCCTCGCCCTCGACGTCGACCGGTCGGTCGAGGAGGCCGGCGGCGAGCGCAGCTGGGACCCCCGCGACATGGCCAAGCTGTTCGTCGGCGAGCACGACCACGCGCCCGCGCTCGACGTCGACGAGGCCGCGCTCGAGAGCGCGGTGGCCACGATCAGCGAGTCGATCGACAAGGAGGTCGTCGAGGCGGAGATCACCTTCGCCGACGGCACGCCCAAGGCCCGGCAGCCCAAGGAGGGCCTCGTCGTGTCGCGCTCCGACACAGCGGACGCCATCAAGGCCGCCTACCTGGTCAGCGACGAGCCGATCGAGGTGCCGACCGCTGCCGTCGAGCCGACCGTCGACGCCGAGGGTCTGGCGGCGGCGATGACCCAGATCGCCGAGCCGGCTGTCAGCGGGCCCGTGACGCTGAGGGTCGGCGACAAGACCGTGGCGCTGCCGGTCACGGCCTACGCGCCCGCTCTCTCGATCCGCGTGCAGGACGGCAAGCTCGCGCCGGTGCTCGATGCCGCGAAGCTGGCCGCCCCGCTCACCGACTCCACGACGGGCGTCGGCAGCAAGGCCGTCGACGCCTCAGTGAGGATCGAGGGCGGCAAACCGGTCGTCGTGCCGGGCAAGGAGGGTCTTGGGCTCCAGGCCGAGGACATGGCGACCAAGCTCGTCCCCGCCCTGACGCAGACGGGTGAGGCCCGCTCGGTCGCGGTCGAGGCCACGGTCGTCGAACCGCAGTTCACGACGAAGGACGCCGAGGCACTCAAGATCACCGAGAAGATCAGCGACTTCGAGACACAGTTCCCGTACGCGGAGTACCGCAACACCAATCAGGGACGTGCCGCGGAGCTCATCGACGGCACCATCATCAAGCCCGGTGAGACGTTCAGCTTCAACGACACCGTCGGCGAGCGGACCGTCGCGAACGGCTTCGTGACCGGCACCGTCATCAACGGCGGTGTCTTTCGCGAGGAGCTCGGCGGCGGCGTGTCGCAGGTCGCGACGACGATGTACAACGCGGGCTTCTTCGGCGGCATGGACGACACCGAGCACCACCCGCATGCGTTCTACATCGACCGGTACCCGGTCGGGCGCGAGGCGACCGTCTACTTCGGCAGCCTCGACCTACGGTGGAAGAACTCCACCGACTACGGGGTCCTGATTCGCTCGTACGTCAAGAAGAGCACCCCGTCGTCGCCCGGCGAGATGCATGTCGAGCTGTGGAGCACCAAGGTGTTCGACAAGATCGAGGCCCGCGCGTCGGCCAAGCGCAACGGACGCACGCCGGGCACGCAGTACGACGACACTGACGCATGCGTTCCGCAGAGCCCCGTCGGCGGCTTCGACATCGACATCTTCCGCGACTTCTACCAGGGCGGCAAGGTGGTCAAGACCGAGAAGGACACGGCGACCTACCAGGCTGCTGACCGGGTCATCTGCGGCAAGAAACCCAAAGGCGACTGACGCGACCGTGCGCTGACGCGCGACTTACGCACCGGTGACGCGTGGGTTGTGCCTCGCGGACGGCGTGCGGAACCCACGCGTCAGCGGTGCGGAACCCACGCGTCAGCGTCGGTCTGAGCTCGGCACGTGTCATGACTGTGCGGGTGATGTGTCCCCGGGTTCGAGGTAGCGGTAGTCGTGGTGGTCGACGAACCCGTACGGCTGGTAGAGCGCCAGCGCGGCGGTGTTGTCGCGCATCGTCTGCAGGTACGCCTTGTCGGCGCCGTGCTCGACGGCCCAGGCCAGCGACGTCTCCACGACGCGGCGGGCCAGGCCCTGCCGACGGTGGGCGGGATCGACCTCGACGGCCGACAACCCGGCCCACTCGCCCGTCACCACGACCCGCCCGATCGCCACGGCCGGCTCGCCGAAAGCGATGAAACCGACGACCGCCGGTCCCTCCATGACGGCGAGGGCCGCGGCGACGTCCTCATCGCGGAGGCGGCCGTACTTCGAGAGCCAGTCGTCCGACGCTCGCTCGGCGACACGTGCGCCCGGGTCGATCGACCAGCCCGGCTCCAGGTCGGCGACCTGCACGACCGCGCCGTCGCGGTAGCCGCGCATCGGTACCCAGCCGGCGCTGCGGAAGGCACGCTGCTCGTCCGACCCGTCGACGACCTGCACCAACGGTCGGGAGGCGCGCTCGTCATAGAAGGCCCGGACCTGTGCCAGCGCCTGGTCGAACGCGATGCCGGGGGAGCCGTGGACCGCGACCGAGTTGGCCCTACCGGTGAACCCGGCGGATGCCCGCAGCTCCCAGTCGCCCAAGGGCACCGACTCGATCGCCGGCCAGCCGCGCGACGTGATGCGGGTGAGCTCGTCGGGGTCGACCGACGCTGCGCGCCTCCGACGCAGCGGACGGTCGGGCACGCGCTTCCAGGTGACGATGGCCGAGAAGGCGACCTCGACCTTCTGCCCGTCCCGCCGCTCGATCGTCACCGACGCGTCGTCGACCACCAGCACGCGTCCGATGACATCGGTCATCTCCGGCCCGCCCGACGGTCCTGTGCCCCCCGTCTCATGCCGCACGACGATACGAGCGCCGACCACCGAAGCGTCTAGAGTCATGGGGTCAAGAGTTCCATGTCGTTTGAGGCGAGCCTAACTAGTCGGTCCCCGCGCCTGCACGGGATACTGGAGCCAGCTCGCCAGCGGAACTCACGTTGTCGGAAAACTCAGTTGTCGAAGGAGCAGTGCTCGTGACGTACGTCATCGCCCAGCCGTGTGTGGACCTCAAGGACCGCGCGTGTGTGGACGAGTGCCCGGTCGACTGCATCTACGAGGGCAAGCGGATGCTCTACATCCATCCCGACGAGTGCGTCGACTGTGGTGCGTGTGAGCCGGTCTGCCCCGTCGAGGCGATCTTCTACGAGGATGACACCCCGCCGGAGTGGAAGGACTACTACGGCGCCAATGTGAACTTCTTCGACGACCTCGGCTCGCCGGGCGGTGCGGCCAAGCTCGGCGTGATCGACAAGGACCACCCCATGATCGAAGCGCTGCCTCCGCAGAACCAGGAGTAGGCGCCGCGATGGTGCGCGTGTCCGAGCGGTTTCCGGAGTTTCCATGGGACACCATCGCTGGCGCCAAGGCGCGCGCCGCCGAGCATCCCGACGGCCTCGTCGACCTGTCGATCGGCACGCCGGTCGACCCCACGCCCGAGGTCGCCCGTGAGGCGCTGGTCGCCGCCGCAGACTCGCCGGGCTACCCGACGGTCTTCGGTCCCGAGTCGCTGCGTCAGGCGGCCGTCGACTGGCTCGAGCGCCGGTTCAAGATCACCGGGCTGAGCGCCTCGCAGGTCCTGCCGACCGTGGGCTCCAAGGAGCTCATCGCCAATCTGCCGACCCAGCTCGGGCTCGGGGCCGGCGACCTGGTCGTCATCCCGCGGCTCGCCTATCCGACCTACGAGGTGGGCGCCCGCTACGCCGGGTGCGAGGTGCTGGCGACCGACTCGATGGTCGCGGTCGGTCCCCGCTCGCCGGCCCTGATCTACCTCAACTCACCGGCCAACCCGCACGGTCAGATCTTCGGCAAGGACCACCTCCGCAAGGTCGTCGAGTTCGCCCGCGATCGTGGTGCGCTCCTGGTGTCGGACGAGTGCTACCTCGAGTTCGCCTGGGACGACGAGCCGTACTCCGTGCTGCATCCCGAGATCTGTGGCGGCAGCTTCGACGGGCTGCTCGCCGTCCACTCGCTCTCCAAGCGGTCGAACCTCGCGGGATACCGCGATGCATTCGTGACCGGCGACCATGCCGTGGTCGACGAGCTGCTGGCCGTGCGCAAGCACCTCGGCTTCATGCTGCCCACACCGGTCCAGGCCGCGATGACGGCCGCCCTGGGCGACGACGCCCACGTCGAGCACCAGCGCGCCGTGTACGCCGCGCGCCGTGCTGACCTGCGCGCTGCGCTGGAGTCGGCCGGATTCAGGGTCGAGCACTCCCAGGGAGCCCTCTACCTCTGGGTCACCCGCGGTGAGCCCTGCCGCGACACGATCGTCTGGCTCGCCGAGCACGGCATCCTGGCCGCCCCGGGCGACTTCTACGGCTCCGCCGGTGCCGAGCACGTCCGGGTCGCCTTCACGGCCACCGACGAACGCATCGCCGCCGCCGTCAAACGCCTGTCCCCGGTCCGAGCGGTGGCGCAGTCGCCTATCGACGCCGGAAGAGGCGACTAAGTCACCGCTTCCCGGGCTGCTCAGGGGACGAGATGAGACAGGGTCAGTTCGTCGACAGGGTCACGGTGGTCGGCGACGCCGTGGTGTCCTCGACCCAGCCGTCGTCGGAGGCGGCGGCCGTCCAGCTCTTTCCATCGAACGACACCTCGCTGACGCCGAGGGTGGACGCCTGCCCGACGACGTAGTGCGCGATCGCCCAGCCACGCGCCTGCACGTCGGGCGCGCGGCCGGTGAGCGGGTACGACGCGGCGTCGCCGTCGCGGGTGGCGTCGATGTCGCCGAACGCCGCCGCGACGTCGTCGATGACGGCCGTCGTGCTGCCGCTCGCGCCGGCGTTGATCTGGCACGTGAACTTCGCCGGGCTGTAGCCCCGCAGCGCCGAGGCGAGCGCCCGTGCGTACTCCTCGTGCTGGGCGTACGCGCCCGGGTAGCCGGATCGCTGCACGAGCTGGGCGGCGTCGTTGATGACCATCTGCTCGTAGCCGTCGATCTTCACGAGGGCGTCGTAGAACTCGCCGATCGAGTGATGCGGGTCGAGGATCTCATCGACCGTGCCCCACCCCTGCGACGGTCGTTGTTGGAACAGCCCCACCGAGTCCCGGTCGCCGTAGTCGATGTTGTGGATCTTCGACTCCTGGAACGCCGTGGCGATGGCGATCGTGGTGGCCCGCGGAGGCAGGCCGCGCTCCTGGGCGATCGCGGCGATGAGGGAGGCCCAGCGCCCCTGCTCGAGATCGAGCTGCGCACGGGTGTCGCCGACCTGCGCGACGCAGAACTCCGCGCGGCGAGGTGACCGGTCGCTGACCACGGTCGCGAAGAGCACCGAGGCCGCGACGAGGCCCAGCACCACGACCCAGCGGAGCCTCACGGATCGAGCACGCGCCAGACCATGCCCTAGTTCGCGTGCAGCGCAGCGTTGAGCTCGATGCCCGTGCGAGCGCCGCGCGGACGGGCCTCGAGCACACCGGTCTCGCTGTTGACGAGGAAGAGCAGGCCGTCCTGGCCGGACAGCTCGGACGCCTTGACGACCGAGCCGTCGGGAGTGGTGACCTTGGAGCCGGCCGTGACGTAGGCGCCTGCCGCCACGACGCAGTCGTCGCCGAGAGAGATGCCGATGCCGGCGTTGGCCCCGATGAGGCAGTTCTCACCGACGCTGATGACCTGCTTGCCGCCGCCGGAAAGGGTGCCCATGATCGAGGCGCCACCGCCGACGTCCGACCCGTCGCCGACCGTCACCCCGGCCGAGATGCGTCCCTCGACCATCGCCGTGCCGAGGGTCCCCGCGTTGAAGTTGACGAAGCCCTCGTGCATCACGGTCGTGCCCTCGGACAGGTGCGCGCCGAGGCGGACCCGGTCGGCGTCACCGATGCGCACGCCGGACGGAATGACGTAGTCGGTCATGCGCGGGAACTTGTCGACGCTCGTGACCTGCACGTGGTGGCCGGCAGCGCGAGCCCGTGCCCGGGTCGCCTCGAAGTCGGTGACCGCGCACGGCCCGATCGACGTCCAGACGACGTTGGCGAGCAGGCCGAACTGCCCGTCGAGGTTGAGCCCGTGGGGCTTGACGAGCCGGTGCGAGAGGAGGTGCAGCCGGAGCCACACGTCGTACGCGTCGGCGGGCGCCGCCTGCAGGTCCGCGATCTCGGTGAGCACGACGGCCTTCGTGACGCGGCGGACCGGGTCGTCACCCTCGAGGACCGTGAGCTCGGACGGCTCCAGGATGCCCTCGGTCGCGGCTCCGAGCTGCGGCTGGGGGTACCAGACGTCGAGCACGACGCCGTCCGCCGTCAGGGTCGCGAGACCGTACGCGTGCGCGCCGGGGTGTTCGACTGAAGTCATGGACCCAAACCTATCGGGACGCCACTAGGGAGTGCCCTAGGCCTTCGGCAGTCCGTCCTTGGTGCAGAGCGAGCCGATGTCGTCGGTCCGATCCTTGGCGATCAGGTCGAACATCTTCGGGGCACGCTCGGGGTCCCAGGTCACGGCGAAGTCGCGCAGGGGCACGGTGCAGTTGAGGCCGCCACCGCCCATCGCGGCCGAGAGGGCCAGGGCGAACTTGCCCAGCGAGATCGGGCCGACGTTCTCGCCGATCGTCAGCGACCCGGACGCACCCGAGGCGACCTTGAAGTAACGGAACGGGTTGACGACCGTCCACGGAGACTTGGCCTGCCCGGCGATCGACCCGAGAACCTCGCGTTGGGCCTGGACGCGCCCGATGTCCTGCGTCGCGTACGTGTGGCGGTTGCGCGAGTAGGCCAGGGCGGTCTTGCCGTCGGCGGTCTGGCAGCCCTTCTTGACGTCGAGCCCGGAGTCCTTGTCCTTGATGTCCTCCTTCGGGCAGATCTCGACGCCGCCGAGGGAGTCGACGACCTTGACGAGCCCGCCGAAGCCCACCTCGACGTAGTCGTCGACCCGGATGTCGGTGTTGTCCTCGATCGTCTTGACCAGCAGCTTCGGGCCGCCGTAGGCGTAGGCCGCGTTGATCTTGGTGCGGCCGTAGCCCGGGATCTCGACGAGGGAGTCGCGCGGGATCGACATCAGCACGCTCGGACCGCTGCCGGTGTGCAGCAGCATGATCGTGTCGGTGCGACCGCGACCGCCGCCGTCCCCGCCGGTGGACAGATCCTTCTGTTCGGCCTTGGTAAGGCCTCGGCGACTGTCGGAGCCCACCAGCAGGTAGGTCTTGCCGGGCTGGGCGGCCGGCCGGTCGCCGCCGGGCTCGGCATCGACCTTGGCGATCTTGCCCCAGGCCCAGATGGGGACGGCCACGAGAAAGACGATCCAGACCAGGACGAGGATGCCTGCGATGCGGCGCTTGGTCTTGCGCTTCTTCGGTTTCGGGGGCTCGCCGTCCGAGCGTTCAGGTCCACGCGAGCCGGGAGGGGGGAGGTTGGGCGGAGGGAGCTGCGGGGGAGGCAGGTCGGAGGTGCTCTTGCCAGGTGTCGGGCGGGTCGGCTCGTCCTCGCCGTACAACCACCCGTAGCTGCCCTGCGGGCGTTCGTCAGACATGCAGACGACCGTACCTGACCACATGGCGCGCCTGACGCACCGTCGAGCGGGCCGCGCCGTGAAGTTGGCGGACGAAAATTGCGACGCGACGCGGCGCGCCCTCAACCTCGGATTGAGGGTTTGTGTGGATACTGAGAATCGCCTCAGCCTCTTCCCCACGTGAGGACATCATGTCTGACGTTCGCTCGAGTGTGATGGGTGGGTCATATGC
>Ga0190273_10000888_pt1 | contig 10801 bp, 11 predicted proteins | sample Popmic504IS_FD_134513 | JGI IMG/M metagenome (GOLD analysis project Ga0190273, IMG submission 134513) | Populus adjacent soil microbial communities from riparian zone of Shoshone River, Wyoming, USA - 504 IS | ecosystem: Environmental > Terrestrial > Soil > Riparian zone > Trees stand | place...
CTCGTTGATCACCACCCGGCTGCCGTCGACGAAGGTCTCGCCGAAGCGGACGCCCGCGCCGCCGTCGCCGCCGCCGACCACGACCGACTGGGTGCCGCGGCGCCAGCCGCCGGCGACCAGCTCGCCGCCGCTGAGCAGGGCGGCCGGCTGGACGTCGTCCTCGACGGTCAGGGTCAGCGCCCGCAGGCCCGACCAGGACCCCTGCTCGAGCGAGCACCACTTGTCCTCGCCGCGGGCGCAGAGCAAGCGGTCCTCGAAGCCGCGCACCGGCGAGCCGAAGCCGATGCTGAAGTCCCGCAGGGCGGTGTCGGTAGTCCCAGCGGCCAGGGACGGAGTGAAGGCCCCGGCCGCGCTGACCCCGCCGAGGCGCTGCTCGATGCCGTCGTGGAGGGCGTGCCACCAGGTACCGCGAACGGCGGTGATCCCGGCGGTCCAGGGCGGCGCCTCCCAGTGCCAGCGGGCGAAGCGGGTGCCGGTGACGGTTGCCTGGCCCTCGCGGGTGAAGCTCTTCATATGGACGCCGTCGAACGGGTCCGAGCCGCCTGGCGGGACGCAGTAGGCGTCGGGGCGGAACTTGGTGGCGCCGGTGGTGTCGGCCCAGTTCGCGTCGGCACCGACGAACCAGCCGCACTGGGCGACCTGGTACTTGCCGGCACTCGCCTTCGCCGCCGCCAGCAGCAGCACGCTCATCGCCAGCAGCACCCCGAGGGCGACGATCCTCCCAATCACGATCCTCCTGGTCCCGGACATAGGTCCTCCTCCTTCGCTTGACTGCGTACGAGGGCCTAAGGGCGTGGGCGGCCGAAACTCTCCCCCCCGTAGAATCGGGCCAATGCCACTCCCCACCCAAGATCAGATCACCGAGAAGCTGCGCGCCGTCATCGATCCCGAGCTGCGGCGCTCGATCGTCGAGCTGGGCATGGTCCGCTCGATCGACGTCAAAGAGAACGGCCGGGTCGAGGTCGTCGTCTCGCTGACCACGGCCGGCTGCCCGATCCGCTCCCACTTCGAACAGGCCGTCGCCGCGCAGGTCATGCAGCTCGAAGGCGTGACCGAGGTCGCGGTCGGCTTCGACGTCCTCACGGACGACGAGAAAGGCCGGCTGCAGCAGACGCTCGGGCGCGGCAAGCTGCCGCAGGGCGCGCTGGCGAAGGTGAAGAACGTGATCTGTGTCTCCTCCGGCAAGGGCGGGGTCGGCAAGTCGACGATGACCGCCAACCTGGCCGCGGCGCTGACCGCCGAAGGTCACCCGGCCGGGGCGCTCGACTGCGACGTCTACGGCTACTCGATCCCCCGCATGCTCGGGGTCAACCACAAACCGGAAGTCAACGGCGAGCGCAAGATCCTGCCGCTGGACTCGCCTAGCGGGGTCAAGGTGATGTCGATCGGCTTCTTCGTCGAGGACAACTCTGCCGTCGTCTGGCGCGGGCCGATGCTGCACAAGGCGATCCAGCAGTTCCTCGAGGACGTCGCCTGGGACGAGCTCGAGTACCTGCTGCTCGACCTGCCGCCGGGGACGGGGGACGTCTCGATGACGCTGGCGCAGCTGCTGCCGCAGGCGAAGTTCGTCGTCGTCACGACGCCGCAGCCGGCGGCGCAGTCGGTCGCCCGTCGCGGCGCCGAGATGGCGAGGAAGTTCGACCTCGAGATCCTCGGCGTGATCGAGAACATGTCCGGCTTCACGACCCCCACGGGCGAGCGCTTCACGATCTTCGGCGAGGGCGGCGGTCAGCTCCTAGCCGACGAACTCGACGTGCCGATGCTGGGCAAGGTGCCGCTCTCCGAGCCGCTGCGCGAGCACGCCGACGGCGGTTCGCCGCTGGTCATCGACGAGCCCGACGCTCCCGCCTCGCAGGCGATCCGCCAGGCGGCGAGGGGGATCATCGCCGCGACGCCGCAGGAGCTGCCGGTGCTGCAGTCCACTCCGGCCGCCGCCGAAGCGCCGCCGGTCAGCGGTACGCCGCTGCCGGTCGTCCAGTAGCGCCCGCGTCGGTTTCTCGTCCAGAGGCGAGATCCTCTGTGACCAAGAGCACACATGTCCCTTCTCTGTATAAGCGATCGGCAGGGTGGCCGTAGATGGCCGCGCTAGCGACGCGGAGCGGCTAGCGGCCTTCAAGCGCCGTCAGCAGCGCTCTAACCGAAACTTCGATTTCCTCAAGCGCCTCGGTGACCAGGACCCCATCGTCGAGCGCTATGTCGATGGGCGTCTCAACGTGCATCTCTGCGCCGCCATCCGAGGGGTAGAGGCTGTCGCTGGGATAGAGATTGTCGCTGGGGTAGAGGGCAGGGAGGTCCTCTCGGGTGAAGGGCTTCGTGCTGGCTGCGTTGACTACGACCAAGTCCCGGTGTTTGTCGCGGTTGCTCAAGGCGGCGAGCCGTGTCGTCCAGTCAGCTCCTTCGCACGGTTGTACCGCCTTGATCAGGTCGCACTCTCTAACCCCGACCCCCTTCAGGTAGGCCGCGACGTTTTTGCCATTGGGGAGGCGCCCGGTCTTTCTGGCCTCGAAGCGTTCGCGCTTGCTCTCGATGGGGAATTGCGACTGTCCCTTTCCCCCGGAAATGACATGGATCGAGTAGTCCAGCGCGGCCCGGAAGTTGTACACGGCCTCTCCAACCCGGAGGCGGATGTCATCGCTGGGCTCCTGCGCTGGCGGGACTTCGAAGCTTTCTGCTCCACCCTGCACATCACTGTCGGCGGGGAGCACGATCTTTCCCTCCGCACGGAAGGCGTCGACCAGCACCTTGACGTGCGCCACATGTTCCTGTGCCCGGCTATGCCGCCAATGCGCTCCGCTTAGATCGTGCATCGCTCAGAAGAATGGCTCGAACCGGGCTACAACCCGCTCCTCGACGTATTTGATGATGCGTTCGAGGTCGGGGCAAAGAACTCGATCCGGGCCGAACGCGACACCGACGCGAAGTGCATCCATCTCCACTGGACCATCGATGGCCTCGATCCTCTCTCGAAGGATCGGCAGGAGGTCTGCGCCGTCATCTATTGGCGTTCCTCGGTCCTCAATAAGGTCATCACCGAGTCCGTGGTTCCCGCCAAAGACCGTGATCGTTTCGGTCTCATGGGAGACCTGCACGAATGCCGAGGACCGAAGGACGAAGCGGCCCGGGTGTCCATACCTGTGCTTATCCCCTTTGCAGGTCTCGTTCAAGGCGGCGAGAGGGTCGTGCGGAGCCATGCGTTCCCCGCGCTGATATGGCTGCAAGCCGTCGATGATTGCTTTGTGCTTGGGCCTGACCCCCTTGAGATAGGTGTCTCTCACCGTGGGGCCGCGCTTCGTCTTCTTCCAGTAGTCCTCGGAGTCGACGTAGATCGGGAACGAACCTCGGTGCTTATTGGGGTCGCCGCCTTTGAGGATGACGAGCTGGGTGACGAGCTGGTCGAGCAACGAACGGACCTGATAGGCGATTTCCCCAACGGTGACCTCCCAATCAAGGTCCGGCTCCCGGAAGACCTTGAACCGGATCGCTTCAAGCCCGCCCTGAGAATCACGTTCCTTGGTGACCTCATAAGGGTTTCCTGCATCGAAGGCGTCGAGTTCCCCCCGCAGGGTCGTAAGCTTTTCCTTCGCTCGCCCCAGCTTCCGGTTGATTGCGTTCAGCGATGCCTGCATGGCTGAGTAGCCTTGCGTACCCAATCCTTTCTGTCAACCGGGCTTGACAACCGGCTTAGTGTCAAGTACAGTTGACACATGCAACCGGCCAACCGCCACAAGCCGATCCGGGCGAAGTCCTCGACCTCCGAGTACTCGGTCCACGAGTTCCTAGCCGAGTTCCCCGACGACAACGCCTGCCTTGAGTACCTCTGGCGGACTCGGCACGCCGCCGACGGCGAGCATGCCGAGTGCCCCAAGTGCGAGCGGGTGACCGCGTTCAAGCGCTACGCGACGAAGCAGCAGCGCCAGTCTTGGACCTGCACGGCCTGCGGGCACCATCTACATCCCACGGCCGGAACGATCTTCCACCGGTCCTCGACTTCGCTGCGGCTTTGGTTCTACGCGATGCACCTCATGACTAGCACTCGCTGCGGGATTTCCGCCAAGCAGCTAGAGCGCGAGCTGGGCGTCCACTACAAGACCGCGTGGCGCATGTTCAACAAGATTCGGACCGAGCTGATGTGCGAGGACGAGGCGGCGCCAAAGCTCAAAGGCGAAGTCGAGATCGACGAGACCGCCTGGGGCGGGAAGACGCGGCGCAAGCTGCCGACGCGCAAAGAGCAGGCCGCGTTCCGCGAATCCAAAACCACGATCCTCGGGATGGTCGAGCGCGGCGGGCGCGTGCGCCTGCGCGTGATCCCCTCGCGGCGCGGCGAGCCGCTTAGTCGAGAGGTGCGGGCGCATCTGGACCCGGCCGCACTCATGCTCACCGACGATTGGGTTGCCTACAAACCGCTGCGGCGCGAGTTCGCCCACGCCGTGATCAACCACTCGGCAGGCGAGTACGTGATCGGCAACGTCCACACGAACACCATCGAGGGGTTCTTCGGCAACCTGAAGACGGGGATGCGCGGCGCCTATAAGAAGGTCTCTCCCAGATACCTCCAGTCCTACCTAGACGAGTACGCCTGGCGCCACAACAACCGCTACCACGGCGAGCGCTCGATGTTCCACGCCCTCGTCAGGGAAGCAGCGCGGCGATGAGCGAGGCGACCGCTATCCGCCGCATCCAAAGCGCCGTACGCAAGCGGGAGAAAGCAGACGAGGCCAAACGGGAGGCGACCGAGCAGTTGCGGCGAGCCTGCCGCGAGGCTCAGGCGGCGAAGGTCCCGGTCACTCGGATTGCCGAGGAGGCCGGTCTTTCTCGTCAGGGGGTCTATGACCTACTGGCGGAGCGACCTTCCGCATAGCGGCGTCGAACTCGCCTTTGGTCGGCACCGGAACCTCAAGCCCCTTGGGCGTCTTCTCCTTGCGCTTTGCCATCACCACAGGGTAGGCGCTTCATTCCTCGTCTTCGGCCTTCGGCGTCGCGGGTGGCTTCGCCTCGAAGAAGTACTGCCCGTAGGCGCTGAAGGTGCCGCCGTCAGGTTCTCCCGCTGAATGCAGGCGCACGCGGGCGCCTTTGAAGATGTCCTCCATCGCGTGGATCAGCGTCCAGTGGGCCGCTACCGCCTCTTCCCAGCCCTGCTCGTCCAACCGCCCCTGCCGCCAGACGTTCACCCTCTCGTCGCTGGAGTCGAAGGTCTCCCCCAGCATGGCCGCGCTGACGACTTCGAGGAAGTCGCTGAACATGCGGCTACTGACCTTCGCCTTCATCGACTGCGGCAGGTCATCCCAGGCCTTCCCGTCGAACAGGACTCGTTTGGTCGCCAGGTAGAAGTGCTCGGTTGAACCGCGGACCTGGCGAGAGTCCACCTCTTCGATCAGCCCTTTCTCCCGCAGCACCCGGAAGTGGTAGGCGACGTTTTGGAGCGGTTCGCCGGTCTCCTTGGCGAACATCGTGGCCGACATAACCCGCTGATTCAGCATGGCGACGATCTGGATTCGCAGCGGGTGGGCCATTGCCTTGGCCACCTCGCCGTCTACGTACTCGATTTCGCCGCGTTCGCAATCCGCGCCTGGCTTCTTCCCGCCTTTGCCATCGCTCCGCTTGCCCATCGGTCGCACCCCTCTCCGTTCAGAGACTCTTGTGGTGCTTGAACGGTAATGAGGTAAACAACAAGAACTTCTTTTCGTATCCCCGACCGGTGGGGCGGTTTTTACCCATTCTTTCCCCTTGCTCAGCCAAAGGGAAAGGGGGTGAGACCGGTGCAGATCGCAACCACGCAGCAGACCCTGCCGCTGCTCTCAGTCAGCAAGAGCAACTAGCGGTAGCTGGCGGGGCTGCTGCTGGCAACGGGCGGCTCCGCCCACCCACGGGCCGGTGGCTACTACTGGGCGCTGGGGCGTGGACGAAGAGGAGGCGTGGCGATCATCGGCGGCCCTCTAGCTAGTAGGTTCGAGGGCGATGGCAGGAGCGATTGCGCTACGGGAGCTTGCGTTGATCGCCGGCCTCTGCTTCTCGGCGATCGCTTCGCTCGCGGCTTGTGCGTCGATTCTGCTGACGGTGCGAACTGCGAGGCTCGCTCGCCAGCCAGTACTCCGGATCCAGGCTCTGGTTAGCCCCGTGAACGGCTTCTACGGCGCGGCGATCACGAACATTGGCGACGGAACTGCGACCGGCGTCGGGTTCATCGTGGCCGACCAGAAGACGTTCATCGAGGGCCACGTGCTCAACGGGTTCCTGCGTCCCGGTGAAACCGTCGAAGTGCTCTCCTCATGCCCACCGGCGCAATCAGACGATCAGTTTTCGGTCGTCGGCGTTGCGACGGGTCGCGATCGCTTCAGCTTTTCCCATGAATGGACGACGGGAGAGAAGGAGTACGTCAACTACCGCCGAGGCCTGAAGACGGGCTTCCGCAGACATCCGATCTACGGACCACCGCGGGATCGTTTTTCGAGACGATTCCCGGATTGGCCGGACCCCTCGGTACTGACGCAGATACAGGTCAGCCTCCAAGCACGTAACCGACCGGATTGACGGGGGCCACCCCACTACGCTCTTTTGGGCGCTTATACAGAGAAGGGATAAGTGTGACCAAGAGCACAGAGGAAAGAGCAACCTTCCTCCCTACCCTGGGTTAAGGTTTGCACACAAACGCCTAATCCCTGGCTAAGACAAGCCAGGGAGCGGGGGAACCAAGTTCCTGGGGCGAGCCCACCTGAGGGTGGGGGCGCAGGCTCCTTCAGCGCCAGCCCGACAGCTAACCCCGCCGGCCGACGAAGGAGGAGTGACTAGATGCAGATGGCCCTTGGGGCGGCCCGAAAAACGCCCGCCCTTCGCATTTTCCTCGCGGTACTGGCCCTGGTAGCGGCCTCACTGGCCGTGGCCGGACCGGCCCAGGCGATCCCCCCAGGGGGTCTTCCCTCCACCACCCCGGACGTCGAAGCGCCCACCGAAACCGGGCCGCCCGGCAAGGCAACGCTCGTGAACGGCGTCGCGATCGCGCCGGTCAACGCGCCGCCGGCGGTGAAGAAGGTAATTGCCGCGGCGAACAAGATCCGCACCAAGCCCTACGTCTGGGGCGGCGGCCACGGCCGCTGGTGGGACCGCGGCTACGACTGCTCGGGCGCGGTCAGCTTCGCCCTCCACGGCGGCGGCTTCCTCACCAGCCCCCTCCCCTCCGGCCCGATGGAAGGCTGGGGCAGCGCCGGCCGCGGCCGCTGGATCACCGTCTACGCCAACGGCGGCCACGCCTACGCCGTGATCGCCGGCCTCCGCTGGGACACCGCCGGCAACACCAGCGGCACCGGCCCCCGCTGGCACAAATCTCTAAGAGCAGCCGCGAGTGGGCCCTTCACCGCCCGCCACCCCAGCGGCTACTGAGAACCCACCGAAGCTGTAACCAGAGGGGGCGGGAGTCCCTCTCCAGACACTCAACCACGAGCCATAGCGAGTGGTGTCTGGAGAGGGACTCCCGCCCCCTCCCAAAACCTAAGCAGCCTGGTTCTTAAAGTAGTTCGCGTTGATCTCCGCGTATTTGGCCCACTCGGCCGGAAGCTGATCCTCGGCGAAGCAGGCGTCCACCGGGCAGGCCTCGACGCAGGCGTCGCAGTCGATGCACTCGTCCGGGTCGATGTAGAGCTGCTCGACGTTGTCGTAATCGGCCTCGTCAGGCGTCGGGTGGATGCAATCGACGGGACAAACCTCGACGCACGAGTTGTCCTTCTGGCCAATGCACGGCTCGGCGATGACGTAGGTCATTTCGAAGGGTCTCCTAAAAGCTCGTTTTCCGGGTGCCCGCCGGGGGGCCCGGCCAAGCGCGAGCGCTCATTTTAGGGATGATGCGGCGGTGCTGCTGTTGACCGGGGCAACCGGAAGCGTCGGGTCGCGTCTGCTGCCGCTGCTGCTGGAGCGCGGCGAGGAGGTTCGCTGCCTGGTGCGGGAGCCGCGGAAACTGGGTGCGCGCCGGGTCGACGTGCAGATCGCACTCGGGGATCTGGGTGAGATGTCAGATCCTTATCTGGTGCGGCAGGCGCTGCGCGGGGTCGACACGGTGATCCATCTGGCGGCCTCGATCCGCGACCAGCCGCCGAAGCGGATCGAGGAGCTGAACGGCCTGGCGACGGTGCGGCTGCTGCGGGCGGCCGAGCGCAGCGGCGTGCGGAGCTTCCACTTCTTCAGTGCGCTGGACGCGCAGGCGGCGCAGCGGACGCGCTTCTTCCGCGCCAAGTGGCTGGCCGAGCGGGCTGTGCTCTCCTCGCCCCTGCGGACGACGGTCTTCGCGCCTTCGATCGTCTACGCCCGCCGGGACCCGTGGATCACGCTGTTGCGGCGCTTCTCCTTCCTGCCGGTGCTGCCGGTCGCGGGCGAGGGGCAAGCGCGCTTCCAGCCGATCTGGTCGGCGGACGTGGCACGGTGCGTTGTCGGGGCGCTGGAGAAGGAACGCGGCGACGAGGAGACGACGAGACGCTACGAGCTGGCCGGGCCGGAGACGCTCACCTACGACCAGATGGCCGACCTCGTCAGCTGCATCGCGGGGCGGCCGCGGCCGCTCGTGCACGTGCCGCTACCGCTGGTGCGCTCGAGCCTGATCGGACTGAGAGCCCTGGCCGGCGAAGCCGTCTTCGCCACCTGGGAGGAGGCGGAGCTGATGGAGGTGGGGATGGTCAGCGAACGCGGCACGGCGGATGCGCAGGCACTTGGGGTCGAGCCGCGAAGGATGGGTGATGTCCTCGAAGACGCTTAGGCAGCTCCTGATCGCCGCGGCCGCGCTGGTCCTGGTCCTGGTCCTGCCGGCTTCGGCAGGCGCGCTCTCGCTGGTGCCGCCGAAGCCGAACGTCTTCCTCGGCGTCAGCGACCGCGGGACGACCACCGAGTTCAACGAATTCGCCGAACTGACCGGGAAGCACCCGGCGCTGCTGCAGACCTTCCACCCCTGGGGCAACAGCCTCAACGAGGCCTACGAACGCTGGCGCGAAACCGGCACGCGGCCCGTGCTGGCGATCGCGACGGCCGACGACCAAACGCTGGCCGAGCTGATTACCCCCGCGCAGATCGCGCTCGGCGGCGGCGACGACTACCTGCTGCAGCTGAACGCCTTCTTCGCCTCGCACGGGCTGCCCGCCTACATTCGCCCGCTGGGCGAGCCGAACCGCTGCCTCAACGCCTGGACGGCGGTCGACTGCGAAGGCAACCAGCGCGGCGGCGAACACACGACCGGCTGGTACAAGCAGGCCTTTCGCCGCATCTCCCTGATCGTCCGTGGCGGCCAGAGCTTGGAAGCGATCAACGCGACCCTGGCGGAAATCGGGCTACCGCCCGTGCAGCGCAGCAAAGGCCCGCCGCCGCCCGAACTGCCGGCGGCGCCGGTCAGCATCGTCTGGAGCCCCCTGCCGGGCGGCTCGCCGCGCGTCAAAGGGAACTTCCCCGGCAACTACTGGCCCGGCCGCCGCTGGGTCGACTGGGTCGGCACCGACTTCTACTCCGAATATCCCGTCTGGGAAGACCTCAACCACTTCTACGCCGGGAAACAGTGGAAGGGGATGCCGGTGGCGATGACCGAGTGGGCGGTCTCCGGCGAGGACGAACCGCGCTTCGTCAAGCAGGTCGTCACCTGGACCGTCCGCCACCCCCGCGTGCGAATGCTCGTCTACTACCAGGGCTTCGGCGCCGGCAACCAGTACGACCTCCGCCTCTACCCCCGCACCGCCAACACCCTGCGCCTGAAGATCCGCCGCGCCAGCTTCCTCTCCACCGCCGATTACAACGCCGGCCTCCTGCCGCCGCTACCCCCAAAGCCGCGGAAAAAATAGACAGAAGATCCAGTGTCGCTTTTGTCTCCCTATAGGTGACAAAGCGACACCCGGGCAAAAGAAGAGGCCCGGGTTGCCCCCGGGCCTCTCGGAAACTCACTCCCCCGTGATGGGGTTGCTTACGGCGATGCTTACATCATGCCGCCCATGTCGGGCATACCGCCCGGCATGCCACCGCCGCCGCCGTTCTCCTCCGGCGGTTCGGCGATGATCGCCTCGGTCACGAGGATGTTCTTCGCGATCGAGGCCGCGTTCTCCAGGGCGGAGCGGGTGACCTTGGTCGGGTCGATGACGCCGGCCTTGATCAGGTCGCCGTACTCGCCGGTCGCCGCGTTGAGGCCTTCGCCTTCCTTCAGGTCGCGGACCTTGTTGACGACAACCGAGCCCTCGAGGCCCGAGTTCTCGGCGATCTGCCGCACCGGCTCCTCCAGCGAGCGGTGGATGATCCGGGCGCCGGTGATCTCGTCCGGCTCGTCCAGCTTCTCCGGGTCGAGGCCGGCCTGCGCGTTCAGCAGAGCCACGCCTCCGCCCGGCACGACGCCCTCCTCGAGGGCGGCGCGGGTCGCCTGCAGCGCGTCCTCGACGCGGTGCTTTTTCTCCTTCATCTCGGTCTCGGTGGCAGCGCCGACCTTGACCACGGCAACGCCTCCGGCGAGCTTGGCCAGGCGCTCCTGGAGCTTCTCCCGGTCGAAGTCGGAGTCGGTGTTTTCGACCTCGTTTTTGATCTGGGTGATCCGGCCCTTGATGTCCTCGGCCTCGCCGGCACCGTCGATGATCGTCGTGTTGTCTTTGGCGACGACGACCCGACGCGCCTTACCGAGCTGGGCGAGCTGGGTGTTCTCCAGTTTCAGGCCCATCTCCTCGGTGATCACCTCGCCGCCGGTGAGGATCGCGATGTCCTCGAGCATCCGCTTGCGGCGATCGCCGAAGCCGGGGGCTTTGACGGCGACGCCGGTGAAGGTGCCGCGGAGCTTGTTCACGACCAGGGTCGCGAGGCA
>Ga0190273_10000889_pt1 | contig 10799 bp, 7 predicted proteins | sample Popmic504IS_FD_134513 | JGI IMG/M metagenome (GOLD analysis project Ga0190273, IMG submission 134513) | Populus adjacent soil microbial communities from riparian zone of Shoshone River, Wyoming, USA - 504 IS | ecosystem: Environmental > Terrestrial > Soil > Riparian zone > Trees stand | place...
CAGATTGATGGGGATCGAGAGCGAGGTCGTGCAACGGCGGGCCGGAGACGGATTTCCACTGGCAGAGGATATGCTACAGGCTTTGCGTCATTGCGCCGCAGCCATCATCATCATCTCACAGGAGGATTGTCATTTAGGCGAAGAGAACACTTTATTGATAAACGAAAGCAGCATCGCCGAGATCGGCGCGGCCTACGTCAATTTCGAGCGCCGCGTGCAATTAGTCTGGGACAAAAACATTCCCCTACCCGTCAACCTCAAAGCCCTCCCCTTCTGCGAACTCGACGGCGACGAGCTACCCAACTGGAATCTCGGCCTACAGTTGATCAAATCGATCAAAGATTTCGAGGAAGGTTTTCAACGCAAAGGTTGAAATGCAGCCTGAAGTATTTCAAATGAGAAGCTGTAATTTATTTGATGATAGAGGGGCGAGGTCTATGTATGTTAAATAAGTTGTTAGGCTTGGCATACGGCGAAATTAGTCAACTCTTTTCACCTCACCCAAATATTCAAACATTTTATCATCCGCTGAGCATATAAATTTCAATGCCTCATCCCTGGAATCAATGATGATCGTGGAATCAAATGCCTCGCCCGCTACTCCATGAAGTTTACCTTCTTTGATTGCAGCCTTGAACATCGCAGGGATAGCGAGCCACAGCGTCAATGAATTATTCTCAATTTTATATCTTATAATTAAGTGCCCCTTTTGCTCTTTCTTTTTTGCTCTTCCTGTATACTCAGCAACAATAAAACTCTTCTCGTTACATGAGACGGTATAAAACTCCTTCATTAATTTATTTTTGAGTGTTTTAGAAGTGACAGATGCAATGACCAACTTATGACCTAATTGCTTAATTTCTATATAGCCCTTTTCATGAAGCGGGCTATCAGGGACACTCCATTTACCTATGAGGCGTTTATCAACAATAGCCTCTTTGGGGTCTATCAAAGGACTGATAAATACAACGTCACAACCTGATAGAGATAAGCATAACAGTGCTATTAAGAGAGCTTTTAATAAAGTCATATTAGTGTTCAAATTAAATACTTAACGAGCAAGAGACTAACGCCAGAATTAACCAACAATCAATAGACAGTTAATCAAACAATCTCTCATCGAATAGCGAGGATAAGATATGAGTGTGTAGGGTGGGTGTCAATGGAAAGGGGGGCAAAGCTTTCACTCTGCTCCCCTCTCCTGTTTAGCCAGGCTAAGACACCCGTCATTCACTCGTTTTACAGCTAGGTGAACAACCATGCCGACAGGCCAGCGGCGGGTTTTCTACCTCGCAAGCCGAGCAACATATAAGTGCCGTCTTCTGTTTACAAGCGGCGGTGGATTTCGCTCCCGTGTAAGCGTTACTAACGCCGAAGACGGTCAAAAACGCGATCACCGCACTGAGCAGGAATCTTTGTACAAGCCTTTTTGTTGGTGAGTTAGTCATGAGTGTTTCTCCTTTGTTGGAAGGTTGATGTGAGGCCGATAAGTTGAGGGACTCATCAGCAGAGAGGCCAACTAGGGAACATGGCTACGATATAACTGTAATGCTTTAAAGTCAACGATCAGTATTTCTCTTCAGCTTTCAAATCACGAAGCAATCTATCAAATGCTTTCTGATATGAGTCGAGGTCTTTCCACCTGCAGAAATCTCCTATGTTCCACTTATTCCAATCCTCAATACCTTGATTGAAATCTCAAGATGTTCAGGATTAGCCATTGTGGTCATCTCCGGTGAGGGATGAGAGGGCTGTTACTTCTTACTGCCTTTCTTTCTGTTCAACTAACTTCATGATCTCTGCCTTCACCCGCTCAAGTGTAGAGGTGATCCAAATTCTCGCTTCCCGCTCACCTTCAATAGCCCAGTTAAATGAAGGTTTGCTCATAGTATCCAGGACAACCTCAAGATGCTCCTGATAAGTCATCAGCTCTTGAACACCGGGTTGATTCTGCTCGTCTGTCACTTCTTGCCACCCTTTTTGCTCACCTTCGAACTCTCAGCTTTAGCCTTTGGCGCGGGGCCGGACTTCGGCTTAGGGTTATCAGTTCCCATGTTGACGATCAGGCCAAGTTTTTTGGCTCGCTCTTTCCATCGCTCGGTTGCTTTATCTTCAATCATTTCTTACCTGCCTTTCTGAACTTCCTTCTTTGAAGGTCTGAGAACATGCCGCAATTTCTACCACCGATCACATGGAAAAGGGAAGCCGCATAAAAAAAGGGGAGGCTTTTTTGAGCCTCCCCAAAGGTATCCGACGAATAATGCTTGCCGGTACTTAAAAATCAAACCTGAGCGCCAGCTGTATGACGCGCGCGTTGTGTGCAAAGACCAGGTCAGGACGATTGAATTCCGGGAAACCCACCGTGTTGAGGTTTGTGACCCCTGTGGTCGGAACCGGAAGCACGTCGTTGACGGAGCCCGGCACGTACTGCGGATGATTGAACAGATTGAAGAGGTCTGCGCGAAGCTGTATGCGCTTGGTCTCTCCGAACCTGAAGTTCTTGAAGATGGAAAAATCCACGTTGTTGATGCCAGGCAGTTGCAGGGTGTTGCGCGCCGAGTTGGAGATCGCGCCCGGCCCCGCCTGTATGTATTCCGCGTTCGGATTGTCGGCCAGGTATCCGACCGTTCGCGAAGCGGCTGATTGAGCGCACGTGCCGTCAACGTTGAATGCCGTGCAAGTGCGCAGCAGCGCCGTGACGGTGCTCGAAGTATTCCTCACGCCAGCGGGATTCCTGATCGTGCGATCACCCGCCGCGTCGGCGTTCAGATTCGAATCGACGCCGCTTAAGACTGTCGCCTTCTCGCCGGATTCCAGCGTCCATGTTCCGGCAAAGTTAAAGCCGCCAAGGATAGTGCGCACGAGCTTGTTCTGGTGGTTGCGGAAAAACGGCAACTCGTAGATGCCCGATAACACGAAGCGATGACGATGATCCAGCGCAGAGTCCGCACGCTCTCGACGCATGTCCTGAAACTCTTCGACGCGACGCGGGCTCAAGACTGTCGAGAAGACCTCCGCCGTAGAGTCGTCGATCAGGTGACTCCAGGTATAAGAGGCCGTGGTCTGGAAACCGTTGCTGAAGCGGCGAACCAACTGGGCCGATGCGCCGTGATAAGACGAGTTGCCGTTCGAAAGAAATGCCACGACGCTGTTGCCGTTAAAGCCCGCGGCTTCGTAGTTCGGCAGATAGCTTGAACGAGCATCAATATCCGCCCGATCAAAAGTAATGGCATCGATCTGCGCCTGCGTCGGAGCGGCAAAGAAAGTCGGCAACCCTGTGCGACCGTCCACGCCCACTTTGCCTATGCGGTTCAATCGATTCTGCGTTAGCAGGTGTATGCCGCGTGTGCCCAGATAACGCAGCTCCAAAGACCAGTTGGTCATAAACTGTCGCTGGAAGCTCAAGGTCCAGGTCAGCGAGTAAGGCACTTCCTGATCCGGGATGAAGGAGGAAGTTGCCTGACGCGCCGCGATAGGATCGTTGGCCGTCGGAACGACGATGTTGGGAATACCGCCGTTGGCCAGGAAGTTCGGAGTCTGCGCCGTCAGACTCGGAATGTCTATGGTCTGTTGGGCCTGCGGCGGATTCGACAGCGTGTAGACGTTATCGAAGATGTAATCATAGGCCATAGAGAATCCGGCGCGAATGGAGCTTTGACCGCTATTACCGAAGACACGGCCCAGGAGTCCTTCTGTAAAGTTCGGTGCATAGACGATACCGAACCTTGGCGCGAAATTCTTCGTCTGCGCTTTGGGCGCGCGGAACTCCAGCAGTCCCGGAACGGTCGAGATGGCATTGAGTTCCTGCAACTGTGTGCCGACGGGCTCGGACTGATAGGAATACCCTAAGCCCAGATTCAAAGTAATGTTCGGACGTATCCTCCAGTCGTCCTGCGTGAAGGCGTACAGGATTTTCTGGTCGCCGTAGTAGGTCGAGCCGCCGACGTTGCGCTCGCCGAATCTGTCAGGACTCAGATCGCGCAGGAAAAGGTCTGACGTGTTGTATTCGTAATCGCCGCGCTCGCGCTGTACGAAGCGATTGGGCGAGATCACCTTGCGGAAATCGCCGCCGAATTTAAGAGAGTGATTGCCCCACAGGTACGTCATGTTATTCACGATCTGGTAATTGTTCTCAGTCCCGGACTGCGGAGCATTCGGGTTCGGGCCGATGTTGATGCCCAGATCATTCAACTGAATGTTCGGAAACGCGTCTAGACCTGGATACGCGATGTTCGGCGCAGGCAGCGGAGCTTCAGAGCGCCTGTAAGCCAGACGAAACTCGTTCGACAGGTTCGACGAGAAGGTGTGGAAGTTCGAGTAAGAGAACAGACGCTGCTTGATCGGTGCCAGCGCGAAGAAGACCGGCAGATTCGCTGTCGGATCGATCCTCACATTATTGGTCAGGTTAAAGCGCCAGCGATGCGTCGTCATAGTGCTCTGGTTATAGTCTATGTTGGTCACGACGTTGTTCTGCTTCAACCAGTTCGGCGACGGGAAAGACACGTTGCCGATGGGCACGGACACGCCGTTGACTAAAATCGTTCCGGCATCGTTCGCGGGAGCACGCGGCACGTAGAGGTTAAAGACGCCCAGATTGGTCTGAGACAATCCGGGGATAGAGTTCAGTATAACGAACCCCTGCGTGGTCGGCGTGGTGATCCCTGCCGGAGCCGCCGCCAATCCCTGCTGCAATCTCTCGTAAGCAGCATAGAAAAATAGTTTGTCCGTGTTACGGAAGAAAGAGCTTGGCCCATCACCGAAATGCGGAAGGGGCAGCGGGCCACCGGCGTTGAATCCGCCACGGAAAAAGTCCGACCGCGGCATAAAGAGGTCGCCGTCCGCCGGGTCGCGAGTAATGCCTGCGAGTTTCTGCGCGTTGTCCAGCGCGTTCAGATAACGATTACGGAAGAAGCCGTAGAACGAACCATGATAGTCGTTCGTTCCACTCTTCGTGATCGTGATGAACTGTCCGCCGTTCGAGCGTCCGAACTCTGCGGAGAATTGATTCTGAATCAAAGAAAACTCAGCGACGTTCTCAGGCGAGATGTATTGCTGCGGGCCTGTGACGTTCTTGTCGTTGTTGTCTATACCGTCGATGACGAAATTGTTGTTGCGTGGACGCTGGCCGCCGACGCTTCCGCCCGTGCCGACGCCGACGCCCCCGGCGCTGCTGACGTTACCGGAGAGCAGGGCAAGGCTGTTGACGCCGCCGCCGAATGCGCCGCCGACGTTGGTCTGCGCAAGCTCTACGACCTGACGCTCGCTAAAGCTCTTGGAGAGTTGCGTCGAGGTGGTCTCGACCAGCTCAGCGCCTCCGGCAGAGACGTTGACGGTCTCCGAAGCGATACCGACTTGCAGTTGCGCAGGGACATCCGTGGTCTGGTTCAACTGAATGCGGACATCCGTGAGCGTCAGAGTCTTAAAGTTGGCGGCTTCGATGACGATCTGGTACTCGCCGGGAAGCACGTCGCGAAATTCGTACTCGCCGCCCGATGACGTGGTGGCTTCGCTGCGATAGTTCAGGGTCTGGGAAGAGATCGTGACTTTCGCGCCGGGGACGACAGCCCCGTTCGGGTCAGTGACGATGCCGCGCACGCCGCCCGTCGTCTGCTGCGCCGCGCCCGTCGTGCAGAAAGTCAGGGCGAGCATCAAAAGACAAGCCGTTCGGGCCAAAGCGTTCAAAGCGGTACGCGGACGAACCCCAGCCCTGCCACTTACCCCTTGAGAGAATGAGTGTTCACTTTTTTCAAACATTACAGTAACTCCTTCATGGGCCCAACTGTTGGGCCGCCTCTCGAAAATTAGAGATTGAGCAGTCAACCGACTACCGTGCTAGAAGTGAAGGGCAACGGCCATGCCGGGAACACATGGGAGTTAGATTCTTCTGTAATGATTGGATTTAACTGCGCGGGCGAGTGCGCAAGCGAAAGCTCACGCGAGCCATATAAAACGAAGCATCATATTTAAATATAATGCCATTCTATTCTGTGGGATTTTTCACCCCCGTCGGACGGCATCAACAGAGATCGGTCTTGATCGGCTGCCCATGTTCCGATTATTGAACGAAAACCGGAAGGCTTCACTGCAAAATCAACCGTCTCCGCTGCAACCTTGCATCTTTTACGCGATGGCTCACGTATAACGCAGGGAAGAGCGCATCGCGCGATAAGGCGGCAGGCTATCGGTCGAGGCTGACAACTTCCGATGGCCCAAGCCGCTTGAGCAGCAATAAGAGTTTCGGACTACGTGTGGTAACGGTCGGCTAAAAGGCGCTCTCTACGGGCGCGAGACGAGCCCCGAGCATCCGATCCTCCTTCGACGATCATCCTAAAACAGCTATGAGTAGTAGCAGCCCTTTGCAGCCATTATATGCTTTTAGCTCTTACCGGCTCGATCCCGGTAATTGCGAGTTGCTGCATGACGGACACAGCCTGCCGATCACCTCCAAAGCTTTTCAGCTTCTGTTAATCCTGGTCGAAAATCATGGAAGATTGGTCAGGAAAGACGAGTTGATGCGCCGCCTATGGCCCGATGTCGAAGTCGAAGAGGCCAACCTGATTCAGAATATTTACCTGATCCGCAAACTGCTCGGTAAAAACTCGCAAAAATATATCGAGACGGTTCCCCGTCAGGGCTATCGCTTTATCGCCGGAGTCCAGGAGTCCTGGAGCACTCACTGCATCTCCTCGCATCTTCAGGGGCAGGCGAAGACCAACGCCATCCTTCAGGTCAAATCGCTGGCCGTCCTGCCCTTCAGGACCTTAGGCGAAGTCGTCGGCGAGGAATACATAGGGCTCGGCATGGCGGATGTTTTGACCACCAAGCTCGGCACGGTCGAGGGGCTCAAGGTGCGTCCAACGAGCGCGATTTTCAAATACGTCAACGGCCAGTGCGATGCTCTCGTTGCCGGGCGCAGCCTGAAAGTGGATGCGATTCTGGAAGGGACTATCCAAACCGTCGGTGATCGCATTCGTGTGACCGTTCAATTGATACGCATCAGCGATTATCAGCAGCTATGGTCGGAGATGTTCGACGAAAAGTTCTCGGACGTGTTCGCGCTTCAGGACACTATCTCAGAGCAGGTGGTGCGCGCGCTTGAGCTGAGAATGAACGGCGATGAAAGAATGCGTTTCGCCAAACATTTCACCGTCAACATAGAGGCTTATAAAGAGTACACGCTAGGTTTCTACTTCTGGGCCAAGCGCACCAAAGAGGGAGTCAAAAGGTGCATCGAATATTTTGAGGGAGCGATCAGGAAAGACCCAGGCTACGCGCTCGCTTACGCCGGTCTGGCCGACGCTTACGGCCTCGTAGGGTTCTACGGCTATTTCCCGCCTGATCGCACAGAGGCGTTTGAGCGTGCCAGGGCGGCTGCGCAGAAGGCGCTCTCTATAGACCCTATGCTGGCCGAAGGCTACACCGCGCTGGCGCTGGTCAAGAGTTATTATGACAGGGATTTTCCCGCGACCGAGAGCGTGCTGCGTCGCGCCATCGCGCTCGACCCGAATTATGCGTTGGCCCATCTGCGCTACGCCAACCTGCTACACGAGTTGGAAAAACTGGACGATGCTTTTAAAGAGTATCTCAAAGCCCATGAGCTTGATCCGCTCTCGGTCGTCGCCACACACAATCTCAGCTATATACTGTATCTCCAACGTGAGTATGAGCTGGCGACCGAGTACGTTCAAAAGGCGCTCGAAGTAGACCCTGTCAACCCCGAGGCCATCTGCCTGCTTGGCATGATTCACGAGCGCAAGGGTAATTACGAAGAGGCGCTCTCCTGCTTTAATCGGTCGAAAGAACTTTCCATGGGGGCTTGCTACGGCTATTGCGACAAGCTGGAAAATCTGGGCCACCTGTACGCCGTCACGGGTCACACGGACAAAGCGCGCGAGGTGATGCGCGAGATAGACAGACTTTCAAGGCAGACGCCGATAGTCAAGTACTTCAAATTGAGGATTCATGTCGGCCTGGGCGAGATGGAGGCCGCCGCCCGGCTGATAAAAAATCCTCCGCAACAGTATGTCGCGGCCCTCAACGACATCAATACTGATCCCAGATTAGACGGGCTCAGATTGGCTCTGGCTTCCAACGGCTCAGGCGATAGCTTCCTTAAAAGCGTTCTTGAATCAGACCGCGCTCGCAGACGCGCGTGATAAGTTAAGTCCACCCCACGGCGCTCAATGCGACGAGAGTGCTCCTGTTTCATTTATACTTCCTCACCCTCGAATGATAAATAAATGATTCTACCGTTGATGACTTTTATCTCCTGAACGGGAAACAATTCCTTCGGTCAGCATCAACTGCACTAGAGCGGTTTGCGATTGGACGTAAGATCAGTACCGCCTGCTGTACTGACAAAGCAGCATCCCAATTCGGAAAGGTTGGAAATGAGACGGCTCAGTATCTCAAACTTTATCATCACTCTTGTCTGCGGTCTCGCTCTCTTCCTCTGCTCGGAGGCTTTCGCGCCAGTCCATGCGCAGATGCCCGGCGCGGTTTCAGACGCCATCGAGGGCAAGTGGTATGGCATGGCTGGATTTCCGCAGGATCGCGTCGAGATAGGCTTTGAGTTCAAACGGAACGACAAACAGGAACTCAAAGCCTATCTCTATCAGCCGGTGATGAATTTCTACGGGCTGGAACTGCCCGGCGCAGTAAAGAAGGAGGCGGACAAGTATGTGCTTGAAGATGTCAGGATGTCTCTGACCTTAACTGAAGGCAAACTCGCGGGCACATACTATCCGCTCCATGCGCCGATCTTGCTTGAACGAACACAGAAGCTGCCTGCGGAAGTGCCCTTGCCCGTTTTTCCCAGAGGCCCCGGCCCGAAGTGGCAGGCAAAGCTCGGCGCTTCTATTTTCGCACCAGCCGCCGTGCATGACGGCATCGCTTATGTCGGCACGACCGGCGGAATGTTTTATGCCGTCAGCCTCAAAGATGGTAGCTTCGTGTGGCCCTTCACGGCAGGCCGCCCCGTTCACGGCGAGGCACTGGCGAACGCAGACCACGTTTATTTCGTCTGCGACAACGGTTTTCTCTTCAAGCTTGATCGCAAGACGGGCAAGGAAGTATGGCGTTATGATCTCGGCGATGCGCAGGTTCCGCGCACGCTGCCGCATCAAGTCCTACCTAACAGCGGCGACTATGATTGGGATACGCATGCCTCGCGTCCCGTTCTGGTTGACGACGTGATCTATGTAGGGTCTGGCGATGGCAGCATGCACGCCGTCAATGCCGCGAAGGGAGAGCGCGTCTGGCGCTCAGAACCCAAAGGCAAAATCAGAACCGCCGCGCTCGTCGATGGGCCGCGTGTGATCTTCGGCAGTCTGGACGACACAGTGTATGCCGTCGACCGCCAGACGGGGCATGAGGTCTGGAAAAAGAATACTTATGGGCCACTCACGAGTTCGCCCGTCCTGATTGATGGCAAGCTCATCATAGGCAATCGCAACGGGCTGCTCGCGGCGCTCAATCCCGCCACGGGCGAAACCGTCTGGCGTATGCTCTTCTGGGGCTCGTCCGTAGAGTCCGACGCCGTGCCCGCTGGCGATGGCAGTCTCTTTTATATAGGCTCGTCAGATTTGCGCAGGATAAGTCTGATAGATGCGAAGGACGCGCGCGTCGTCTGGCGCACGGACATCTTTGGATGGGCCTGGCCCAGGCCCGCTGTGAGCGATAAGCTGGTTTACGCCTCTGCCATCGGCGCAAGTCCCTACCAGATGCGACACCTGGGCAGCCTGACGGCGATTGATCGCAGGACGGGCAAGATCGTCTGGCGTTGGCCCATGCCGGAAGCGCCGGGCTCATGGACGAACGGCTTCGCTGCTTCGCCCGTGATCGACGGCAAGACGCTCGTCGTCGGCGGGCTCGACGGCACGCTCTACGCTTTCCCTGTGGAGTAAGAGCCGGAACAGAGGCGCGCGCCCATCGACAGGTGCTTATTCTTCTTTGTCCAGATCAAGCACGACCGAGTTGATGCAGTAGCGTAGATTGGTCGGGCGCGGGCCGTCGTCGAAGACGTGGCCCAGATGCGCGTCGCAACTGGCGCACAAAACCTCCGTGCGTACCATCCCGTGGCTCGTGTCAACTTCTGTGCGAATGTTGTCTTCCGCCGCCGGAGCAGTGAAGCTGGGCCAACCGCAGCCTGAATCGAACTTGGCATCAGAGCTGAACAACTCGTTGCCGCACGCCACACATTTATAAGAGCCCTTCTCTTTTGAATCGTGATACTCGCCGGTGAAAGGCCGCTCCGTACCTTTTTGGCGCGCGACGCGGTATTGCTCGGGCGTCAACTGCTGCCTCCACTCTTCTTCTGTCTTGTTAACTTTCTTGGTCATGGAATCGTTCCTTCTCTAAAACTATCTCGCGACATAGAGGTCTGGAAATTGAGCGCGCAGATTCGCGACCTTCGGCAAATCGTGTGTCACTATGTAAGGCGCGTCCGGATGATGCACGGCATAGTCCTGATGATAAGCCTCAGCCTGATAAAAAGAGTCAAGCGCCGTGACCTGTGTGACGACGGGCCTGTCATAGACTTTGTCCCGATTGAGCCGCTCAATGTAAGCCTGCGCGGAACGCTTCTGTTCTTCGCTGGTGTAGAAGATAACGGAGCGATACTGCGTGCCCGTATCAGGCCCTTGACGATTAAGCTCCGTTGGATTGTGCGCGACAGAAAAGAAGACCTTGAGAAGCTGCTCGTAAGAGACCTGGGAAGGATCGTAAATAATCCTGACCGCTTCGGCATGGCCTGTGCGCCCGGAACTTACCAGCTCATAGCTCGCCGTCTTCGCCGTTCC
>Ga0190273_10000890_pt1 | contig 10798 bp, 13 predicted proteins | sample Popmic504IS_FD_134513 | JGI IMG/M metagenome (GOLD analysis project Ga0190273, IMG submission 134513) | Populus adjacent soil microbial communities from riparian zone of Shoshone River, Wyoming, USA - 504 IS | ecosystem: Environmental > Terrestrial > Soil > Riparian zone > Trees stand | place...
ATGAACTACTCGATCTCCAACACCGCCGAGTACGGCGAGTACGTCACCGGCCCGCGCATCGTCACCGCCGAGACCAAAGCCGAGATGAAGCGGGTGCTGGAGGACATCCAGTCCGGCCGCTTCGTGCGCGACTTCATGGCCGAGAACGCCGTCGGCCAGCCCAGCTTCAAGGCCACCCGCCGCCGCAACTCCGAGCACCAGATCGAGGAAGTCGGCGCGCGCCTCCGCGCCATGATGCCCTGGATCAGCAAGAACGCGCTGGTCGACAAGGCTCGCAACTAGCGGCGGAGATGGATGCCGCGCCGCGCCGCAGCTAGAACAGGCGGCGATGCGCAAGATCACCTCGATTTATCTGGCCGGCCCGGAGGCTTGGTACGCCGACGCGGAGGACCATGCCGCCGCCCAGCGGGCGACCTGTGAGTTGGCCGGTTTCGTGGGCCTGACGCCGGCCAATGTCGCCACCAGCGACGTCGGCGGCACGGAGCTCGGCGCGCGGGAGATTTACGCCGGGCGTATGGCGCTGATGCGCAAGGCGGACGCGGCGGTGGTCAACCTGACGCCCTGGCGCGGCGTCTCGTGTGATCCCGGCGCGGCGTTCGAGGCCGGGTTCCTGTCGTGTCTCGGCAAGCCGGTGTTCGGCTTCCTCAACGTCTCCGACGAGTCCGAAGCCGAGTACGGCGAGCGGGTCGAGGCGTTCGTCGGCGCCACCCGCGATGAGGAGGGCGCCTGGCGCGATGGCGACGGCTGCTTGATTGAGGACTTCGGCCTGCCGGAGACCCTGATGCTGTGGGCCGAAGCACGGCGGCTGTTCGTCATCGTCACCACCGACCCGCTGGGCGATCTCACGGGATTAGAGCTCTGCCTCGATGCCGTGAGGCAGTACGCCGACTAGCTCCAGCCCAGCGCCGCCTGTCCGCGCAGGATAGCCTCGGTTTCGGCGGTATGCTTGCCGCCCTCTCGGTCGTGCAGGATCAGGGGCGGCAGCAGAACCAGCGGCGCCTTGCCGGTCTTGATGGCCCGCACCAGCACTCGCTTGGCCGGCGTGTCGGCGAAGGGGTGAACCGGCCGCACGCGGAACGACCCGGCCTTGGGCGCGAGCAGGCCCAGCAGGTCGGCCAGCCGGTCGGCGCGATGAATGATCGTTATCGTCCCACCTTCTCGCACGGCCTTGATCAGGAACTCGACCCAGGCGGCGAGCCCGACGTCGGCCATCCAGGCTGCTGCCTTGGCGGGATGAGGCGCCCGCAGTTCGCCCGGATCATCAAAGAACGGTGGGTTGGAGAAGGCGTGGTCGAACGGTTCCAGCCCCAGGGCGCGGAAGCCCTGCGCGACGTCTCCGCCGAGCACTTCCACTCGATCCTGCATGTCGTTCAGGACGATGTTTTGCCCAGCGAGCGCCAGCGCCGTCTCCTCGCGCTCCACCCCCACGAACCGCACGTCCGGCGAGCGCACCGCAGCCGCGAGCATGGCCCCGCCCGCGCCGCACCCCGCCTCGATCACCCGCTCGCCGGGACGAGCCTCACAGGCCGCCGCCAGCAGCGCCGCGTCGACCCCCGCGCGATAGCCGACGCGCGGCTGGCGGAGCCGCACGCGGCCGTCGAGCAGCCCGTCCTCGGTCACCTCCATGCGGCGCTGAACCCTTGTGCTTGCCTTGACCCTGACCTATCCCGCCACCATTGTCGCTGGCAACGGCGCCGGGTGGGCGGCAGCCCGGGAGCTGAGGAGCCCATGGCCTTCGAGAACGCCAACACCGCGCTCGCCCGGTCGGCCGGATCGGTGGACGGGCTCGTGCGTCTGGCGGCTCCCGACATGGAGGGCGTCAACGCCTTCATCGCCGAGCGCATGCAAAGCCCGGTGGCGATTATCCCAGCCCTCGCTGACCACTTGATCAACGCCGGCGGAAAGCGGCTGCGGCCGCTGGTCACCATTGCTGGCGCACGGCTGGCGGGGGCGAGCGATGACGCCTGCCAGAAGCTCGCCGCGGCCATCGAGTTCATCCACACCGCCACCCTGCTGCACGACGATGTCGTGGACGCCTCGGCGCTGCGCCGCGGCAAGATTGCCGCCCACCTGATCTGGGGCGGTACGCAGAGCGTGCTGGTCGGCGACTACCTGTTCGCCCGGGCCTTCGAGCTGATCGTCGAGGCGAGCTCGATCAAGGCGCTGGAGATCCTGGCCCGGGCCTCGCGAGTAATCGCGGAGGGCGAGGTGCTGCAGCTCACCCGCTCGCACGACCTCAAGCTCACGCAGGACACCTACCTGGAGATCATCTCCGCCAAGACCGCCGAGCTGTTCGCCGCCGCCGCCGAGGCGGGCGCGGTGTCTGCCGACGTGGCCGACGACAAGTGCGCGGCGCTGCGGGCCTTTGGCCTCAACCTCGGCATCGCCTTTCAGCTCGCCGATGACGCGCTGGACTACGGCGGCTCGACCGGCGCGCTCGGCAAGAACGCCGGCGACGACTTCCGCGAAGGCAAGGTCACCCTGCCGCTGCTGCTCGCCATCGAGCGCACCGGCGCGCGCGAAACCGCCTTCTGGGAGCGCACCATCGCCCGGCGCGAGCAAGTCGAAGACGACTTCCGCCGCGCCCGTGACCTCATCGTTATCAGCGGCTCCATCGACGCCACCCTCGACCTCGCCGCCGACTACGCCCTCCGCGCCAAGGCGGCCCTCACCGCCTTCCCCCGCAACGACTGGCGCGAAGCTCTCGAGGCGCTGGCCGACTTCGCAGTCAGCCGCCGCGCGTAAGCCGGTGCGTGTAGCCGGGCTCGCTGACCGGCTGGAAGCCCAACGCTTCCCAGAACGACGGCGCCGCCTCTGACGCCCGCGCGTTGACCGTCAGCACCTCGGCGCCCTCGAACCCCTGCTGCATCATCGCCGCCGCGAGGGCCCGCCCAACCCCTCCGCGCCGGAACCTCGGCCGCACATAGAGCCGCCGCATCCGCATGGCCGCCATGGCAGGATCGGCGCTCACGCCCCCGACGCCCGCCAGCTCACCTCCGACGAAAGCCGCAAACAGCCCGCCCGACTCGAACCGCTGCTCACCACTGGCCCACTGCTCCACCAGCAGGTCCATGTTGCGCACGCCTCCCGCGCGCGCCTCAGCCAATAGGGCATCAAACCCCGCCGGCAGTTCATCAATGACGCGAATGAGCTGGAGCATTACCCCGGCGAGATCATCTTCTCCGGGCGGACGATTTCGTCGAACTCGGCGTCGGTGACATAGCCGCCGCCGACGGCTTCTTCGCGGAGGGTCGTGCCGTTCTTGTGGGCGGTCTTGGCGATCTTGGCGGCGTTGTCGTAGCCGATCTTGGGGGCCAGTGCGGTGACCAGCATCAGTGACCGCTCAAGCGCGGCCTTGATGTTGTCTTCGCGGGCCTCGATGCCGACGACCAAGTTGTCCGTGAAGCTGATGGCGGCATCGGCCAGCAGGCGGCAGGACTGCAGGAAGTTGTAGGCCATCACCGGGTTGAAGACGTTGAGCTCGAAGTGGCCCTGGCTGCCGGCGAAGGCCATGGTCGTCTGGTTGCCCATCACCTGGGCGCAGACCATGGTCAGGGCCTCGGCTTGGGTCGGGTTGACCTTGCCCGGCATGATCGAGGAGCCAGGTTCGTTCTCCGGCAGCTGCAGCTCGCCAAGGCCCGAGCGCGGACCGCTGCCTAAGAACCTGATGTCGTTGGCGATCTTGAAGAGGGATGCCGCGGCGCTGGTCAGCGCTCCGTGGCTGAAGACCATGGCGTCGTGGGCGGCCAGGGCCTCGAACTTGTTGGGGGCGGTGACGAACGGCAGGTGAGTGATGACGGCGATGCGCTCGGCCACCTTCTCGGCGAACCCGACGGGCGCGTTGAGGCCGGTGCCGACGGCCGTGCCGCCCTGGGCCAGTTCATAGAGGCCGTAGAGGGTCTCCTTGATCCGCCGCACGCTCATCGAGACCTGGTGCGCGTAGCCGCCGAACTCCTGGCCCAAGGTCAGCGGCGTGGCGTCCTGGGTGTGGGTGCGGCCGATCTTGATGATGTGCTCGAACTGGACCGACTTGGCTTTGAGCGCGGCATGCAGGTGCTCCAGCGCCGGCATGACATGACGGGCCACTTCCTCGGCGCAGGCGATGTGCATGGCCGTCGGATAGGTGTCGTTGGACGACTGGCTCATGTTGACGTGATCGTTGGGGTGAACCGGGCTCTTGGAGCCCATCACGCCGCCCAGCATCTCGATGGCCCGGTTCGAGATCACCTCGTTGGCGTTCATGTTCGACTGGGTGCCCGAGCCGGTCTGCCAGACCACCAGCGGGAAGTGGTCGTCTAGCTTGCCGTCGATGACCTCCTGCGCCGCCTCGACGATGGCCGTGCCGATGGTGGGGTCGAGCCTGCCCAGCGCCATGTTGGCCTCGGCGGCGGCGCGCTTAACAATGCCCAGCGCCCGAACAACCGGCAGCGGCTGCTTCTCCCAGCCGATCTTGAAGTTCCCCAGCGACCGCTGCGACTGCGCCCCCCAGTAGCGGTCGGAGGCGACCTCGATGGGGCCGAAGGTGTCGGTTTCGGTGCGCGTGGCGGTCATCTCAGGTCCTGCGTTCGTCTCGGCACGGGTTTAGCGGGGCGGGAGGGGACTGCAAAGCCGCACTGGCGACGAACCGGCCACAGTGCTATGTTGGCTAGATAGTTGGCTAGGAGCGCGGGCATGGAAATCGGCGTCTTTGAAGCGCGCAACCGCTTCTCTGAACTCATCGAGACCGCCGAGGCCGGCGAGGAAGTGGTCGTGCTCCGGCGGGGCAAGCCCGTGGCCCGGATCGTGCCCGTGACGGACCGCGAGATGATCGTCCGCAATCGTCAGAAGGCCATAGACCAGGCGCGGCGGCTCGGTCAGGAAATCACCGAGCGGATGGGACGACCATTCACCCACGAAGAACTGATGGCGGCCCGCGATGAGGGCAAGGGCTGAGTGGCTGACGTCGTTATCGACAGCTCCTTCGCCATCGCCTTCATGTTGGAGGAGGAGCACTCCGGCTACGCGCGCGATGCGGTGCAGTCGTTCGGTGACGCGTCCCTACGGGCTCCGGCCCTGATCTGCTGGGAAGTGGCGAACGCTTTGCAGGTGAAGAGCCGACGGGGGCAACTGCCGCCTGACGAGCGGGCTCAACACCTTGTCACCTTCGAGCTTCTGGGCATCCACCTGGAGCCTGCTCCCACGAGCGAGATGCTCCTGGGCCTCGCCCAGCTTTCAGACCGCACCGGCCTGACGATCTATGACGCGTCCTATCTGGACCTGGGTCTTGTGTGGGGGGCGGAGCTTGCCACCATCGACCGCAAGCTTGCTGAGGCCGCTCGCGCCGAAGGCGTAACCGTGCATTGTCCGTTCTGACAGCGGGCGCAGGGAAGGAAGCACCATGATCGTCGCCACCACAAACGACCTTGCCGGCTATCGGGTCACCGAGCATCTAGGGCTGGTGCGCGGCGTCACCGTCCGCTCGCGGAGCGTCATCGGCAACGTGGGCGCGTCGATCCAGTCGATCTTCGGCGGCAACATCACCATCTTCACCAAGCTGGCCGAGCATGCGCGGCGCGAGGCCTACGAACTGCTGGTCGAGCACGCACAGGAGATGGGCGCCCATGCAGTGCTGGCCATGCGCTACGACGCCAACGAGATCACCGACGGCATCACCGAGGTGCTGGCTTATGGCTCGGCCGTGAAGATCGAGCGCATCTGACCGGCCGCATGGACGACGAATGGACAGGCCGGGCGAAGGTGCGGGCGCGCGAAGGCGGCGGCGTGCTGGAGGTGGTGGTTGATGGGCTGACCACCCAGGCCAAATACTACAAGCCGCTGATCTACGAGTTCTTCCGCAAGGAATGGCGTGGCGGACGTCCGGCGTGGGGCGAGTTCGCGGTCGAGATCAGCATGGAGTTCACGGGCGATCCGCCGTGGCTGGACCTCGACAACCTCGCGAAGGCCATTCTCGACGCGCTGAAGGGCTATGCCTTCCATGACGACGCCCAGGTCTCGCGCCTGCTGGTCGAGCGGCGGCCCGGCGATCGGGAGCGGGTGGTGGTGCGGGTCGAGAAGCTCTCGGGGTCTGCGTTCGCCGGCTAGCCGCTCCAGGGCGTCAGCGCGCCCCAGTAGGCGAGGTCGAAGGCAAACGCGGTGAACACCAGCACCGTCGCCGTGAAGCGCAGCTTGCGCCCCGGCGTCCAGCTGTCGACCCGCCGCCCGCCGCGCCAGATCACCGGCAGCATCAGCAGCGTCATCACCGTCAGCACCGCCGCCACCAGCGCGCAGGCCGACCCCAGCACCACCTGCCAGCCTGGCCAGTTGTAAACAACCTTGGCAGGATCGTTCGCCCCGACGGCCCAGGCGCCGAACAAAGCGATGGCGAGCAGCCACAGCACCGCCTGCGTGGTCTGCATCAGGCTGGCGCGCGCCTGCACCGTCGTCTGGCGGAAATCGCGCTGGTTGCGGAAGAAGACGCCGATCAGCGTGGCGATGGAGGCCAGCGCGGCCAGCCCGGCGAGGATCGACAGCAGCCTTGGCCCCGCAAGAGACCCGCGGTGCTCGAACGTGACCACGCCGTCGAAGAAACGCCTCGCCCGGCCGTTCCGCACCTCGAAGGCGATGGTCCTCGGCCCGTCGAAGCTGCGGAAGACGCCCGGCCTGTCCGTCGCGCCCCACAGCTGCGTACCATTCCGGCCGCTCGTGCTCAGATACCCCGCCGGCGTGACCTTGACGGTGGTGAAGCCGATCAGCGAGGTGACGAAGCCCTCCATGCCGCCGTAGCCGCGGCGGGTGGTCAGGTAGTTGCCCTCATAGACGCCGGCCTGCTGGACCAGCGACGGCGAGCCGGGCGGCGGCGCCTGCAGCCGGGGCATGTAGAAGTGCTGGATGATCTCGCCCGGCAGACGATGGGTCAGGTCGCCGCCCATCTCGCTGTTGGTCGAAACGAAGACACCAAGACCGAGGTCGGGCGCCAGCACCATGCTGGACAGGAACGACAGCGTTTCCCCTTCGTGCCCGAAGCCGCGCCGGCCGGTGGGCAGGGCGATGTCCTGAAAGCCATAGTTCCAGCCGCTCGCGCCGGGCGCGGGGCGGTAGAGCGTGGTCCGCATCCACCGCGCCACGTTGGGGCTGAAGACCGTGGCGCCGTCCAGCCCGCCGCCGTTCAGCAGCATGGTCATGTAGCGGGCCATGTCGCCGGCCGTGGACGAGGCGGAGCCTGCGGGGGCGAGCTGGCCGACGTATTCGAACGGCTGGCGCTGATAGCCCTCAGGCGTCCAGCGCAGGCCTTCGGCGAGATCGCGGGCCAGGGCCGGGCTCATCGGGCTCGGCAGGCCCTCTCTGGCCTCGTGCGGCTCGCGGAAGGTGGTGTGGGCCATGCCGAGCGGACCCATGATCTCCTGCTCGGCCAGCGCCTCGAAGGTCTTGCCGGTGACGGTGGAGACCGCCGTTCCCGCCAGCGCCGCGCCATAGTTGGAGTAGGAGGGCAGCACACCGGGTTCGCGCACCCGCCGGGGCCGCTCCTGGCGCAGATAGACCTGCAGCGGGCGGACGCGGTCGTAATCGCGCTCGAAAAGCTGGCCGAGGGCGCGGTCTTCGAAGCCGCCGGTGTGGGTCATCAGGTGGCGCAGGGTGACCGGCTTGTCGAAGCCTTCATCGGGTACCTGCACCTTCTGAGGCAGGTAGAGGTTGACCGGCGCGTCGAGCCGCATGCGGCCGGCGTCGATCTCCTTCATCAGGGTGATCCAAGTGAAGGTCTTGGAGATCGAACCGATGCGGAAGAGGGTGCGGTCCGGATCGACCGGCCGGACCGGATTGAGACCGGCAAAGCCATAGCCCTTTTTCAGCACCACCTGGCCGTTCTGGACCACCGAGACGGTGACCCCTGCGATGTGGTCGCGGGCCATGGCCTCGCGCACGACGCCGTCGACGAACGCTTCCAGTTCCACCGTCGGCATTGGCGCGGCGGCGGTCAGCGGCGTGAAGGGTGCGGGTGCGGGCGGGCCAGTCCTCACTGACGGGCGAGCAGCCGCGCTGCCGCTCGGGCGGGACGTCGTGGCTGGGCGGGTGGTGGCAGGCCTTGGGCGTGAAGGGTTGACGGTCGTGTAGGGGATGGGGGCTGAGGGCAACACGGCGGGCGCAGCCGCGGCTGGCGCCGAAACTGGCGCGGGCGGGCTTTCCTGCGCGGCGGCGGGAGCGAGGAAGGCCAGCCCGGCCAGCGAGGCGAGGGCGAGCTTCAGGAGGCGGCGCAACGGCAAAGTCGGTCTTTCGTCTTCTAGGGCGTGGCGCCGGGGAGCGCGGCGGCGGGGAAGGCGTAAAGCGGTAGCATGGGTTTGATCGCCGCGCCGATCCACATCTGCGGCTCGGAGGCCGGACGGGCGCCGGTTTCCCGCTCCTTGCGCGCTACGCAGGCCTGGACGGCCGCGCCCAATGCCGGGAAGTCGCGCGCCACGCCCGCCGACTGCAGGAAACAGTCGTCGAAGTAGGGGTACTTGTCGCTCTCGCTGCAGCCGAACGAGCTGCGGTCCTTTCGGGCCGCGGTCAGGATCATCCGATCGCTCTTCGCCAGGGCCGGGACGAACACGCCGGAGAAGCAGGCCGAGATCACCACCACCGTCGGGCGATCAGGACAGGCGTGGTCGACGAGCTCCGCCATCAGGGCGGGCGGCACGATGGTCTGCTCGCCGCTCCTGTCGAGCACCACGCCGGGCGGCCCGCCATGCGAGGTGTAGTAGATGAGGCAGCCGGCGGGCGCCTTCTGCGCCAGTCCGCTCAGGGTGTCGTAGATCGGCTCGAGGTCGGCCAGCATCGGCCTGGTGTCCGGATAGCGGTCCGGCCGGGTCGAGAACTGGCGGATGTTGCCCGGCGAGAAGCCCAGCGCCGGCAGTCGGGCGGCGACGTCGCGGCGGGCATTGTCGAAGGCCTCGGTCGGCCCGCCGGAGTGGGCGTGCCAGTCGCCGGCGATGACCACCGCCGCCCAGTCGGAGAAAGGCCCGGCGGCGGCGACCGGCGTCGGTCCCCAGGCGAGCGCCAGCACCGCCATCAGGCTCGCCGCCAACCGCACCCTGAACCACGCGCCCAAGCCCGCGCTCCTTAAGTCTTGTACCTTTTGAACGGCGTCGGGATCGCCGTGCCGGTCGCCTTGGCCAGCAGCCGTCCTTCGCCATCGTAAAGCTCGCCCTCAGTGAAGGCGATGGTCTTTCCCCAGCGGATCACGCGCCCGACGCCGCGCAGCGGGCCGGGTGCGGCCGGACGAAAGAAGCTGGTCTTCATCTCCAGGGTTGGCGCGACGCTGGTCATGCCGGACGCGACCATGCAGGCCACCGACATGCACTCGTCGAGCATGACGCACAGGTAGCCGCCCTGGATCTGGCGCATCGGGTTGCAGAACTGCTCGGAAGCGTCGAAGCCGCATTCGACCGTTCGGCTGGCCTGTTCGACCTTGAGCAGCCGGAATCCGACCAGCTCCGAGCCCTTCGGCAGGTTCTTGGAGGTCTGGAAGCGCGCCAGGACGGCCTCGTCGCTGAGGACCTGCCGCTCGGACGAGGCGATGTCGCTCACGAGGCGCTACTTCTTGCGGAACTGGTCGAGGGAGACGACCTTCGGCTCGTCACCGGCCGGTTCGCCCTCGGCTGTCGTTTCGGCAGCCTCGGTCTCAGGCGCGTCCTCCGGCAGTTCCTCCCGGACCTCGTCAGCCTCGAACTGCAGCAGGAACGGCACGCTCGGATCGTAGAACCGCGTCACCGCCGCGTAGGGCACCTCAAGCTTCTTCGGCTGCCCGCCGAACTTCAGCGTCACCTTGAAGTAGGTCTCGCCGGGCGCCAGGTCCCAGTACTGGTGCTGCAGGACGATGGTCATCTCGTCCGGGTACTTGTCGAGCAGATCGGCGGGGCCGGAAACGCCCGGCGCCTTGCTGCGGAAGGTTATGTAGAAGTGGTGGTCGCCGGGGATGCCGCCCGGTCCCGCCGCCACCCGCAGCGCGGCCTTGACCACGCCGCGCAGGGCGTCCTGCGCCAGCGCGTCATAGTGCATCAGGTCCTGCGTCGGCGTCTGGTCGGCCATTGGGCGTTTCGTCTGAGCGAAGGGAAGGCCGCAGAAACTAGCCTCTGGATGCGCCGCCGCAAAGCCGCCGCGCGCCACACCGCGCATCTAAATTTAGGGGGAAGGAAAGTGGAGGGGTTCTGTTGCCAGGCCCCCTCCGAGCCCCGCCAGAGGGTCTGAATCCCCTGGACTTTATTCCAAGTGCGCTAGCACCGCATTACGCGGCGATGGCGTACTCTTCAGCGAAGTTATCGTTCGCATTTAGTTTAGCGGCCCGAAACGGTGAGCCACGCCGAGAGAAAGCAATCACCTTTACACGTCTGTCGATGCTGATCGGCCCCGCACTTCCCGCGATAACTCGGGAGAGAATGGTGGAGCCGCCGGGAATCGCACCCGGGTCCAGTCCGCTTATTACGTGCGCGTTTATCTCCATAGTCCGGGCAAGCCCGAACACTCCCAATATAGGGCCTATGGAGCCGAAGGGGAAGGCGCGGGCGGCGCATCGGGCTCGCCGATGTCGACAATGCCCTTCCACTGGCCCTTGGCGTTCTTGCGCCAGACGGTGACGTAGCGACCGGTGGCGACGGGTTTTGCCTTGTCGAGCGGGGTGCGCGTCCACTTGCCGGTGGTGACCGCCATGTCGCCGCCTTTCGAGCCCCAGGCCTCGACCGGCTCCCACTTCAGGCTGGATCGGGCGGGGGCGTCGCCGCCGAAGGCCGCGTAGATCTCGCCTGGCCCTCGCGCCGGATCGCCGCCGCCGCCGAACATCATGGAGTCC
>Ga0190273_10000891_pt1 | contig 10797 bp, 11 predicted proteins | sample Popmic504IS_FD_134513 | JGI IMG/M metagenome (GOLD analysis project Ga0190273, IMG submission 134513) | Populus adjacent soil microbial communities from riparian zone of Shoshone River, Wyoming, USA - 504 IS | ecosystem: Environmental > Terrestrial > Soil > Riparian zone > Trees stand | place...
ACAGTGTGTCCGGGAAGGATAAAAGAGTTGGAAGGCCCGTGGGCAGGGGCCTAAACAGCAAGAAAGCAGGCGACCCTCGCAATCGCCTGCCTCTTGCCTCAACTTGTCTCACCTGTAAAGGGGGGTCAAGCGAGGGACAGAGTATAGTCCTAGTTTCTGTTTTTGGCAATCATTTCTTTTAAAGAAACGGGCATCCGAATTTTCGTATCTCCGCGCAAAACGGCGCGGGTCTCTAAGCGCCGTATTTCCCTGATTTTATGGACTCCCGGCGCAATGCATTAAGGTGCGAAAAGGGGTATAATGAATGAAAGTTAACGTAAAATTTTAAAGACGGGCCAGGCAATTGTTTGAGACGCGGGCTGGCCCAAGACAAACGGAGAGACGCAAGAGATGCCAAAGATTAGTGATATTGAAGAGACACCAAACCCGAACGCCGTCAAGTTTATTCTTAAAGAACCGATCAGTAATGGAACGACACATTCTTTTCCTTCCGCTGAATCGGCGGAAAACGATCCGCTGGCCAAAGCGTTGTTTGACGTGGGCCATGTCGTCTCGGTCTTTTATATGGATCGCATGATTACGGTCGAGAAGGATGACGAGGGCGACTGGGATGATTTATTGCCTGTGCTCGCCGTACCGATTCGCGCCGCAGAGTCCACTACCGGATCGAGCGCTGCTGGGGCGGCGGCTATGGGTGGGTCGCTCGCGGCGGTTCTGAGCGACGATCCGCGCTTGATAAAAATCAACGAGATACTTGACGAGAAGGTGCGCCCGGCCCTGGCCGGTGACGGCGGCTGGCTGGAAATTCTGAATCTCAAGGAACACACGCTGACGATCAAATACCAGGGCGCGTGCGGCAGTTGCCCCAGCTCGCTCTCCGGCACGCTGATGGCCATAGAAGGGATGCTCCGCCAGGAAGTCGATCCGGAGATGGAAGTCGTCGCCGCATAATCCTTGTCGACAAGTTTATTGAAAGAGGGAGCGCTTCTTAATGGTTAAGAAGCGCTCCCTCTTTTTCTATGCACGCAATCGTTCGCAAAGAGCAGACGGGCCTTTACAGTTCATTTGAAACGATAAGCTCTCGTCTTCCTCTATAACTCTTCTGCCATTCGGCGCTCGACCAGGGCTTGAAAGCGCGCGGCATCTTCGAGCATCCGCACGTTGTTGAATAGAACGTAAGAGGTCGCGGCGTGGGGCAGCATCTCGTATAGCTCTTCCAGTTCGTCGTCTTCGTAAACATAACGAAAGCCCCGGCGGCCATGCAGGCGAAAATAGCAGACTTCAGGCGTGACGGTGCGCGCCGCGAACGGATCGACGACGTGAATCAACTCAAGCTCACGGCAAAGCTCTTGGATCAATTCACGCGGCCAATCACCGCGCGGCTCCCACAGACACTGCAAAGAATCCGGGCGTTTGATGGTGTCGAAGAAGCGGCGCAGGCGTTTGATGTTCTGTGCGGTCGGCTTGAAACTCGCCGGACATTGAAACAGGACGCGGCGCGCTTCGAGGGCTTCAATACAGGCGAGCGTCGTGCGCCAAGCCTCTTTGACAATACGACTCGCGCGAAATCCGCCCGCGCCCTCTTTCTCCGTGTCGGTCAACTCTCGTTTGAGCCGACGATAGACGGGCGAGCGTGCCTCGTGCGTAATCAACATCCAGGCTTTGAGCGTGAACTCGAAACCCTCGGGCGCGTCCTCTCGCCAGCGGCGGAGCGTTTCGACCTTCGGCGGTTGATAAAAGGTCTGCTGGACTTCGACCACGGGAAAGCGCGCGGTGTACTCTCGCTGCGACGTGCGGAATCCGCAGCATCCTGTTTTGACGAGTGGGGCATTGGCGTTCATCAAATTAACGACGCGGAATCCTTGACCGGCCCGGACTCCATGTGCGGCTGGTTCATCTTTTATCGGAAAGTTTCGCTCAGGAATAAATGTTCATCGGTCGCGTGAGCAGCGCGAAGGGGTCTTCGACGTTGAGCGCCTCGCGCACGTAAAAGGCTTCGCCCGCCGCCACTCCGATCAGCGAGCCGTAATAACGCATGCGATATTCCAACTGTTCCAGAAAACCTTTCTCGCTGATGCGCGTCACGGGCTCGTCCGTGTCCGGCCTGTAGAATTGCGAAACGTGCGCGCGTATGGCCTGTCGCTTCCCTTCGACGAAATCCGAGATGTCCACGATGAAGGAGGGTGCGACGAGACGCGAATAGACCGCGTGGGCCAGAGCCGGAATGCTCACGGCCTCTTGCCCTGCCTCTTCATCGTAACGGCGCATGCTGCTAAGCCGCGCCGCTTCGCGCACAATGCGGCACGTCGCGGCATGATCCGGATGCGGGTCGTCCCAGTGCGATGTAAAGATCACGCGCGGCTTGTGCGTGCGTATGACGCGCACCATCGCTGTGCGCGCTTCTTCCGTCAACCAGACGTGCCCGTCCGGCTGTTCAAGATTGAGCCGCACGTCCAGGCCCATAATGCGCGCGGCTTCGAGCGCTTCTTCGGCGCGTCCCTCCGGTGTGCCGCGTGTGCCCATCTCGCCGCGCGTCATATCCAGGACGCCCGTGCGATACCCCAGCGATTTTAGTTTGAGGAGCGTCCCGGCCACCGTCAGCTCCGCGTCGTCCGGGTGCGAAAAGACTGCCAGCACGTCCAGTTCCGTTTCAGGTGTCGTCATGCTTCTCCGTCAATTGAATCCAATTCTTTCCATCCTCAGACTTTGAGATTTAGCCTAAGAGGTGCGCGCCGGTCAAGCCGGATTGATTGACGATGATGGATCAGTTTGAATATGCGATGCACTAGAGATTCACCACAGAGGCACAGAGGACACAGAGGAAGCACGGAGGTTTGAGAGAGACTCAAGTCTCTGTGTAATCTCTGTGCTCTCTGTGTCTCTGTGGTGAACGGTAACTTTCATCACACTCAAGCTCAAACTGACCCACTACTTGATTGACGCGCCGCCGTGCCAGTTGGTAGCCTCTTTGCCAACGAAAGGAATCTTAGAACAATGCGCCTCGTAGTTCTGGGGTCAGGCACTTCTGTCCCCCATCCGCAGCGCGCAGCCTCCGCGCACTGGCTGGAGACGAGCGCGGGCTCTGTACTGCTAGACGCCAGCGCCGCCGCAGTGCATCGCATGGCGCAGGAAAATTTGAACTGGGTCGAGCTGGATGCGATCTGGATCAGCCATTTTCATCTGGATCATGTCGGGGGTCTCGCGCCTTTCCTGTTCGGCACGAAACACGCTCCGCAGACGCGCAATCGCCGCAAGCCACTCTTTATTTACGGCGGCTATGGCTTAAAAAAACTTTTGAGCGCGTTTGACGAGGCAGGCGACTACGATCTTTTGCATCAACCCTTCCCGGTAGAAGTGCGCGAGGTCGCGCCGCGAACCGACTTTGAATTGCTGCCGAAGCTGCACGCACGCACGCTTTCGACGCCGCATACGCGCGAAAGCCTGGCCATTCGTCTGACGGAAGGAGACGGGCCGTCGCTCGTTTACACTTCGGACACAGGCTATACGGATGCGCTCGGGGCTTTCAGTGAACGCGTAGAGCTTTTTATGATGGAGTGCTCGTTCTGGCGCAACAAGCCGATTGAAACACATCTGGAATTGAAAGATGCTATGCAGCTTGCGCGACGCGCAGAGCCCGGAAGAGTTCTGCTCGCGCATCTCTATCCTGAATGGGATGGGATAGACGTTAGCGTAGAAGCACGCAAGCTCTGGCCCGGCGACACCATCCCTGCGACGGACGGTTTACGGATGACGATTGAAAGATGAAGCACGCACACACAAAAGCTGTAGACAGTATTTATAGAAAAGCGCTTCTCTCTTTTTTGCTCGGTGCGCTTCTCGTTTCATCTCTTTCGATGACGCGGGCTTCGACAGGGCCGGAGCTGCTGCTGGAAACGGGCAGCGCACAGAAGGCCGGGACGCCACAAGCTATTCCCACGACCATCAAGATCGTCTCTTACAATATGCGCTGGCGCGGCGGAAAAGACCTGCGCGAGTTAATCGGCCTGCTGCGCAGCGATGCTTTGATCGGTCAGGCACAGATCATCTGCCTACAGGAAGTCGACCGTAACAAGAAGCGCACGCGCAACGTGAATACCGCGCGTATGATGGCCGAAGAGCTGGGGCTGCATTATGCCTGGGCCGCGCCGCCCCTCGCGCCCGGCAAAGAGAAGGAAGAAGAAGAGACTGGTGTCTCTATCCTCAGCCTTTATCCTTTGACGGATGTGACCAGGATTGTGCTGCCGAACGCTGGGCCGGGCGGGCGTCGTCGCGTAGCTCTTGGCGCGACCGTTCATGTTGGCCCAAACCTTGTGCGAGTCTATACGGTTCACGCCGAGACGCGCACGACCAACGAGCGGCGCATAGAGCAGTTTCAGGCTGTGCTCGATGACCTGGCCCGGCATGCGAAGATAGAGCGAGCCGCCGTCATGGGAGATTTCAACACCATCACGGACGACGACGTGAACGCTACCTCTGAGTTGTTCAAGGACGCTGGCTTTCAAACTCCCTTCTCGAACAGAGAGCCCACCTGGAAGACTTTTATCATCAAGCTCAAGCTGGATTGGGTGTGGCTGCGCGGATTGCGCGCACTCGATTACGGTATCAATCGCAGGGTCGGCCTCTCTGACCACTGGCCGCTCTGGGTCAACGTACGCCTGGACGACCAGCGCGATGCTTTGAAGACCTCAACGTCTCAAAAATAAGAAGGGAGAGGCGCGGTCGCCCCTCCCCTTATCTAAGAAGTCTCGCACAACGCGGGCGTGCGTTAATGGCGTCCGCGTCCGCGTCTACCGCCTTGCCCGAAGACCGGATGGGTCGACGAGCCCGCGCCGCGACGATAATAGCCATCGCCGCGCCTGTGATTGCCGCTATTGTCGAAGTCGCCACGACGATCATCATTGCGTCGCAGTCGACGAATCAAACGATCATTGCGGCGCTCACCGCGTCGCAGTTCACGTCTTTCGTCTCGCGCGAGCCTGCCGTCCGAACGGAAATCGCGCCGCTGCTCTCTGATCGAACGCCTGCGCTCGCGCAGGAGTCGCGCCTCGTCGCGTGTAATCTGCCCTGTACTGATGCCGCGCCGTATACGGTCGCGATCACCGCCGCGACGATGGCCCTGGGCCAACGCTACGTTCGACAGGCCAAGCCCCATACATATCGCGCACAGAAGAAGAATCCTTTTCATCTTTGCAAACCCTTTCCTTTTAAGTTCTGTTTTGTGACTGGCGGCAATTTCGGTTTAACGGCTGCCTGCACCCGAACCGTTGGAGAGAGTTTTAGAATCAATACCGCTTTTGTCTTTAGCAACTATCACGCCACACGAAGCACTTGCCAGGACTTTGACCGGGACACCCCTTAAGTGTTGAGGATTCAACACCAAGGCTTTCAGCGCGCACGGCGTCTGAGAGCCATCTCCCGCTCCTAAAACAGGACACGTGTGCATTATTTCCTGTCCCTTCCATGACCACACGGCGCGCTCCTGCTGGATTTAAGGTGGAAACTCGCTGCCGCGCCCCAAGCGCATCGAGCTATCAAATGGTCTTTCAAATCTCAGCCCCTTTAGTAGATAATCACTCCCTTAGTTGCGGATCGTAAAACGGGCCGACGAATCGCAAGACCGTGATCGCTTCAAATGTGTTTGAGTTAGGAGAACGTAAAGAAGTGAAGAAGAATAGAATATACCTGTGCGGCTCGCTTTGCGCAGCGGTTGTCTTAAGCTGTTGTCTGGTTGGGCAGGCGCAATCGGGACGGCGCTCGCCGAAGCCGCTCAGCCCGCCAACGCCCACTGCGCCGACGGCGACAACAACGACGCCCTCAAAGGAATCCGAGACGCCGACGCCTGAAAAGCCGCCGCTCAAACAGCGCACAGTCATCGCCGGGATGGATGCTCAAAGCACAGCCTATTACATCCAGCCATACTATGCGGATGCGGTGATGAGAGGTTTTACAGCGAAGTTCAACACGATGTCCTCCATCAAGCTGACGATAGAAACCAGCATGCGGCGTAAGCAGGCCGTCGAGCGCGCCAAAAAGGAGACGGAAACTTTCGTCGTCCTGCTCCAACTGGCGACGGACAACATGGGTGGAAGCGTCGGCGATGTCAGTCCTGAGAATCTGATCGTCGCATATCTTGTCTTCTCGCCCGTGACGGGCAAGGTCAAAGACCAGGGCCGCGTTTACATACGCCCCTCCAGGAGTATCATCGGCCAGCGCCTCCCGACCGCGCGCACCGTCGACGCACAACTCATGGAGGCCGGTCGCGAAGCCGCCACTCGCGTGATACCGACATTACACAACGAGAGTCCGACCATCAGACGCTAGTACGCTTTTCCGGCGGCTGCAAAAATTTGAGGAGGTCACATGACACCAGAAGAGATGGAGCGAGCGATAGAGATTTTGCTAAACAACCAGGCGCGGCATGAGCTTCATCTGGAGCGAACCGACCAACAGATCGTGCAGACCAACCAGCAACTTGACCAGACAAACAGGCTCGTAGGCATACTGGCCGAGTCGCAAAGGGAATTTACGCAAGTCGTATTGCAATTCATCGAATCGCAGGGCGAATTCAACAAATCCATACGGGACTCTATACGCGATCTTTCAAACACAGTCGAGCGCTATATCAACGAAGGCCGCAATGGAAAATCTTAACTTCAAGAAAAAGTCGGCCAAAGGCTAAAGCCGAGACTTCAAAGCTGACCGATACGATCAACAAGAGATAAGCTTTTAGAGAACGAGCAAAGGGGAAGGTAAAACAGTGAGACGCAGAGACATTGGCCGCATCCTGATGGCCGCAGGTGTTTTTTTTGGCATCATTTACACATTAATCAACCTGAGCCAGACTTCTGTCTCAACCACTAGACTCGGCAATCTGATCCTCTATGCGGGAATAGTGGCCCTTGCTTCCGGCCTGATAATCCTCGGCATCGCCGGGGGAAGAGGAAGTAAACAGGATAGTAAGGAATGAGCACCGAAGAAAGAGTCACTACGCTTAAAGTCTTAACGGGTTTACGAGACAGACTGCCAAAGGGTAAAGTTAAGATGGGTTCATTTATGCTTATGTAATTGGCCGCCAGCCGCAGGGATCGGAAATTTTATCGCGAGACGCTGATACAGCTAACACGAGCGACGATAAACATTCGGGCGACCGATTGCTCAAAGATTTTTTTCAAAGTGATAAAGGGGCGTGGCTCTCGTAAATAGCATGGTTTGTCTTGTGCCGACTCCCGACCGGCGCTGTCTATTAACCTCATCCTCCCGATTGAATATGGCTATGATCTATTGCAGACAATGCGGCCAGCAAAACGACGATTCTTCGCGATCCTGTACCTCTTGTGGTACGAGTCTCTGGATGAGCGGCACGACGGGTGATCTGACGAAAGCAGCGGCTCGCCCTCCTACACAAACCAGTCCGTATGCGCCTCCACCAGCGGCGCAGCCACAATGGAGCAATACAGCGCCACCGCCTATAGGACATCAATACATGGGCCCGGCAGTTCCCGTCGTCAATGTTGGCGGCCCGGTTGGCTTTCGATGTCCATATTGCCAGTCTCAATATACGCCTATCGTTACTTCTCAGATTTCAACAGGCGGCTGGGTAGTGTTTGCCATGATGATCCTATTTTGTTTTCCACTGTTCTGGATCGGATTGTTGATGAAAGAGTATCACCGCGTGTGCGGTTCCTGCGGGATGCGGCTCGGCTGACCCTCATATTTCCCGATTGATTGACGGCATAAACTTAAAGCCCATGTCACGTTATCTACAATATCTATTGATACTCATAACCCTTAGCCTCTGCGCTTTTCTTCGGGTGGCAAGCGTTATGGCCCAACCCGAAACGAAAGACCAGAAAAACCGGACTGAGCCTCCTCCTCGTCCTGTAGTTACTGCTCCGGTGCAGGTGGTTGACAAATGGGGTTTGCGAGAAGCTGCCGTCGATGCGTTTTCCGTCAATGTCCCTTCAGACCTTAAGGGTGGTAAGAATGAGGTCGGCCCTACAGGGGCTCCCTATCGCACCTATATGGCAGCGGGACAGGAGGCCGATTATTTTATTATCACTGCTGTGGGCTCGGGCGATAAACAGACGGTGTTTGTAGTATCTAAAGGCACTGAGAGCATTGCCGCCACTATCAGAAAGACCGGCGGCAAGATCATAAGCCAAAAGGTCATCACTTATCTGGGATGCCCCGCCCGCGAGGTGACGCTTCAATCTCCCGAGAATACACCTGTAGTCCTAAGAGTAATCGGAGCGCTCAACCGTGGCTATGCTCTAGTCTATTTATCGAGTAGGGATGGCACTATCGACTCTACACGGTCACTGCGATTTCTGGATTCTTTCAAGTTTGATACCACAGGCTGCAAAGAATCCAACGTCGAAGCAAGCGCTGACCCCGATCCCGGTAAAACTGCCAACGGCATCTACACGAATAACTACTTCGGACTGAAGCTTCAGCTCCCGGCGGGGTGGCCTGTGCAAGACAATTACGTACGCGGCTCACTAATGGAGATGGGCAGGCAGGCTGCAAAGAGCAAGAATGAAGAGATCAATGCCATCATAGAGGCGACGGCGGAAACCACCAGGAATCTGCTAACGGTTTTCAAACATTCCCTAGGTGCGAGCCAGGACTTTAACGCCTCTTTCCTGGTCGGAATCGAGCGCATCAAAGACATGGTTTTAGATGGCCAAACTTATACGTTGAATACTAAGAAATTGTTGGGGGCAGTTCGACCGGATATGAAATTTCCACGCGATATTTATTCCGAACGTCTGGACGGAGTGGAATTCGCTGTCATGGAAGCCCAATCGGAAAAAGCCGGATTTCAAATCAAGCAAAAATACTACACGACGATCATGAAGGGCTATGCATTATTTTTCGTCATGGTCTACAACGCCGACGAAGATTTTCCCAAGTTAGACCAGATCATACGATCAGTAAAATTTGCGAAATAAAATAAGCGCAGCTTAAACCAAAGACGTGCTCGCATTACCAGCGAACAAACTTGGACTATGTAAAGCGAGGCGGTGAGTTTCGCCCCAAGCACTCACCGCCTCTAGGTCGTGGGGTGCGCTCCGTAAGGGGGAGACCTCTACAGGAGCGCACAGCTTCCACGACGCATCTGAATTTTTGCTCGCCCGCCGATTAACTAATCATTCATCCTTCCTCGTCCGAATCTAACGCAAGCTGACGACGACGTTGTTGGCTTGCAGGGAATTGCCCGTCGCGCGTTGCAGCTCGGCGATGGCTTTGTTGAGGTCTGTCTGCGCGCGCAGCTCGTTGCCGCGTGCGGTCGTGAGCGCGGTCTGGCGCTCCAAAACCAGAAAGAGCGTGGATTGACCGGCGTCGAATTTTCTCTGCTCGCTGCTGTACTGCTGTTCGCTGGCGTTGCGTGCGGCGGCGGCGGCGCGCAGGCGTGAACCGGCTGTGCGCACGATCTGCAAGGCATTGCGCACATCGACCTGTATCAACTGTTCAAGCTGCTCGCGCAGCGTCTCTATGCGATGCGCTTCGACGAGCGAGCGGCCCAGGTTGGCGTCCGCCGTGCGATTGCGAAGCGGCAGGTTGAGCTGGACGCCGACGCGAAAATTGCTATAGCGATTGGCCGCGAGACTGCCGAAGGATTGTGCGAACCCTCCGATCAAATCTTCCGGGATCGGCTGTGCCGCCGGAGGCGGCAGCGGCGCGAGACCGTTGAGTGTGGAAAGCTCGTTGACACGCGCGCGTAAATCCGCGTTCGAGTTCGCTAGAGGGTTGCCGCCCGAAGCCGTCTCGCTCAGCGACCCCGCGAGGCCGACGACGCCGTAGCTGCCGATCAGATCGACCTGCGGCTTGGTCTGCTCGCGAAAATAACGCTGGTCTATACGATTGATCTCGGCCAACACGTCCGACTGCTTGAGTTCCGGGCGATTGGTCATCGCAGCTTCCATAGCGTCCGGCAGAGTGACTGCGGGCGGCTCAAGATCAACCGGGTCGGTCGGGACGATAGAGACATTCCAGAACCTGGACTCGCGATTCTCTGCGATCAGGTTCTTCAGATTATTTTCAAAGCGCGACACATCTTCGAGCGCGCTGTAGACGCTCTGCTCGTAGCCTGAGACCTGCGCGTCCGCCGCCACGACATCGATCGGCGCGAGCACGCCCTCTTCGACCAGCCGCCTGTTATGCTCAAGCTGAGAGCGCGCGTCCCGCACGGCGTCGCGCTGTACCTGCAAATTCCTGAGCGCGAAGACCAGGTCCCAGTAGGCGCGCTGGACTGCCGTGATCGTCTCAATCGTGCGCTGGCGAAACTGCGCGTCCGTCAAAGAGAGATTCTTTTTCGCCACTTCGATCTGTCGACGATTGTTGTCGAAGCGCAGACCACGCCATAAGGGCTGCGTGTAATTAAAGGTCAGGGCCGTCGGGAACTGCGGATTGAGCGCGGCGAACTGGTTATTGGTCGTCAATCGTATCGCTGACATATCGACTCGATAGCCGCCGCCGTACTTCGGCGTTAATCCTTCCAGACGCGCCGTGCCCGTAAAATCGCTCTGCACGACAGCGCCCGAAGCGCCGCTCAGGAAACTGGACGAAGGAGTCTGCGAGCGCTCGTAATAGGAGAGCGAGCTAAGACGCGGATCATAAACGCCGCGCGCTCCCTGTAGATCGAATTCGGCGGAGCGCACAAGGGTGCGTGCGACCTCTATGTCCTTGTTGTTGGCGAGCGCCATCGCCAGCGCTTCACGCAGAGAGAGCGGGTGCTGATCCGTCATGTCCACGCCGACGCGTCCGAGTTCCGGGAAAGGCGCTGGGTCTGCGCGG
>Ga0190273_10000892_pt1 | contig 10794 bp, 8 predicted proteins | sample Popmic504IS_FD_134513 | JGI IMG/M metagenome (GOLD analysis project Ga0190273, IMG submission 134513) | Populus adjacent soil microbial communities from riparian zone of Shoshone River, Wyoming, USA - 504 IS | ecosystem: Environmental > Terrestrial > Soil > Riparian zone > Trees stand | place...
AACATTGTCACTGCTCGACATTTTTGAGTCAAACTCCGGATTGTATCGAAGGAAGTCTTCCTGGCTCATCATGATATTCTTTGAAATCATTTCTGAGCGATATTTGCCGGATACGATCAGTGTTTTTGCGTTCGCTTTTTCTTTATTAGACAGCTTGCGGTTCAAAAGATAGGTAGCGGTTATACCGATTTGCTTTTTCACCTCTGCGTTCGTCAGTGTTGTTATGCCCCCGGCGCCCTCGAAAATATAATGAGTACCGATGAACTTTTTGACGTGCATCCTGGATTCGGCCGGCAGATAATTTTGAATTTTCCAAAAGTTCCTGCTTCCACCGCTTTTTCTGATTGCACTATAAACATTACCGGGTCCGCCGTTATAAGCTGCGATTACCAGTAACCAGTCACCAAATTCTTTATAAAGGTCGATCAGGTATTTAGACGCTGCATGTGTGCTCTTTTTATAATCATAACGGTCATCTCTCGATTTTGTAACGGTAAGTCCAAGCTCTCTCGCCGTTACAGGCATCAGCTGCCAGGGGCCAACCGCTCCGGCCCATGATCTTGCCCTGATCTTCATTTGTGATTCAATAAAAGCAAGGTACTTAAGTTCTACAGGCAGCCCGTATTGAGTAAGAATGCCTTCAATAGTTTTGAAATAAGGGGTACATGATGACTTCAAAGTCAGAAGATCATCTGTGTTTTTCTCCATATAATCTTCGACAAACTCAACAGCCCTGGCATTTAATAATATGCCTGCTTTTGTGTCTTGTTCGAACAGGTCTTCAAATCCCTCTGTGGAAATAGTTGTATCAAATTTGCCAGGCGACTGTATCGTATCCTTTAGGATGATCGTTTTAACAGGTGGCGTTTGTTTTGATAATGATTTGGTTGAGTGTGCTTTTGCTGTCTTAGCGGTTACCGGCTTGCGGGACACCGATTTAGCAGAAGCCAACTTCCCGGTAGTTCTGTTGACTGCTTTAACTTTAGAACCTGCTGTTTTTGAAGAAGAAGTTTTCTTCTTATCATCTTTGGCAGATACCAGGCTTAATGTTCCCAGGCACAAGAAGGCGAGCAGAAATAATTTTTGTTTCATCATCATTTTAGTTTGCTCAACAAATGCCGACGCTCAGGTATGGATTACAAGGATGACTTTTCAGATAGGACGGAAGGATAAGAAATACATAGGATGTTTGGGAGGAAAGATCAGTACAGAAGGTAAAAGCCGGGGTCGATTAATTAGGGTCTTTCATTACCGGTTCTCCTGTATAACTGCATCCATTGGTGTGATAGCTGCAGTAAAGATAATTCGCAAAATCGGTTTGTCATAGCTTGTACGCCAAATGGTAAGCCATTACTGTGCCAAAAAAGCGGTAAAGAAATTCCTGGAATGCCGGTTAGATTAGAAAAAACTGTAAAAATGTCAGCCAGGTACATGGCTATCGGATCGTCATTTTTGTCCCCGGCTGGGAATGCAGTGGTAGGGGTGGTGGGAAGTAACAAAACATCAAATTCATTGAAAACCATGTCTGTTTTGTCGATCAGTAGCTGCCTGACCTGTTGGGCCTTGGTGAAATACGCGTCGAAATAGCCTGCACTGAGTACAAATGTGCCAAGCATGATCCTGCGCTTAACCTCTCTGCCAAAACCTGCGGATCTCGTTTTTTTATAAAGGTCCGTTAAATCATGGTTTTTATCCACATCCCGAAAACCATACTTAATCCCGTCGAAGCGCGACAAGTTCGAGGACGCTTCAGCCGTCGTAAGTACGTAGTATGCGGGAACAATGTAGTCGAGAAAGCTGAAACTCACCGGCTCGACGACGTTGCCATCCTGTTTCAGTCTCTCAATTAAAGACAACAGTGAATCCCTGATCTCCGGATCAAGAGCCCCGCTTGTGAGAGCCTCTTCGAAGTAAGCGATCCGTAAAGGCTTATTTGCGTCAGCTAAATCACTGCTTTTAATGGAAAGTTTATCCTGGGCCGCTGTGCTATCATACTCATCCGGGCCCGACACTACATCCAGCACCACAGCTATATCTGGAACATTGTTAGCAAAAATGCCAATCTGGTCAAAAGAGGAGGCATAAGCAATAAGGCCGAAGCGTGATATGGTTCCATAGGTTGGTTTCAGCCCTACGATGCCACAAAAATCTGCCGGTTGGCGAACAGATCCGCCGGTATCACTTCCAAGGCTTACCATGCACAGACCTGCCTGCACTGCTACGGCTGATCCTCCACTGGATCCGCCCGGGACCCTCGTCTCATCTATTGCGTTGAGCACCCGGCCATAGCAGGAGTTTTCATTTGTTGATCCCATTGCGAATTCATCGCAGTTGGTGTTACCTATTATAATAGCACCTTCTTCCAGCAGCTTTTTAACTGCGGTGGCACTGTATAAAGAAGTAAAACCTGATAATATCCGGGAAGATGCAGTGACTATGTGATCCTGGTAGCAGATAACATCCTTGAGGGCAATTACAACGCCATGGAGTTTGCCGGTGATGCCTGCCTTTTTACGGTCGGCGTCCAGCATTGCAGCTCTGTCGAGGGCCTCCTGTTGATAGACTTCAACAAAGGCATTAAGGTGTTTTTTAGATTCTATCTGAAACAAAAAATGTTGAACGGAACTTACACAGGTGCAGCTTCCGTTCAACAATTCTGTATGATATTGTGCAATTGATTCGAATTTCACCAAAACATGACCGGCAGGTTAAACAACGGATAATTAATATCTTATCAGCAGATAACCGGTCGCCCGCGAAGGTAACAAAAGAATTAATTCTGAGAAGGAGAAGAAGTAGTAGTTGTCTGCTTTTCTTTTTCGCTCATACCTTCTTCAATTTCCTTTTTCACGTTTGTTTTAGCGTCGTTGAACTCACGGATACCGCGACCGATACCTCTCATGAACTCTGGTATTTTACGACCTCCAAACAGGATCAAAACTGCTAATACGATAAGAATCCACTCAGTACCGCCGGGCATTGAGATCATTAGAAAGTTAGTGGAATTTAAAATAGACATGATACTGATTTTATATGAAGTAAAGATACAGTTACGAAATTAAGGCTTTTATCGATCTAATAACGTTAATTGAATTGGCTAATTGCCAAACGGAATGATTAAAGATGAACGGTACTGTAAAACTATTATTGTAACATAAAAAAAGGGCGGAGTCTTATAGACCACGCCCTACTTGTATTTTGACTAATTAGATTATTTTGCCGGTATAGTTGCAACAGCTCTTCTCTTCTCCTGGATACGTGCGCTTTTACCACTACGACTGCGTTGGAAGAACAACTTCGCCCTGCGAACACGGCCTGATTTGTTGACTTCGATAGAATCAATATTGGGAGAATAGATTGGAAAGGTTCTCTCAACGCCGATGCTATCGGAGATCTTCCTGACGGTGAAAGTTGCGGTATGTGCAGTACCCTGACGCTTGATGACATCGCCGCGGAAACTCTGGATACGCTCTTTGCCACCTTCGACGATTTTATAGTTTACAGTAACGTTGTCGCCAGCTTTGAATTTTGGAAATTCTTTCTGACCCATCAACTGTTCGTGTACAAACTGGACTGCGGTACTCATAACATTCACTTTTTTTAAGGGAGGCAAAGGTAATTAAAAAAATCAAAAGCCGATGGTAATTACAACAAATTTTACCTTGCTACATTCACCGCACGCTTTTCCCTGATAACCGTAACTTTTATCTGGCCGGGAAAAGTCATTTCATTTTGGATCTTCTGTGCAATTTCAAAGGAGAGCCGGTCAGAGTCAGCATCACTTACTTTTTCTGATTCAACAATCACACGCAGTTCGCGACCCGCCTGTATTGCATAAGCCTTTTCAACTCCCGGGTAAGCCATTGCCAGGTTCTCGAGATCCCTGATACGCTGCAGATATTGCTGCATGATCTCGCGTCTTGCACCCGGCCTTGCGCCACTGATTGCATCACAGGCCTGTACTATCGGAGATATAACATACTGCATCTCCATTTCATCGTGGTGTGCTCCAATTGCATTAATTACAGCAGGGTTTTCACCATACTTTTCTGCCAGTTTTGCACCTAGTAAAGCATGGCTCAATTCAGTTTCTTCATCAGGTACCTTTCCGATATCATGAAGCAGGCCCGCGCGTTTTGCGAGCTTCGGATTCATACCCAGTTCGGAAGCCATGATAGAGCAGAGGTTCGCGACTTCCCGGCTATGCATTAGCAGGTTCTGGCCATAAGATGAGCGAAACCGCATTTTTCCAACTATTCTCACAAGGTCTTTGTGTAATCCATGTATTCCAAGTTCGATAACGGTCCTTTCACCAATTTCCATAACCTGCTCTTCAATTTGTCGGCGGGTTTTATCAACGACTTCCTCGATACGTGCAGGGTGAATACGACCATCGGTTACAAGGCGTGTAAGGCTTAGTCGTGCGATTTCGCGGCGAAGTGGATCGAAAGAAGAAAGTATAATGGCCTCAGGGGTATCGTCTACAATCAGGTCGACACCGGTAGCTGCTTCGATAGCGCGGATATTACGACCTTCACGACCAATTATTTGCCCCTTGATCTCATCGCTTTCCAGGTTAAACACCGTGATTGAATTCTCAATCGCCTGTTCAGCTGCCGTTCTCTGGATTGACTGGATTATTATCTTACGGGCCTCTTTATTTGCCTTTTGTTTTGCGTCGTCAACTATTTCCTGCTGAATGGCAATTGCCTGGGTATGTGCTTCCTGCCGCAGGCCTTCAATCAACTGACTTTTTGCTTCTTCTGCCGTAAGGCCGGCAATCTTTTCGAGCCTGCGCATATGCTCTTCCTGGTGTTTCTCCAGTTCTACGCGTTTCAGATTAACCACCTCAATCTGGCGATTAAGCGTTTCTTTTATTGTTTCGTTGTCTTTAACCTGTTTTTCCAGTTGTTCAAGCTTCTGGCTGGTTGTCTGCTCTTTTTGCCGGAGCCGGTTTTCCGAATCGCCCAGTTTCCGGTTGCGTTCCAATACATCTTTGTCGTAATCCGCTTTTAGTTGAAGGAACTTTTCTTTTGCTTCGAGTAATTTCTGATTTTTTTGATTTTCTGCATTGATTTTGGCATCGGCAAGGATTTTTGATGCTTCCACTTCAGCCTCGCTGATCCTGGCCTGCGTATTCTTGGCAAAAATGAACTTCCCGGCGACTACACCGATTATCAGAGCTACTATGCCAATTATATAGGTTAATGTGTTTGGTTCCATCTTGTACAAATAATTTAGTTATTTCTTTCATATTTCAGCGCTCCTTATCTGTTGTGATTCAAGCAGAACGAGAGGGTAATTTGCGAAAATACAAAAAAGAGCAGTGATTCGGACAGCTTTTAATTAATCACCGCAAATTCCCGGGACATCCATTTAGCTGAAGATCAAGATGAGTTGCCGCCGGGGTTTGTACCGCCAGGCGAACGGGGAGAACCCCTACTGACCAGTCAATCAGGCCTCTTTGGTCAGGGCCTTGTCGAGCATTGACTCTAGTTGAGTAAAACTTGCCGAAATCTCGCGCAATGCCGATTCGCCGGCGCCGCGTTGCTTCATGTCGGTTGCATACCATAATATAACCATGGATATGTAGTCCTGCATATCTTTACCAGCAAATTGAGTTTTGAATTCGATTATTTTGTCATTGATCAATTTGATGGTCTTCCGGACCACTTCTTCGTCAGAAGGTTCGATCTTTATCCGGTAGCTCCGGTCTGCGATAATAATATTAATAGGAATCAGTGTCTCCATACTTGCATTTTTGAAAACCTTTGAGTAGATTTAAAGGATATAAGTGTCACGGCTTATTTGGACAGTTTTTTACGGATCGTTTGGATAGTTATTGGAACAAATAATTTTTTAACTCCATAACCCCAACGATTATGATTTTTGCTACAATTAAATCGCCTGTCTTTATTGACATGCTGAGCTTTGAAATGGTTGCTACACTAGCCTGCAGCATTTGTGCAATTCTGCGCGATGATTCCGGCTATGAATGCAGCCGTTTTGAAAGAGAGATCCCTGAAGGCAACCAGGTTGTAACCTGGAACCGTCTTAATGATCTTCCCTATGGTGTATATACCCTGGAATTGTCAAATGGCCAGGAAGAAATGAAAATGCGCCTGGTTAAAAGGGTATAACTATTCGCCCAGCATGGTAATACAGCGATCGATCTCCTTGATATAAAGGTTGAGTCTTTTCTCCAATTCTTTTTTATCGGTTTCGAGTAACTGCCCCGTTGCCATTTTAAGCAAAGAAATTTTTTGCTCCAGTTCATCTGCTTTTTTGAGCTGGTCAGCATGGATATCTTTTGCCTGCCGGAGTTCAATAGTCAGCTTCTCATTTTCTTTAATCAACAACTGGTTTTGCTTCAGAACCAGCTGAAGCTTCTCATTTATTCTTTTTAGTTGTTGATTAATTTCGCTCATATTAGTGATTAATGCAGCTCATATTATTTATAAACTTCGTCCATATCATTTCCGTATTTCAACCCTGAGATCATCAGTCAGTGTTTTTATAAGCTGTTGCATCATGTCGTCCACCTCGGAATCGGTTAATGTTTTCTGCTCATCAAGAAATGTAAAACTCACCGCCATCGACTTCTTACCATTTCCCAGTTTATCGCTTTCAAACACATCAAACAATTGAAGCCCTGCAAGCTTTTGTAATCTCAGTTTTCGTATCGATTTTTCTATTGAATCGTAGGGCACCGTCTTATCAACCACCATAGCCAGATCACGCATCACTGGTAACTGCTTTGGCAAATCCCTGAATTGCACACCTTGTGCATCAACACTATCCAAAACAAGTTCCCAACTGATATCTGCAAAGAAGACCGGTTGTTTTATATCGAATCGTTTCAATACTTCTTTTCCCACAATCCCGGCTTCAACCAGCGACTGGCCATTTAATTTTATCTGCAAACCTGACTCAAGCTCTTCTCCCGCGCCCTGTTCCCATTCATATTTCCGAACTCCCGTCAGTTGCAAGATTCTTGCCACAACACCTTTCAGATAATAAAGATCCGAGGGGACAGTCTTGCTTTTCCAGGTATCGGCCAATAAGTTCCCGGTAACATAAATACAAAGTCTTTTGCTTTCTTTATAAATGCCAGGTCCTTCATTAAGGTACGTTTTTCCGAACTCAAAAAATCGTAAATCAGCGCTTTTTCGGTTGATATTATATGACAGCGCCTCGAGGCCGGTCTCAAGCATCGACGGACGCAGCATATTATGGTCTGCACTGAGATTGTTCAACAACCTCACCGCCGAAACAAGCTCCTTTTCGCGATAGTATTTGCTATCCGTAATAGAGTTTGTAAGGATCTCGTTAAAGCCCAGACCAGCAAGATAATTACCGGTCTTCTCTGTCCGGATCTGCCGGTATACATCTGCTTCAACTGATGGAGAAATGGTGATAGCACCCGGGATCGCTACATTGTCAAGCCCATCGATCCGCATGATTTCTTCGACTACGTCTGCAGGCAAAGAGATATCAGGTTTACTGAATGGAACCAAAAGCCGCACTTCATCTTCATTCCGTTTCACAATTTCGAAGCCGAGAGATAACAGGATTCCGCTTACAATTGCCGGTTCATAATACTTACCACTTAACTTTTTTAAATACTGGTATTTTAATGTTACTTCCGCCCTGGGTTTCGGTTGCGGGTAAACGTCTGTAACAGGCGATGTAATCTCGCCGCCCGCTAACTCTGTAATCAACAACGCCGCGCGTTTCAGAACGTTCAGGGTATTGCTTATGTCGATGTTTTTTTCAAAATGGGTAGCAGCGTCTGTCCGAAGACCATGTCGGAAAGAAGTTTTCCTGATGTCTATGGGATTGAACCAGGCGCTCTCAAGAAAAATGTCTTTGGTTTCCGGTTTTACACCGCTGGTAAGTCCGCCAAAAACGCCGGCTATACACATCGGCTCGCGGTTTCCGTTACAAATCACCAGGTCGGCAGCGCTCAGCTTCCTTTCCTTATCATCGAGGGTCCTGAAAACAGTGCCTTCAGGCAGATTTGTAATTACAACTTCATGCTGTTTCAGTGCGGCTAAATCGAATGCATGAAGTGGCTGACCGGTTTCATGTAAAATGTAATTGGTAATGTCTACAATGTTGTTGATTGGTCGCTGGCCGATCGCACGCAGCTTCTGCTGCATCCACTGCGGCGATTCCTGCACTTTTATATTGCGGATGGTAATACCCGAATACCGCTGGCAAGCGTTAGCATTTTCAATAGTAACCTTAACAGCCGGACCATCGTTATCACGGAATGCTTTTGTATATGGTTGTTTTACTTTGATGTCGGTGTTACTATGATGACTTAAATAAGCGCACACATCACGTGCAACACCGAGATGGCTCATAGCATCCATCCGATTAGGTGTAAGACCAATCTCGTAAACGAAATCCGAGTAGGTCTCAAATAATTCTGAAACCGCTAACCCTGTTTTCGTATCTGCCGGTAATACAAGGATGCCACTATGATCTTCACCAAGACCAATTTCATCTTCCGCGCATATCATACCCTGGCTTTCCACCCCGCGGATTTTAGCAAGCCTCATCGTAACCGGATCACCGGTTCGTGGAAAGATGGTTGTACCCACCGGTGCCACAATCACCTTTTGACCGGCTGCAACATTCGGAGCACCACAAACGATTTGTAACAGCGTATCTCCACCGGTATCAACTCTTGTTACTGAAAGCTTGTCTGCATTGGGATGTTTTTCTTTCTCTTTCACTTCACCTACAATCAAACCATTCAAACCACCTTTGAGCGTTTCAAATTTTGTAAGATTTTCAACCTCAAGGCCGATAGAAGTCAGGATTTTGCTAAGTGCTTCCGGGTCAGGTTTAACGGGTAAATATTCCTGCAACCAGTTGTATGATATCGTCATGAATAATGCTTATACTAAAGGCGCAAAGATAATGATTGGCAAGAAGTGATCATTTGATTTATGGAACCGTGAAACAAAGCGCCAATAGTAACTGATGATTTCTGACAAGCTGAAACTGTGTAGCAGGAATGATTACAGGCTCCTGATCTGAGGGAAAGTCGCGTGACGCAACGACTTACCGGGAACGAAAAACCCCATAGTGCATGTGGCCGGGCATCTAATGCAATAAGTTTGCTAGCCAAATAAAAATGGTACTATTCTTTCGCACAGCCAATGTGCATTAAGGATGTTCATCGCCGGAAAACTTTTGTAATTTGTGGAAAGATAGAGAGGGTGTTGTGGATAACACGACGTTCGTTGTGAATTAGACTGGGAACTTCATGGTATTAAATATTGATTTGCGATTTTTTTTTTCGCTGATGTCAGGGGCTTTATATTCGCCGTCCCCCGTACGCTGGTAACATTCACTTAACATTGAGAATGCGATTACCAGATGTTCGGAGAGGAGTAAATCCACCGGACCCTGAGAGTACTATTCTGCCAGCCAGACATGTTTCATTGATTTGAAGGAATCAACGGAGACTTTATCTGCCCGGCGAAACCTTTGCTTTAATCTTATACGCTCAACAACCAGATGGATATTACTAACCTCAATAAAGACCGGAAGAGCCGGCGCAAAAGTTCGATTGACCTAAGCACAATGGTTTATGGCAAGGTACCGCCGCAGGCCAAGGACCTTGAAGAAGCCGTACTTGGTGCGGTTATGCTTGAGAAATCTGCGTTTGATGCAGTAATTGAAATCCTGAAACCCGAATGTTTTTATGTTGAAGCGCACCAGCGCATATACCGCTCGATGCAGGGTCTTCAACAAAAGAACCAACCAATAGATATACTTACCGTAGTTGAAGAACTGAAGACAAGGGAAGAACTGGAAGTTGTTGGGGGACCTTACTATGTAACAAAGCTTACTAATTCGGTTGTGTCATCTGCTAATATAGAGACGCATGCAAGGATCATTCTTCAAAAGTTTATTCAAAGGGAACTGATACGTATCAGCGGTGAAATAATCGGTGATGCATATGAGGACAGTACCGATGTATTCGATCTGTTGGATGATGCCGAAAGTAAGTTATTTGAAATTACAAATAATCACCTGCGCAAAAACTTTGACAGCATCGACCAGGTGCTAGTCAAAACGGTTCAGCGGATTGAGGACATGCGTAACCGGAACGAAGATATCACCGGTGTGCCGAGCGGATTTGTTTCTTTGGACCGTGTAACTTATGGCTGGCAGCAAACAGATCTTATTATCCTGGCGGCACGGCCGGCTGTTGGTAAAACTGCATTTGCACTTAATCTTGCGCGCAATGCTGCCCTGCATCCTACCAAATCTACGCCCGTTGCACTTTTCAGCCTTGAAATGAGTGCCGGCCAACTGGTCCAACGTATCCTGAGTGCCGAAAGTGAAATCTGGCTCGAGAAGATCAGCCGGGGCAAACTTGAGGAACATGAAATGAAACAATTATACGCTCGTGGGATACAAAAGCTTGCGCAGGCCCCGATATTCATCGATGACTCTGCAGCCTTGAATATTTTTGAACTGCGCGCCAAGTGCCGTCGCTTAAAAAATAAACATAATATCGGTTTAATCATCATCGATTACCTGCAGTTGATGAGTGGAACCTCAGACCGGCAAAGCAACCGCGAGCAGGAAATCAGTAAGATCTCACGTGATCTGAAAGGACTTGCTAAAGAACTACAGGTACCCATCATTGCGCTATCACAACTTAGCCGGGAAGTGGAAAAAAGAAAAGAAGGAGCAAAGATGCCGCAGTTGAGCGATCTGCGTGAATCTGGTGCCATTGAACAGGATGCGGACATGGTTATGTTTCTT
>Ga0190273_10000893_pt1 | contig 10789 bp, 9 predicted proteins | sample Popmic504IS_FD_134513 | JGI IMG/M metagenome (GOLD analysis project Ga0190273, IMG submission 134513) | Populus adjacent soil microbial communities from riparian zone of Shoshone River, Wyoming, USA - 504 IS | ecosystem: Environmental > Terrestrial > Soil > Riparian zone > Trees stand | place...
GAATCATTGATGCGGAAGCCTTTGGCGCCGAAAGTCTCAGCAAACTTCACGAAATCAACGCCTCCCAGCTTTACACCACTGCTACGGCCATATTTTAGCTCTTCTTGGAATTGTACCATGTTATAGGCATTGTCGTTCCAGATGAAATGGGTGATGTTGCAGCCCTGTTGAACGGCAGTTGACAGTTCTTGGGATGAAAACATGAATCCACCATCACCACTCAGAGACACAACCTTGGCTGAGGTAGGAGGATCCTGCGTCAAGGATGTGGCAATTGCCCAAGGTAAAGCCACTCCAAGTGTTTGCTGTCCGTTTGAGCAAAGGAGCCGACGAGGTTCGTACGCAAAGAAGAAGCGCATCATATAGATGTAGACGGTGCCAACATCCACAGTAACTGATGTATCTTTCGATACCAGTTTCTGTAGCTGCGAGACGAAATGTAGCGGATGGACAAGGCCGCTTGTACGTCTCGTCTCAGGAGAATCTTGCCATGCGAGATACTCTTTCGACAGATTTCGGGCCATTTCCGTTTCTGTGGCGTCTTCTACACGATCGAGATTTTGAGTGAGATAGTCCAAATTCTCCTTGATGGAGCCAAGCATTTCAGTGAGTGGATGATAGTATGTTCCATAATCTGAGGATGTATAATCAATGTGCACAATCTTCTGAGATCCATCGGGATTCCACAAATTTGCATCATATTCGACCGGATCATAGCCGACAGCAATTACAAGATCAGATCTTGCTAGAGCTTTGTCACCAACTTGATTCCTGAACAGCCCTACACGCCCGTAGAATAGATGAGCCAATTCCTTGGACACTGCTCCGGCAGCTTGGAATGTCTCGACTGTTATCATAGGGTGTTTCTTTATCAAGGCTCTGACAGCTTCAACAACAATTGGCGATGAAGCACGCATACCCAAAAACACGACAGGAAATTTTGCTCCTTCAATCAATCGTGCAACTTCCTCGAGTGTTGCTTGCGGAGCAGGGCCATATCTGGGCGCCAAGAACGCTTGTTTGGGAAACGGTAGGATCGCCGATTTCTCATGCGCGACGTCTGCTGGGATAGAGATGACAGTGGCACCCTTTGGCGAAGTACTAGCTGTTCTGAAAGCAGAGAGAATGATCTCGGCCGCTTGGTCTTCAACATCGATTCCCGTAGCAGCTTTTGAAGCGGGACCCAAGATATCCAGAGCCTTCATCGATTGGTGGGTACGTTTAGTGTTCATCAGTCTGGGGACAGAACCGATGATTGCAACGACCGGGTCACCTTCAGTTGTGGCAGTGACAAGTCCTGTGGCTAGATTGGATGCACCTGGACCGGAAGTCGCGATGCAGACGCCTGGAATTCCAGTCACACGTCCAACAGCTGCAGCCATCATAGCGGCGTTTTGTTCATGGCGACAAACTATCAAACGGATCTCTTGGTGATCCAGGAGACAGTCAAATATTGCATCAACCTTGGCACCCGGTATTCCAAAAACTATCCTTACCCCAGCGGCAAAAAGGCTGTTAACGATGATTTGTGCAACTGTGTTTTCGGTCATGGTAGTTCAATGGGACGTCAACCGCGGGAAGTATCTTTAAAAGGAAGGCTCTTCAGAGTATTGACTATGTGGTCAATTGTAGTTACGCTGATGAAGTCTTTATGTAGGTCAAACACTGGCAGTAGACATATACTAAGTAGTGGTTCAGCGAGCTACAAGAGACCAGGCTACGTACATAACAAAGCTTTCCGGAAGATCATGTCGGCGGGAATGCCGGCGAGACATGCTTGCCATGAAGAAGGAAGTATAACCTTGCACGATTTGGGAGAGTGGATTATTTCTTGACTAAGAACCGTATATTTCCGTAGCCTGTGGGCCGTCGACATGGTGGAAGCCGCTTTCCTACTCCATGTAACTTTCTCGTTTAGAAGACCCGGGTCGGTGGGCTGAGAACCGTTTACACACGTAGCAGCTATAATTATAACGGGACAAATACAGTCCCTATCAAAGTTCCGGATACTGGGATCATTAATTGGACTTTCAGTCATACATGGTATGTTCTAAAAGCCTCCTAATCCTCTCTGCATCTGTATCGACCTCGACTACCACAAATACCAGAATGGAGAAAAACGATATTTACCAATACTCTTTCGTGAACGCATTAATGGCTGGGGTTTCTGATTCTGGCATATCGGTGGAAAAATTACTTTCCAAAGGGAACCAAGGAATAGGCACATTCGCGAAAATGAAAGGCGAGCTTCTCATGATCGATGGGAAAATATACCAGCTGCTAGGGGATGGCAATACTCGAGAGCCGGACGGAACAGACCAAATACCCTACGCTGTTGGAACCAATTTTGTGCCACAAAAGACTTTAAATGTCCGATTAGAGTCTAAGGAGTCAATATCCGTACTATTGAAAGACTTGGAGTTCTATTCGGGTAATATCTTCATGACCTATCGGTTTGACGGACGATTTGAATCGTTGAAGTGCCGCACCGTCAAAGGCCAGGAATACGAGGGACAACCATTATCTGAAGTTGGAAAGAACCAACAAGTGCAATCTTACTGCGACATCGAAGGGACGATTGTCGGCTTTCAATCACCTGATATATGGCAAGGCTTTTTCGTTGCAGGGAATCACATGCACTTTGTCAGCAAAGACAGGAAAGAAGGTGGACACGTATTAGAGTTGTCAGGTGGAGAAGGAATGCTTGGGGTTGCGAAAGCGGCCAACATCCACATGGAGCTCCCAACTTCAGAGGCTTTCAATGAGGCCGAGCTCAGTATTGATGACATCGGTATCAAGGCTGTTGAAGGGTGATGTACATTCTAGCTACGGAATTAGTTCTATGCCTAGTGTTCAGAAGAACTCAAGAAGATATATAAGTGTAAAAGCGGACGCTTCGTAGTAGTACTGATAGTCGATTTTCAACTCGAGGCTACTATTAGTATGCCTCTTAAGGGTGCATGACCCTACAATGCATCTGTTTTGTTCGAATCGCTGGTTGAACATGGTACGTAAGAAGCGATACCATTAAAACCCAACTGGCATAGAGCTGCTCATCCCCACTCAGGTACCTACGTGATGTTATGAATGCGTATCACATGTGATTTGTGCCTAGGGATAAGTACTAACAGCTAGATGATTCGTTTCATTGATTTGGGACGAATGTACTCTGCAAAACAAAATTATTCTGGGATGAGGATCCAGGTCTTTGATCTGAACAAACCCCGACTATACCTGAGGCAGCCAATATTAGGTGAGGACAATTTTGGAAACAGTAACGCTAAGCGCACCGAGATTACCCCATTAAGGCACTTACCCAGAAAGGCAAGCACTCGAAAGAGACTCGCAGGATGTTTACTGAGATATGACATAATATGCCCTTCGCTTTTCTGTACTATTGAGGCAATTAAAGCTTTCTCCACGAAGTGACCCACCTCCGTGACATTTATGAGAAGGTGCAATCTTGACTAAGCCGCTATGTCCTAATGGATGTACCAGTCGCCCGCTTCTACGCCACCAAACGATCGAATGAAATGTCACAGAGCTTTGGGTTGTCAGGGATTACGGGAAGAAGGTCTACTCCCCGGATAATCGTTATTTATGAGCTCGTAGACCGCCTTGGCGTTGCTTGGTCTACCGTTGCTTCCGTTAGCACTTTGCGTGGAGCGGACTTGCGACCGGTGAAACAGGCTCCTTTGCTTGCTGTGTGAGTAAGGAGTATTCGAAAACATCTTCATTGCACTTCATTTGGTACTTAGCATAGAATGACAAGTACTCCAAGTCATTGATATATCATACCAGTACTTGTAAACTCAACGAAAAAAATTTGGTCCTAGAGCGTTTGCCATACAAAGTCCACCACGCTTCAACATGTCGACACAAAGCTCCAGTACCAGAAAGGCTCCTGCAAAATCACAGCCCACGACCGACGCTCATGTGAAGCACTTCTACCGAGCCCCTCGACGACAGAGTGGGAAGCACCGCAGACACCTACCTCCGTGCCCTCACCTTCATTGGTCTTCAGATACTTGTACCTCTACAGATGTGCAACCTGCGCCATCCGATATGCTTTCAGGCCTTGTGTTGGAGAACGCTGTGTTGTTCAACGCCACCAAAAAGGTGGTGAATCCTCCAGACAAGCTATTCTTCATGAGCTTTATGGCTGGGTTCTGGGTGGGCTTAGGTGGGCTTGCAGCAATCAGCGCGGCAGGTGGTGTGCCAGATAGCGTTAGGAGCCAGTGGGTTTCGCTGCCCAAATTTCTGATGGGAAGCTTTTTTGCATTCGGTAAGTGGTGGCTGATCGTCAGATGTTTCCGTTGCTGATTGCCTTGCCCAGCTCTCCATTTCATCGCGATGTTCGGCGGAGATCTCTTTACTGGGAACACAATGATTCTCGCTATTGGTGAGCATCCACTTTTTGTCCAAATGTTTTAGCACTTCTGATTCGAGTCTGACTACAGGATACTACAATCGTGTCATTTCATTGAGGTCTCTACTTCTCAACTGGTTGATCGTTTATATTGGCAATTGGGCCGGCACTCTGGTCGTTGCGTATTTCTTAGGCTTTCTCACAGACTTGTTCGGCGTAAAACAATATCGGGACTTCCTTGATACGCTTGTTATCGGCAAACTTGAGGATATCAGTAAGTTTCGATCAAGCTACCAGCCAGGCCAGAAACTAAACAGTGTAGACTGGGGACAGATCTTTCTCAGAGCAATACCAGCAAATATCATGGTTTGTATGGCACTGATGCTGGGCATCGCGGCTCGCGGAGCGGCTGGAAAGATCATGGCGCTCTGGTTTCCAGTCGTCATGTTTGTGCTCTCAGGCTTTGAGCACTGCGTCGCAAATAGTATGTTCAATAACTTTGTCGCTGCAGGGCCGAGCTGACTGCAAAATTCTAGTGATATTCTGTTCTGTCGGCCTTTTGTATGGAGCCCCCTCCTCCATCGGGCGGCTGTGGTACAATCAGTCGGCTGCAGTTTGTGGGAATATTGTTGGTGGCGTCATCTTCATCGGTTTGGCCGCACACCTGATGAACCATTGGAAGTCTCCGTTCTTTCGCTCAACAACGGAAGGAACTCTACTTGGACATGATGTGGAAAGTACAAGATACGCAAGAGACGTGAGAGATGCGCCTCTGGTAGACCTGAAAGAAATGCAGCGTATTTCTGACCAGCAAGAGAGATTAATAGGGGTCACTGGTCAGGACCAAGAAGCCTCAGACTCACGCGGCGAGACAGGGATGGAATGTCCTGACTGCTCCGATGATCGGGGCGTTAATAATGATGGGAGAAGCGCATCGGCATCCCCGGAGAGCGAAGAAAAAGAGGCAGAGCATGGCCAGGCAGCGGCACCGCATACTGAACAGAGCAGCGCTGCACGTCGGTTCTGGCACTTGTCTGCAAGGCGAACGACAAGCAGGACACCTGACGCGGCAAAGATCGTCTAAGAACTGCAACGAATCATTTCAGATTAGAGGTCCCATAAAATAATGCATACCGAGTCCTAGATCTTGATCTATACCCTTCCAAATGATCTACCTGTTAGTGATATGAAAACTGTGCACAAGAAACACGGCCGAAGACCGTCGTGAGACTCTCAGATGACTGTTGCATGGTAACAATCGATCGAGGGTCAGTAGTCTGAACGCATCACCACTATGGCACAGGCGGCTTGCAACTCGTTCCCACCAGTACAGTCAATGTGAAAGCACAACAGGCACAGCTCGACGATGAGTGCAGGGAACAGTTAGTAGGGGATTTTGACATCCAGCCACATTATCAAGATCAAGCACCTCGTATCAGTATATGGGCACAGATGACAGAAGGATTCGTGGCCACTGATTAGTGGGCAACTGGGCCATACTGAAAGAAGCACTGGAAGCGAGGATGTTAGATGGTATGTCAGCGTTCGAGCAAGTTGTATTGAAAAGATAGACGTAAGACTCACACATAACACAGCTACCTGTTCTAGAAGTAGATAGTTGCTGTATGAGTCACTCCGATATAGTTGTCGACTTCCTACATGATCCAATTTAACTCCCCTCAGGTACGAGGACTTCCCGCGCAATCTACTCAAGAAAACATGCTCGCCCATCTAGACAAGATTGACCGACTCGCAGCTCTCTGGATTACCTCATGCCCTCTCAATATATCGTAGTTGATCTTTATGTTAAGGTGTTCTAGCAGTACTGATTACCCAATCCATGATGATCATGCCAAGATGTACAGTGATTCTGGAAACCGGCAGACCCGTCGTTTTGGCCAGACTGAAGGCTAAGGCACTAAGGCATCAAGAATTAATGTCAAACGCTTAAGTCTGAGCCCATTCTCTCCGCAAATCATCAAGGAGAGGATCGGCTGCGGTATCACTAGTACAAGTATGAGACATGTTATTATGCAGCACGTCTATGCTAAGCCTCATAGTATGGTAACTGTTAGTTGAGAAAACGTAAGTCTGGTCCTGCAGCCTCAATAAATAAATGTAGACGATGCTGGCTTTCCTAGCTGTTAGTAGAGATGCGGGGTAATGATAACGTATATGCGTTGCTTCGTCCGAGAATCACACTCTTCTCCTCCGAAGTCATCCTTACGATGGATGGCATATGGAAGCAGACGTTGATTCATCGGTTCGTCCGAAAAATAAAGCCTTCGTCCTTCCAAGCCACGACGAGCTTTTCTTAAGGCGTCTCGTTCGTTTACCGCAAATCGTACAGGCATTTGTCATCTCTTGCTGTCTACTATTAGATTACCGACTGTTCCCGCAAGTATAAAAGAGTTGCTGCAACCCTTCTGCTTCTCCTTTGCCCCATGATTCCAGCTTCTCCCACACTTTTCAATCATGGTGTCTGCGACTCCTGCCGTTGTGCTTGGCTGCCATAGCATTGGCTCACCATCGGACCCTATCGCGAAATATGATACTCCTGACAAAGCACAAAGCTTTTTAACCACCTACCGCAAGCATGGACTTAATCAACTTGATACCGCTCGAGGCTACTCACCTGGTGCACCGCACTCATCCGAGGTTCTGATGGCAAGTCTGTCCCCTCCTTGAAACGTTCCTTTGGTGGTTCGCCGTACCATTCTCCCCGCCATTTGCATATAGGAGGGTTTCATGGGAGGGTCTCAAATAGCCACCGATAGCTCAAAATGTCCAATATCTCTAGTATCATACCGAGTTCAACTAACATATGCTACGTGCAGGGCCAGACTGACTTTGCCTCGTGGGCTATGGTCGACTCAAAAGCCGATTCCATTACTCCTGGTAGCCACACAGCAGAAGGCATCGCGCGGAGCATTGACGGTACCCTGAGCGCTCTAGGAGTGTCTAAGGTCCACATTTACTATCTTCACATGCCTGATCGCTCAACGCCCTTCGAAGAAACCTGTCGCGCTATGAACGAGGCCTACCAGGCCGGCAAGTTCGAAAAGTTCGGACTCAGCAACTACCGTGCCGACGAAGTCGACCAGATCTACAAAATCTGTAAGGATCATTCCTGGGTTGAACCGACCGTGTACCAAGGCCAGTATAATGCCATTGCTCGTCACTCGGAGGAAGATTTGCTACCTACGCTGCGCAAGTATAATATTGCTTACTATGTCTACTCTCCAGGCGCTGGAGGCATGTTCTCAGGCAAGATCACGCGCGATTCCAATCACGCCAAAGGTAGTAGATTTGACCAAGAAACAGCTGTTGGCAAGATTTACACGTTGCTCTATCACAAGGATGCCCTCTTCGACGCTGCGAAGAAAGTGCACAATGCGGCTGAGAGGGCTGGCATCAGCGGACATGAAGTTGCTTTGCGCTGGGTACTTCATCATTCTGCATTAAGGGGTGAGCTAGGTGATGCAATGCTCATTAGTGCTAGTAGCCTGACTCAGCTTGAAGAGAATCTCGAGATCTGCAAGGCTGGTCCATTGCCAACAGAGTTGGTGAATATTGTGGAGAATGTCTGGGAGCCAGCAAAGGATTCTGCACCAGCTAGTAGCTTTTGATTTGCATGGTGATAGCAAACATGAAGTAGTTGAAGCAAATAGCAGAAAAGAGCCTGCAACATGGTTAGCTATACACCTAGAGTGACATGTATAATTTACACAGTGCCCTATGTGCAAGTATATATGGTAGTTTGGCACTTAAGGAAAAGCTATGACCGTAAAAGCTTGCCCAAAATTGATTCCTACTAAGAAAAATTTCTTGCGTCCTAGAAGTTTTAAGTAAAGATAAATCTATGAACTTTGACTTACCCTAGAACTATACTATCTCTGTACAAGTAAGATGTCACGGCTGCCAAGATGCGTCAAACACAGCCATAGTTTTCTGTGCCCACGAATCATAGCTAACTCAGCTAAGAATTCGGCTACTTCCGTCTACCTTTTAGGGGTAATTGGGCCAGTTCTGACATAAGGTGCCTTTCTAATAATTCGTTTATACACCTTACATATTGTCGTGGAGTTGCGTAGCACCTCCGCAGGGCAGGCCTACCGAGGTAGCGGAGAAATAGGGGTGAGCATGCTGGTAGCATGCTCCTTCTAGAGACCACCACCTCAGTACAGAGTAATCAGTTAATATAGTGTTCTTATCTGTCCTAGCCGATTCTACCATCGGTTATCTGACCCCTATCTGAGCGTGCAGCACCACCACAATATTGACCTTAGTCTACTATTACGATAGTAGTTACTTAGGCTTAGAGGAGGTGATACGATCTCTTTAAGTAGATTATTGTCGCTACCTCTAATATCAATTAAATGTTACATCATCATCAGTCCGACTAAACGTGAAAATCCTTCACTTTCCCACGCTCCCTCCAGACCGAACTCCATATGGCCATATTGACTCCTTGAGTGATATAGCTTGTTCTGAGTAATCCTTATTCCGCATTTCTCTCATTTGCTTGTCAATTCCTCCCCTAATCTTAATGCTAAAGCAGCTAATGTAAGAACATAGACTAGTGACAAAAGTTCATTTGAATCCCACCAAATCTAACATCGGAATTTAAGTCCAGTTCCAGCAAGCTTCTTGCACTCTGCTGCTGCTACCTTCGTGGACACCGAGCTTCTTCTTCTTCTGCCGTCGCAGTAGCCTTTGCCGCATCTTCGATTCTTTTGTAAACTCTTGTTCCACGCCAAACTAATCGAGCAACCAACCGTTATATATCATCCTACACATTGTCACTGATTCCGGGTCTGTTCAGAGGCTCGACGGCCTGGCTAAGTCGGCATGATAAGCATATCTCACTTCACCCACTCTGCAAGGCATGTCAATATGACGAGGCGCTGTGCTCGATGTGACCAGTATCGACACGGGTGAAACCTCTGTCGGATATCACTAGGAGGAGTGGAGGTACTGATAGTTGCGTGAGATAATGTAAATGAGTTGTGCAAGAGTAAGTCAGTTCGCATAGGAAGGGGTCTAGAATAACTTAGGTCGACCACGGAAGCAATTAAAGGCTGTAAAGTTTGTGATTGTTGATTTGAGACGTAGACAGCTAACCTCTGGGGAAGGATCAGCTGGCCCATTTAATTTGACCCGCTACGGTATGCAACAACTTCCAAGAAGCGCAGCTATGCTAATTATCACACGGATCACAGGGTCACAAAAAGACTGACGTAAGATAATAGTCCCACATCGATGACCGATGCTTCCGAAAGAAAACACTGTCAGACCGCTCGACCACTGAGATGCATGGAGTCCAAAAAAATCTGGAACACCTTCCAACGCGTGGAACGGGTGCTGTAGTAGTCGACTTTGACATAAAAATTGGAGATCGACCACTGATGGATCAGAAGCGTTCGATTCGAGACGACCCGTTAGTGCCTTCGTCACGATTTGGATTCGCTTAAGCTAGTTTGCCGTCATTAGCTCGAATCAAGACAATAGTGCCTTTATTGGATCAGCACCACGTGACTCTCCGATTAGACAGAGAGTCTCGGGTGTCGTACTCACTTATGACCTGAAAAGTGAATGCAATCCAAAGACAAGTCTATTGCCTTAGCAAGCTTATTCCACAGGGTTGTATCACAGCCTGTAACAAAATAACGCTAGGGTAACATCTCGCAGCTCGTAACGCAATATATCCGCAAGATGACCGGAAATGTGTTAGCTTAAGAGATCTCAAGCGATTGACGTGGCCCAATCTCAATGGTCCTAGTTACGGAGCATGAGCTTCTGTACCTTTAACTGGTTGCAAGAACACCTCGGGGATGTCAAACGGCTTCGCGCTGCACGGACTGGTAGCGGAGAATATAATAACCTCACGGAGGTGACTCCCGTGAATACTAGCGCAATGAAGCTGGGTTGTGTCATCGATAGACTAAGATTTGGCCTGCGACCGTCATTGACCAAATAATGGAGGAGCAAAGGGTAGATTTCAACAATACGGTCTCCAACTACTATTAAAGTTTTCTAGCAAGGAATCAGTCCTCTCCAAATGGCCGTGTGTATCTTCAGATGAGGTTCGATGAGTCGAAGTAGCTGCTCAAGAATGAAGCCCCGCTCTGAACTTTAGTAGCCACCCCTCCTCCACTCTTCAAAAGGTATCGTTGTTTACGAGGGTCCCGGTCGAGACTTTTACTCGAGCTTCGTTAGCAGCGCATGAGCGATCCACATCAAGATATTTGCAGGTCGAACAGTTCCAAATCAAGTGAGTTCTGAGATAAGAAATGATGCGCCTCTTAGCGGCTATAGTCCGACATAAAGCAAACAAGCCTGATCTTCAGGTACCAATTCCAACGTCTCCAGTAGATAGAGTCGTCGAGAAATTGTGATTGATAAATCACGATCAGATTA
>Ga0190273_10000894_pt1 | contig 10770 bp, 9 predicted proteins | sample Popmic504IS_FD_134513 | JGI IMG/M metagenome (GOLD analysis project Ga0190273, IMG submission 134513) | Populus adjacent soil microbial communities from riparian zone of Shoshone River, Wyoming, USA - 504 IS | ecosystem: Environmental > Terrestrial > Soil > Riparian zone > Trees stand | place...
ACATCAGATCAAACCAAATATTTTATACCAATGCAGTTGCACGTATTTGGTAAAGTGGTTGAAAGCAAACGCGACCGCTGGATAGCGGCGTTCTTTTATGTGGCTATCATTTTTGGTATAGGATGGGCGATCATCAACCAATGGAACCATTACAAAGCAGGTGAACTTACCTGGAACCCATATGTTATCCTTATCATGCTAAGCGTAGGTGGCTGGATCTCGGCTTTTGGCGGCGCCTGGAAAGATGCCCCTATCGAAGGTTTCGAAACATTCAAGTTTTTCCGCAGTCCCAGTGTTGCTTATTTTTGGGGATGGGTTGCTGCTAATCTTACCGATAACTTTTTAGCGATCGGCCTTTGCAGCATTGGCTTTACCATCGCTACGATAGAAACATATAAAACTTTCTTTTTCCCAAGCAAGCCGCGCGGTAAGTTCCAGGGAAAACCTATTTTATATCCTGAGTGGTTAAAGAACAGGCAGCCGTTCGTGTTCCTTTACATCGCCTGCTGGTTATTTGTTATCATTTACGGTGTGCTGGCTTTTGTAAACCCGCATTCAGGCTTGGTTAGCAAATAATCTAAACTGCCAGCCAAACGGCATCAGTAAACCATTTCTTTCCGTCATAAAATTGTTTCAGGGGCTTAAAACCAGCCCCTGAAGCCATTTTATGGGTTTGGTCCACCGTGTATTTCTGCGACACCTCCATGTGGATGTATTCATCCTTTTCGAAAGAGATCACTTTATCACCTATCGTTACTTGCTGGTCTCTCAGGCTTATGAGGTAGCTTTTACACGCGCCTGTGGCCGGATCGTAAGTAGGGTAATGGTCGAATTGTTCGACATCGAAATTACCTGCCAATTCGCTGTTGATGCGTTCAAGCAAATTAAGATTAAATCGTTTGGTGATGCCGGCCGCGTCATTATAAGCTGCCAATACTATTTTTGGGTTCTTTTTAAGGTCGATGCCAATGAGCACCATATCACCGGGCGACAAGTGCGCCCGTAATTCACGACAAAATCCTTCAGCCACCTTTACAGGCATATTGCCCACGTTCGATCCCAGGAACATCACCACTTTACGCCTTGAAGATATCGCCGCGGCTTTTTTTAGCATGTCAAAATACTCACCGTTGAGGCCGGTAATATTAATGCCGGGCAGCGTCGCCGGAAGCGTGTTATTAAGGTGTGATATTACGTTAGATGAGATATCTATAGGCAGATAGGTGAAGTCGGCACCAGCCTCATTTAAATGCCTCAACAGGTGAATGGATTTTGTGGCATCACCGGCGCCAAGCTCTATCAGGTCAAATGCATCCCCTTCGCTTATCATGGCGTTGCAAATGTCCGCGGTTTGCGTTGTGAAAATCTCCATCTCGCAATCAGTGGGATAATATTCGGGGCAGGCCATCAGGTCCTGGAAAAGTTTATCTCCGTTGCTGTCGTAAAAATATTTTGAATCCAGGCGTTTCGGATCAGCGGTTAAGCCGGCAATAACATCCTGGTAGAATTGATTATCGGTAAATGAACCTTGCCTTGCTGCTTGTTCGTTGAATGTAGTAGAAGTAGTCATAAGTATTAGATCGTAAAAATTATTTAGCAAGGCGTATGCCTGTAAACTGCCACCGCAGTTCGGGTTGAAAAAAGTTGCGGTATGTGATACGGCTGTGTCCGGGTGACGTAACCTCTGATGCACCCCTTAGCACTTTTTGGCCAACCATAAATTTACCATTATACTCGCCAATAGCGCCCGGCGCCTTCGCAAATCCCGGGTAGGGCAGGTACGAGCTCTCGGTCCACTCCCATACTTTACCCCACTCAAATTGCGTTGCTGCCACTTCCCACTCAAACTCGGTAGGCAGGCGCATGCCTCTCCAGGATGCATACGCATAAGCTTCGTAATAACTAATGTGGCAAACCGGTTCGTGCCAGTTAACTGGCTGCAAGCCGTGATAGGTGTAGTTGTGCCATTCCTCATCTATGGGGTGCCAATACATCGGCGACTCTATTTTGTTGGTGTTCACCCAATCCCAGCCCGCGGCATGCCAGTGCCTGAAATCGTGATAACCGCCCGCATTGATGAATTCAAGGTACTCTGCGTTGGTCACCAGGTTAGGGCTTATCTCAAAATCATTAAGATAAACCTTGTGACGGTTAAGCTCGTTATCGAAGCAGAAGCCATCGCCGGCAAAGCCAATTTCATACACTCCTTCGTTAAGGGGAATAAGGCCCCTGTCGACCACTTCTGTTTTGGGCGATACATAATCCTTGCTGTAAGCGGGGAAGAGTGGGTTGTTGCCTAAAATGTACTTAATATCGGTAAGTAATAGTTCCTGGTGCTGCTCTTCGTGGTTAAAACCCAATATCAACAATTCTTTTACATCATCGCTAATGTCGCCGCACAGGAAGTTCTCCATGGCGTCATCCACATACTTCCGGTAAAGCTGTATATCGATAACCGTAGGGCGGCTCAAGTTCCCCCGGTCGGTTCGGATAACACGGTTGCCGACAGTTTCATAATAGCTGTTGAAAACGTAGTTATAATTTGGGTCGTATTCCTGGTACGCTGCGAAGTACGGCTTAAGAATAAAAGTTTCAAAAAACCAGGTAGTGTGGCCAATGTGCCACTTAGGCGGACTAACATCAACCACCGGCTGTACCACGTAATCCTCGGTTTGCAGGGGGGCGCATATATCTTCGGTACGACGGCGCACCTGTTTGTACTGAACGGCCAGATCTGTCATATTATTTGCTTTCCAAATAGCGTTTAAGGTCCGAAATTGTTTTTATATGTAGCTGTTTTGCCTGTTGCCCTCTCATCATTAATGCATACGCATTATTAAACCCTATTGGTTTTAACCATTTGATATTATATCTGCTTTTAAACTGGCGTTGCACATAATTGTAGGTGCTATCCTTGTTTACCTGCAGTGTGGTAACAGTTGCGGGCGATGCCTGTAAAATAGCAAGCAGGCCTGTACCGGTATATTCAGGATAAAGATCTATCTGGTTATTCGTCATGGCGTCGAAACATATTTTGGTGCCGCCAAGGCCTGTTTTAGTCGCTACATCATAATTGGTATAACCTTTTATGAGCATGCTGTACATTTCTGCAAGGATGTATTGTTCGCCAAATATTTTTGACCCAATGCGAACAATACCTTCTTGTCCGCCGCGCGATGGTTTAAAGAGTTTTTGTTGAACTAAAAAATCCTTAGCTACACGCTCTGGTGTTTGATGAAGGTAGTCTGTACGGTAGTTCAGTTCAGTCATAACCGAATCATTAATAATGCCCGATAGCAGGTTAAGCGTTTTCTCAAGATTCGGGAATTTTTTCAGGGCATCCTCCCGTACAATGGGCGCGGCGTAGTAAGGCGGGAATATTTTTTTATCATCATCCAGTACCGTTAGTCCGTAAGCTTTTAAGCGGCCGTCGGTAGAATAGCCGCTGATCACGTCGAGCTCTTTTTCCTGTGCTGCTTTGTACATTACTGCATCGCTGATAACGATGGTATGGATGCTTAAGCCATACTCACTCTGCAAGCCCAGGTTGCCATCCTGCCTTCCCATAAACTCGGGCGTGAAACCCGCGGTTAATTTGCCACCATAGGCAGAGGGAATAAAATATAAACATGACAGCACGATAAGAAATATAGGCGCCACCTTAACCGCGCCTTTTATCTTTTTAAAGTTTAGCTTTTGCACTTTAGATAGCAAGAAATCGAAAATGATAGCCAGCAATGCCGCCGGTATAGCCCCGGCAAGTATCATATTTGTATTGTTGAGTGATATTCCTCCGAATATAAATTCGCCCAATCCGCCGGCGGCGATATAGGATGCAAGGGTGGCAACTCCAACATTAATTACTGTAGCAGTGCGTATGCCGGCCAAAATTACCGGCATTGCAAGCGGAAGTTCAACTTTAAACAATACCTGCCAGCGACTCATCCCCATAGCTACAGCAGCTTCTTTTACAACCGCATCAACACCCGTTATACCGGTGTAGGTATTGCGGATGATAGGCAGCAGGGCATAAAGCAGTAATGCGACGATGGCAGGCTTAGCGCCGATGCCTAAAACCGGTATCATGAATCCGAGCAGTGCAATGCTTGGTATGGTTTGCAATATACCTGCAATGCCCAGCACAGTGCCCGATAAACCTTTTTTACGGGTGATATAGATACCCAGGGGCAGGCCTATAAGCACTGCAATGAACAACGAAATAAAGGTAAGCCCGATGTGTTGCAGCGTTTGCACGCCCAATTTATCGGCCTGTTGTTGCATAAACTGCCACAAAGTTGGTTGCTGCTCATTCATGCCGGCGCAGGGTTTTATATTGTGAGTAAGCCGACATCAATTCGTTAAAGGTGACGCTTTTTATTTCTTTATTCTGTTGATCGATAACATTGAGATTTTCGTTGGGATCAAATTTAAATGCCTCGAGGGCCTGCCAAATACTGGCAGCGGCAGAAAGAGCAGATGTGTTTATCTGTCGTCCGTCTGTGGGCAGGTGCCCCCATATATCCTGAAGTTTGATCGTCCTGAATTCGAGCTGGAGGCGTTCCTGCTGCAGAAAACGACTCACAAAGTCGTTTGCCGGATTGAACAAGAGTTCGGCAGGAGTGCCTAACTGCACTATTTTGCCTTTATCCATTAACGCAATACGATCAGCCAGTTCAAAAGCTTCCTGCACATCGTGGGTAACCATGATGATGGTTTTACGCTTCAACTCGTCAAGCGCCTTAAACTCTTCATGTATTTTAGAACGGGTAACATTGTCAAGCGCGCCAAAAGGCTCATCCATTAACAAAACAGGCGGATCAGCTACCAGTGCCCTTGCTAAGCCAATACGCTGTTGCTGACCACCGCTTAACTCGTTTGGATAAGCATTTAGCTGATCAGCCGAAAGATTGAGTTTTTCGATGATCTCTTTTGTTCGCTTTTCGATTTTGGCCTTATCCCACTTCAACAGGTTCGGAACGATCGCAATATTTTCGCCGATTGTGTAATGGGGGAAAAGGCCGTTGTTTTGCAGCACATAGCCAACGCCCCGGCGCAATAGATCGGCTGACTGCTGCAACACGTTTTGCCTGTTAATGTAGGTGGTTCCGCTATCCGGTTCAATAAGCCGGTTAAGCATTTTAAGCGTGGTGGTTTTGCCGCAGCCACTCGTGCCTAACAGCACAAGCGTCTCGCCCCCTGCAACCTCGAAGGAAATATCATCAACCGCTTTTGTGGTACCGAAGGTTTTTACCAGGCGCTCAACTTTTATCATCGGCGTTTAATCCTCCAAAGCCATAAAAAGGTTGTTTAACGATTCAGAGTAGGTGGGGTGCGCAAACACGCAATAGCGTATCCTGTCGTACGTGATACCGCCTTCCATAGCCATCTGTAAAACCGACATGATCTCGCCACCCTCTGTACCCACCACCGCTGCCCCCAGTATCTTTTTTGTATCGGCATCAACAACAGCCTTCATAAAACCACGGGTATCGCCGGTTTCAATGGCGCGCGCCACATGTTGCATAGGTAGTTTGGCAACCTTGTAGTTTAGCCCTTGTTTTTTCGCTTCCGCTTCGCTAATGCCAACACGGCCAAGTTCAGGATCGGTGAACATACAGTACGGCACAGGGCGGTCTTTAATATTTAAGTCCTGGCCTTCTAAGAGGTTGCGATACACGATAGTATAATCGTTATAGGATATATGCGTAAACGCCGGGCCGCCTTTCACATCTCCCAGTGCATAAATGCCCGGTACGTTGGTCTCCAGCTTGCCGTTCACTACAATATGGCCCTTTTCGTCTGTTTTTACGCCGGTCTTCTCAAGTCCAAGCCCTTTGGTCTGCGGTGCCCGGCCAATGGCTATCAGCACATGAGTGCACCGTAACTTTTGTTCTTCGCCATCCTGCTCAATTGTAGCCGATATGCGGCCCCCTGTTTTTTTCTTAATTTTTTTAACGTGTGCGTTAGCTAAAATGTTAATGTTTTCGCCCTTTAATATCCCCGCTATCTCTGCCGATACATCCTCATCCTCGCGGGATAAGAGCCTTTCAGACCGTTCAACGATTGTTACTTTACTGCCAAACCGCCGAAACATTTGTCCAAACTCCAGGCCGATATAATTACCGCCGATAATGAGCAGATGTTCGGGGACTTTCTCCAGGTCAAGGATGGTAGTGGAGGTAAGGTAATTGATGTCGTCCAAGCCCTCGATGTCATCGGGAATGATTGTTTTTGCACCCGTATTGATGAAGACGAGCCCGGCTTTAAACTCTTTGATTTTTCCGTTATGCCCCTTTACGGCTACCGTTTTTGCACCTATAAAGGTGGCATCGCCAAAAAGCAGATCAAGGTTCCGGGTATCTTCAATTGCCTTTTGACCGCCTTCGCGCGATTTTTTAACAATATCGTCCTTGCGCTTTTTTACCTGCCGCATATCTACAGAGTAGCCTTTGATGCTTATGCCCATATCGTTGCACCTGCCGGCGAGGTAAGCTACCCGGGCACTGGCCACCATGGTTTTGGTGGGCGTGCAACCGTCATTTACACATGTGCCGCCTACAAAGCGCTTTTCTACGAGTAACGTTTTTTTGCCTGCGTTAGCCAGTTTTTTTGCCAGGGGGCCGCCTGCCTGGCCAGAGCCTATGACTATGGCGTCGTATTGCTTCATGGTTATTGAGTTACTTGCACCCCTTTCCAGAAAGCTACGTAGCCGGTAATATTTGCCGCTGCAGCCTTGGGCTCGGGGTAATACCATGCGGCGTCAGTATTTTGTTTGCCGTCTACGTCGAGCGTGTAATAAGAGGCAAGGCCCTTCCACGGGCAGGTGGTGTGGGTATCAGATGCTTTCAAATAAGCAGAGTTAACACTTTCTTTTGGGAAATAGTGATTGTTCTCTACCACGATGGTGTCATTGCTTTCTGCAATCACCTGGTTGTTCCAAACAGCTTTCATATCGGCTAATGTTTTGATAAAGGTACCTTATCGGCTCCGGAAATTTAAAGAGCGAAACCTGTTTTTTGTTTCGAAGTGATAAAATTAGTCGCTGTTTTTCAGGGGAATAAATATTTTTTTAAAGATTATTTTAATTTGAGCAGGAAACGTATATCTTTGCAATCCCAAAATAAGGGAAACAAATGGCCCGTTCGTCTAGGGGTTAGGACAGGAGATTTTCATTCTTCAAACAGGGGTTCGATTCCCCTACGGGCTACACAAGCCGCTTTACGAAAGTAGAGCGGCTTTTTTGTTTCAAAACATTTTAGTTGAGGGTTCACGAAGCCTAATCCGGCGAAAGGAAAGTCGCCTATGACCTCATATTTTTGCTGAATTTCTGAAAAAGGTCTCCTAAGCACTTGAACTCGGTCAGCCATGAACTGGGCTCGATACTCTTTCTTCTCCCATGTTGGCCAGGCTTTATAAAATTCCGCTTCCAAAATGCCTTTAGCTATGGTCACATGTGGTTCGGACACAACGTGAGGCCGGTAATCGCGAATTTTCTTGAATATAGTTGGGGTGAATAATTTGATATTTTTAGCTATTTCAAAAATTTGTTCATTGTACGCTAAGTCTACGTAAATCGTGTGTGCTGGAAAGCATCCGAATCCGGAAAGGTAAATGGTAAAAGGAGTGGCAGATGAAGCCAAACTCTTATATCTGTTAATGATTCTGTTTTCATACGAAAGGGGCTGAATAAAGTTCGATAAGGTAATATGAGGGTGTGATTTAATAGCCCAATGCCAATTATAGTCCACCATGCACTGATGTTTCATTTTCATTATATCTAAGCATATAGAAGCTGATGGAGTAATAGTCACAAGATACTCGTATAACATTAGTCGTAACATACAAGCTAAATTACTAATAAATTTAGCAAAAAGTGCTTGGGCATCAATTATACGACTTGAAAGTTGCCATATGTCATCCTCGTTAGTTTACGAGAAAACGGTTTGAAGTCTTTCAAACGGGTTATATTAATATTAAATAAACAATGTTTCTTTAATGGTTTTTTAATCATTTATTAAGAGAGGCAGGTTTATTTGTATCAATAACCAATACATACGCCGGATGGGCTGATCGCCGCGGCAACCTATATTACCCGTTATATGACTAAAAAGGATACCCTTTTATCTGCCATCATTTTATTATATGCTACTATAGCTATTAATGCTACAGCAGGTGTTTTACCCCCAATTAAAAGATCGGCGCATACCGATAACCTGCTTAACGGGTACAATGTACAGTGGGATACCCCCGGTCCGGGTTCCGCACAATCAATGCCGCTGGGTAACGGCGATATTGGACTTAACGTATGGGTAGAGGAGAACGGCGACCTGCTTTTTTATATTGGCAAAACGGATGCATGGGGTCAGGCTACCGATGAAAAGGATGATTGGATGAAACAGGGCGGCGTTCTAATGAAATTGGGGGCCGTGCGCATATCGATGAGTCCAAACGGTTTAGATAAGGCAAACTCCGTCTTTAAACAGATACTTAAACTTAAAACAGGGGAAATCCTGGTCCAGGAAGGTAAGGGCCGCTCCGCTACGGTATATCGTATCTGGGTAGATGCTAACCACCCGGTGATCAGGGTAGAAGCAAAAGGCGCCGAGGCTTCGAAGGTCGCTGTAAAATTAGAAAACTGGCGCGCCGGTATTACCGATACCATTCTTAATAAAAAAAACAGCATTGCCTGGTATCATCATAATGGCGCCACGCCCGACGCCCGATTGTCCGACCTTACCTTCGGCGCCTTAATTAAAGGCAAGGGGCTTATCAATACGGATGCATCTACGCTCACTTCGGCCAGGGCGGTTAAATCACAATTAATTTCTATTTATCCTTTAACAGCGGTAGCTGCCAATGGCAACTTATGGCTTACCCGACTGGAAACGCAGGTCACAGGTATTGAAAAGCTTAATTTAGAGCAAACACGCCTTGCACATCAGCAGTGGTGGCAGCAATTTTGGAGTCGCAGCCATGTGTTTGTCAAGGGCGATGAACTGGCTACCAAGGTTACACAAGGTTATATTTTACAGCGTTTCATTACAGCGTGCGCCGGTAGGGGAGCGTATCCTATCAAATTTAACGGGTCGATTTTTGTAACTGAAAACGTTGAAAAAGGCCAAAACGCAGACTTCCGCTCATGGGGAGGACAGTATTGGTTTCAAAATACACGCGCCATGTATTGGCCGCGGCTAATGGCCGGCGATTTTGACATGATGCTGCCATTATTCAGGATGTATGCACAAATACTGCCCGGCAACGCGGCACAGGTAAAAAGCTACTACAATCACGGCGGCGCCTACTTCGCTGAGACCGCGCCTTTTTGGGGTGGATTAGATTATATGGGGGCGGATGTTAAAGCCAATTATACCAATCATTACTTCACCCCGATATTGGAGTTAAGTATGATGATGCTTGATTATTATGACTATACAGGCGATACAGATTTCGCAAAAAAGACTATGCTACCGGTTGCTACAGCGGGCCTGCAGTTTTACGACCAGCACTTCACACGTGATAGCGCAGGTAAACTGTTGCTTGACCCTGTGAATTCGATAGAAATGTTTTGGAAAGTGCACAACCCCGCACCCGATATTGCGGGGCTGCGGGCAGTGTTAAGCAGGATGGTAACCTTACCCGCCGGTTTGATAGATGAAGACACAAGGCGGCAATGGCAAAAGCTATACAGTGAACTGCCGTTATTGCCAACTGCTGACCAAGACGGCAAAACAGTTCTTTTGCCTTATGCCGGTCTTCAAAGTGCAAAATCATTTAATAGCGAAAACCCCGAACTATACGCCATATATCCCTTTAGAATATATGGAATTGGCAAATCAAACTTAGATGTAGCCGTAAATACTTTTAACATTCGTAAACAGAGGTCGAAAGGATGTTGGGTGCAGGACCCCATACAGGCGGCCATGATTGGCGATGCAGCAGTAGCTAAAGAATATGTGGCATTTGCCCTTACGAGACAAGATCCTAAATTGAAATTCCCTGCTTTTTGGGATAAAGGTAACGATTACATGCCCGACCAGGACAATGGCGGCAACGGCGAAAACGGCCTTCAACAGATGCTGATGCAAGTTGATGGCAAGAAAATAATGCTGTTACCCGCCTGGCCCGAAGGGTGGGATGCCGACTTTAAACTAAACGCTCCTTTTAATACAACAGTAGAGGGCAAAGTCGTTAAAGGGAAGCTGACCGGTTTGAAAGTTATTCCGGCCGCCCGTCTGTCAGACGTTATTGATGTGAGCCAAAAGCAACCTTTTTAAACCTCCTTATAAGTTAATTAGTAAACAGACACTTACAAGACTTTAGTAGACCAAGGCAGTTAAAATAGTACAATATTTGTTAAATTTATACCATTACTTTAACCTGCCATCAAAAGTGTTGTTCGCTTATCACGTATATACCTTTGAATGTAATTTGTTTTTGTAGTAATTTAGTAGTCTCGTCTTTTAAATATAAATGTTTTTTTGACCTGATTTATAAACTATACAGCGAGGTACTTAAGTTGTGATGCTTGTACTATCAACATGAGATTTTTTTTATCGGGAGCGTTCGCGGTTATCTTAAATATCCTTTACCTGTTGCCAGCCAATGCGCAATCATACGGACTTGCATTTAACAGTCACGAGGTAGTTCAGGATAAACGTACCACTTTAGATCTCCGGCTTGATAACGTTCTTCAAAAAGACAACCTGGAGCTTTCTTTTGATATTTCTTTCATACCCAACCACGAGATATATTTTGGCTATATACTCAGGC
>Ga0190273_10000895_pt1 | contig 10769 bp, 10 predicted proteins | sample Popmic504IS_FD_134513 | JGI IMG/M metagenome (GOLD analysis project Ga0190273, IMG submission 134513) | Populus adjacent soil microbial communities from riparian zone of Shoshone River, Wyoming, USA - 504 IS | ecosystem: Environmental > Terrestrial > Soil > Riparian zone > Trees stand | place...
CCCTCAGCCGAAGGAACCGGTCGACGTACCAGGTGCGGATGTCGGCGGTGGCCGCGTCGACGTACACCGAGAAGTCGAAGAAGTCGCTGATCGCCAGCCCGATCCGGCCGTCCTCGCGCACCCGCCCGGGCTGCAGGACGTTGAGGCCCTCGATGATCACGATGTCCGGGCTGCTGATGACCACCTTCTCGTCGGGCACGACGTCGTACACCAGGTGGGAGTACGTCGGCGCCTCGACCTCGTCGCGGCCGGACTTGATGTCCATCACGAAGCTGAGAAGGGCTCGCCGGTCGTAGGACTCCGGGAAGCCCTTGCGTCCGAGCAGGCCACGGCGCTCGAGCTCGGCGTTCGGGAGCAGGAAGCCGTCCGTCGTGACCAGCGACACGGACGGGTGCGCGGGCCAGTGCGCGAGCATGTGCTGCAGCAGCCGCGCGGTCGTCGACTTGCCCACCGCCACCGAGCCGGCCAGCCCGATCACGAAGGGCGTGCGCGGCGGCTGCTGCTGCCGGAGGAACTGCTCCTGGGCGCGGTGCAGCTGGGCGGCACTCCCGGCGTACATGCTGAGCAGCCCGGACAGCGGCAGGTAGACCTGTTGCACCTCGTCGAGGTCGAGGTAGTCACCGAGACCGCGCACCCGATCGATCTCCTCGGGGCTCAGCGGCTGCTGGGTGGCCGTGCCGAGCGCTGCCCACGCGTCCCGGTCGAGCTCGACGTAGGGGCCGGACTCCCGGTCACCGCTGCCTGCGCCGCTGGTCGCCATGCGCCGCATTCTGGCAGGCCCTGTCGTCGCACCGGGACGACCGGGTGGCGGCCCGGTGACCGCCGCGGCACCGCCGGCACCCCCGGCACCGCCGGTAGAGTCCGGTCCATGTGTGGAATCGTCGGGTACGTCGGGCCGCGGCAGGCTGAGGGGGTGGTGGTCGAGGGGCTGCGCCGTCTGGAGTACCGGGGGTATGACTCGGCCGGGGTGGCGCTGGTGCATGAGGGCCGGATCGTGGGCGACAAGCGGGCGGGGAAGCTGGCGAACCTCGACAAGGCGTTGGCTGACTCGCCGTTGCCGGAGTCGAACGCGGGGATCGGGCACACCCGCTGGGCGACGCATGGGGCGCCGAACGACGCGAACGCGCATCCCCATCTGGGGGCGGGCGGTCGGGTGGCGTTGGTGCACAACGGCATCATCGAGAACTTCGCGGTGCTGCGTGGGGAGCTGGAGCGGGCGGGGCACGAGCTCGTGTCGGCGACCGACACCGAGGTCGCGGCGCACTTGCTGGAGGCGGCGCTGGAGGACGATCGGACGCTGACCGAGGCGATGCAGCATGTGTGTCGCCGGTTGGCCGGGGCGTTCACGTTGGTCGCGGTGGACGCCCGTGACAAGGGTCGGGTGGTCGCGGCGCGGCGGAACTCGCCGCTGGTGGTGGGGGTGGGGGTGGGGGAGAACTTCGTCGCCTCGGATGTGGCGGCGTTCATCGAGCACACCCGCGACGCGCTGGAGCTCGGTCAGGACCAGGTGGTCACCGTGACCCGGGAGAAGGTGGAGGTGACCGACTTCCATGGTCGGCCCGCCCAGGCGACGCCGTTCCACGTGGACTGGGACCTGTCGGCGGCGGAGAAGGGGGGGTTCGACTGGTTCATGCGCAAGGAGATCCATGAGCAGCCGGGGGCGATCACGGACGCGATGCTGGGGCGGCACGACGCAGCGGGGGCGTTGCAGCTCGATGAGCTGCGGATCAGTGAGGAGGAGCTGCGGGGGGTCGACAAGATCATCCTGGTGGGGTGTGGGACCGCCAACTATGCGGGCATGGTCGCCAAGTACGCGATCGAGCACTGGACCCGGATCCCGTGCGAGGTGGAGCTCTCCCACGAGTTCCGCTACCGGGACCCCATCCTGACCCGGGACACGCTGGTGGTGGCGGTCAGCCAGTCGGGGGAGACCGCGGACACGTTGATGGCGATCCGGCATGCGCGGGAGCAGCGGGCGAGGGTGCTGGCGATCTGCAACACCAACGGGTCCACGATCCCGCGGGAGTCCGATGCGGTGATCTACACCCACGCCGGCCCGGAGATCGGGGTCGCCTCGACCAAGGGGTTCATGACCCAGCTGGTGGCCTGCTACCTGCTGGGCTTGTTCCTGGCGCAGGTGCGGGGCACCAAGTACGGCGACGAGATCGCGGACGTGGTCGCCGAGCTGGAGCGGATGCCCGCCCACGTCCAGCGCCTGTTGGACGCGGCGGCACAGGTCGACGCGCTGGCCCGGGAGCTGTCCGGGGTGCCCGCGGTGCTGTTCCTGGGTCGGCACACCGGGTTCCCGGTGGCGTTGGAGGGGGCGTTGAAGCTCAAGGAGCTGGCCTACATCCACGCCGAGGGATTCGCCGCCGGCGAGCTCAAGCACGGCCCCATCGCGCTCATCGAGGAAGGTCTGCCGGTGATCTGCGTGGTCCCACCCCCCGGCCGGGACCAGCTCCACGACAAGATGCTCTCCGGTATCCTCGAGGTCCGGGCCCGCGGCGCCCGCACCATCGTGCTCGCCGAAGAGGGCGACGACGACGTCACCCCCTACGCCGACGACCTGATCCGACTCCCCAAGGTCCCCACCCTGCTGCAACCCATGGTCGCCGTCGTCCCCCTCCAGCTCTTCGCCTGCGAGCTCGCCACCCACAAGGGCCACGACGTCGACCAACCCCGCAACCTCGCCAAGTCCGTCACCGTCGAGTGATCACCCCATGAGTGTCCTGGGGGTCGGCATCGACGTCGTCGACATAGCCCGGTTCGGGGAGACCCTCGAGCGCACGCCGGCGATGCGCGAGCGGCTGTTCACGCCGACGGAGCGATCGTGCTCCCTGGCCTCGCTCGCCGCCCGCTTCGCTGCCAAGGAGGCGCTCGCGAAGGCGCTCGGCGCACCCGAGGGCATGGGGTGGCTGGACGCCGAGATCGTCAACGACCCCAGCGGCGACCCGCGCTTGGACATCCGGGGCTCGGTGCAGGCGCGCGCGGACGTTCTGGGAGTGGCGACCATGCACGTCTCCCTCTCGCACGACGCGGGCATCGCCTCGGCGGTCGTGGTGCTCGAGAGCTGACGTGCCGCTCGCGGCCTTCCCCACGTTCGGCAGCCAGCACCTCCTGCTGCTCGGGGTCTTCGTGGTCGGGCTGGTGGGCGTGGTGGTGTTGGGGAGGGCGCGGCGGCCGCACGGCGCCGGTCGCGACGAGCCCGGACGGCGGAAGAGGCTCGACCGGCCGGGGGCCTTCGACCGGGTCTTCGCCGTCGTGCTCGTGGTCGTCGCCCTGTCCGCGCAGGCGTTCCAGCTCACGCCGAGCGACTTCGACCTCGGCTCGTCATTGCCGCTGGCACTCTGCGACTTCGCGTGGGTGGCTGCGGCATGGGCGCTCTGGACGCGGGCTCGCCTCCCGGCGGCGGTCACGTACTACTGGGGTCTCACCCTGACCGTGCAGGGGATCCTCACGCCATCGCTGGGCCAGGAGTTCCCGCATCCGCGGTTCTTCGCCTTCTGGGCACTGCACCTGCTGGTCGTGTGGTGCGCGGCCTACCTCAGCCTGGGTCTGGGCATCGGGCCGCACTGGCGCGAGTACCGGTGGACGGTCGCGATCAGCCTGGTGTGGGCGGTGGTCGTGTACGTGTTCGACGTCGCCTTCGACGTCAACTACGGCTACCTGCGGGACAAGCCGGGATCGGGGTCCCTGCTCGACCTGCTGGGTCCCTGGCCGGTGTACGTGGTCGTGGCGCTGGGGGTCCTGCTGGCCGGCTGGGCGCTGATGACCTGGCCGTGGGTGAGGCTCTCCCGCTCTCGGTAGCCTGAGCCGATGCGCAGCGCACACACCGTCGATCAGGTTCGTCAGGCCGAGCGGGAGCTGATGGCCCGGCTGCCCGACGGTGCCCTGATGCAGCGCGCTGCGACCGGGCTCGCGCACGCCGTGCTCGAGCTCCTCGGGCGTGCGTACGGCGCCCGGGTGCTGCTGCTCGTGGGGTCCGGCAACAACGGCGGCGACGCGCTGTACGCCGGCGCGTTCCTGGCCCGGCGAGGCGTGCAGGTGCACGCGCTCCTGCTCAGCCCGGACTCGACGCACACCGGCGGGCTGTCCGACCTCCGTGCAGCGGGCGGACGAGTGGTGACCTCCATCGAGGACCGCCGGCGTCCCGACGTGGTCGTCGACGGCATCATCGGGATCGGGGGTCGGGGCGGGTTGCGTCCGCGGGCCGCGGCGCTGGTCGAGTCGCTGGCCGACGTGCCGTTCGTGGCGGTGGACACCCCGTCCGGCGTCGACTCCGACACGGGCCGCGTCGAGGGGCCGCACGTCCGGGCCGCGGTCACGATCACGTTCGGGACCCACAAGATCGCGCACCTCGTGGACCCGGCGGCGATGGCCTGCGGAGCCGTCCACCTCGTCGACATCGGCCTGGACCTGCCCACGCCGGCCGTCCTCTCCCTGCAGGAGGCCGACGTGCGGGCGCTGCTGCCGAGGCCGACGCCGGACGCGCACAAGTACACCCGCGGAGTGGTCGGGGTCCGAGCCGGCTCGCAGCAGTACCCGGGAGCCGGTGTGCTGTGCGTCTCAGGAGCCGGCTCCGGGCTCGTCGGGATGGTGCGCTACGTGGGTGGAGCGGCCGACCTCGTGCGTGAGAAGCACCCCGAGGCCGTCGTCGGCGCCGGTCGGGTGCAGGCCTGGGTGATCGGCTCCGGAGGCGGCTCCGACGCCCAGCAGGCGCTGGCCGACTCGCTCGCCGACGGCGTGCCGGTCGTCGTGGACGCCGACGGGCTGACCCACGTCACCGGACCGCTGGGCGTGCCGGCGCTGCTCACCCCCCACGCGGGGGAGCTGTCCCGGATGCTCGACGTGGGGCGCGAGGAGATCGAGGCCGACCAGCTGCACTTCGCCCGGCTCGCCGCGTCGACCTACGACGCGGTGGTGCTGCTCAAGGGCCGGCACACGCTGGTCGCCGAGCCGGGTGGCCGCGTGCACGCCACCACGGTCGGGCCGTCCTGGCTGGCCACCGCCGGCGCCGGTGACGTGCTCGCCGGGATCTGCGGCGCGCTGCTCGCCGCCGGGCTGCACCCCTTCGACGCAGGAGCCGCCGGGTCATGGCTGCACGGCGCGGCAGCCGTCGCCGCTGGGGACGGCGGTCCCGTCACCGCGCCCGACGTGGCGCTGGCCCTCCCCGCCCTGCTGCGGGCCCTTCTTCGCTGACGACCGGAAGCGCTCCGCGTCGTGCTCATCCGCAGTCCCCTTGACCATGGTCGCCGTCACGGCTACAAGTCAGAGCATGGGCTTCGGCGACGCCTCCGACGTCAGGACGCTCTACCAGCAGGCCGCCACCGGCCTCGTCGGCATGCTGCCCACGCTCCGCGAGGCGGACTGGTCCCGACCGGCCCTCGGCGAGTGGACGGTGCGCGACCTCGTCGGACACGCCAGCCGCGCGCTGCTGACCGTCGAGTCGTACCTCGACCCGGCGCAGGTCGCCACCCGTCCGTCGATCGAGGATGCCGCGGGCTACTACCGAGCCGCATCGGCCGCGTTGGCGGATCCCGCAGCTGTCGCGGAGCGTGGTCGACAGGCCGGCGCCGCCCTCGGCGACAGGCCGGCCGAGGCGCTGGCGGCCATCACGGAGCGGGTCCTCGACCTGGTCGACGGCAGTCCCGGCGACGCACTGGTCAGCACTCCGGTCGGCACCATGACCCTGGTCGGCTACCTCCCCACCCGCACCTTCGAGCTCGTCGTCCACGGCCTCGACCTGGCCACCGCCGTCGGCGCCGACCTCCCGGCGCAGCTCGCCGCTCCTGTCTCGGCCTGCGTCCGGCTGGCCGCGGCGCTCGCGGCCGACCGCGGCGAGGCCGTCGACGTGCTGCTCGCCCTCACCGGCCGGCGTGCCCTGCCGGAAGGCTTCAGCGTCGTGTGACGCCATGTCGCACGACGAGGGCGCGCGGGTGTCGTGACATGGTCATCGAGACCCACCAGGGCGCGGCCACGGCAAGATCCGCCGTCGGACCCACCGGTCCGGCGTTTCTGGGAGAATGGGCCGGACATGACGCTGCCCGACATGGACCACCGTGCGGAGGTCGTCGTCGACCTCGACGCGATCGCCGACAACGTCGCCACGCTCCGGCGCACCGTGCGGCAGACGTCGCCGGACGCGAGGATGATGACCGTGGTCAAGGCCGACGGCTACGGTCACGGGCTGGTCGAGTCCGCGCGGGCGGCCCGGGCCGGCGGCGCGGACTGGCTCGGCGTCGCGGTGCTCGAGGAGGCCCTCGCGCTGCGGGCTGCCGGGGACACCGGACCGCTGCTGGCCTGGCTGGCGGTCCCGGGCGAGGACTACCGCGGCGCGGTCGAGGCAGGAGTGGACCTCACGGCGTACTCCGTGGCTGCCGTCGACGAGATCGCCGCCGCCGCCCGCCTCATCGGTTGCCGCGCTCGGGTCCAGCTCAAGGTGGACACCGGCCTGAGCCGCGGCGGTGCGACCGACGACCAGTGGCGCCACCTCGTGGAGGCGGCCGCCGACGCGGAGCAGGCCGGGGCCCTGACGGTGACCGGGATCTGGTCACACTTCGCGTGTGCCGACGAGCCCGACCACCCGGCGAACGACACGGCCGAGAGGGCGTTCGTCCAGGCGCTGAAGGCCGTCGACGCGGTCGGCATCGAGCCGGAGGTGCGCCACCTGTCCAACTCCGCCGGTGCCCTGCTGCGGCCCTGGTCGGCCTACGACATGGTGCGCTGCGGCATCGCGTCCTACGGACTCTCCCCGGCGCCCGACGTGGTCACCGCGGCCGAGCTGGGGCTGGTCGCGGCGATGACCGCACGCACCCGGCTGGCCCTGGTCAAGCGGATCCCGGCCGGCGCGGGCGTCTCCTACGGACACACCTGGACCGCGGAGCGGGACACCACGGTGGGGCTGGTGCCGGTCGGGTACGGCGACGGGGTCCCGCGGCACGCCTCGTCGACCGGCCAGGTGCTCGCGGGCGGCAGGCTTAGAAAGGTCGCCGGGCGGGTATGCATGGACCAGCTCGTCGTGGAGCTGGGGGACGACCACGTCGAGCCCGGGGAGCCTGTCGTGCTGTTCGGCGACGGGCGCGACGGTGCGCCGACCGCCCAGGACTGGGCCGAGGCCGCCGACACCATCTCCTACGAGATCGTCTCCAGGATCGGTGGCCGCTTCGAGCGCCGCCACGTGTCGTCGAAAGGGTTGTCCACATCGTGATCGGCAATCGCTGGCTGCAGGGAGCCGCCGCCGGGGTGGGTGCGGCGGCTGCAGCCGTCACCGCCGGCCTGGTCGTCGAGCGGAGGGTGGTGCGCACCCGTCGGGCCATCGGCCAGGCTGCCGACGAGCTCGGCTCGCTCCGTGGCGACGCGCGGACCGTCCGCACCGACGACGGGGTCGAGCTGTTCGCGGAGATCGACGAGGTGGCGCCGTACGGCGGTGGCCCGAGAGCACTCAGCGCGGAGCCCACGATCGTGTTCGTGCACGGCTACGCGCTGAACCTCGACTGCTGGCACTTCCAGCGAGCGTACTTCCGCGGCAAGCACCGCATGGTGTTCTACGACCAGCGCTCCCACGGCCGTTCGGGGCGCTCCGACCAGGAGCACGCCTCGATCGACCAGCTCGGCGACGACCTGCGGCGGATCATCGAGGAGCTGGTGCCGTGCGGGCCGGTCGTCCTGGTCGGTCACTCGATGGGCGGGATGTCGGTCCTGGCCTTCGCCGAGCGGCACCCTGAGGTGTTCGCAGCGCGGGTGGCCGGCGTCGCCCTGGTCGCCACCACCGCCGGCGGGCTCAAGACCGACAACGTCCTCACCAGGTTCGTCCCCAGCGCGGTGGGAGCCCGGATCGCCCCTCGAGTGGTCGCCGGGCTCGCGCTCGCGCCCCGGCTCGTCGACGGGGTGCGCCGGCGCGGGTCGAACATCGGCTTCCTGGTCGCCGGTGAGTTCGCGTTCGGCGAGGACGTCCCCGCGTCGTACGTCGAGTTCGTCAACAACATGCTGGCCGCCACCCCGTTCGAGGTGCTCGCCCAGTTCTTCCCGCACTTCCACACGCTCGACAAGTTCACGGCGCTCGACCAGGTCGGTCGGGTGCCGACCACCATCGTCATCGGCTCCAAGGACGTGATGACCTCGATCGGCCACAGCCGCAAGATGGCCGCCCGGATGCCGAGCGCGGCCCTGGTCGAGGTCCCCGGAGGTGGGCACATGGTGATGCTGGAGAAGAAGGACCGGGTGAACGCCGCCCTGGACCAGCTCTTCGCGGCCGCCGACGCGAGCCCCACCGCCCGGGTGTCGTGAGGCTGGTCGCCGGCACCGCCGACGAGACGCGGGAGGTCGGCCGGCGGCTGGCAGGGCTGCTGCGGGGTGGTGACCTGCTCGTGCTCAGCGGGGACCTCGGAGCCGGGAAGACCACCTTCACGCAGGGGCTCGGCGCCGGGCTGGGGGTGCGAGGTGACGTCACCTCGCCCACCTTCGTGATCTCGCGGGTGCATCCCTCGCTGGCCGGCGGGCCGGCCCTCGTGCACGTGGACGCCTACCGGCTCGGCGGCCTGCCGGAGCTCGACGACCTCGACCTCGACACGTCGCTCGACGACGCGGTGACGGTCGTCGAGTGGGGAACCGGGGTGGCGGAGAGCCTCGCCGAGGACCGTCTCGACGTGGACATCCGCCGCGCGCGCGGCGACGAGGCGGACGAGACCCGCACCGTGCGGATCACGGCGGTCGGCCCACGGTGGTCCGGTGTGCCGCTGCCGTCGGTCCTCGGCTTGTAGCCTCGTCCGCGTGCTGCTCGCCTTCGACACCGCCACCCCCGCCGTCACGGTGGCCCTGCACGACGGGGAGCGCGTCGTCGCCTCGCACCTCACGGTGGACGCGCGTCGGCACGGCGAGCTGCTCGCCCCCGGCATCACCGCCGTGCTCGACGAGGCCTGGGTGCCGCGCCAGGACGTGACAGCGGTCGCGGTCGGCGTCGGACCGGGGCCCTTCACCGGCCTGCGGGTCGGGCTCGTCACCGCGCGCACGCTCGCGCTGGCCCTCGACATCCCCGTGTACGGCGTGTGCACGCTCGACGTGCTCGCCGCCCAGGCGGTCGACGAGGGGCTCGACGTCCCGTTCCTGGTCGCGACCGATGCTCGTCGCAAGGAGGTCTACTGGGCGGCGTACGACGAGCAGGGCCGGCGCACCGACGGCCCGTGGGTGGGCCGACCGGCCGACGTGGCGACGCCGGGGCCCGTCGTGGGCGCGGGTCCGCTGCTCTACGCCGAGGCCTTCCCGCGGGCCGTGGGCCCCGGCCTCCCGAACGCCGGCGTGCTCGCCGGCGTGGTGACCGACGAACGGGCGGAGCTGCTCGACCCGGAGCCGCTCTACCTGCGCCGTCCCGACATCGCCGATGCGCGGGCGCCGAAGCGGGTCTCGTGACCCTCCGTCCCGCCACCGAGGAGGACGTGCCGGCCGTGCACGCGATCGAGGCACAGGTGTTCGGGGTCGACGCCTGGTCGGAGCCGTCGGTCCGCGAGGAGCTCACCGGTCCCCGCCGCCGTGCCGTGCTGGCCTGCGACCCCGACGTCGTGGGCTACGTCGTCACGTCGGCCGTCGGCGACGCCGTGGACCTGCAGCGGCTCGTCGTGCACCCCGGGCACCGCCGCCGCGGTCTCGCCCGCTCGCTGCTGCAAGCGGTGTCCGAGGACGGGCGGATGCTGTTGGAGGTCAGTGCGTCCAACCGCGCGGCGCTGGGGCTCTACGCGGCCGAGGGGTTCCGCGAGATCCACCGGCGGCCGCGCTACTACCGCGACGGGTCCGACGCCGTCGTCATGGAGCGACGATGAGCGACGACCCGCTGGTCCTGGGCATCGAGACCTCGTGCGACGAGACCGGCGTCGGCCTGGTCCGCGGCCGCACCCTGCTCGCGGACGCGATCGCCTCGAGCGTGGACGAGCACGCCCGGTTCGGAGGGGTGGTGCCGGAGGTGGCGTCCCGCGCTCACCTCGAGGCGATGGTGCCCACGGTGGAGCGGGCCTGCGAGGAGGCTGGTGTCGCGCTGCACGACGTGGACGCGATCGCCGTGACGAACGGCCCGGGTCTCGTGGGCGCCCTGCTCGTCGGGGTGGCTGCCGCCAAGGCGCTGTCGGTGGGGCTCGGCAGACCGATCTACGGCGTGAACCACCTGGCGGCGCACGTCGCGGTCGACCAGCTCGAGCACGGTCCCCTGCCGGAGCCGTGCGTCGCGCTGCTGGTGAGCGGCGGGCACTCCTCGCTCCTGCGGGTCAGCGACGTCACCGGTGAGGACGGCGGCGTGACGCCGCTGGGCGCGACGATCGACGACGCCGCCGGGGAGGCGTTCGACAAGGTGGCCCGCCTGCTCGGGCTGGGCTTCCCGGGCGGTCCGGCGGTCGACCGGCTGGCGCGGGAGGGCCGGGCCGACTCGATCGCCTTCCCGAGGTCGATGCTGCGCGACCCGTCCTACGACGTGTCGTTCTCCGGGCTGAAGACCGCCGTCGCCCGCTGGGTGGAGGCCCAGGACGGCCCGGTGCCGGTGGCCGACGTCTGCGCGTCGTTCCAGGAGGCCGTCGTCGACGTGCTGACCGCCAAGGCCGTACGCGCCTGCACGGACAAGGGCGTGGACCACCTGCTGGTCGGCGGCGGGGTCGCCGCGAACTCCCGGCTGCGGACGATGGCGGAGGAGCGGGCCACGGCGAAGGGCATCCGGGTCCGGGTCCCGAGACCCGGGTTCTGCACCGACAACGGCGCGATGGTCGCTGCCCTGGGTTCCGAGATGGTGACCC
>Ga0190273_10000896_pt1 | contig 10768 bp, 9 predicted proteins | sample Popmic504IS_FD_134513 | JGI IMG/M metagenome (GOLD analysis project Ga0190273, IMG submission 134513) | Populus adjacent soil microbial communities from riparian zone of Shoshone River, Wyoming, USA - 504 IS | ecosystem: Environmental > Terrestrial > Soil > Riparian zone > Trees stand | place...
GCTCGACCTGAAGCTGCCGAACATCTCCGGCTTCGAACTGCTGGCGCTGATCCAGGCCGAGCCGGAGCTGGCCGAGATTCCGATCGTGGTCTTCACCGGCAAGGACCTCTCGGCCGAGGAAGACGCGCAGCTGCGCACCGTGGCCAAGAGCATCGTGCTCAAGGGCGTGCAGTCGCCGGAACGCCTGCTCGACGAAACCGCGCTGTTCCTGCACCGCGTGGTCGGCGATCTGCCGGCGGCCAAGCAGAAAATGCTGGCCAGCCTGCACGACACCAACGAGCCGCTGATCGGCAAGAAGGCGCTGGTGGTGGACGACGACGTGCGCAACATCTTCGCGCTGTCGTCGCTGCTGGAGCGCCACGGCATGCACGTGATCTCGGCCACCGGCGGCCGCGAGGCGATCGAGATCGTCGAACGCGAACCCGACGTCGCGCTGACGCTGATGGACATCATGATGCCGGAGATGGACGGCTACGAGACCATTCGCGAGATCCGCAAGCACGCGCAGTTCCGCCGGCTGCCGATCATCGCGCTGACCGCCAAGGCGATGAAGGGCGATCGCGAGAAATGCCTGGAAGCCGGCGCCTCGGACTACATCGCCAAGCCGGTCAACACCGACCAGCTGATGTCGCTGCTGCGCCTCTGGCTGCACCGCTGAGCGTTATGGGCGATGGTAATTTCAGGGCCGCGGGAGCCGCACCGATGAGTGACGACAAGCCTCGCATCCTGCTGGTGGACGACCAGCCGGCGCGCCTGCTCAGCTACGAAGTGATACTCGGCGACCTGCCGCTGACGCTGGTGCGCGCCAATTCCGGCGAAGAGGCGCTGCACAAGCTGATGGGCGGCGAGTTCGCGGTGATTCTGCTCGACGTCAACATGCCCGACATGGACGGCTTCGAAACCGCGAGCCTGATCCACCAGCATCCGCGTTTCGAAAAGACGCCGATCATCTTCGTCACCGGCGTCCACGTCACCGACCTCGACGAACTGCGCGGCTACAAGCTCGGCGCGGTCGATTACGTCTACATTCCGGTGGTGCCGGAGATTCTGCGCAGCAAAGTCACCGTGCTGGTCGAGCTCTACAACCACCGGCGCGAACTGCAGCATCTGAACCAGAGCCTGGCGCGCACCAACATCAAGCTCGAGCAGGCCAACAGCCTGCTGCGCGACGAAAAGACCCGCGAGCTGCAGGCGCTCAACGCGACGCTGGCACAGGCCAACGGCGAGCTCGCCGCGACCAACCTTACGCTGCAGGCCGAGAGCCAGGAGCGCGGCCTGGCCGAAGAGCGCATGCGCTTTCTGGCCGACACCATTCCGTCGATCGTGTGGACCTGCGCGCCGGATGGCCTGGTCACCTACGCCAACCGCAACTGGCACGAGTACTACGGCCGGCCGGTCAGCGGCGCCATCCCGACCTCGCTGACGCGGCTGCTGCTGCATCCGGACGAGGCCGACGGCGTCAGCGAGCTGGTGCAGCGATCGCTGGCGGCGGGCGAGAAGTTCGAGTTCGAGGCGCGCCATCTCGGCGGCGACGGCGAGTACGCCTGGTTCATTACCCGCGCGGTGCCCTGGTGCGACGCCACCGGCAGGGTCGCGTCCTGGTTCGGCATCACCACCAACATCAACGAGCAGAAGGAGATGATGGAGCGGCTGCGCGACTCCGACCGGCGCAAGGACGAGTTCCTGGCGATTCTCGGCCACGAGCTGCGCAATCCGCTGGCGCCGATCCGCAATGCGGTCGAGGTCATGCACCTGGTCGGCCTGCCGCCGGGGCCGCTGCAAACCATGCGCGACATGATCGACCGCCAGGTCACGCAGCTGACGCGTCTGGTCGACGACCTGCTCGACGTGTCGCGGATCACCCGCGGCAAGATCGAACTCAAGCGCGAAGAACTGACGCTGACCGACGTGCTGGCGCGCGCGATCGAGGTCAGCCGCCCGCTGATCGACAGCCGCGAGCTGGAGCTGGAGCTCAAGCTGCCGCCGGTGCCCATGCCGATCGTCGGCGACGTCACCCGGCTGGCGCAGATCTTCGGCAACCTGGTCAACAACGCGGCCAAGTACAGCCCGCCGCAGAGCCCGGTCGAGATCGAGGCCGCGGCGCTCGACGGCGAGGCCCTGGTGATCGTGCGCGATCGCGGTGTCGGCATTCCGCCGGACATGCTCGACCGCATCTTCCAGCCCTTCACCCAGGTCGAGGCCACGCGCGGCTACGCGCAGGGCGGCCTGGGCATTGGCCTGGCGCTGGTGCGCCAGCTGCTGGAGCTGCACGGCGGCCGGGTCGAGGCCTGCAGCGCCGGGCTGGGCCAGGGCAGCGAGTTCCGCGTGCACCTGCCGCTGCGCGCGCCGCAGCCGGCGCGCGAGGCCCCGGCGCCCTCGCCGGCCGAGCCGGTGCGAGCGCGCCGCATCCTGATCGCCGACGACAACGCCGACGCCGCGGCGTCGCTGGCGGCGATGCTGCGGCTGCAGGGCCACGAGGTACACATCGCCGTCGACGGCGTCGAGGCGATCGAACTCACCGGGCGCCTGCGTCCGCAGGTGGTGCTGCTCGATCTGGGCATGCCGCGCATGGACGGCTACGAGGCCGCCAGCCGTCTGCGCGCCGCCTGGGGGCCCGATCTGATGCTGATCGCGCTGACCGGCTGGAGCCGCGACGAAACCGGCCGCCCGTCGCTGCACGACTTCGACGCGCACCGCGTCAAGCCGGTGGCGCCGGATGATCTCGCCGGACTGCTGGCGGGCCTGCGCCCGGAGATCGCCGCGGCCTGAAACCGGGCCGGCGGCGGTGGCCAGGCGGGGCCGGGGATCGGCCCCTGGAATGCCCGCCGCAGGTGTCATCCATCAGGACGAGGCCGCTGCCCGGCACCGGGCGAATACTGGCTGCACAGATCGCGCGCCGCTGGAAAATCTTCCATGAACCGGTGCCGGTCGCCAGACTTCGGACGGACAAAAACCTCATGGCAACCAGCAAGGATTACGGCCTCGGCGAATTCGACTTTCCGCGCGGCTGGTTCATGATCGCCGAGAGCGGCAAGGTCGGCTCCGACAAGCCGCTGGCGGTGCGCTACTTCGGCCATGAGTTCGCGCTCTACCGCGGCAAGGATTCCGGCAAGGTCGTGCTGCTCGACGCGTTCTGCCCGCACATGGGCACGCACCTGGCGCGCAACAGCACCTCTTACGTCGCCCAGGACGGCGCGATCGAGGGCGATTCGATCCGCTGCCCGTACCATGCCTGGCGCTTCGGCGCCGACGGCAAGTGCAACCACATTCCGTATTCGGACGGCCCGATTCCGCCGGCGGCGAAAGTGCGCTCCTGGCCGGTGAAGGAGAGCATGGGCGCGATCTTCGTCTGGCACGACCCCGAAGGCGGCGAGCCGGAATGGGACGCGCCGTTCTTGTCGGAATGGGACGAGCCGAACTGGGTGCGATGGACGTTCGACGATCTCGGCGAGATCGATACGCATCCGCAGGAGATCGTCGACAACATCACCGACGCCGCGCATTTCGGCCCGGTGCACGGCTCGCGCACGCGTTACTTCGAAAACGAGTTCAAGGGCCATCTGGCGATCCAGCGCATGGCCGGCGGCCACCGCACGCTCGCGGCCGAGGGCGGCCCGCTGCTGGTCACCGAGGCCATCTACAACGGCCCCAGCATCCTGATCACGCGCATGAGCGGGCTGTACGACAGCTACATCTTCATCGCGCACACGCCGGTCGAAGACGGCAGCACGCATGTCTGGCATGCGCTGCTGGTGAAGACGCAGAAAGGCGGCTCGGCGACCGACGAGGATCGCGCGGCGGCCAAGATGTACTCCGACATGGCATTGGCCGCTTTCGCGCAGGATTTCGAAGTGTGGAAACACAAGAAGCCCTGCTTCAACGGCCTGTTCGTGCAGGGCGACGGCGCGTTCCGCAAGCAGCGGCTCTGGTACAAGCAGTTCTACAACCCGCGCGCGCGCAAGCAGGAGTTCCTGAAGCAGGTCGAAGGCCTGCACGTGCCACGCGGCATGCAGGCGTTCCCGAAGGATCAGGCGGAGCTGGCGGCGGCGTGAGGTGCTGAGCTCCTGGTCCCCTCCCCCACCTGCGGGGGAGGGCTAGGGTGGGGGCGGGCCGGCACAACGAAGCTGGGTTCTATCGGCCTGCCCCCATCCCGGCCTTCCCCCGCTAGCGGGGGAAGGAGACAAGCTCCGCAGCAGCCCGCGTCTTGTCCCTCCCACACGCGGGAAGGGGACAACAGAACGCTAAACCTTCGGCAGCTCCATGTCGCTGGGGCCCCAGAACGCGCGCATCGACGTGAACTTGCCGGCGCCGTCGAATGTAAACGTGTCGATCACGCGGATCACCGCTGGCCCCTGCGGCATGTTCAGCTCCACATCGAACGCCATTGCCGCCGCATTGCCGTGCGAAGCCCGGATCGGCGCTGCGAGTTTCAGCCGGGCGCCGGTGGCGACCGAGCTGCGGTAGAACGCGGCGATCGCCTCGCGGCCCTTCATCGTCGGCGTGCCCACCGGATCTTCGACGCTCGCGTCGTCCGCGAAAAGATCGGAGATCGCCTGCGGATCGGCGGCGTTGAAGTGGTCGATATAAGCCTGCAGCGCCCGCTTCATTCCCTGCTCGTCGCTCATCCCGCTCGCCCTGTACTCGAACCGGGCAGGACTATGCCGCCGTCGCAGGTGAGTCCGGCTCACCCTTTTGGATGAGACGGCTGCCCGGCACTGCGGATACCTTCATGACCCGTCGTATCCATCGGGACGCCGGAGACGGAGCCAGTTTTCCTAGCTCAACCCGAGACTCGGATCGGTTCAAATAGGCGCAGAGCGCCAAAAGCGACGCCCGGCATTTTCAACGGAGGAGACCCGTCTATGCCCATGACCGCTGTATCGATTGCCGATGCCCGCAGCGCATCGCGTGCGCCCGCCACGTTCGTTCTCGCGAATGCAGCCCCGGCCAATCCGGAGATCGACCAGCTCGATCGCCTGATCGGCTCGATCTACGACGGTCCGATGGAATCGCCGCCGTGGCAGACCGCGATGCAGCTGCTGCGCGAGCGCCTGAAAGCTGCGCACGTGACGCTGATGCTGCGGCCGCCGTCCCCCGACAGCGCCGGCATCATGCTCAATACCGGCAGCACCACGCTGCAGGGCGTGCAGTCCTACGAAACCCACTTCTTCGCGATGGACCCCTTCGTGCGCCTGCCCGAAGGCGAAGTCGTCACCGCCGAAGAACTGATCGGCAAGCAGTGGCTGCAGTCCGCGGTGTATCTGGAATATCTGAAGCCGCTGGGCGTGCGTCATCTGCTCGGCGCCGACATCAACACGCGCGACGGCATCGAATGCCGGCTGCGGGTGACGCGCTCGCTGGAATCGCAGCCGTTCTCGGTCGAGGACAAGGCGCTGTGCCGGCTGCTGTTGCCGCATCTGAAGCGCTCGATCCAGTTGCATGCGCGGCTGGATTTCCTCGAATGCGAGCGTGCGATGTTCGCCGGTGCGGTCAACCGCATGCAGCTCGGCACCATCAGCATCGACCAGAACGGCAACATCATCGAGAGCAACCAGGAAGCGCGTCGCATCCTGGCCGAGAAGGACGGCATCTGGCTGTCCGGCAACACGCTCTGCGTCGAAAGCGCGCAGGAAAGCCGCCAGTTGCAGCAGATGATCCGTCACTGCGTGACCGACGCCGGCGCCGCCGACGGCCCTGGCGTGGTCGAGGCGCTGTCGGTGTCGCGGCCCTCGGGCCGCGCCAAGCTCGGCATCCTGGTGCGTGCGATCCCGCTGGGCCCGTTCTCGGAAAGCAAGCAGCGCCCCGCCGCCGCGGTGTTCCTGCGCGATCCCGAAGCCAGCGCGGTGCAGCCGTCGCAGGAGCTGGTGCGCCGCCTGTTCGGCCTGACGCGGATGGAAGCCTCGCTGGCGCTGCTGCTGACCGAGGGCTACACCTTGGACGAGGCCGCCGAGAAGATGAACGTGCGCCGCAACACCGCGCGCACCCATCTGCGCTCCATTTTCTGCAAGACCGGGGTGACCCGGCAGACGATGTTGGTGCGGTTGTTGCTCAACAGCGTATTGAGCTTGGGGTGAAGCTGTCGCGGTAAAGGGAGAGGTGGGGAAAGAGGCGGGCCCAGGCCCGCCTCTTTTTTTGTGCGTGACGACGGGCGCGGGCCGTGCTTAAGCCGCTTGGGGCAGCTGCTTGCCGTGCCGCGCGAGCCAGTGTGCCGTGATGTTCGGCGCCTGCTCGAACGGCGTCACGATTTCGAAAATGCGCTCATAGGTGGCGCGCTTGATCTTCCAGCGGCCGTCCTGCCTGACGTAGATGTCGCGGTACAGCGCACTGCCGTCGGTGACGATCTTGTTGCGCAGGTCCAGGAACCAGTCTTTCAGGTACCAGGTGCCGGTGGCCTCGATGTCCGATACGAAATCGATCTCCGGGTGATTGACGTGATGCAGCGCGATCGCCTCGGCGTGGAATGCGCCGGACAGCGCCTCGATGATCGCATCGCGGCCCGCCGTCTCGAAGCGATAGCTGCCGCCGACGTAACAGACGCTGGAATCCTCGGTCAGCAGCTCACGCAGCTCGCTGAAGTTCGCGGTATCGATGCAGCGGCAATAGGCGTACTTCAGGCGCCGGATCTGCTCCAGGTCTTCGAGTTGCGTCAGCGACATCGGGTCTCTCCTCGTGATGTTCTTCAAGGCAGCATGTTGCCCGGGGTGCCCGCGGGCATCGTCCGTTCGCAGCATGGCCGGCACGGCGTCGGCTTTTAGATTCCGAAGCCGCCGGAGACGTTGATCTGCTGGCCGGTGACGTAGCCATTGGTCGCCAGAAACACCGCGGCACTGCCAATCTCCTGCGGCTGGCCCCAGCGCTTCAGGCACAGCAGTTTCTGCGTCTCTTCAGTCCATTGCTGGTCGAACACGCCGCGCTTCAGCAGCTCCAGGAACATGCCGGCCTCGATCACGCCGACCAGCACCGAATTGGCGCGGATGTTGTGGCGGCCTTCTTCCTTGGCGATACCCTTGCACAGCGCCTCGTTGACCGCCTTGGGTGCGACCGACAAGCCGTCCTTGGCCGGCCACCAGACATGGCCCGCCGAACCCAGGTGCACGTAGGAGCCGCCGCCGCTTTCCCGCAGATGCGGCAGCGTCGCCTGCACCGCGGTGAAAAAGCCGTGGACTTCAATGTCGATGGACTTGCGCCACAGCTCCTGCGTGGTATCGGCGATATGCACCTGCTCGACCACGGGCCCGGCACCCCAGACCACGGTGTGGATGCGTCCGTGGGTTTTGAGTACCGCGTCGACCGCGGCCTGCACCTGCGCCGCGTCGCGCACGTCGGCGGCGTGCGCGCTGGCCTTGCGGCCACCGGCCACGATCTCGGCGACGACGCGCTCGGCGACGTCCTTTTTGCTGCGGTAGACGATGGCGACATCGCTGCCGGCGCTGCCGAAAGACTTTGCGACCTCCTGGCCGATACCGCCGCTGCCGCCGAACACCAGCGTCGCGCCCTGCGGAAATGCGTTCGCCTGCTGCCCCATCGCCGTTTCTCCGTTATCGAATTCTTATGAGCCCGATTATGGAAACGCGGCCGCCCGCATAGCCTCACCCGCGCAGACGATGGAACGGCGGCGCGTCAATCGACCTGATAAAAATTTTCGGGGTCGAACAGCTTCGCGGCCGCGCTGCCGGTGGACGCTTTCTCGGTGCTGAGCCGGGTGTAGGCATCGCCTCGCAGATCGTGCATCTCGAGTTGCTGCAGATACCAGATCGCGCCGTCGCGGCGGATCGCGCTGGCCGGCGCAGTCAGGCGCTTGGCGGCCCGCGCGCCTTCGTAGAACTCGGCTTTCAGCGGCAGGCAGCTTTGCTGGTCGATCCAGGCGCGGACGCTGGAATAGCGCGCCTCCTTGCCGTCGATCCCGCGGAACGACAGGCGCTCGACGCTGCGGCCGTCCAGGGTCTCCGGCGCTTCCAGCGTCGCCTGCAGATCGCCGAACGCGCTCTGCAATTGCTTGAACTCGTTGTAGCTGAACTGCGTGCCCAGCAGCGAGCCGTCGGCGACGCTGCCGGTGACGCGTCGAACGCGCTTGACCGACGGCAGGTAGACATACATGCCGCTATGCAGATAGTCCTGGGTCTGCGTGATCAGGTACGCCGCGCCGGCCAGCGCGCCGGGCTCGGTGATGCGCAGGTTCGCGCGCAGCACGCCGGGCGCGGCGCCAGCGGCCTTGTCCCTTTGCACGAACAGCCGCCCGCGCAGCGTGCGCACCAGGCTCTGGTGTTCGTAGACCTCCATCGTCACGTTCTGTGCGCGCAGGGCCGGCGGGGAATTGGCACGCATGCAGGCCAGCACTTGCGCAGCATCACGGGCAGCAGCGGCGGCAGAGGCCGTACCCGCGCCCATCATCCCGCTCAGTAGCAGCGCCAGCGCACAGGCGCCGAAGATCCGGCGGCGATCATTATGGCGATTCATCGCGGTTGTCTCCGTTTCCTGTCGTGTGTCGCAATGACACCGGGCACAGGTCAGCTGCGGTTGACGCTGGCCGCATCGAGAAACGCCGGGCGCTCACCGCCGCCATGCAGCGTCAGGTTGGTGCCCGAAAGATAGCTCGCCTGCGGCGACGCCACCCACAGGCAGGCATCGCCGATGTCCGAAGGCTGGGCCAGGCGCCGCATCGGGATCGTCTGCGCGATCGCGGCGATGCCGGCTTCGTCGCCGTAATGCAGCTCGCTGTTCTCGGTGCGCACCAGGCCCGGGCTGACGGCGACGACACGCACTTTCGGCGCCCATTCCACCGCCAGCGAGGACACCAGGTTCAGCACACCGGCCTTGGCGGCGCCATAGGCCGCGGTGCCGGGCGAAGGCCGCAGCGCGCTGACGCTGCCGACGAACACGATGACGCCGCCGCCGTCCTGCGCCTGCATCAGCGCATTGGCTTTTTGCGCCAGGTGCAGCGGCGCCAGCAGGTTGAGCTGGATCATCGCCTCGTGAAACCGCGGCGAGGCCTGCGCAGCCATCACGAACGGCGAGCCGCCGGCATTGTTGACCAGCACGTCGAGGCGGCCGTAGCGCTGCTGGAGCTGCTCGAACAGCGCGTCGCGGGCGGCGGCATCGCGCACGTCCGCGGCGATGAAGTCGGCACGGCCGCCACCGGCTTCGGGCAGCTGCGCCGGCGCCTCGCGGCCGCAGACCACCACGGTGTCGCCTGCTGCGAGGAAGCTGGCACTGATGCCGCGGCCGAGGCCCTTGGCTCCGCCGGTTACCAGCACGATTCTGCGCGGCTGCGTCAATGCGTTCTCCATGGCCAAGCGCCGTATGCGCCGATGCTAGGCGATCCGCAGCGCGGGCCCGTCACCCGTAAGGATTAAGCGCTGACGATGGCTGTTCGCGCCGCGCAGGCTGCGGGCCGTATCCCCGCGGCCAATCGGGAAGAACGGTCGCAGATCGTTAGTCCAAAGGGACGAAGCCGCGCAGGACCGCCGCGCAGGACCATGCAAGCCGTCCTCAGACCGCGCTGCCATGACCGCCAAACCCGTTCCCGAAGGCCGCTACGTCACGCTTGCGGCCGGCTACCGGATGCATCTGATCGACCAGGGCCAGGGCCCGGTCGTGGTGTTCCTGCACGGCTCGGGCTCGGGCGCCTGCGGGCATAGCAACTTCAAGCACAACTATCCGCAGCTGGTGGCCGCCGGCTACCGCGTGATCCTGGTCGACCTGATCGGCTACGGCTATTCCGACAAGCCGGCCGACATCGAGTATCCGCTGGAGCTGTTCGTGTCCACGGTGAAAGAGACGCTGGACCTGATCGGCGTCCAACGCTGCACGCTGATCGGCAATTCCCTGGGCGGCGCGATCGCACTCGGCTTTGCGCTGGCACATCCGCAGGCCGTCGAAAAGCTGGTGCTGATGGCGCCCGGCGGCGTCGAAGACCAGCCCGACTATTTCAAGATGCCGGGCATGGCGCTGATGAAGGAGGTCTTCATGTCGGCCGAGCCGGTGACGGCGGCGCGGCTCAAGGACTTCTTCGTGCGCGGCATGGTCGTGGACCCCACATGCGTCGACGATGAAACCGTCAACGAGCGCTACGAACTGATGCAGCTGCAGAATCCGCAGGTCGTGCGCACGATGAAAGTGCCGAACATGAGCGAGCGCCTGCACGAGATCCTATGCCCGGCGCTGGGCTTCTGGGGCGCCGACGAGAAAATGATGCCGGAGACCGGCATCCTCAAGCTGGTGCACGGCATCCGCAACCTGCGCATGATCGTGGTGCCGCGCTGCGGTCACTGGGTCATGGTCGAGCATCGCGAGCTGTTCAATCGCATGACGCTGGATTTTCTGCGGCATGGATGAGGGGATGGACATTGGTTGCGCCGCCCGCCCCCACCCCGGCCCTCCCCCGCACGCGGGGGAGGGTGAAAGTAACGAGGCGGGTCCTAATTTCTCGGGTGTGGGTGGGGGCGAGGGCGCTCGATGAGCATGGACGCGGCCCGGATCGCAGCTCTCGGCGACGAACTCTACGCCGCGCTGCGCGAGCGCCGCACGCTGGCGCCGCTGACCTCGCGCGAACCCGATATCAGCATCGACGACGCCTACCGCATCTCGCTGCGCTTTCTGGAACTGCGCATCGCGCGAGGTGAGCGTGTGGTCGGCAAGAAGATCGGCGTCACCAGCAAGCCGGTGCAGGACATGCTCGGCGTGCATCAGCCGGATTTTGGTTTTCTGACCGACCGCATGCAGGTACGCAACGGCGCCAGCCTCAGCTTGGCGCAGGCCGGGCTGATCC
>Ga0190273_10000897_pt1 | contig 10762 bp, 8 predicted proteins | sample Popmic504IS_FD_134513 | JGI IMG/M metagenome (GOLD analysis project Ga0190273, IMG submission 134513) | Populus adjacent soil microbial communities from riparian zone of Shoshone River, Wyoming, USA - 504 IS | ecosystem: Environmental > Terrestrial > Soil > Riparian zone > Trees stand | place...
CACCCACGCTCGCAACGCACGCATCACGCGCATGGCACGCGATGCAGTCGACGTGGCCGGCATGGGAGTGGTGTTTGTCGACTCGCGCGGCCGGCTGGCCTGGCGTTCACCGCAGGCGGCGCTGTGGCTGCAGGCATTGGGCGAGCCCGTGTCGCCGGGGCAGTTGCCGGAAGCGCTCGAAACCGCACTGCAGGACGACGCCCATCTGCACGTGACGACAAGTGGTGGCATCCGCTTGACAGTGCGCAACCTGGGCTCGGCGACGTTGGGCGAAACCATGCTGCTGCTGGCGTTGCAGCGCGAAGAGTCGGCTTCATCGACGCGGCTCCACGATGCTGCACTGACCCCGCGCGAGACGGAAGTCTTGTCGTGGCTGGCAAAGGGCAAGACCAATCGCGACATCGGAGAGATTCTCGGCACCAGCCCACGCACGGTGAACAAGCACCTGGAGCACATCTTCGAGAAGCTCGGCGTGGAGACCAGGGCTGCCGCTGCGGCGCTGGCGAGCGGGCATCTGGCTTAGGCAACGCTGGCACCTGCGGCGCGAGTCGAATGGTTCGAACAAGTCAAAGGAAGCTCTTGGACAGGGGCGCGGCTTGAAGCGTCTTGCTGAAGAATTCCACGACTTCCGCGTTGAATCCGACGTGAAACGCTGCCCGGTCGAATCCCATGGCGCTGGTGCAAATGGCTGGCGCCATCGCGGCCAGCGCGCGGCCGCAAGGGGCTGAAAATCGAAATGCCCGGCCTTGGGCGCCACGTGATACTCCGGCGCCCGTGGCAGCGCGAGCCGAACTGCTTCGGCGTAGCGCGGATGCGGAACGACCGCATCGTTCTCGGCGCGCCGCAGCTGCACGGGCGCCGTGACATTCGCGAGGCCCTCTGCACTGAACGTGAAACCGAGCGCAGGTGCCGCCACGACGGCGCTCTTGATGCGTGGGTCCATCGCATTCCTGGCCACTTTTGTATGTGAAGTGGGCGGTTCGGTGCTTCCGCTCTTTGCGATGAGGCGGCACGCGTAGTCGCCCGGATGCCGCTCGCATGTCGGACCAATTTTGGAAAAATCAGGCAAGCCACCGATGCTCGCCAACGCCGTGAAGCCACCGGAAGACATGCCGAAGATGCCGATGCGCGTGGGATCGATCGCGCCCCGTCCGTCCCAGGCCGAGAGCATGTAGTCGATGGCGCGGCTCATGTGGCGTGATCGGTCCGTCACCTCGAGGCTGCGGCTCTGATCAGCATAGTTGTCTCCTGTATGGGTAACGGCCACGGCGATGAAACCCGCGTCGGCCAACGCAATGGCCGTATCGAAGTGACTAAGGAACGAGCCCCCATTGCCGTGCGACATGACAACCAGCGGCAGCCGCTTGCCTTGAATCGGGCCGTTCAGGGCAACGCTCATCGTCGTCGGCCCCATCGATGTCGGCTCGGCAGCGGCCGAGCTCCGATACCAGATGCCGATCTCCAGTGGTTTGCCGTCCGGGTCGGCGGCAGGCGCAAAGGCAAGTCTCCGTCCCTAAAGGTGTGTCGATGTCGACGGGTCAACGGCTTGTTGCCGTTCAGCGTTGGCAACTTACTTTGCGCCCCGAGCCTTGGCGATGTCGATCGCCGCGCACAACTCTTCGTACTCATTGAGGCCGACGCCCAGCGCCTGGAGCCACTGATCAAAGTACACATCGAGTTCGGCACTTCGTGGGTGTCTGCCCCTGTCGTGACGGATGAACGTCTTGCGGCCCTGCACCTTGTCGGCGATCAGCATCTCCTTGACGGCTTCGATCGGTCCGGCGGTCGGAAGGTCGACGATGACGGGCATTGCATTGTCTAAAGGTAGACTAACCATGTCGCTGGTCCAGGCATTGGCCCGGCTGCGATATTCCATGACCAGCATGATCACAAGCGGGTCGGCGTCAACGCGGTCCATGAAGTCCTGACCGTGTCGCATCAGATCATTGTCGGCCAGGAACAGCGGATGCAGGCAGAACGCGCGCATGGCGTCCTCGCTCGCGTCCAGTTCGGACAGGACCACGAGTCCTTCCTCGATCCGCTGCATCAGCAGGCTGCCCGCACGCTCAGCCAGTAGCTCGGCACAGTGCTCGCGGATGGCCTGGTACTCGGGCGACCACGAAGCACGAACGATGGCTTCGGTGACGATCATGCGTTTAGCTTTCGGGGCGAGTCATCGCGGCGCTCACGCACAGTGACCTTGCGCGAACCAGCGCTGAGTGCCGTGTCTTACTCATGTTCGATTTATCGTGCGCGTCCACCATGCAGCGCTATTGTCTACATGTAGCAGTCAGGTCCTGGCGTCTTCCCACCTTCATGCTGGTCGACCAGCAAGCAAGCAGCGGGACAAGCAGCAGCAGGTTGTCCAGAGTAGTCGGTCTGCTCCGGCATGCGCCATGCAGCCGAAACGGTGACGTGGCTTGCTCAGAACGCCCGGATCGATCGGCTCCATCGAGAATTGAAGCGCGGGTTCGGGCTTGTGCATGGGCAAGTCCTCAGCCGTAAGTGCCAGCACGGCGGCATCGGATTGCCTTGAGGACCGCCACCACGTACGCGACGTCAAAGCGGCCAGCGCCAACCCACTGCACATCATCAAAAGGCTCGGTGGCTGGATAGCTGGATAGCTGGGTGTCTATCTGACGGTTATGAACGCTTCGGCCGCGTGCAATGAATGTTGTTTAAAACACTGTTGCAGGAGACCTGGGGACTCTCATCGCGAGCACATTTCGGTTCAGGGCAATTCAGGTTCCAAGCCCGCCGGGGTCGCCCATACAAAAAATTGCGGTGCTCGAGTTTGATCTGAATATCTGCAAAGAATTTCGTCAATCTCAGGACGCCCTTCGTAGTAGCCAATTGGATTGAATGGCTTTGAATGGCAATTGCGGTAACCTATGCCGTTAACTTCACTCCCATCTAGAGTTCACATGGCCCAAACCTACGACGACATTCAGCAGCAGATTCAGCGACTTCAGCAGCGAGCAGAAGCCCTCCGCTCTTCGGAAGTTAAGGAAGTCGTCGAGCGGATAAAGGTCGCAATCGCGCATTACGAGTTGACGGCAGAGCAGCTCGGATTTGAAGTTGGCAAGCGCGTTGCCACCAAAAGCGGTGTGGGCAAGCGTGCCGCATCGCCGGTACCTGGCCAAAAAGCCGTCACCAGCACGATCAAGGCGCAATTCGGTGACTCGCAAGGAAATACCTGGGTTGGTCGAGGCGCACGCCCTGCTTGGTTACGCCAAGCGCTCGAGGCCGGCCACGACATCAATGAATTTCGGATGGGCCGACGCGCGAAGTCCAGCAATGTGACGACGAACGCCACGGAAAACAACGCGACCGAAGTGAGCACATCGGCTGCACCGCCGACTTCCGCACCGGCCAACCCCCGCAAAAAGAAGCGCGTGGCAAAGACTCAATACAGTGATGGCGCTGGCCGCGTGTGGAGCGGCTTTGGTCCCAAGCCGGCCTGGTTGAAGGCGGCGGTCGAGTCGGGCAAATCGCTTGCCGACTTCGCCACGTAACCACCCCGTCTACAGCGACTGCGGCTCCTGAATAGGCCGGCACCGAGGCCGGCGCCTAGGCAAGCCCGTACCCAGTCACGGCAGTCGAATTGAGGGATTTTGGGTGGCGCTGCGCAGACTGGCCCGCTTGCGCCAAGGAGCTTTCAGCAATGACTCCGGTCTGTCGGCTATGCCGACCTCACCGCGCCTGCTGCACGCGGACGATTCCGTTCACAGGCCGGCTGGCTGGGTGCCCGCCATATGTACCTGGACTTCCTCCGGGTCCTCCGGTTCACTGGACAACACAACAGTAAGCAAAGACAGCCCAAAGCTGACCACGAGCGCCCACCAGCCCATTGCGGCCACCAGGCCCGCGGACATCAGGATACCCAGGGCCAGCGCGAGAAGTTTGTACATAAGAGTCGATCTGGCTATGTTCTTGTTCAGTTCCGTGCGTCTCGCTCGGAGCAATGATCTGCCGCAAGCCGGCGCGCCTTCACTGGACAGCTGTCATTGAACGAGCGCCTTGTGTCGCAGCGCGATCGACACCCTGAAGCGGGTTTTGTCTTCGTCCACGTCGAACTGAATGTCGGGATGCTCCTCACGGTAGCGAGCGAGTGCCGGCAGCGGCGTGTGCTTCTTGGCCACCCAGGCCACCACGCAGTTGCCACGGCGGGCGTCCCGCACGGCATCGTCCAGCTGAAACAGCGTCAGGCGGCGGATCGGGCTCGCGTCGTTGGTGTTCGCGTCACCCGTCAGGCTTACCGGGGACAGCACGGGTGCGTGGGAAAGGTGGGTCATACCACCCTATCGGCAGCCCGGGCCGGAAATGAAATCTGTTTCAACTGCAGGAAGTCACGACGGCCCCGCGGCAACCGCGGCTTCATCTCGCGACCGGCACCTCAGCCGGTCAGATCTTGCGACACGCCGGCCATCGCCATGCGATTGCGTCCGTCGTTCTTGGCCGCATACAGCGCCGTGTCGGCCCTTGCCAGCAGGCTCTTGAGGTCTTCGTCGTCGCCGTGGTACATCGCGAATCCGATGCTGGTGGTCACGGGGACGACCTGACCCACCACCTCGAATGGCGCGCGCATCGACAACAGGATCTTGGAGGCGACACCCTGCGCGTCCAGGTAGCTGGAAAGGCCCTCAAGAAGAATCAAGAACTCGTCGCCCGCATAACGCGCGGCCACGTCCGTCTCGCGAACATTGAGCGATAGCCGCTGCGCAAACTCCTGCAGGACGGCGTCCCCGGCCGCATGGCCGAGCGAATCGTTGATGCCCTTGAACCGGTCCAGGTCGAGGTACATCACCCCGATGGGATCGCCCGAGCGCCGGGTACGCGCCATGGCCTCAAGCACCCTCTCTTCGAAGGCGCGGCGGTTGGGAAGCCCGGTGAGCGTGTCCTTTCGGGCCAAGGCATCGAGCTGCAATTGCTTTTGCTTGAGTTCGGTGACGTCGTTGGTCAGGCAATACAGGCTCAGCACGCGGCCTTCACTGTCTTTTTGCGGCAGATAGATCGTCTGCAGCACGCGCTCGCCGATCGGCAGCGGCATCGATTGTTCAAAAGAAACGGTTTCGCCGGCGAACGCACGATCGAGGAACGGCTTGCGCCATGCGTACTGCGCATCGCTGATGGTCTGGCGAATGGGTTGCTGCAGCACGGCGGCCGGCGGCGTGCCGAACCAGGCCTGGTGGGTGCCGTTGCAAAACACGATCCGCTCGTGCAGATCCAGTTCGGTGATGAGAACGGGCACGTTGTCGGTCAGGCCGCGAAGGCGCCGCTCGCTGGCGGCGCTCTGCAGTTCGGCACGCTTGCGTTCCGTGACGTCGAAGGTCATCGCAAAAAAGCCCTGGACTTCGCCGCCGACCGTGAACTCCGGCACCAGGTTGGTCTGCAGGTACGACTTCTGACCCGCCGCGTCACGCTCGCTCTCGAAGGCGACCGTCTGGCCGCCCAGCGCAGCGCGCACGTGGCCGGCCTGCGGGGCATACAGCGCATTGCCCTGCACTTCGCGCAAGGTGCGCCCGAGCATCCTGGCCGGGTCTTCGCCGAGCACCTTGGCCGAGTAGCGATTGGCGAAGGTGAATCGTTCGAGCCGATCGACGTGCGTGACCGACGCCGGCAGGTTGTCGGTGATCAGCTGCAGCCGACGCTGCTCGTCGAGCAGGCGCTCGCGCGCGTGCTTCAGTTCCGTGATGTCCTGGATGGTGCCGACCATGCGTGCGGCGCCATTTCCGCTATCGCCGCGCACGCCCTGCCCCAGGCTGCGCACCCAGATCTGCCGGCCCGCTGCAGTAGTCATGGGCAGTTCCAGGTCCCAGCCCGGTCCGCCGGCCATGGCGCTCTTGACCGCCGAGACCAATGCCGGCTGCGTATCCATCCGATAGAACTTCAGCGCCTCGCGAATCGAAGGGGTCCAGGACCGGTCCAGGTCGTGAATGCGATAGACCTCGTCCGACCACTGCATTGCGCCATCGGTCGCGTCGATTTCCCAGCCGCCTACGCGAGCCAAGGCGCTGGTGCGCTGCAGCAGGTCGGTGGTGCGCTTGAGGGCCAGGCTGTTCTGCTTGCTTTGGGTGATGTTCAGGTTGATGCCTACGATCCGCACGGCGGCGCCGTCGCCATCGCGCTCGACGACCTTGGCGCGGTTCTGGATCCACAACCAGTGACCGTCCTTGTGCCGCACGCGCACTTCGCCCTCGTACATCGGCGACTGGCCGTTCACATGGCCGGCCAGGCCCTCGCGCGCGTCGGCGTAGTCGTCTGGATGGACCATGCTTTGCCACAGGCCATCGACGGTTTCCAACTCGTCAGAGTCATAGCCGAACATGCGCCACCACTGTTCGTTGTAGGTGGCCCGTCCGGTGCGCACATCCAGGTCCCACAGACCGATGTCACCGCCGCTCAGGGCCAGCGCCAGGCGGTCGCCGGCCTGGCGTCGCGCATCTTCCTCGAGCTTGCGTTCGGTCACGTCCATGTGCGTTCCGACCACGCGCACGGCGCGCCCTGCAGCGTCGCGCTCGACGGCGACGCAGCGGTTGAGCACCCAGATCCAGTGGCCATCGCGGTGCCTCAGCCGGTGCTCGGCCTCGCAAAAGGCGGTGGAGCCGTCCAGGTGCCTCTTGAAGGAAGCCCAGATCACAGGCCAGTCGTCCGGATGCACCAGCGACTTCCAGTCCAGCGTCGCCGGTTTGGCGTCCTGCGGGTATCCGAGCATCGCGTACTCGCGGGCGTTGACGCTCCAGTGCCCGGACGACACGTCCAGGTCCCACAGACCCAGATCGCCACCGCGCAGCACCAGTTCGAGCAACTCGCCGTCTTCTTTGCGGCGGCGCTGCGCGTCGTGGGTGAGGCGCGTGCACTCCAGCGACAACGACTGCGCCAGTGTCTCGGCCCGCTCGGCCCGCGACGCTGCGTCGATCAGGCTGGCCGCCTGTCGGGCCAACGCGGCCAGTGCCCGGGCCTGGTCCGGCGTCAGTGCGCGGGCGTCCGCGCTCAACACCGCCAGCGAACCCACCACGTCGCCGCTCGCATTGGTGATGCCGACCGAGGCATAGAAGCGGATGCGTGGCGCGTCGTGCACCAGCGGGTGACTGGCCAGTCGACCGTCGGCCGCGGCATCGGTGATCGTCAGCGCGCCGTCGGGCGTCGCAATGGCGTAGCACGCCAGATCCTCGAGCAAAGGAGCTTGCGACGCGGACAGACCGATGCCGGCGCCCGTCGTCGCCGAATCCGACAGCGACATCAGGCCCATGGTGCAACCGGTCAGTTGTGTCGCCAACGCCACCAGGTTGACCCATGCCCGGTGCGACGCGAGCGTCGGTACGTCGACCTCCGGGGCAACGGCAAAGCGGGGTGATGTTTGGATGGACAGTGAGGGCATTGGGGAGCAACCTACCTTGCCATTTGTAGCGGCGGACGGAGCGGATCCATCTGATGATCAGCGGGCAATTCGCGTCTTAATTCACGCCTTGGAACGATGCAGTCGCGCCTACTATCCTGTGTAATCGTAGAGCGGTGGATCCCCACTGCCCGCCCGCCAGATGTGCCGCGGCCGCGCAGAGCGCGGCGTACCTAGAGTCGTTGCCGCAAACACCCGACCCGAGACCGATCGACACCGATGAATGCCCCTACCGAAGCCCTCCGCTTCAGCTGGCCCAACCCGCCCGATGCACCACAGCTGCCATCACCAGCCCAGGGCAAGCCGATCGGCTGCGACATCCTGGGCCTGAACAACAAGCGGGCACCGGGCACCTTGATCCGCTTCGACCCCGAGCTGCAGTTGATCGAGGTCCAGTTGATACAGACACGGCGCAGCGTGACGCTGCGCTTCGACCAGTTCCGCATGCTCTTGTTGAGCGAGCCGCAACGGCTGCCGCACGACGTGTCGCCCAGCTCGGGGCTGCCGTACGACGTGGAGTGGTCCGACGGCAGCGTCGACTCCGGTCACACGCTCGGCGAGCACGCCATGACGTTCGGCACGTTCCTGTTCCTGCCGGCGGCTGGAAAGTCCGCCGTGCTGCGTGCATTCCTGCCGCGCCAGGGTTTTGTTCGGCTCGACCTGCACACGCAGCGCGCAGGGCCGCAGGATTCGGGCACGCTCGTGGCCGACAAGGACGCGGCCGAGGCGGCTGCAGCGAGCCAACGCGAGATCGCCGAGCTCATGGCGGTGGAGGTCACCACGCCCGAGCAGTTGCTGCGCCAGCTTGCGCAGCAGAGCCGCATGCCGATCGTGCGCATTGGCGAGGCCCTCACCTCGCTGGGCTTCATCACCGAAGAGCAACTGCGCCAGGGCCTGGAGGCCCAGCACCTGGACCGCAACATCCAGTTGGGCGAGACGCTGGTGCAGATGGGTTTGATCACCCGTGAACAGCTGCAGCTCGCGCTGGCCCGAAAGATGGGCTATCCGCTGGTCGACTTGCAGGTCTTCCCGGCCGCCGCCGAAGCCCTTCGAAAGATCAGCCACGAGACGGCGCGCCGGCTGCAGGTGATGCCACTGATGCTGCACGAGGGTCGTTTGATCGTGGCGCTGGACGATCCGGCCAACCGGCATTCGGTGCTGGACGAAGTGGAGTTCATCGGACAGACCAAGGTGTCTGCCGTGCTGGGCGTGGCGCGCGACCTGGACGCCGTGCTGCACCAAGCCTACGAGCGCATCGGTGCCGCAGATCCGAGCCTGGCCTCGGCCGCCAGCACGCTGGACATGATCGAGTTCGATGCTGCGGGCACCAGCGAACTGCTGCAGACGCTTGAAAAAGAGGGGTCGCCGTCGGCCGAACACGATTCGCCGATCGAGCAGTCGGACAATTCCCTGGTGCGCATGATCAACCAGATGATCCTGGAAGCGCACCGCGGCAATGTCTCGGACATCCACATCGAGAGCTACCCAGGGCGCGAGAAGATCCGCATCCGGTTTCGCAAGGACGGGCGGCTGTCGACGTACCTGGAGCTGCCGCCCAACTACCGCAGCGCCTTGATCGCCCGGATCAAGATCATGTGCGACCTGGACATCAGCGAAAAGCGCAAGCCGCAAGACGGCAAGATCAACTTCTCGAAGTTCATGCCGCAGCACCGCATCGAGTTGCGCGTGGCGACCATCCCGACCAACAACGGCCTGGAAGACGTGGTGATGCGCATTCTTGCGTCTGCCAAGCCAATACCGCTGGACAAGCTGGGGCTGTCCGAGCGCAATCTTGCGCAGTTCAAAGCGGCGATCGAGCGGCCCTACGGCATGGTGCTGTGCGTCGGTCCGACGGGCTCGGGCAAGACCACGACGCTGCACTCGGCCCTGATGCACATCAACACACCGGAGCGCAAGATCTGGACGGCGGAAGATCCGATCGAGATCACGCAGGCCGGGTTGCGCCAGGTCCAGGTCAATCCCCGCATCGACTGGACCTTCGCCAAGGCGTTGCGGGCCTTCGTGCGGGCCGATCCCGACGTCATCATGGTGGGAGAGATTCGGGACGAAGAGACGGCCAAGACCGCGATCGAAGCTTCGCTGACGGGCCATCTGGTGCTCTCGACATTGCACACCAACAGCGCGCCCGAAACCGTGACCCGGCTGCTCGACATGGGCATGGACCCGTTCAATTTCGCCGACTCGCTGCTGGCAGTGCTGGCCCAGCGCCTGGTGCGTCGCCTGTGTCCGCAATGCAAGGTCGCGCATCCGGCCACGCAGGAGCAACTGGACAAGTTGATGGCCGACTACATGCATGCGCTGCCCGGGCTCGACAGTCCGCAAGAGCGCGACGTCGTCACTGCCCGATGGCTGGCCGACCATGGTCAGGACGGCAAGCTCATGACCTACAGCCCGGTCGGCTGCAAGCAGTGCGACGACACCGGCTTCAAGGGCCGGGTCGGACTGCACGAGCTGATGGTGATCTCGCGTGGCCTGCGCCGCATGGTCCAGACCGGCGCGCGCGCCGAGGAGCTGCAGGCGGCGGCGCTGACCGAAGGCATGCGCACGCTGCGCCAGGACGGCATCGACAAGATCCTGTCGGGCCACACAACGCTCGACGAGGTGCGTGCGACCAGCAATGCGTAAGAACACTTACCTCGGCTGAGTTTGGATTGGCTTTTGTCACGGCCGTACGCCCGCGCGCCTGACCGGCATGTTATTTTCCGAGGACAAATAACAAAGGCACGCGCATGGCAAAACTGATCCTGATCACGGGGGTGGGGCAGACCAAGCAGATCAATCTGCCGCCTCACATAAGCCTTGTCGGCCGCGCAGCCACCAATGACATCGTGATCGACATGAACCGGGTCAGCCGGGTTCATGCCCGCATCGTCGTGGACGAAGACTTCGTCTCGATCATGGATCTCGACAGCCGAAACGGGACCACCGTCAATGGCGTGCGCGTGATCTCCAAGGTCTTGGTCAATGGCGACATGATCAGGATCGGCGATTGCGATATCCGCTTTCTCGAAGGCGACAAGACCTATTCCGACGCAGACGCGTTGGCGCTGATGACGGCCCCCACACCGCTCGAGGGCATCGGACTGTCCAGCCGTCCGCAGCCCACCGCCAAAGACTGACGCGATTGGTGCAGTGCCCTGGTCGATGGCCCATGGCGTCGATCCAACACGAATGCTTTCTAGGTAATTGCGCGGGGGCCGGTAGCTTCCTATGCTCGGTCGTCCAACTACGCAACGGCCCAGGATGCCTCTACAAGTACTTCGCCAGCTTGCCTGCCAACGGTTGCCCGCAACGGTGGTCGACGATGATGAAGTCGAGGCTGTTCGCGTGCTGGTGATGGCG
>Ga0190273_10000898_pt1 | contig 10755 bp, 7 predicted proteins | sample Popmic504IS_FD_134513 | JGI IMG/M metagenome (GOLD analysis project Ga0190273, IMG submission 134513) | Populus adjacent soil microbial communities from riparian zone of Shoshone River, Wyoming, USA - 504 IS | ecosystem: Environmental > Terrestrial > Soil > Riparian zone > Trees stand | place...
GGATTATCCAACATTATTCGTCCGATAGTCAAAAGAAGTGCTCTTTCAAGCAGTAGGTTGATTGAGTATTCATTGCGTTAAAACTCACCACCGCAGACACGGAGAGCACAGAGGAGGCACAGAGTTAGAGATGCTCAATCCTCCGTGCTTCCTCCGTGTTCTCTGTGCCTCTGTGGTGCGCCGCCACTTCCATAATATCCAATCTCCGAGCTTGACGTTGCAAACGTGCGTCGGCTAGTTTGGTATTCTTCATTGACGGAAGATCAAATGCTCTATAGACCTTCTTAATTTTCTTTATGAGCGCGACCGAACGTCTCTATTATACTGACTCGCACCTACTGGAGTTCGAAGCATCAGTCCTCTCTGCGACGGAGAGCGTCAGCGGCTGGTGCGCCGTCACGCTTGATCGCACGGCTTTTTATCCGACGGGCGGAGGCCAGCCAAGCGACACCGGCCTGCTCGACACCACTCCCGTCATAGAGTGCATAGAGCAGGAGGACGGCGCTGTCCTTCACATCGTACAGGGACGAGCGCCGCGTGTCGGCGCGCGCGTCAAGGGCCGCGTCGATTGGGAGCGACGGCAGGATCATCTTCAACAACACACGGGCCAGCACATTCTCTCGCAGGCGCTCCTTTCGCTCTACAATGCTGAGACGCGCAGCTTTCGTATGATGGAAGAGTCTTCAGAGATAGATGTCGCGCTCAAAGACCCTACGGACGAGCGCGTCGAGCGGGCCATAGAGCTTGCTAACCGTGTGATCTGGGAAGACCGCCCCATCAGCGTCCGGCTCGTCACAGCCGAGGAGGCCGCCGAGCTGCCGCTGCGCAAAGACTCTGCGCGCGAAGGCGAGCTGCGAATAATAGAGATCGAGAATTTTGATTTGAGTCCGTGCGGAGGCACGCACGCCCACCGCACAGGCGAAGTCGGACTGCTCGCCGCACGCCACTGGGAACGCGCCAAGGGTTTAGTCCGCATAGAGTTCGTCGCTGGCCGCCGCGCACTCTACGATTACCATCGGGCCAACCGAACGGCGCGCAGCGTCTCTGCGCTCTTCAGCGTCGCGCGCGACGAAGCCGCTCAGTCCGTCACACGTCTGCTCGAAGAGCATAAACAACTGGCGCGTCGCGCACGCACACTTGAAGAGGCAGCCGCGAAAACTGAAGCAGACGAGCTTGTCAGGAACGCAACGGTGCGCGCTGACGGCACGCGCATTGTCACGCGCACTTTCGATGGCCGCGATGCCGAAGCGTTAAAGCATCTGGCGCTGGCCGCGATCTCTCACACTCACACTATCGCACTCCTTGGCTCACGCAACGGCGAGACGGCGCGCCTGGTCTTCGCGCGCTCTGCGGATGCTTCAGGCGACATGAATGCCCTGCTGCGCGAGGCGTGCTTGATGCTGGACGGGCGCGGCGGTGGACGCCCAGACATGGCCCAGGGCGGCGGTCGCCACGTCGAACGACTGGACGAAGCAATTCAAGCAGCGGCCCACAGTCTCTCGACGAACTAGCAATAGCCCACTCGCCGAAGCACACGGTTTACCCCACCTTTTCAAGACACAAATCATCCTCGCCTTAAGCCGCGAACGCAGACCATTTGAGGCTCAACACGTGTGCTTGACAGAAACCTTAATCGCTCTCTAATATCTCTTTCCAGAAACGCGTGGGGCAGTAGCTCAGTTGGCAGAGCGCCGCGTTCGCAATGCGGAGGCCAGGAGTTCGACCCTCCTCTGCTCCACCAATTATTTTCAAGAGTTTACGGCCAGCCTCAAAGCTGGCTGTTTTCCTTTTGGGGCATATTTGGGGCGGGAATTACTCGCACTTATTCTCGCCGCCTCGACCGCCGACCTCTTAGCGTTCTCGGTGCCATGCGTATAACGTCTCGTCGTCGAAACCGAGTTGTGCTCCATCAGCTCCGCGATCGTCGAATCAGAGTAGCCGGCTTCGCCCAGTCGAGTCCCGAATGTGTGCCGCAGGTCGTGCCAGTGCAGGTCATTGATCCCGGCCTTGTCGCACGCCCCGCGCTTAGTGCCATTGACAGTAAGGTTCCTGCCGGAATATCGTACGCGCGTATTCTCGTCATTCCTGCTAACGAAAGACTTATTCGTTGGCCTCACATCACTGTCAGACATTTACTTAAGCTTGCTGAAGCGTCGCTAAGATAGTTAATCGTTACTAACAGTCGGGTGATTACTAGGGCATCTGGAGGGAATTTCCATGGCCGTGCCAAGAGTCTTTGTAAGCTCAACTTATATCGACTTGGTCGAAGTCCGCGCTAGGCTGGCTGACTTTTTTACCAAGATGGGGTTCGAGGTTACACTCTTTGAGCGTGGAGGAGTGTATTTTAATCCTTCAACTCCCCTTGATGAATCCTGTGTCAATGAGGTCCATAATTCGGACCTCTTTGTGCTCATAATAGGTGGGCGATATGGGAGCCCTGTGACCGCTGATCAGTCGAAAAATGCTGGGCATCGTTATAACTCGGTAACAAAGGCCGAGTATCTCGCTGCGAGAGACAAAAGCATACCTGTCTATACCTTCGTAAAGTCGCAGGTCAACTCGGATTTTGAGACTTTCAGACAGGTTTCTGCTACCCACCGAGAAGAGATATCTTACGCTCATGCGGACAATATTCAGATCTTTAAGTTAATTGAAGAAATATATCAAGCCAAGCGGGGGAATCCAATATTCCAATACGAGACCGCCGACGACATTACGAGACAACTCAAGAGTCAACTTGTAGGAATGTGGAGTGAATACCTCAGAGGGAAGCGAAAGACTTCTGTAAGAGTAACTAGAGTTCGAGTTAATGCTTACAAGATGTTCTTCCACCGAACTCAGCAGAACTTATCTTTTGGAGACCTTAGCAAAAAGAGCGGCGTTTCGAGAGCTCAGCTTCGGAAACTTGAAAGGGTAAATAAGAATGCTGATAGTTTAGACCCCAGCATTTTCCAATTATGTGATCATGAAATTTTGGAGAAGATAGAGAAAGCATTAGATTGCTCGGGTGGATTGAGTGTGGGCAAGCATGATGATTTTTTAAGTATATATATTCAGTACTTCGCTACGTACAAAGGAAAGAAGAAAGCTCAGGTTAGGACTGAAATTACGGAGCGGCAGATCTTTCCAACGAGAGCTGTCGTTTTCGATTTTGATGGCACCCTAACTCTGCGTAAGGAAAATCTTACAACCTGGGAGCGCATCTGGCTTGAACTGGGTTACGACTTAAATGAATGCGCAGAATACCTCCGGCAATTCGCAGATAAGAAGATCACCCATAAAGAATGGTGCAACATTACATGTGAGAAATTTCGAGAGCGAGGCTTATCCGCCGATCAAGTCAAACGTGTAGCTGAGAAGGTAGAGTTAGTGCCGGGGACTGCAGAAACTATAAAGCGTCTGCGAGAAGAGGGCGTTGCCCTATACATCCTTTCTGGCTCAGTTAGGCAGGTAGTAAAACACGTCTTGGGAGATCTTTACGAATACTTCGATGAAGTGAAGGCAAACGATATTATTTTTGGCAGGGATGGAGTAATCTCGGCTATTCGAGGAACAAAGTATGACTTCGAAGGCAAGGCAGATTATATTAAGGATATAATTCAGCGGCACGGGTTGTCTCCGCTAGAAGTCTTGTTCATTGGTAATTCCTGCAATGACGTATGGGCTAGCCAGTCAGGAGCACGGACATTATGCGTGAACCCACACTTCACTGACCCCAATATTGCTGTCCACTGGACATACTGTCTGAGGCAGATGGAAGATCTTCGCGCGGTACTAGACTTTACAAATATTTCGGGAGAGGAATGATTTTTCGTTGGCTTGATCTCCTGAAGATGGAGGATGTAGCGATAGAGGTGACAATATCCATCTTGAGTTCTCCAATAGAGCTGGGGCATATATGGGGCAGGAAAAGATAGAAGCCGAAGGTAGGTAGACGAAAGAAGATATAAATAGATAGAAATGGGCTGATTTTCGGCGTGGCTGCGATCCGCTGCAAGATCAATCATTTAGGTTTTAGTGGAGCGTATAGTTCGCAATGCGGAGGCCAGGAGTTCGACCCTCCTCTGCTCCACCAATAATTTTAAGAACTTCCAGGCCAGCCGCAAGGCTGGCTGTTTTCCTTTGTGGCAGGCTTTTCCAGTAGCCACTCTCGCCGCCTCAATAGATAGCCTTGCATCAGTTAAAGTGAGAGGTGAGAGTTCGCCCCGCCTTTAGGTCTTTGCGGATGCACCATAAAAGTCTTCTCCCAATCAGTTAAAATATCGAAACGAAAGCCGATGGCAAAACTCAGGCTCATCACTAAATTTGTGAAACAGTCACTAACCATTTCTAGTTGCTCATAAGTATCAAAAGTATGCTGCTCACGATGAACAATTGCATGGCGCTTTTCATAACTATTCTGGACTACCCCTAAAGCATCGGGGTGTTTCTTCTGCACCTCCAGATTATGAAACTTGAATGCTAAGGCAGCGTCAATATCTACGCGCAGCTTCTTAAGAATCGCTATCCTTTCTGTGATGCTTTTGTAATCAAATCTTTTTAAGACGCGACTCTGGATTTTACGGAATATGGCGTCGTAATCTGCAAGATCAATTATCTGAAGTATAGTTATGTCTTTTTCATCAGCCATTGTCTTGAGAAGCTGAGGATACTTGCTCGTTACAGTTTTTAACGAATCACTCAGGAAGACGTCGAAAACCGTTATAATCATTACTAAAGCTTGGTTATAAAGAATCGGCAGGTATTCGTCGACATCCTTCTTTGCTGCCACCATAAACTTTTCACGCATTTCCGCTTTCACGGCCATAAGTTCCTCAGGCGTCTTCTCCGGGTGCATCGCAGGTGTGAATCGTTCGCTTAACTCCTCCATTCCGCGCATACGATTTTCCATAAGTCTTCCCCTAAGATTCGCGTCATCAAAGAAGAATTGAAAGTGGAAAGGGATCAAAGTATATTTTCCGATCCTTAATGTGAACTTCGAGGGGGTGCGTAGATGTTCTGGCTCCATAGCTATATCTATCCTCTTATAGCCTCCTGCTTTAAATAAAGCTGGCTAGAATTATAGCTTTAACAGTTGGATAGTAGCCAAGTCGTTAGCCCGTTTAAGAGGTGAAAGGGGATGAAGAGCAGAGTTAGAATCTCAGCGCAATCTATATCTTCGGATTATAAAGTCCCAATCGAATCAATCGACAACTCGACCTCTTCTCGCTTACCTCACGTCAACGCGAATCCTAAATTGATTTTAGAGGGTATCGGTGTCTGAGCTTCCCCGTGGCTTAGTCAAGATGACCGAATGTACTGTTTTGCCTCGCTGTGGAGGCGAAAAAAGTGCTGGAAAACGGGTTTTGAGGGTTGATGTTTTAAAAGTTTTTTGTTATAAAAACGATGGCAAACAAATCCCCCTTTGAAATTCTAAAACCCGTGTACCTGATGGGCGAACTATTTTTGCAGCGAAGCGCTGTTCGAGCGTTAAGAGGCTGCGTACGGGACTCCTTATTTTATGCTCAGACTTTTTGGCGTGCCGTCTGGAAAATAAAGTCTGCGTTAAGTTGAACCGCTCATAGATCAGGCCGATGGCCTGCCTTTCACCAATAATAATCAGTACTCGCAAACAGCAGTTAGCAGGAGGCCCCATGAGAAGTAAGTATTTGAAACGTATGAACCACATCACATGGCTGGTCTCTGTGCTCATGATCTGTCTGGGCGCGAGCATTCTCATTGGTCAGAACAGTCTGGCGGAGTCTGTGCCAAACACTGTCCTGCTCAACAAAGTATCTTCCGATCTGCGAAAAAAGGCTGAGACGCGAGGGACAGAGCGTGTGCGCGTCATCATTCAACCTGCCGGTGCGTGGGAAGCCGAGCTGGATTTTGCTCTTCAACTGTCGGGCGCGAGCAATATTCGCCGGTTCAAGAATTTCAAGCTTCATATAGTCGACCTGCCTGCGGCTGCCGCCGCCGCTCTGGCCGCACGTAAAGATGTCGCCTACGTCTCTTTGAATAGAGAGATCAGGACGATGGGCCACGTCTCTCAAACGAGCGGGGCCGATAGTGTGCGGACTACGAATGGTACGACCACGAGCGGGCTTGACGGCACGGGAGTAGGTATCGCCGTGCTCGATTCAGGGATTGATCTGAGCCACAAGGTATTCCTGGACAAGAGCAACAATCTTCGCGTCGTCGTCAGCCAGGATTTCACAGGAGAGGGTCGCACGGATGACCCATACGGGCACGGCACACACGTGGCGGCGGCTGCTGCCGGTAATGGTCGTATCGCGAATGCCAAATACATAGGGATCGCGCCCAACGCCAGTCTCATAAATCTACGCGTGCTGGACGCGCAGGGCGCGGGCACTGTCGGCAATCTACTTCGAGCCCTCGACTGGGTACTGACCAATCGCGCGGCCTACAACATTCGCGTCGTCAATATGAGTCTCGGCATGCCTGCCATAGATTCTTATAAAAACGATCCGGTCTGTAGGGCCGTGCGCCGCTTGGTGGATGCGGGAATCGTAGTCGCTGCGGCTGCCGGTAATAACGGCAAGGACGGCGACAACAATAAGGTCTACGGGCACGTACACTCGCCCGGCAATGAGCCTTCGGCGATCACTGTCGGCGCGGCCAATACTTTTGGAACGGACGAGCGTGCCGACGATGTGGTTACGAGCTATAGCTCGCGTGGGCCAACGCGCAGCTACTCTACGGATTCTGGCGGCATCCGGCATTACGATAATCTGGTCAAGCCCGACCTGGTTGCGCCCGGTAATAAGATCATCGATGCGGAGGCGGTCAACAATCTGATCGTCGCGCAGAATCCTCAACTGGATGCAGGGGTAAGCCCGGTCGATAATCGCCGGATGATGTATTTGAACGGCACTTCTATGGCGACGCCCGTTGTCTCCGGCGCGGCGGCTCTTCTCATGCAGGCCAATCCAACTTTAACGCCCAACCTCGTCAAGATGATCCTGATGTACACGGCGCAGCCGCTCGCTGGATTCAATATGTTCGAGCAGGGCGCGGGCGAATTAAATATAGAGGGCGCTGTGCGGCTAGCCCGTCTCATTCGTCCAGACCTCTCTGCTACGACGCCGCTCGGCGACCCTTTGCTCATCACAGGCGCTCTTCCCGTTCAGCAAACGACCATCGCAGGCCAGACCTTCAGTTGGTCGCGTGGAATCATCCTCAACTACACGTACGCGACCGGCAGCGAGCTGATTAGTAAGTATCAAAAGATTTACAGCCTGGGAGGGTTGTTCGGCGACGGAGTGATTACGGGTGATGGTGTAATCACGGGCGACGCCACGATGCTCTCCATGGGCGTCATCACGGGCGATAACATCCTGACGAGCAACGGTGTCATCACGGGCGACGGCATGATCTTTATGAGCGTCGCTAGATTGCTCGGCGACGGCACGCTCCTTGAGGAAGGCGAGCTGGTTGGCGACGGCGTGATAACGGGCGACGGGGTGATTACGGGTGACGGCGTGATTACGGGCGACCTGACTTTGCAAGCGCAGTCTGCGACCGTAAACGGAGACGAAACGACATCAATGCCAGTCGAAGCGGACGACGGCATTGATTACTTAGACTATTAAAAGTTCCTTTGAATCCTACTCTCCCAGAATGATCCGGCAACCTTGAACAATCAGGATGAGGAGTGACATGCGATCTACGGCAGAGCTTGAGGAGTTACCCTTAGCAGCTTTTCAAAGAGAAGCTGCGGCGGGAGATGCTTTGAGCGTTCGCGCCCTCTGTCAGGGCGAGGAGATAGAGGTTCTGGACTTTCTGGGCGCGCGGCCTTTGCACACTGTCTATATGGCCGGCTTTATTCTGGACAACGGATTGGTGAGCCCGCTCAATCGCGGCACGTTTTATGGCTGTCGAAGCAGTTCGGGCGAACTGCTCGGCGTCTCTTTGATCGGACACGTCACGCAGATCGAGACGCGCACGCCCGAAGCTCTCAAAGCACTGGCCTGCGCCGCGCAGGGTCGCCCGTCGGCGCACGTCATCATGGGCGAGCAGGAGAAGATGCGTGCTTTCTGGAGTTGCTACGGCGAAGCGGGACAGGCACTTCGCCTGGCCTGTCGAGAGCTTCTTCTTGAACAGTGCTGGCCCGTCGAAGCAAACGAAGAGCCGCCCGATTTGGGCCTTGCGACGCTGGCCGAGTTGGAAATGGTCTTGCCCGTACAGGCCGAGATGGCCGTCGCCGAATGCGGCATCAATCCGCTGCATGTCGACCCCCAGGGATTTCGTGAACGCTACGCCAGACGTATCGGTCGCGGGCGCGTCTGGGCTTCGATCAAAGATGGTGCGCTGGCTTTCAAAGCAGACATCATGGCGGAAACGCCCCAAGCCGTTTACCTGGAAGGTATCTATGTCAATCCGCTGGAGCGCGGCAAAGGTTTCGGGCGGCGATGCCTGCGACAACTTGGCCGCCTTCTTCTCTCTCGCTCAAGATCGATCTGCCTTCTGGTTAACGAGAAGAATACAGAGGCACATTCCTTTTACTACGGGGCTGGCTACAAGCTTCGCGCTTATTACGAAACCATCTACCTGCAAAAATAGTGATGCGCTCTCTTGTGAGGCATCTCTTTAACCCCTACGAGTGCGTGACGGAGGAGCTATGGAAAGACAACGCCTGACCAATCTTTATATGTGGCTGATCGTAGCCTGCGGCATGTTGGTTCTGCTCTTTTCCGTCCAGCGCTTCCCTCTCGCGCGACTGGATGTGCCTTTCCTGATCCTTTCACTGATGACGGTCGCGCTCAGCTCTACGCTCGCCGTGCGCATCCCCTACGTCACAGGGTGTATCACCGTTTCCGACACCTTTATTTTTCTAACGATGCTGCTCTACGGCGGCGAGCCCGCCATCATGTTGGCGGCGGTTGACGGTCTGTGCTCGTCACTTCAGATCAGTAGAAAGCCGCGCACGATCCTCTTCAACACGGCGGCCATGTCCATCTCGACTTTTCTCACCGTCTGGGTCTTGCGTCTTTCCTTCGGGCCGGTCGTCGATCTTTCGCGTTCCGGCTATTCCGCAAATTTTCTCGTGGCCGTCTGTCTGATGGCGCTCGTTCAATATCTGGCTAATTCGGGACTGATCGCCATCGAGAAATCTTCCAAGACGCGGCAGCCCTTCTGGGCCACCTGGAAAAAATTCTATCTCTGGACATCGATCACCTATTTCGCGGGGGCTTCCGCCGCAGGGATCATCGCTAAGCTCGTCGGGGCCTTCGGCTTTTACGCAGTGATTATCACGACCCCGATCATCGCCATCGTTTATTTGACCTACCGCTCTTATCTGAAGAGCATAGAGGCATCGCAATCGAACGCCGCCGCCGCCGAGCGTCATGTCGAAGAGCTCAACCATTACATCAGCGAGCTTAAAAGAACGGAAGGCGAGCGCGACCGTTTGCTGATAGGCGAGCAGCAGGCGCGCGCCGAAGCGGAAGCGGCCAGCCGCTTAAAGGACGAATTTCTCTCGACCCTCTCGCATGAGCTTCGCACGCCGCTGACTTCAATCCTCGGTTGGGCCAATCTTATCAACACGATGAACCTCGACGGCGCGACACGCGCGCAGGCGATGGAGTCCATCGAACGCAACGCTCATATACAGAAACGCCTGATAGATGATCTGCTGGATGTCTCGCGCATCATCTCAGGCAAACTGCGTCTGGATATGAAGGAGGTCAACATACATTCGGTCATAGAGGACGCCATCGATGTCGTGCGTCCTACGTCCGCCGCGAAAAACATCACGATTGCTTACGCGGGCCATGATGATGTTGCGCCGATCTCCGGTGATCCCGCACGCTTGCAGCAGGTGGTCTGGAATCTGCTTTTTAATGCTGTGAAGTTTACGCCCGAAGGCGGGCGCGTGGAGGTAAGAATAGAACGCGCGGACTCTCGCGCCAGAGTGGTGGTCGCGGATACGGGCCAGGGCATACGCGCGGAGTTTTTGCCGCGTGTCTTTGATCGTTTCCGTCAGGCCGACGGGGCTACGACCAGAGCTTACGGCGGGCTCGGGCTTGGGCTCGCCATCGTGCGCCATCTGGTCGAAGCTCATGGCGGGACAGTCCACGCGGATAGCCAGGGCGAAGGACGCGGGGCGACCTTTTCCTTCACGCTCCCGTTTCTGGCCGTGAGAATGGAGGCGGAAGAACTCAAGCCCGTGCGTCGCTCACGCCGCGACACACGAGCACATCATTCTTTGCCGCAGCTAAGCGGTGTCCGTGTCCTCGTCGTCGATGATGATTCCAGCGCGCGACAGATGATAAGCACCGTGCTTATGCAATCGGGCGCGGAGGTCAAATCATGTGTTTCGAGTAGCGAAGCGCTCACTGCCGTCTGTCAATGGAAGCCGGATGTCCTGATGAGCGACATAGGGATGCCGAATGAAGACGGCTACGCTTTGATTCAAAAGGTGCGAAGGTTAAAAGCGGAGTGCGGCGGGCGAGTCCCTGCGGCGGCGCTGACAGCCTACGCCAGGGAAGAAGATCGCGCCCGCGCCCTCACAGAAGGTTTTCAGATTCACGTCTCCAAGCCGGTCGAGCCAGCAGAACTCGTCGCAGTCGTCTCGGGCCTCCTTGAGCAATCCGCTCATCTCAGATGAGCCGTGGCACTCGCTTCCGCCTACGGCTGCTTATGGCCTAAGCACGGGCGGGCGCGGCGCGACGACTCGCCTTGGCGGATTGCGTTGCAGTTCTTCGAGCAGATACCTGACCGCCGCTTCGAGCGATGGATCATCGCCGCGCGCCA
>Ga0190273_10000899_pt1 | contig 10754 bp, 8 predicted proteins | sample Popmic504IS_FD_134513 | JGI IMG/M metagenome (GOLD analysis project Ga0190273, IMG submission 134513) | Populus adjacent soil microbial communities from riparian zone of Shoshone River, Wyoming, USA - 504 IS | ecosystem: Environmental > Terrestrial > Soil > Riparian zone > Trees stand | place...
AGTCTGCGTGCCAGCCTCGCCGCTACCGGGGGGAAGAAAGTTGCCTGACAAGAAACTTCCGGCGACGCTCGGCCGCTCGTTCTGGTCCGGCACGATCACCTTCGGACTGGTCAGCATTCCGGTCGACCTGTTCGCTGCAGCCCGACCTCGGCAGAAGTCGATGAGGATGGTCGACCAGGAAGGTAATGCCCTCGGACGCCGCTACTACTGCCCGAAGCACGAGCAGGTTCTGAAGAACGAGGAACTGGTGCGCGGCTACGAAACCAAGGAAGGGCAGATGGTGGTGATCACCGACGAGGAGTTCGAATCGGCTGCGCCCGAGAAGTCCCGCGATATCGAGTTGAAGAGCTTTGTAGCGTTGCACGAGATACCAACCAGCTTTTTCGAGCGCCCATACTTCCTGGCGCCCGACGAGCGCGCGGGCAAGGCCTATGCGTTGCTTGCCGAGACGATGGCCAAGACCGGCAAAGCCGGCATCGGCAGCTTCGTGATGCGCAGCCATGAATACCTGGTCGCAATCCTCGCCGATGGCGGCGTGCTGCGCGCGGAAGTGCTGCGCTACGCGAATGAACTGCGCACTCCGGAGACCGTCGGTCTTCCGAAGGTGCCGGCCAAGCCGACGCCGAGCCTGGTGAAGGAGCTGGCAGGCGAGATCGACGAGCTCACCGAGAACGCTCTCGACCTGAACGAGATGGAGGATCTGGAGGCCGAGGCGCTACGCACGTTCGCTGAGCGCAAGGCGAAGGCCGGCAAGGGCGTGATCAACCTGGAAGACTCGGAGGACGAGGACGGGGACTCGGGAGGCGGCGCCGAGGTGGTCGACTTGATGAAGCTGCTGAAGAAATCACTCGGCGGAAAAACGGTTGAAGAGGCCGGGGCGCCGGACGCGGGTAAAGCGCGATCCACGGGCCGGGCTGCAAAAGCGCCTGCAGCCAGGGAGAAGGCGGCCGCACCGACGGAGCCTGCAGAAGTGCCGGCGAAGGAGCCCGCCAGGGAGCCCGCCAAGAAGTCTGCAAAGGAGCCCGCCAGGAAGCCTGCGAAAAAGCCAGCGAAGAAGCCTGCAAAGGAGTCCGCGAAGAAGTCTGCTCCCGAGGAGACCATTCGGGAAACGACGAACTCCAGGAGGGCGGCTTCAAAAACCACTGCCAGGAAGCCGTCCGCGGATACCTCTGCAACACCTTCTGTCAAGTCCTCGACGCGGCCTCCCGCGAATCGTTCTTCGAAGTCCCCGGCGAAACGTTCGGCAGCGAGCAAGAAAGGATGAGGCCCCGGAGCAGTCGGAGGCGCGGAGCCCGAGTGCCTTCAAGACGATGATAGGAGAAACGAACGGTGGGCGACGGTCAGGCCGCGGCGGACCGCTTGGCGCGCAACAGGAGGAGCGAACATGAGCAAGACGAGAGGCGAGTGGGTCAAGCATGACGGCCAGCGCGTGCCGGACGGGCTGAAGGCTGACGCTCTGGTTGAAGTCCGGTTTCGGGACGGTGAGGTGGACGAGGATGTCGCGTCGAAGTTCGAATGGGCGCATCATCCGGGCATCGTGGGCACCCAGGCGGACATCCTGGAGTACCGCATTCTCAGGAGCGACGGTGGCACATGACGGCCGCGGGTTGTGACGCCCCGTCAGGCCCCTCAGGCCCCCTTGCCCCCCTTGCCCCCTTGCCCCCCTCGGGCCCCTCGGGCGCCACGGGGTCATCGGGCCCCGGTGGCCGCAGTTGCTACTCGGCTTTCGCCCCTGACGAGACGACCACCTTCGCCCACTTCTCGGTCTCGGAGGCGATCACCTTGCCGAAATCCTCCGGGGTGCCTGCAATGGGCTTGCCGCCGAGTTCGGCCAGTCGTTCGCGCATCTTGGGGTCCGCAAGTGCCCGGTTGACAGCGTCGTTGACTTTCTCGACAACGTCGCGCGGCGTTCCTTTGGGCATGCCGATGCCGAACCAGGCCGTCGCCTCGTAGCCCTTGACTGTTTCGCCGATCGTCGGCACGTCCGGCAGTGACGGATCGCGCTGCTCGGAGGTGACGGCCACGGCGCGCAACTTGCCGCCCTTGATGTGGCCGATCGAGGAAGGCAGGTTGTCGAATATCACTTGCACCTGCCCACCCATCAAGTCGGTCAGCGCCGGCCCGGCGCCCTTGTAGGGCACATGAACCATGTCGCACCCGGTCATCGACTTGAAGAGTTCACCCGAAAGATGCACCGAGGTGCCGCTGCCCGACGAGGCCATGTTGATCTTGCCCGGATTGGCCTTGCAGTACGCGATGAACTCCTCCACCGTCTTTACCGGTAACGAATTGGTCACCTCCATGACGTTGGGGGTACGCACGATGCCGGCCACTGGCGCGACGTCCCGGATAAAGTCGAAATTGAGATTCTTGTAGAGCGTGGCGTTGATTCCGTTGGCCGGGTTGACCAGCAGCATGGTGTACCCGTCCGGCGCAGAACGAAGCGCGGCTTCGGTGCCGATGTTGTTGCCTCCGCCGGCGCGGTTGTCGACCACGAAGGGCTGGCCCAGTTTCTCGCTGAGCCATTGCGCAACGACGCGCGCGAGGACATCGGTGGTGCCGCCGGGCGGATAAGGGACGATCCACTTGACCGGCCGGGTCGGATAGTCTGCGGCGCGGGCGGCTCCGACTGCGCCGATGGAGAAGGCCAGGGCAACGGCAAGCGTTCGAGCGAAGCGGTTCACGAATATCTCCTGTAGTCTGCAGCCGCTTTTGTACCACCGCGGCGTTGTCGTAATCGAGCGAATCCTCCCGACTATGCTACCGCCTTGGCCGCCCTGCCGCGGATCCTGACGACCCGCCGGCGTCCCGCCGGAATGCTGCGGCGCCGTGGACCAAGCCCGTTAAGCTTCACGCCTCCCGCACCACTTGGACGGGTGGTATCGACACCACCGCTCCCGCTTTGCGGTCGAGACGGTCACGACGGGTTTGCTCCTCTCTTGCAACCTGGGCCTCGCATCGGGGTCCGGAAAACTCGGCTGCCAGGCTGTCCATGAACACGCGCGTACGCGCCGGCATCAGGCGCCGCCCGGGGAATACCGCCCAGGCGGCCGTCGGCGGCAGCGACCATTCCTCCAGCACAGGCTCGAGTTCGCCGCTTCGCAGGTAGGGCTCCGCAAAGTGGTGGACGACGGCAGTGATGCCGGCGCCCAGACACGCCATTCGCATGAGCAAGTCCGGCGAGTTGGCTGTCGCCCGTCCGGGCGGTATGCCTTCCCAGTGCACTTGCCCCCGGTTCAGAACCCAGGGCGCGGGCTCGCCGTTGCGCCCCAACAGGCGCAGCGCATCGTGTTCCATCAGTGCCTCCGGCTCGGGCGGTTGGCCCCGGCGCTGAAGATAGCCCGGCGACGCGTAGAGCCCGCTGGAGAAGACCGCCACCCGGCGCGCCGCGAGCGACGCATCGTCGGGCAGGTCGCCCATGCGCACCGCCAGATCGAAGTTCTCACCGATCAGGTCGACCCGTCGCGGCGACAAATCCAGTTCCAGCGAGATCGCCGGATACCTCGCCACGAAACCGGCCAGCAACTGGCTGAGAACGACGTTGGCAAGGTCCGCCGGCATCGACAGCCGCAGCCGACCGCTGGGCGTTACCTGGCGCTGTTGGGCCAGCGCCGAGGCCGCATCGACCTCGGCCATCACCTGGCGCGCGTGCTCCAGCACCCCGCGGCCGAAGTCGGTGAGGGTCAGCTTTCGGGTGGTCCTCAACAACAATCGTTCGCCCAGCTGGGCCTCGAGAACCCCGATGCGCCTCGAAACAGTGGATTTGGGCAGGCGGGCACGATCGGCAGCGCGGCTGAAGCTGCCTTCATCCACGACCCGAGCGAAGAGCATCAGGTCATTCGGTTCGACGTTCATCGGACTCTGCCTCATCAACGGCGACCCGGAGATTGTCCCATGGTTGGAACAATCATATCCATTTCAAGGTCTTCCCTCAAGATTCCGGGACGCCTAACCTAGCGTCATGCGTTCCGAACCAACCCACTTCAAGGAAGCCACCATGAACATCCTGCAGATCAATTCCAGCGCCCGTGCCGAAGGCTCGCATTCCACCCGGCTGGCGAACTCCATCGTCGAGCGTTTGCAGACCTCTGATCCAATCTCCTCGGCCGCGAGCCTCAAGGTGCGCGATCTCGGCCGCACGCCGCACCCCGAACTCAACGAAGCTGCCTTGCAGGCGCTGTTCACCCCGGTTGAGCAGCGCACTCCCGAGCAAACCGCCCGCGTCGCGCTCGACGACGCACTAATCGCCGAGTTGCAGGCTGCCGACGTCGTGGTGCTGGGCGTGCCGATGTACAACTTCGGCGTACCGGCATCGCTCAAGAACTGGATTGATGCCATATCCCGCGCCAAGGTGACTTTCAGGTACACCGAAAAGGGGCCGGAGGGCCTGCTGACCGGCAAGAAGGTCTATGTGGCGCTCACCCGCGGCGGACAGTATCGTGGCACGCCCGCGGACACCCAGGCGCCCTACCTCAAGACGGTGTTCTCGTTCCTCGGCATGACCGACCTGCAGTTCGTCTACGCCGAAGGCCTTGCGATGGGTCCCGACGCCGAACGTCAGGCGCTCGAGTCGGCGAACACCCAGATTGAGGAGCTGGTCGCCGCTTGACGGGCCGCTAACCTCTCCCTGCGCAACGGCGCCCCCACTGCAATCTGGGCGCCTCAATCCAGGCGTGCCGGATCGTCAAGAGCCACTCAAGCCGTTCGCTGAACGCTGCGGTTCGAGTAAAGTGGCACCTCTTGAACAAGTTCGCGGCGCTCGCCGTTCCATCAAGGAGACGAAGATGTCACCAATCAGGCTCGTGTGGTCCATGGTCTTGCTGGCAACGCTGGCCGGCCCCGTAGCAGCTCAAAAGGTATTGAAGGTGGGAATCGGTCTGTCCGAAGACCATCCCCAGGGTGTATCGGTCAAGAAATTCGGCGAGCTGTTGTCACAGAAGACGGACGGGAAGGTGACCGCCAAGCTCTTCGCGAGCGGCTCACTCGGCAACGACGTCTCGATGACGTCGTCGCTTCGCGGAGGCACGCTGGAAATGACCATCCCCGACAGTTCGACCCTGGTCAACGTCGTCAAGGATTTCGGCGTGCTGAACCTGCCCTTTGCGATCAACACGGAGCAGGAAGCGGACGCGCTGCTCGACGGACCGTTTGGCAAGAAACTGCTCGAGCGCCTGCCGGAGAAAGGGTTGATCGGGCTTGCATTCTGGGAGAACGGATTTCGCCACGTGACGAACAGTCGCAAGCCGATCGCGAAGGCCGACGATTTCTCGGGCCTGAAGATTCGCGTGATCCAGAACCCGCTCTTCATCGAGACGTTCAGCAAGCTGGGCACGAACGCGGTCCCGATGCCGTTCACCGAACTGTACGGCGCGCTGGAGCAGAAGGCGGTGGACGGCCAGGAGAACCCCACCTCGACGATCCTCGCGAGCAAGTTCTACGAGGTGCAGAAGCATCTGGTGCTGTCGAAGCACATTTACAGCGCCTGGGTTCTGCTGATCTCGAAGAAAGCCTGGGACGGACTGTCGCCTGCAGAGCAGACTGCCGTTCAGGAGGCGGCCACTGAAGCGACCCAGTTCGAACGCAAGACGATCCGGGACTTCAGTGAAAAGGCCCTCGGCGAGCTGAAGAAGAACGGAATGCAGATCACCGAGCTGCCGGCATCCGAGCAGGCCAAACTGACTGAAAAGCTGCAGCCGGTGGTTGCCAAGTTCAGCAAGGACGCCGGTGAGGCGGCCGCGAAAGAGATGTTCTCGGAGCTGGAGAAGATCCGCGGCAAGAATTAGCGGCTGGAGGTCCGCAGAACGAGCGCCGCCTCTCCCGCGCCTTGCCGGGAGGCGAACCGCTGTCCGGCCAGCCTGACGGTTGTCAGGCCGTTCTGCGCCGGCCCTCGGCCTGGGATGCCGGCATCCGCTCGTCGATCCACCTCAGGATGTCGGTCATGACTACCTCCCGGCCGTAGTCGGCGAGCAGGTCGTGGTAGTGGCCCTCGTACAGCTTCAGCGTCTTGTCCGGCGATCCGGCCGTGTCGTGGAAAAGTTGGCTGCCGCTGGGCTTCGTGACCTTGTCGTCAGTTCCATGAAGGATCAGGAGGGGTAGCGTGATCAGCGGAAACTCCTTCTTGAGCCGTTCGTCTGCACGGACCATTTCGGCAACCGTATTGGTGGGCTGAACTTCATCCGCCACCAGCGGGTCCTGCTTCAGTGCCTCGACGACTTTCGGATCACGCGAGAAGTCATCGAGCTTCAGCCTGAGAACATGCGCGTGCGGCGCGATATGACTCAAGCCTTTCACCACCGACAGCGCGAAGTCCGGCGCGGGCAACTGGAACGCAAAGCTTTCGCAGATCAGCCCGTCGATCGACGACTGGTGATCGAGCGCGTAGACACACGCCAGGACGCCGCCGGCACTGTGGCCGAGCAGGAAGACGGGAAGGCCGGGCTCCGCAACTTTCGTTGCATCGATGAATGTGGTCAGGTCCGCGACATAGTCGGTGTGCTTGTCCACGTAGTACCGCTCGCCTGCTGACTTCCCGCGACCCCGGTGATCCAGCGCGTGAACGGCGAGTCCCGCAGCGACGAACTGTTCGGCAGCCCACTCGTACTGACCGCTGTGCGCACTGAAGCCGTGGGAAATCACGACCACGGCGCGCGCCGCTTCCTCAGCCGGCCGCCAGGATCGCGTGAAGATGCTCAGGCTGCCAACACCCTCGAACGCGGATTCGCTCTTGCTTACGGAGTTCATTGTCGGCTTCCTTCCATGGTTTAGTCGATCGGTGACGATACCTCGGCACAGGCGTCTGGACATCTCTCTTTGGACCAATGGCCAGACCGCCTTCGAGAATCGTCATCAGGTCTTGATGAAGTCGAGCAGGTCTCCGTTCAGCCTGTCCTTGTGGGTGTCGGTGATGCCATGCGGTGCCCGCTCGTAGACGATCAGCCGCGCATCCGGCACCAGCTTCACCGTCGACCTGCCCGCTGCATCGATCGGGACGATCTGATCGTCATCACCGTGTATCACCAGCGTCGGCACGTCGAACTTCTTCAGGTCTTCGGTGAAGTCCGTCTGCGAGAACGCCTTGATGCAGTCGTAGGTGTTCTTGTGACCACCCATCATGCCCTGAAGCCAGAACGAATCGATCACCCCCTGGGACGGTCTCGCCCCCGACCGGTTGTATCCGAAGAACGGCCCGGCCGCGAGATCCTTGTAGAGCTGCGACCGATCCGAGACGGACTTCTCCCGCAACCCGTCGAAGACCGAGAGCGGCAGGCCTTTCGGGTTTGCAGGGGTCTTCACCATCAATGGCGGCACTGCGCTCACGAGGATGATCCGGGCGACCCGGCCGGTTCCGTGGCGCCCGATGTACCGCGCCACTTCACCGCCGCCGGTCGAGAAACCGACCAGGACGAGATCGCGCAGGTCGAGGTGTTCGATCAGTTCGGCCAGGTCGTCCGCGTAGGTGTCCATCTCGTTGCCTTCCCACGGCTGGCTCGACCTCCCGTGGCCGCGTCGGTCATGCGCAACCACACGGCAGCCGTGGTTCGCTAGATGGAACATCTGCGACTCCCAACTGTCGGCCGTGAGAGGCCAACCGTGGCTCAGCAACACCGGTTGCCCTCGGCCCCAGTCCTTGAAGTAGATCTGCGTGCCGTCCTTGGTCGTGATGTTGCTCATCTTGCATTTGTCCTCGAGTGGTGGCGAATGGGGAGCCCGGTAAGCACGGGATTCCGGCCGTCGTGATCTGCCGTGGTTCTTGGCAGAAGACGCAGCCGGTAGCGACATCTTCGAACAGGCCTCCCGCGGCGCGAACCCTCCTTCGGCTGGACTGCCGTATAGGCCGATGTGCCTATCTCCACCGAGAGCCCTCGTTCGGCGTCATTGTGTCCGTCGACACATTCGGTTCGCACTTGTGCCGCAAAGCCGTCGTACTTCCACAGTCAAATGGAAGGATTCGGCCACCGATGACTGCTTCCGGAAGCACCTTGCAGCGCAGCTCAACCATTCTCCTCGTGGAGGCCGACGATCTCGTTCGGGATCTGCTCGTACGCTGGCTCGGTGAAGCGGGCTACGTCATCGTGAACGGCGACGTCGTTGATCCAACCGCGACACCGGCTCTGGTGATCGTGAACGTAGCCAGTCCCCGAAAAGCCCCGGCGCTGATCCGTGCCCTGCAGATGGCTCACCCCGCGCCCATGCTTCTGATCTCGGCCCGGTTCCGACAGGGCCTGGCCGGATCCACCGCAGCGGCGCGCAGGTTCGGCGTGCAAAGGGTGCTGTCCAAGCCCTTCACGCGGGAAGAACTGCTGACGGAGGTGCGGGGCGCCATCGAGGACGGATGACAGCGGGTGGCCCATCATGTCCGTTGAAGTCCCGGCCGACGTTATATTCACGATGTCGTGATATGGATCTGGAATTCGGGCTCGCAGGAGAGCATCGCGCCACTCGAGTCGAGGACGACCGACAAGTTGCGGCAACCGGAAGGAGCGTTTCCCCGATTTGAAGATCGAACCGGATCCCCCGCGCCTTGCCCCGTCGCTCCAGACACCGATCGAGCGCCTCGACCTGCAGACGATCGTAAGGATTTGCCAGACAGTCTCAAGCGAGATCGTCCTCGAGAAACTGATCAGGACGCTGCTGGTGGTAGCGCTGGAGCACGCCGGCGCCCAGAGGGGTCTGCTGATCCTTTTCCGGGACGCTGTCTTCGCGATCCAGGCTGAGGCGACGACCGGCGGCGACGCAGTGCAGGTGCTCCGACGAGGAGACGGAGTGACGGCGGCGGACATGCCGGTGTCGATCCTGCGCTACGTCGCCCGAACGCAGACCGGCGTCCTGCTCGAGGACGCGGCGATTCCCAATCAGTTCCTTCTGGATCCGTACCTTGTCGAGTCTCGTCCTCGCTCGCTGCTGTGCCTTCCCATCGTCAAGCAGGGCAGTCTCATCGGCGTCCTGTACCTGGAGAACAAACTCGCACCGCGCGTCTTCACGCCGGACCGGCACGCGCTGCTGCAGCTGCTTGCTTCACAGGCGGCCATATCGCTGGAGAACGCGCGCCTGTACGAAGCCTTGTCTCTGGAGAACAGGAACCGCCAGCTCGCCGAGGAAGAGCGCGAACGGATCAATGCGGAACTCCAGGAAAGCGAAAGCCGCTTTCGCGGCATGGCGGATGCGACGCCGGACGTGATCTGGATCACCGACCTGCATCCCGAGAAGGTGCTCTATGCCAGCCCGAGTTTCGAGCGCATCTGGGGTCGGAAGGTGGAAGATCTCTACGCTGATCCGCGCCTGTGGACTGACGGCATCCACCCCGAAGACCGCGCCCGTGTCAACAGCAGCTTCGTCACCTGGCTGGAGGGACCGTCAGACGCGCGATGGGGCGCCGAGTTCAGGGTTGTCCATACGAACGGCACCACGAGGTGGGTTCACGATCGGGGTGTCTTCATCCGCGATGACCAAGGCGGTTTCCGTCGAGTCAGTGGAATATCCACCGACATCACGGACCGGCGTGAGGCAGAACGCGCCCTGAGGGAGTCCGAGAGCCGGTTCGCGCTGGCCGTGGCGGGTGCGACCGACGGCGTCTGGGACTGGGACATCGAGTCCGGTCGCATGTTCTTCTCCGAGCGGGCGCAGGTCCTGCACGGGCTCGAGCCGGGCCAGACAGTGCGCCAGCGGTCGGAGTGGCGGCAGATGTACAAGCTGCATCCGGATGACGCACCGGGGCAGCAGCAGGCGATCGAAGATTACCTTTCGGGACACGCCGCATCCTACGATGGCGAATGGCGGCTGCTGTATCCGGACGGGACCTATCGCTGGGTAAGGGGGCGAGCGCTGTGCCTGCGGGACTCGTCGGGTCGCGCAGTGCGGATGGCAGGTTCGGTCAGCGACATCGATGCCGCCAAGCGCGCCGAAGCGGCTGTGATCGAATCCGAGGCGCGGTTCGCGCTCGCCGTCGCCGGCTCCAATCACGGCATATGGGATTGGGACATCAAGAGCGGCAGGATGTTCTTTTCCGAGCTCGCGCAAACATTGTTCGGACTGGAGCCTGGCATCTGCGTGAGGCAGCGCAGCGAGTGGCGCGATAGGGTGAAGCTCCATCCGGACGACGCGGATCGGCAGCTGCAGCTTCTCGAGGACTATCTTGCCGGCGGGGCGCCCTACGCCGGCGAATGGCGTGTGCTGGACGCGCACGGCCACTATCGCTGGATCAGGATCCGCGGCATCTGTGTACGCGACGAGCACGGCAATCCGACGCGGATGGCCGGCTCGATCACCGACATCGACCCGCAGAAGCGGGCTGAAGGGGCGCTTCTTCAGGCGCAGCGACTGGAGGCGGCCGGCAGCCTGGCGGGCGGCATTGCTCATGACTTCAACAACATACTCGCGGCCATCCTGGGCTATGGCGAGATGGCGCTGCGCGATGTGCCGGTCGGGAGCCGGCTTCGCCGCGACTTGGAGAGCATCATGATCGCGGGTGAGCGCGGACGCGCCCTGGTGGAAAGGATTCTCGCCTTCAGCCGCAGTTCGGTGGGAGAACGGGTTCCTGTTCATGTCGAGGAAGTTGTGCAGGAGGCACTCGACCTGCTCAGTGCAACACTTCCGGCGGGGGTGCGGGTCGATGCGCGCCTGAGGGGCGGGAAAGCCGCCGTCCTCGGCGACGCCACCCAGATTCACCAGGTTGTCATGAATCTCGCCACCAATGGCATCCAGGCGCTGACGAAAGGCGGAACCCTGAAGGTTTCACTGGAAACAGTTCGGCTGCC
>Ga0190273_10000900_pt1 | contig 10749 bp, 11 predicted proteins | sample Popmic504IS_FD_134513 | JGI IMG/M metagenome (GOLD analysis project Ga0190273, IMG submission 134513) | Populus adjacent soil microbial communities from riparian zone of Shoshone River, Wyoming, USA - 504 IS | ecosystem: Environmental > Terrestrial > Soil > Riparian zone > Trees stand | place...
CGATTTACTGTAATGTATGATCCCCTTAGATCACCTTGGAAATGATTTTTTTAATGTCCTGTCATAAAACTTAATTGATCACGTCTCTATCGAACGTTCTTAATTTGAATGCATAAATGTGGCTCGTAAGTACTGATTGATTTTATTGATGCTCTGGTCCAGCAAAAACTCGACTATTGTCATTTTCTTGTACCATTCTAATTTTCTTCTGAACCCTGCCCTAATGAATCGGTCAGGTTTTTGTTTTTAACCCGCAAGCGAGGCAGTTATACACAATTGTGCTACTCTTGTGCTTTGACCGCTTCTACAATCAACAAGGTTAAAATATATAGTAGTAAATTTTGACTTAGTGGCGAAAGTCATATCATTCCATTCATACAAAGGGGGGACCGGCAAGACCACCCTAGCGGTAAACCTTTCTGCAAATCTAGTGTCAAAGGGTTACAATGTACTGCTTATTGATATGGATGTATATGCTCCGAGTTTATATGTTTATTTTAATATTCAACCCAAGAAATGGATTAATGATTACTTAAATGATAAAATTTCGTTTTCTGATTCCGTTTATGATTTCTCGCATGTTCTAAAAGAATTTCATTTGAACACTCAGATCAATGATAATGTTGGCTCATTTCATACTGTATTTTCTAATCCTTCAAAACAAGAGATAACCGATTTGGATTCAGTCATGAGAAAGGACTCATCAAAGTCTCAAATGTTAAAAAAGATGCTATTTTTAAAAGAAACGGGTATTACAGAAACAGACTATGATTATATCATACTGGACACAAGTCCAGGTATACGATATTGGTCAATTAATTCATTGGCCATTTCAGATACTATTTTTTTGTCCCTAAAGATGGACAATATAGACATTGAAGGTACAAAACATCTGGCGATGGATGTTTACGGTTCCTTCACAAGTTATGGAACTATTTCTTATCTTTTATTGAACCGAGTTGCAGGCTATTGCGAGCCTCCGGAGATCACGGATTCAGGCAACTCTATTTACGGTGAAAATTCTCCATCCTTTGGCTCGTTAGTGCTAGAGCAAAATGAAACAATCAAGAACCTAGAAAGGTTAATTAAAATGGACGTTGTTTCAATGATTCCTTGTTATTGTGATATGCAATTTGAAAGACAGGAATATTTAACTGCATTAAAAAATCCAGATCATCCTTTTTCAAAGAAAATCGATGAATTGTCAAAGAGAATTGAATAGTTCATATCCGTTATGATAGGAGAGAATCGGTTAACCACTAGAATATGGGCCTGTTATGGAAAAAAAGAAATATCTATCTGACATAATAATTTTGGATGAAACATTTCCCTGGTAATGACATCATAAGCAGAAACTCAACACAACCTGAGCTTGGAGTATATCTGCTTTATGGGCCTAAATCATCGGGAAAATTACATTATTGCAATAATTTTGTCTTAAACGGACTAACCGACGGGGTTTTTTGCATTTGTGTCAGTTCTTCATTTATAGAAAAGAAATATAAACGCGTTTTCTTCTCGGGGAAAGAAGATTTGTGTATTAATTTGAATGTATTAAATCCATATACCTTGAATGGATACGGTATGTCTGATATCAATGATGGTCAAGCGCTCAAGCGTCTTTTTGAAGAAATTAGGCAATTAGTTGACTCCCATTCCAATCAACCTGTATACTTTGTGTTAAGTTCATTGACCGACTTTCTAGAAAATTTTAGTGATCAAGATGTAATCAAATTTGTCACTAGTTTGGTCTTTCTACTCAAGAACTATGAAATTAATTCTATTTTTACGATAGACAACACAGATCCTAAATCGTCCTTATTTGTGAATAAAATGACCCATCTTTTTGATGGGCTATTTGAAACAAAGTTGCCTTCTGATCCTTCTCAACCATTCAAATACATAAAACTAGTATCTATATTTGGAAATAATAATAGCAAATCTGATTGGATAAATTACACACTAGACAACAACAATATTATCACGGCGATTAGTAATCAAATTAGATTAATTTGCAATGTGTGTAAGGAGCAAATTGATGAATCTCCCGTATTCTATCAAGACCTTTCATTTCATCAAGAGCATTTAACCATCTATATGAAATTAGTTAATTTTTACGGAAACTCCAAAATTGCGGAATTTGGATCATCGGGAATATTATATGCAAACTTCTTCTTTATTGATATCGTCGGATTGTCAGATCCCGCTATGTCAGTTAAAAATCAAATAGAAAAGATCCAGATATTAAATAATATGATCAATTCATGTAATTCTTATAAAAAAGACCGGGATAAGAAGATTCTTCCAACTGGAGACGGTATGGCGATAGGTTTCTTGACCGATCCTAAACTCCCTGTAGAATTAAGCTTGGAACTTCACAGAAAACTGGGAATACATAATTCAAATTCATCAAGTCAATCTAAAATTCAGGTGCGTATTGGAATTGGTTCAGGCCATGTGTTTATAGTCAATGATTTAAATGATAATCAAAATTTATGGGGTCCAGGTATAATACTTGCTAGGAGAGTTATGGATTTGGGGGACCAAGGTCATATTTTGATTGAAGGATGTGTTGCAGATAACTTGTTTAGTATTGATGATGAGTTAAAGAAAGATATACATCATCTTGGAAATTTCTCTATAAAACATGGTCAAAAAATTGAGGTTTATTCTCTATATAATCAATATGCGGGCAACGCTGAGATACCACAAAAATTTTTAGATTTAAATAAATCAATTTAATAAATACAATATTCCCATTTTATGGAATTCAATTTCTCAATCTTTGATTATCGTTTATAGTAACTAGTTAATTTAATAATATTTTTTTAATGTTATAACTAAGCCAATTTAAGTACTAGAAATAATCAAATTGCTATTGTCTACATTCGTAACAATATGTTTCCTAATAACTAAAAGTTTGTATTCAAATATCTTCATGGATAAGATTTTAACACATCAAGTGTGTCAATGCCTCGTAACTTTAATAATGTTTTTATATCTTTGTCAACTAGAAATCCTGAATGGGTATTTTCCTTGATGTTCATAAAGTGCCATTTAAAGAAGAGAATCTCCAAGAGCTAGTCAATGCTCCTGCAGATGAATACGGCGTTACACATGTCAATTTATTTTACAACATGGAAGCTGGTGTATGTTTTTGCTTATTAAACGCTCCTGATAGAGAGGCAGTTATAAAGCATCACGATAAGGTTAACATAGAATGCGAATGGATAACAGAAGTTAGTATGGCAACAGGCAATGAATCTCTAAAATATACTACCAGCTGAGTGTATTTTCCTTCAGGAAATAATCTCATTTGCCAAAATAATTATAGGATCTGAGTAACCAAATATGAAAACAACAAGACTTGGTAATAATTTATAATTTACTACCATCGGGTTATATTGGCAAGTAAAATAGTAAAGATAATCTTATATCTGTATGTGAATTACTAACCTTAAGTTATTAGAAATGCCACAAGATATCGGCATAAAGGAAGTCAATGTAAATCATACCCTTGATGAAGCCCTTAATCTAATATCTAAAATATTTTCCAGTACTGAGCGATATTTAGAAATAATTATAGATCAAGATTGGTTATGCCATTTAGTAGAGAATCCGTCTATTCTTTCGCTTTTCAAAAAACTGAAACATCGCAGTATCGACACCAAGATCGTGGTGGAAATTAACAAGATGAATGCTAACTATTCGAAGCGATTAATGAAATATTCTGATATAAAACATTCGGATGGACTAGTGGGTTGCAGCTTTAGAAATGAACAATCCTACTGTTTTTGCCATATCTCAGAAAATGAATTGAGTGATCCGAATCAGGGGATCGAACCTCTAGAGAAATTTGCCCATTTTTTTTATGTCGATAACACTCATTTTGTAAACCAGCAAAGTATTTTATTTAAACCTCTATGGCATGATTCCATTCCAGCAAGGGAAAAGATAACTGAAATTGAAAAAGGTGTAATGGAAGTCATTTTAAACCATGAATCCAAATCAGAAGACGACATCAATTCTAATAAAATACTTTTTCGCATAGTGGAATCTTGTGTAGATCAAGTACTAGTATTAATTCCTACAACAGCTCTCTTCTGGCGTTTTTATAGTAGCAATCTGCTTGTGTCAGTTTCAAAGATGTTAGTCAGAGACGTGACTGTGAAGATCCTAATTCACTTGGAAGATGGTCAAACAGCCTTAAAAGACGAAATACGATATAAACTCAAGGAATTCTCTCAGGATTTGGACATTAATACTAATTTTTTCTCAAAAAGAATTCCCCAATCTCATATCTCCATAATAGTGGACAATGTTGTTTTAGTAGAAATTGATTACAAGGATAAAAAATCCATTCAATCCAAAGACGAACTCCACCAGATAGTTTCCTTTTCCATTAATGATACCCGCGTATCGTCCTCGACTTCGGTTTTTGATATTTTGTGGATACAATCCGATTTTGAAAGACAAAAAAAGATTAAACAAACCTATTTTGATATTTTTAAAGGATTCAATATGAAAAGCGAGAATTATACTAGAGATTGGAATTTTGAAAAAAAAAGAAGGAAGTAGTCTAATACTTATGCACAATTATGCACTATAAAATTACAAGAGGTCTTTTATGTTATTAATTCCTATTGATGCATTGCAGGAATTCTAAAATCAAACTGATTTAATGTATTATTTGTATCATTGTGAATGTTCTTACTCCTTATATCATACAATTGGTTTCATGATATACTTCAATAATCCATGTCTAATCACGTCAAAGCATTGTTCATACACCAGTGCCATTATATAATATGAAATCCTTGAATAGTATTCTAGAGTTCATGAGAATTTAATTAAATATTGATGCATAATTCTCTAGCCGATATAAATTAAGAATAATCAAGAGAAAATAAATTGTATTTTTATCCCATCGAAATCATAAACATAAAATGATGATTGCTGGTCCAAATCTGAATAAAGCAACTTTTCATCAATAAATATGCCATTAGCCATTAGGTGGCTTTTCAATAGATTTTTTTCTTTCTCGTTATCATGAACTCGTATTGCAAAATGGTCAAGTCCAGGCTTGCCAGAGATATTAGCACTATTATATAAGATGTTTGTTCCCCTCCAAGTATTAGTGGCAATATGATGGTGGTATCTATCTGCGGCAAAAAAATATGCCCCAGGATAGGATGCGGTATGGTTAAGACCCAGCAAATCTTGGTAAAAATTTTGGGCTTTAGGAAGGTTCGATACATATAGATGAACGTGACCTATCGATGTTTTACTCGGAAAACCCCTCCATGTTCCATAACTTTCATGATTTAACAAATTGTTGATGTTAAGAGGATCTGTTACCATATGTACTTTATTTGCACTTGTCCATACCCATTCGGATCGCTTCCGATCGCGGTAAACTTCTATTCCATTACTATCAGGGTCGTGAAGATATAGAGATTCAGAGACGGCGTGGTCAGCCATACCTTCATAGTATTGTGGATCTAGATTATTCTGGATGTGCTGTAGGAAGGATGACAAATACTTTCTCTCAGGGAGTAATATGGCAAAATGATAAAGTCCAGCCTCCCTTTTTATATTGCTGGATTGACTAGTAAACCTATTATTACTATCTATCTGATTCAATACCAATAGAGATGAGCGTTTATCTTGTCCAAGTTCCTGTGATACAAGAAATGCCATATTTTCTACTGAGCTGTTTTCTAATACTCTGAATCCTAAAATGGATCGGTAGAAATCTATGGATTTCTGTAAATCATGCACTTTTAGATGTACATGATCTATCTTTAATGACGGATCAGCGATAAAATTATTATCTTCAAGTGAATTACTATTATTACTATAATTCATAGATTTATAACACATTAGATCTATTTAACACAAAAAGTCTGTTCTAAAGATCAAATTAAAAAAAGCTGGGTAGAATGTTGGAAAAAGATATCCTGCACTTGAATTTGAATTCAGACTAGACATCGATCCCTATGTATCTATGTGAATTGATCAACTTTTGAGGATAGATTTCTCGTGAGCCCCAAATTCCTCTTAGCCCTCAGCGTTGATCAGGTATTTAGTGCAACAATCATGACCTAACTCAAACAATACCGAATTCGCATTACTTTAACATTCACGTTTTGAGTAACAAACTATTATACGGGTGATTTCGTCTATTTGATATCTGTTTAGCCAGTTTTCCCACTAAATGAATAACTGTGTTTACCTTAATTTAGAAATATTAACAAAAAAAGAATATGTCTTATTTATTGACTTTAAATCAATAAAAAATTATTTAGATTTATTTGGTACTTGATAGTTGTCCCCTAATTTCGCCGTTTGGATTTTGTTCGGTGTGAACATTGACATACGTACTACCATTCTTCATTGCTGATATCAAGTCTGATGTAGTTTTACCTTGCATTGGACCCTCTAAATTAATTGCTGTAATATTGCCATTTATTGTAAACCCATTTTGATCTGGATTCTGTGTTGGATCGAATGTGAATAAGGTTACTACAATTGGTCCGTTTTCTCCTCTAACTCCGCTATGTATATGAGCTTGTGTTACAGCCTGAATTCCTGTAGCATTGACATAGAAATCGATTGTCTCATTTGTTGGCTGAACTGGAACAAATATTGCTTGGCCAGTTGCTTGTGTATCTACTACTGGAACTTCTTCTTGACCTGTAAGGTTAGCAGCGAAATCATGGTTTGCAGATGCCGTTGGTGTACTTGAAATTGCAGAAACTGCAATTACGCTTCCTAGCGCTAGAGCTATAGTTAGAAATAACATCTTATTATTTTTGATTGTCATCTACTTATTGTCAATAATATGGTATATAACCACTTTGTTAGGTATTCGGATTCTCCAAGAAAGCAGCTATTGGCTCTGCATGTTATTTATCGTGTTTGTCTGCCTTTTTAAGTCGAGTATGTAGCATAGATAAAGAGTTTTCAACGTATACTAAGCATTGTAAATCCGCTTCACATGTCAGTGAACGTCAAACAATTACATGATGTAAGAAAACTTTATATTATGTAACATCTATTACATAGATAGGAGATCAATGAATGAATAATAAAGATATTATACCAAGCGAATGGATCAGCAGATTCTTTGATACAGGCTTTGGAAGCGGAAGAAGAGGAAGAAGGGGATTATTTAATAGCACGGACATGTTCGGAGATTTTGATAATATCCATGAAGAAATGAATAGAATGTTTGATGTGTTCAACAATATCTCAACTAACGCTCCAAAAGAACTTGTTAGAGAATATGAAACACAAGAAGGTAACAAAGTTAGAGAAGTAGGACCAATAGTATACGGGTATTCAATGACTATCGGACCAGACGGTAAACCTCACGTAAGAGAATTTGGAAACGTTAAGAATTTGAATGATAACAATGTAAAAAAAATAGGAGGACAATCAAATCACCAATCCCAGATATCTGCAGAAAGAGAGCCATTAGTTGATGTTAACACAACGGATAAAGAGGTCAAGGTAGTTGTAGAAATGCCGGGTATAAGAAAAGAAGACATAAAAATAAAAGCATATGATTCCCAAGTAGAAGTAACGACATCAAAAGATTCTCAACGAAAATACCATAAAAATGTAGAACTTCCAGAGCTAGCCGATATTGAAACCGCAAGGTCCGTATATAACAATGGCATATTGGAAATAACCTTCGACAAAAAGAAAGTCAATAAACCCTCAGGTAAGGAAATTAAAATAGAGTAACTCTAAATCACCACTCTAGAATTTAAATGACTTTACTTTTTTCTAGGTGTTTAAAATAACAACTTCTATTCATTTTGTTTTAATGATAATTATTTAATAGTCTTAAGATCTAGTAAAAATGCTATACTTAACAAAGTATCATTGGTAAAATACTTGATACGAGATCATTTGAAGTTATCTGATAAAGGCGGCGGCGCTTAGTATTCTTAAATGACAAGAACTGACTGTAGGAATAACTAATAAAAATTCTTTTCTAATTCACTCATTATCCTGAAAAGTTTTATAGCATTCCTTATTATAGATAGGTTTGATAGTTGAATTTCTATATCGGTTGTTCTGGTTGGAGTCATAGTGGATGAAAAGGGATATTTTATCCAAAGTATATGGAGAGCAAGGATTATAGAAGGTAGCATCCATTTCAACTGTGTTAAAGAATTGTGCATAGTAGTTGAGTTTTCAAGTTTTATTATCTGGATATAACACGTTTAACCTTCCTCCCTTTTCGGATGCATCGCCATAGTTTAATTCCGGACATCCTAAACATAATTGAGAACTCCTGGAAGAATTATTATGATAACTTGATAAATAAAAAAAAACAGTTCCTATTCTATCTGTCTAATTTGGGTTAAATAAGAATTAAAAATATTGACTTAATTTTCAAGGTTTTAATCTCTTCAATGTATCTTCTTTATCATGAAGATAGGAATATTAGGTTCAGGAGAAGTCGGTAGAAGATTAGCGGATGGATGTATAGATCTTGGTCACCATGTGATGATTGGAACGCGTAATCCTGCAAAGGAAGAAATACAACAATGGATTGACAATACCAAACATAAAGAAAATGCTTTTATAGGATCATTTACTGATGCTGCATCTTTTGGAGAATTAATTATCATTTCTACTCTGTGGGGGGGAACTCAAAATGCGATAAGTTTGGCTATTCCATCCAATTTTAATGACAAAATAGTTATTGATACCACAAATCCATTAGAATTTGCCAAGGATATGCCACCAAAGCTTTCACTTGGATATGACAAATCTGCTGGTGAAGTAATTCAATCTTTGTTACCTAATTCCAAAGTAGTAAAGGCATTTAATACTGTAGGTAATCCTCATATGGTTCATCCAGGCTTCCAGGGGGGTCCGCCTACGATGTTTATATGTGGCAATTTTACAGAAGCTAAAAACCAAGTAGTTGAAAAATTATTAACCCCATTTGGCTGGGAGTCAATAGACTTGGGAGGAATTGAACAATCAAGATTATTAGAACCCCTTGCTATGTTATGGATAACTTATTACATTCAAACAGGATCGGGAAACCATGCATTCAAGTTGCTAAAAAAATAATGATATGTACCTCGTTATAGTATTCGGATAATCAAGTATAATAACACTTGATATTAACTACATATATACATTATACCCTTTTTTAGCTTTTGGATTATAAAATTCGGGTCGATACTGTTTAATATATCATACCTAACTCAAAAACTTGTAGAAAAATATCAATTTATCACATATTGTCGATGAAAACATCGACTTACTTTCGCTTCCTTAGCAAGTTGTTAATATTGCCTATAAATAAGTTGATATTCTGGACATGAGTACCATCCCAGTAAATTTTTAAACATTTTGAACATCTATAAATGTTTGATATGCTGTTGTATACTTTCTCAGGAATGGGATTAGATACCATTGTTTTATCAATCTTATTCAGAATGCCGTTGCAAATTGTACATCGGGTATTTACATTTGGAACCGGTTCCACATATTTAATACCACCATCCTCTAATATGAACACTAAATCTCTAACTTCATCATTATCAAGGAGTAACAAACACTTCATACCCATTTTTGAGATCTTTAAATAAAGTCCTCTATCTCTAGTTACTAGCAGCTTCTGTTCATTCATACATTTATTGATTAAAAAATCGTCGTTAGCTGTTAACCAGAATTCGGTGTCAAATCCCATTATTCTTAATTTCTTTGCGATATTTCCTAGCATACCATCAACAATAAATCTTGGATAATTCACAAACTTAACCAGTATGTTTCAATTACTTTTAGTTATTGTAATATTGATAATTATTTGAAGATTTTATTTATTTTTAATTTCATCTCTATCGCTTATAACTGTCAATTAAAAAAGATCACAAAATAATTGAAATTTCAATATCATAATTAAAGATTGAAATTTTCAACCGAAAATCCAAATCTAAATTCTTAATATTAAAAGTAAGATTATAAGTGTTGATATGCAATTATCTTAGAATGTCTGCTGATAATGATGTTCGAAATAATTTAGCAAAATATGAGAAATTTAAGGGTGGAGAGCCTGAGAAGGTAATGCTCTATCATAAGCTTAAACTAGAAAACTTGAAGATAATAAGTGATAAGACAAATTATTTGGATATGGATACTGCAAAGATTCCAATTGTCGATTTTGTATGTGATAGATGTAATCTTCCAATGGAGAATCAACAACATCCCTCCAAAGTAGATCTTGTCTGCGTAAACTGTAATCTCACTTATCCATAGTACCAGGACTTAATTTAGAGAGCGTTGTATCAACTTTGAAAAGTCAAGAACTATTTTCAAAAATGTCTTGAATTTAGTATAAGGTTATGTTTTGGACAATTTCAAATAGCTTTACCTTAAATGGGATCATCCTTGAAAGATTAGAAGTTAAGATCCAAAAGAAAGGATGTAGCTATGAAGCAAACACATCATTTTAAGGCCGAATTTGCAATTTCAGAAGGAAAATTAAAAGATTACAAAAAACTCATAAAGGAAATGAGCAACGTAGTGAAGGCTAATGAGCCTGATACAATAAATTATCAGTTTTATTTCGACAGGTCCTAGACAAGTTGCATTGTACATGAAACATACAAAAATCTGAAGCGGTATTTTCTCATATCAATGGGGTTGCATCAAAAACAATTCTTCCAAGGATCCATGATATATCTCGAATCACGAGATTTGAGGTTTTCGGGGCCG